>Ga0181401_1000028_pt1 | contig 46510 bp, 77 predicted proteins | sample 24SPOviralmetaG_FD_130130 | JGI IMG/M metagenome (GOLD analysis project Ga0181401, IMG submission 130130) | Marine viral communities from the oligotrophic San Pedro Time Series (SPOT) site, San Pedro Channel, CA, USA - 24 SPOT_SRF_2011-07-20 | ecosystem: Environmental > Aquatic > Marine > Strait...
GGTTATTTATTCTGCCCCCAAGCTGGTTTATACAATTATATGTTTGATGAGGATTTAACATCACTATATCCTTCAATTATTATGACTGTTAATATTGGTAAGGAAACAATGGTAGCTAGAATTATTGATGCTGATGATAGAAATAACAGATTAGGATTAAATGATTTAAAAGCTAAGGATCCTAAAGAAGAAATATTAATTGAAAATATTAAACGTAAACGTACTAAAGTTACTATAGGAGATTTAATTGGATTTATTGAATCTAATAAGTGGGCTATTTCAGCAAATGGTGTTATGTTTAGTACAAATCGTGAGTCAGTATTATCAACTATATTAAATAAATGGTTTGATGAAAGAGTATTGTATAAGAATGAAATGAAAAAAGCATATAAATTAGGTAATAAAGAACTAGGTGCTGCTTATCATATGAAACAATATACTATGAAAATTTTATTAAATAGTTTATATGGTGCTACTGCATTAGGTTCGTTCAGATATGGTAATGTAGTGTTATCTGAAGCCATTACATTAAGTGGTCAGCGTATTATCCAAGAAAGTGCTTTATGCGCTAATAGACATATGAATAAAGTAATTAAAGGTAAGATATGAAACATTTAGAAGATACTCCGTGGTGGATTTGTGATCCAGGTGACACAAATTACTGTGCTTATGTTGATACAGATTCTAATTATTTTAATGCAGAACCTTTACTAAGACATTTATATCCTAATTTTGATGAAATGTCAGATTCAGAACGAGATAGTGTTTTAGAAAAAGAAGCACTCAAATATCAAGATATTATAACTGAAGATTATGATAGATTAGCTCAAGATTGTTTTAATGTTTCTACTCATAGATTAGAAATGAAAACTGAGTGTGTAATCAGATCAGCTTATTTTAGAGCTACAAGACGTTATGCACAGTGGATTACTAAGCAGGAAGGCATTGAAAATGAAACATTAGATGTAAAAGGGTTAGAATTTAAGAAAGCTAATTTTCCTCCTGTATTTGGTAAGTTTTTTAAAAGTTGTTTAGAACAAGTACTTAAAGGAGTACCTAAACATGAAATTGATTCTCAATTATTAGAATTTAGAAGACAGATACTAAGTGGAGAAATACCTTTAGAAAAAATTGGTAATCCCCAAGCAGTAAAAAAATTAAATAAGTTTACTGAACGTAAAGCTAGAGCTGGGGAAATGTTTTCTTCAATAGGTAAAGGTGCTCCTGCAGCTGTTAAAGCAGCTATAATTTATAATGATTTACTAAGATTTTGGAAATTAGATAAAAAATATAATTACATTACACAAGGAGAAAAAATTAAATGGATTTATTTAAAAAATAATCCCTATAGAATTGAAGCAATTGCTTTTCTAGACTATGATATACCAAAAGAAATTCGTACATTCATTGAGAAATATGCTGATAGACAAAAAGTATTTGAAAGTATTTTATTAAATAAATTAGAGGGATTTTATAATGATTTAGGTTGGTCATTAAATTTAAACCCTCATAGAAATAAATTTTTTAATTTTTAATATGGCTAAAGATAAACCTGATATGTTTGCTGATAAAAAAGCTATTATGCCCTATGGGGATAGTGTAGCAGCTCCTAAAATAGATTTACCAAATACTAATGCTTGGGTAACTCAACAATCAATAGATGTTAATAACTATTTGTCTACTAAATTTATAGAATTAAAGGAAGAATATGCAAAGCTTATATCTTTATACAAATGGAATGAATTAGTTAATAAATCTGAATTTAGTTTTATTCCTATTAAAGGACATACCTACTATCTTTATCAAAGAGAAGATGAAAAATTATTTTTATCTTTAATTGAACCTGAATATTGGGATCAATTATTTGTAGGAGAAGTGATTTTAGACTCAGATAATAAATGGATTAAAAAATAAAAAAAATGATAAATAAATCAAAATTACAATCAATAATATCAAAATATTACTTAAATGGCTTAGTCCAATCAGTAAGATGGTTAACTGAAAAAAATAAACTAAGTATTAGTTTTACGTCTGAAAATAAAGATATAGCCGGAGATTTAGTATGCGATACATCCCCAGTTGAAGACAGTGAAATAGCAATATTTGATACAGCACAATTAAATAAATTAATATCAGTTACAAATGGAGAATTATTACTTACTTTAGAAAAAGAACATAAAGTATTTTCTAAATTACACATTCAAGATAATTCATTTAATGTAGCTTATTCTTTAGCAGATTCATTATTAGTACCAAAGAGAGGAACTATTAATTTCCCAACTGAATATGATGTTATAATAGAATTAACACCTGAAATTGTAAGTAATTTTATTAAAGCTAAAAGTGCATTAACAGACATAAGTGATGTAATGATTAGTACTGAAGAAGATCCTGATAGAGGAACTATAGTACAATTTGCATTTGGAGATTTAAATAACTTTTCAAATAAAATTAAATATATTGTAGATGAAAATATAACAATAAATAAAGAATTAAAATTACCATTCAATTCAGACTCATTTAAAAATATATTAGCAGCAAATAAAGATTTAGAAAGTGGTAAACTTTCATTAACTGAAGAAGGATTTATGAAATTAGAATTTCAATCAGAAGATATAAAGACTTTATACTATATGGTAAGAAAAGAAGATGCCACATATGTATAATAAATTGACCTAAGGGCGCAAGTTTTAAATTATTTATTAACCGCTGATCTTAATGACAGCATAAAAACAAAGTGATATGAGTACACATTTTTTAGAGAGATCACACCATCCGTTTGATCTATTATTTCGAAACCTGTTTGAAACAGGAACCCAATTTACACCGGCTACTGAAGCCAAACAACAATACCCAATTAATATTTTTGAAGATGATATAGGTTTAACTTTTGAGTTAGCTTGTACTGGCATTCCTAAGGATGCTATTGAAGTTAAATTAGAAGGAGATCTAATCAGTTTTAATTATGATAAGGAGAAAACACCAGAATCTTCTTCTCGAAACTATATCCATAGAGGAATTGCAAAACGTTCTTTTAATTTAGGATATAAAGTAGGAACTAAGTTTGACCTTAAAAAAGCAACAGCTAATTTTCATGATGGTTTACTAATTGTGACAATTCCATTTGCAAAAGAAGCTATGCCAAAAGTTTTAAAAATTAACTAACCAAAAGCGCCCTTTAGGTTGGTTTATTAAAACTATTTTCGTATATTACATCATAATTAAAAAATTAAAGTTATATGACTATTATTAGAGACCCATTATTAGAGCCTTATTTTATAGGCAAAGATGCATACTGCTATACAGCGTATGAAGTGATAACACCACAAAAAAAATATTTAGCTGAAGGTAGCAAAGGCAAAAATTATGAAAAACCAATAGGCCATTATGCTGATTTTGGTAATGCTCTAGAAGCAATTATGAAAGCTCAATTAAACGAAAAAAATGGAGAATATTCATCCATCCAAGAATATTTGGATAAATGGAATAAAATAAAATCAAATTTAAATAACATTAAAGAAAAAATTGGAATATGAATTTAGAAGCATTATTTAACGCTGTTATAGTTAAACCAATTGAAGCAGAAGAAACAAAGTATGGTTCAATTGTAGTCCCTGATATGGGAAAAGATGTAAATGAACATGGAGAAATAATAGCAGTAGGACCTGGTCAACACACAATTTCAGGTACATTTATTGAAACTATGAGTAAAGTTGGAGATATAGTAATATTACCAACTCAAGGATTTACAAAGTTACAACATGATGGGGAAGATTATTATGTTGGTCCTGAAAATCAAATCTTAGCTAGAGTAAAAAAAGAAGTTGATTATGAAAAAATATTAGAAGAAACTGAACCTTTAAAAGAATAAAAATGAGTAAAATTATAGAATTTGGCCCTGAGGGGAGAAATAAATTAGTAAAAGGAATTGATACATTAGCTAATGCTGTAGTATCTACATTAGGACCCAATGGGAGAAATGTAGTAATTGAAAGACCTAACCAGTCACCTATATCTACAAAAGATGGAGTTACAGTAGCAAAACATATAAATGTAAGTAATCCTGTAGAAAATTTAGGTGTTAACTTAGTTAGAGAAGCATCTATAAAAACAGCAGATAAAGCTGGTGACGGTACAACTACATCTACTTTATTAGCTAGAGAAATGATCAAAGATGGTTTACAACATTTAGCTAATGGAGCTAATGCTGTTGAAATTAAAAGAGGAATTGATAAAGCAGTAAAAGAAGTTGTCAATAATTTAAGAGAAAATCTATCAGAAGATATTTCAGATGAAAATCAATTAGAACAAATTGCAACTATTTCTGCTAATAATGATCCTGAAGTAGGTAAGTTAATAGCTACGGCTATGGATAAAGTAGGAGTTGAAGGGGTAGTACATATTGAAGAATCTAAAACAGGTGATACCTATTTGGAAACTGTTGAAGGAATGCAATTTGATAGAGGTTATTTATCACATTATTTTGTCACTAATAATAGTACAATGACTTGTACTTTAGAAGATCCTTACATTTTGGTACTTAATCAAAAATTATCTCAAGTTAAAGACTTATTACCTATGTTAGAAGCAGTTTCTAACACTAATAAATCATTACTTATTATAGCTGAGGATGTTGATAGTGAAGCATTAGCAACCCTTATTGTAAACAAAGCTAGAGGTACAATTAAAGTAGCTGCTGTTAAAGCACCTGACTTTGGTGATAGAAGAAAATTAATCTTAGAAGACATAGCATCAGTAACAGGAGGTCAAGTATTTGATAAAGATAAAGGAATGAAACTTGATAAATTTTCTTGGGAATGGTTTGGTGAAGCTCGTACTGTAACTATCTCAAAGGAAAAAACAACTATTATTGATGGTAAAGGAGATGAAGAATCTGTTAAACAACGTCTAGAAGAACTTACTACCCAAATTGATAAAGCACAATCTTCATTTGAAACTGAAAAGTTACAAGAAAGATTAGCTAAAATGGCTGGTGGTGTTTCTATTATTCATGTTGGAGGTTATACTGAAACTGAAATGAATGAAAAGAAAGATAGAGTTGATGATGCTTTACATGCAACCAAAGCTGCTATTGAAGAAGGTATTGTACCTGGAGGAGGAGCAGCTCTATTATATGCAAGAGAAGCAATACCAGTTTCAAGTAAATGTAATAATTGTATAGGGGCTGATATAGTTTATAATTCATGTGGTAAACCTTTTGAACAAATTTTAGTTAATGCTGGTAAAGATTCAGTTGAAGCCCAAATGATAGGAAAATACAATTTAGTAGATTCAGGTAATGATACATGGGCGGGATATAATATTAAAACTGGAGTAGTTACTGATATGAAAAAAGCAGGTATTATTGATCCTACTAAAGTAACTAGAACAGCACTTGAAAATGCTGCCTCAGTAGCAGGAACTGTATTACTTACAGAATGTATAGTTGTTGATGAACCTAAAGAAGAAAATAACCAACCACAATTAGATCCATCAATGATGGGGATGGGCATGTAATATGGAAATAAAAGAAACTGAACATAATAAGCTTATTGCTACTAGAGTACCACCTGGAGACAAGTGGACTCTAGTAGATGATAAGAAAAAGGTAGTACATGAAACTTTAACTGATACTTTAGAGGCACATTTTAAATCTACAGGTAACCCTTGTGAATTTAGATTATCTCCTTTAGATAGTAAGTTATATGCTATTGAAACTCACCAATATGAAGTCCCTGAAGAAAAACCTAAAGAATTTAGTATGTATGGGGAATTTAAACAAGGAAGATAATTTGGATTCCTTAATAAAAGTTATTATATTTACAATATGAAAAAACATAGTTTACTAGTTGAAAAATATAGACCTACTAATATAGATAATTATGTAGGTAATGAAAGTATTAAAAATACTATTAAAAGTTATATTGACCAAAATGATATTCAAAATTTATTATTTTATGGTCCTGCAGGAACTGGGAAAACTACATTAGCTAAATTAATTGCTAAAAATATTGATTGTGATCTATTATATATTAATGCTTCAGATGAAAGAGGTATTGAAACTATTAGAGATAAAGTATCAGGATTTGCTAGTACAATGTCTTTCAAAGCATTAAAAATTGTTATTTTAGATGAAGCAGATTTTTTAACTATAATGGCTCAAGCATCTTTAAGAAATGTTATTGAAACCTTTTCACGTTCAACTAGATTTATATTGACTTGTAATTATCTAGAAAGAATTATTGACCCTTTACAATCAAGATGTCAAACATTAAAAATAATACCTCCAGATAAATTAGAAATTGTTAACCATTTAATGAAAGTTGTAAATAAAGAAAAAATTAAATGTAGTGTAAATGATTTAGAAACTATTACAAATAACAATTACCCTGATGTACGTAAAATGCTTAATACTATACAGGTATCTACCGCAAATAACACATTAAAATTAGATACAGACACACTAATAGGAAGTAATTATCAAGATCAAATATTAGAAGAATTAAAAACAAAAAAACCAAATTGGAGAACAATTAGACAAATAATAGCAGATTCTAATGTTAAAGATTTTGAAGGATTTTATCGTTTTCTTTACGATAATAGTAGTAAATATGCTCCTGGAAAGGAAGGTATGATAGCATATTATGTAAATGAATACTCATACCAATCAAATTTCAGAATAGATAAAGAAGTAAATTGTATGGCTTTAATATCTAAAATTATAGAAACAATTAAACCAAATATTATTTAAAATTATTAATTATGCAAAATGGAATGCAACAACCAAACATTGATTTAAAAAACACAACCGCTATTGAAACAGAAGATGGAGGAAGAATATGGCAACAAGGAGCTTTATTACGTAAAGTATCTAAATTTGTAACAGGAACTGACTCTGATGCTGTTATGCCTATCCCTGTTTTTTATGATCCTGAAACAAATAAAATTTTAGAAGATTCACTTCCAAAAGAATTAAGAGAGGAATATAAGGATGTCCTTGTTAAATCCTAAAAATATTTTTGAATGGCTAAATGAACTTACTGATAAAAAGTCAAGTTTAGATAGTTTTGAAGAAAGTGCTTGGGGAACTTTTAATGCCTATATGGTACATAGATTTGTATCAATGTATCAAGGTTATATTGAAATCGCTAACCTAGCACAAAAATTTTCTCCAACAGATAAAAAAGGAATATACAATTTTTATTGTGAAATGCTTCCTAGAAAAAAAATGTTTTTGAGATATATTAAGTCAAAAACAAAACAAAATACAAAAGAAATATTAGAACCTATTGTTAAATATTTTGAATGTAGTTTTGTAGAAGCAAATGAGTATATAAATCTTTTAAATAGGGAGGAAATTAAAGATATTCTTATTAAATTAGGAATAAATAGTAAAGAAATTAAAAAATTAATTAAAAAATTATAAAATGGCACAATATAAAGTAATAACAGCACTTAAAACTCAAGCAGAAGCTGATAAATCAAAAGCATTAATGGCATTAGAATTATTAACTGAATGTTCAGTAGGAATAGGAGACCACACTGCAGATGATTTTCTTAAAGATGCAACTAAAAGCCTAAAATTATTAGCTTCAGCTGAAGAGAGATTAGATATAATAGAAAAGTACTATGGAACAAATTCATAAAGAACAAACAGTAAAAATATTCGAAAAAGAATACCCAGAATTATCTGAAGAATTTAAAAAGATAAGTAATGAAATGTATGTAATGTTTGCAGCTAAACATATGGATTATGGGTTAAATAATATAGCTTTAGGTGGAGATATTTTAAATAATGATAATGATAAAACATTTTCACTTACTGGGCTATGTATCAGATTAACAGATAAAATTAGTAGACTAAAAAATCTATTATTAAATGGTAGAGCATTTGTTAAAGGAGAAGGAATGGAAGATACTTTTATTGATATAGCTAATTATGGCATTATTGGGTTATTAGTAGGACGTAATAAATGGAAAAAATAATACTTTGGCCACAAAAATACCCCCCATTGTAAAAATAATTAGAAATTATAAACCTGAACCTATTAATTTTGGCTATCAGAAAAATATTTCTTACTCCCAACTTTCAATGTTTAGAAGTTGCCCCCAAAAATGGGCTCTTCAATATAAAGAAGGACATAAAAGACAATCTCCTAGTATTCATACTGTATTTGGAACTGCATTTCATGAGGTAGTACAACATTACTTGGATATAATGTATGAAAAAAGTGGGGCAGCTGCTGATAGAGAAAATATCGAGGAATTATTAGAAGAAAAATTAAGAGAAGAATATCTTATTCAATATAAGAAAAATAAAAACCAACATTTTAGCTCTTCAGAAGAAATTAGGGAATTTTATAATGATGGGGTTCAAATCTTAAGATACTTTAAAAAACATAAAGGTAAATATTTTAGTAAAAAGGGATGGTTTTTAGTTGGTTGTGAGGTACCCATATCAATTACTCCTAATAACGCGTATAAAAACGTTATATACAATGGTTTTTTAGATGTTGTATTATACCATGAACCCACAGATACATTTCAAATAATCGATATTAAAACAAGTACTAAAGGATGGAATTCATATGCTAAAAAGGATGAGGAAAAACATTTTCAATTAGTATTATATAAAAAATTCTTTGCAGAACAGTTTGGATTAGCAGAAAAAAGTATTGATATTGAGTTCCTAATTGTTAGAAGAAAAGTATATGAAGGTGGAGAATACCCACAAAAACGAATACAAACATTTTCTCCAGCTTCTGGTAAAAATAAAACTAATAAAGCAACTAGAATTTTAAATGAATTTATAAATGAAGCATTTGACTATACAGGATACAAAGAAACACTTCACATTCCACAACCATCAAAATGGAATTGCCATTTCTGTGCATTTAAAGAAGATGATGAGTTATGTAATGTCCTTGGTAAAAATTCATAATCCACATATACGTATAGACAAATATAAATTAAAAAATAAAACTATGACTGATAAAAAAAATATGACACTTACAAGTGTAAAAGTAAAAAGTAATTTATTTGAAAATTTTAAAATTGAATGTGTAAGACGTAAATTCTCATTTCAGAAATTATCTGATAGAGCTATACATTTATATCTTACAGATGAAGATTTTAGAAAAAAAATACACAACCATAATAATTTAGAAATTGATAATTAAAATTTAACAATAAATGAAAGAAGGTTATATTAAAAAAGAAGATAGAAAAAAAATATTATTAATAACTGATGATATTAGGGTACATTCAGGTGTTGCTCAAGTAGGAAGAGAAATTGTTTTTAATACTTTACATAAATATAATTGGGCCCAAATAGCAGGAGCAGTAGACCACCCAGATAAAGGAAAAATTATTGATCTTGCTGAAGAGATAAAAACCCAAAAATTAGTAGAAGAAAAAGATCCTTATGTAAGGTTATACCCTACTAAAGGATATGGAAGTATAGATGAATTAAGAGCAATAATAAAGAATGAAAAACCAGATGCTTTATTTTTAATAACTGATCCTAGATATTTTGCTTGGTTGTTTAATTCTGAGGACCAAATAAGAAATTCAATACCTATAATATATCTTAATATTTGGGATAACTACCCAGCTCCAATGTATAATAAAGAATATTATGAATCTTGTGATTTATTATTAGGAATATCTAAACAAACAGTTAATATTAATAAACTTGTTTTAGGTGATAAAGGTAAAAATAAAATATTCAAATATGTTCCTCATGGGTTAAATGATACTTTATTTAATATATTAGATGATAATTCTCCTGAATTATTACAATTTAAGAAAAATTTGGGATTACCTGAAGATAATAATTTTCATTTAGTTTTTAATTCAAGAAATATAAGAAGAAAACAACCTTCTAATATCATAATGGCATGGAAATTATTTACAGAACAATTATCTCCAAAAGAAGCTAAAAAATGCCAATTAACATTAAAAACAGAAGCATCATTTGACCATGGTACAGATCTAACAGCTGTAATTGAATATATGTGTCCTCCTGAAACTTGTAGAGTAGGGGTATTACAACATAAATTATCAACTCAGGAAATGAATTTACTATATAATTCAGCAGATGGTGTAATACAAATATCAAATGCTGAAGGTTGGGGATTATCTTTAACTGAATCTATGTTAACAGGAACACCCTTTATAGCAGTAGTTACTGGGGGAATGCAAGATCAAATGAGATTTGAAGATGAAAATGGAGATTGGATTGAATTCAATGATGAATTTCCTTCTAATCATAAAGGAAAATACAAAAAGCATGGTGAATGGGCGTTACCTGTTTACACTAAAGCAAGTACCCTAGTAGGCTCTCCACAAACCCCTTATATATATGATGATCACCATGATATTAATGATGTAGCTGAACAAATTATGAAATTATATAAGATGGGTAAGGAAAAAAGGAAATCTATTGGTAAAAAAGGATATGATTGGGCTAAAGGAGATGAAGCTGGATTTACATCTAAAAAAATGGCAAATAGAGTTATAGAAGGAATAGAACAATTATTTTCAACATGGAAACCTAGAGAAAAATATGAATTCCTTAAAGATACAGATTATGAAAAAAGAGTTTTACCACATAAATTAATATATTAATATGAAAAATACATTTGTTATAAGTTGTCCAATTGATACTTACAGTGGATATGGAGCAAGATCAAGAGATTTAGTTAAATCAATAATAGAATTAGGTAAATATGATGTTAAAATCCTACCTCAAAGATGGGGTAGTACTTCTTTTGGGTTTATTGATAATAATCCTGAATGGAAATTTTTACAAAAACATATTACATTACAAATGACATCTCAACCTGATATTTGGGCACAAATCACTGTACCTAATGAATTCCAACCTATTGGGAAGTTTAATATAGGATTTACAGCAGGAATTGAAACAACATTATGTTCTGCTCCTTGGATTGAAGGTATGAATAAAATGAATTTAAATATTGTTTCATCTGAACATTCTAAACAAGTATTTTTAAATTCTAAATTTGATAAGTTAGATCAAAAGACAAACCAGAAAATAGGAGAAATTAAAATTGAAAAACCCATAGAAGTATTATTAGAGGGGGCTGATTTAGATACTTATAAACCTATTAAAAGTTCTGAATTTAAAGAATTAAATTTATTAAAGGATATTAATTCTATTCCTGAAGATTTTGCTTTTTTAGCTGTAGGGCATTGGATGCAAGGTAGTTTAGGTGAAGATAGAAAAAATATGGGTGTTACTGTTAAATCTTTTTATGATACATTTAAAAATAAAAGGAAAAAACCAGCATTAATTTTAAAAACATCTTCAGTAAATTCTTCTTATATAGATAGAAGAGAAATAATGAGAAGAATTGATATAATACGTAGTAGTTGTGGTAAAAATTTACCTACTATTTATCTTTTACATGGTAATTTTACTAACCAAGAAATGAATGAATTATATAACCATCCTAAAGTAAAAGCTATGGTTTCTCATACTAGAGGAGAAGGATTTGGTAGACCTTTATTAGAATTTTCTTTAGTAAATAAACCAATAATTTGTTCTGGATGGTCTGGCCAATTAGATTTTCTCAAAAACGATTTTACTTTATTACTTCAAGGAACATTAACTAATCTCCACCCATCAGCTCAACAAAAAGATATATTACTTGCTGAATCTCAATGGTTTCAACCTAATATAATGGAAATAAATAAATCATATAAGGAGATATATAATAACTATAAATTTTGGTTAGAACAATCAAAAAGGCAAGGATACTATAGTAGAACTTATTTTGCTTTTGAAAATATGAAAGCTAAAATATCATCAATATTAGAAGACAATATTAATATTCCCGAACAAGTAAAGTTATCATTACCTAAACTAAAAAAGGTAGGAAATAATAAAAACTTATCACCAAAATTAAAATTACCTAAATTAAAAAAAGTATAAAATATGCAGTATGATGAAATTATAGATTGCCCTAAAAGTGGGGGAGATTTATGTTATAAAATGGAGATTAATGAAGATATAACTAATTATTTTAGTTTATCGTGTGGTTTTTGGACTAATACTTTAATGACCCCGGGATCAGAATTTTATGAAGAACAATTTGCATCCCTCCCTGAATTATATAAAGATTTGGCTTGGACAGATCCAAAAACAGGACTAGTATGGATACCTAATACCATAAATGAACCAGAGTTAGGAATGGTATTTGTAAATGGTGGAACTATTGACAATTGGACATGGACAGCTACAAAAGCTATTGAAGTTAAAGAAGAAGAAAAGTTAAAATTCCCAATCCCTGGCAAACCAGGTGAATATTATAAACATAGAATGGATATGGAAAATTTAAAATCTTTTGATAGAGAACGTGGGTATATAGATGCTCTTTCGTATATTGGAATATTACCTGAATAAATAAAAAAATGAAAATAAGTTACGCAATAACAGTATGTAATGAACATAAAGAAATAGATAAATTATTAACGTTTTTATTCGAACATAAAAGACCAGAGGATCAAGTTGTGGTTCAAATGGATAAGGATAATGTTACTCAAGAAGTAATTAATGTATGTGAAAGATTTGAAGGTAAAAAAGCCAATGAATATAGTTTACTTCAATTTAGTCTTAATAAGAACTTTGCATCATATAAAAATAATCTTAATAGAAGCTGTACTGGCGATTGGATATTTCAAATTGATGCTGATGAAATACCAAATGAATATTTAATAGAGGCATTACCCTTTATATTAGAAGCAAATGAAGATACAGAAGCATTTTGGGTACCAAGAGTGAATACAGTTGCTGGTATAACAGATGCACATATTGCTAAATGGGGGTGGAGAGTAGATGATCAAGGATGGGTAAATTTTCCAGATTGGCAAATGAGAATATATCAAAATAATGAAGATATTTATTGGGTAAAGCCAGTTCATGAACAATTAAGGGGCTATACTAAATTTGCTAACTTACCAGCTGAAGAAAAATATGCTTTATATCACCCAAAAAATATTGGTAGACAAGAAAGGCAAAATGCGTTTTATGACACAATCTAATAAGTTTTTAATTATAATGCCGTGTTATAATGTAGAAAAGTGGGTAAAATTAAATCTACTAACTACTATACATCAATCTTATAAAAATTTTAGATGTATTATTATAGATGATGGGTCTACTGATAACACTCAAAATATTATAGAATCAACTATTAAAGGAGATGATAGATTTGAATATATTAGAAATTCAAAAAGAACAGGTAGTTCTTTAAAAAATTATTATAACGCTTTTCATAAATCAAAACCAGACCCAAATGAAATAGTGGTATGGTTAGATGGAGATGATTGGTTTTCTTCAGTATTTGTTTTACAATATTTAGACCAATTTTATAACAGTACTAACTGTTGGATGACATATGGGACTTATCAAATGTTTCCCACAGGGCAAGATGGATCACACCATTGTATAGAGATACCAAATGAAATTCACCAAAATAGAGCATACAGAAATTGGATGCATGTTTATTCTCATTTAAGAACACATAGAGCGTTTTTATTTTATAATTTTAAAGAATCAGATTTAATAGATTCTAGGTCTAATAAATTCTATACTGAAGCTACAGATTGTGCTTATTTATTTTCATTAGCTGAAATGTGTAGTTCTTCTGAAAAAATTAAATTAATAGATGATATTTTATTAGTTTTAAATAGATCTAACCCAAACCAAGCAGCAGGAAATTTAGAAAAACAAAAATCAACTGAAGCGCATATAAGAACTCTTCCAAAATTTGATAAATATGAAATTTAATATAGTTACATATATAAAACCATCTGATACTCCTGGTGATTTTAGTATGTTTGCAACTTCACTTATTAATGTACAAAAATCTCAATATTTAAATAAATTAATTATATCTTTCGTAGATGAGTTATCTGATAATTTTAAAAAAGAATTAGATAAATATAAAAATATTATTTGGAAAGATAATGTAGACGAATATTGGGCCCAAGAGATAAAAACATTGATAAATCAAAACCCTTCAGATTATTATTATATTTGGGAAGAAGATTCACATATTTTTGATATTAAAGAATTTGATAATTCTTTTAAATCTATGGTTGAGAATAGTGTAGAATGTTTAATAACTCAAGATCTTAAGTGGATTAAAAGAGCTGAACATTTACTAAATAATGAGTTTGCAATTGATAGAGGTAATCATTTAATTTTTAATTGGGGAACATATTATGCTAAGTATTGTAGAGAAAGTTCAAATGATAGTTTAGTAAATGGAGCATATCCTGTGACTGTATCTAGTATTTTTACTAAAAAATTATTATTATCTTTATTAGATAATTTTATGTCTTCTACACATTGGGTAGAAATTACTAAAGGAAATTTTTCTCATTACCATAATAATCCTAAAATTCCTCATAGTTTTGAAGTTTACCCTGGATTTTGGTGGGAAGGAGGACCAAATAGGGGTTGTGGGGAAGTTGAGTATATTACTATGGTATCAAAAACTCAATTTGCTGAGGAATTAGGAGAAAGATTAATAGATAAATTAAGAAAAGATACTATTAACATTGTTGGTTATGATGATTGGTACACAGAGAAACCTTGGTGTAGAGAAGAAATTAATAATAAGGAATTTAAAATAACTTATAATCAAAACTCTACAGATTTAACTTATTTTATAAAAGATGGAATATATAAGGCAAAAGAAATAACAAATCCAAAAACTAAAGTAGCCCTACTAACAGAATGTAGAATAATGGATCCTGTAAGATATAAATTTGTTGAAGATAACCATAATTTATTTGATTATATTGTAACATATGATGATCAATTAATTAGTAAATTTAAAGAAAAAGTTATAATAACTCCTTATGGGGGAACATGGGTATGGCCTAAAGAAGTTCAAAAAGTTTTATCAAAATCTAAAATTTGCTCCTACATAACTTCTAATAAAACTTATACAGTAGATCAAAAAATGAGAATTAGTTTACTTAATTATTATCAAAATAACCCACACAATAATATTGAACTATTTGGTAGAGGACACAATCCACTCCCAGAAAACCATGAAGCAGGGGATTATGATGGTAAAGTAATTGCTTTAAAAGATTATGCATTTTCTTTAGTGATAGAAAACCATGTACAAGATAATTATTTTTCAGAAAAACTATTAGACTGTCTTTTAACTGGAACTATTCCTATATATCATGGTTGTAAAAAGATATCAGAATATTTTAACATGGATGGATTTATTTTATTTGATACTGAAGAAGAAGTTAAAAATATAATTAAAAATCTAAGTATAGAAAAATATAATAAAAAAATAAATGCAGTAAAAGAAAATTATAAAATTGCTAAAAAATATAGAGATTCTGTACAGTTTTCATTTAATAAAATCAAGAAAAAAATAGAAAATAATTCCACAGAAATAGTTAATCTTAGTAGCTCAGACCCAAAAACAACAGTTGATGGTTATATACAAGATTATTGGTTAAACCAATTTTTTACTAAAGGTGGAGATCATTCTCATTTATATACTTTTGATTTAAATGAAGATTCTATTGTTTTTGATGTTGGAGCTTTTGAAGGAGAATATTTTACTAAAATATATGATAAATATAAATGTAATATACATGCTTTTGAACCTGTAACTTCTTTTGTTGAAAAATATAAAAATACAACAAACCCTAAAATTATAGTTAATGGTTTTGCATTAGGTGATTCTACTGAAGATTTTGAAATTGTTGTAGATGATAATTCTTCATCTCAGTTTATAAAGGGTGATAATACAATAAAATGTAAAAAAGTTAAATTTAGAGAATATATAAATTCCCAAAAATTAAAAAATATAGACTTAATAAAATTAAATATTGAAGGAGCTGAATATGAATTACTGGAAGAAATTATCGACTCAGAATTTCAAGATAAAATTGATGGGTTTTTAATTCAATTCCATTATTTATCTCATACCCCTATTAAAAGAAGAGAAAAAATTATTAATAAATTAAAAGAAACACATGAACCTGTGTTTTATTATCCTTTTGTATGGGAATACTGGAAGAAAAAATAATTATGGCTTATAAAATATTTAATAATAATAAAAAATATGTTTATGTTCATATTCCTAAAACAGGGGGAACAACTATAGAACATATATTTGGTTTAGGAAAAGTAGCAATGGGAAAAATAGTAGGACATATAACATTAAAAGATATAAAAAATTTAATGGATGATTATGAAAAATATATATCATTTACTACAGTAAGAAATCCTTGGAGTTGGTATGTATCTTGGTATTTTTATCTACAACAGAGAGGAGGAAGAGACCCTGATTTCATACCAGAATTTGAAAATATTGAAAAAAAAGGTAATACCTTTAATGATTTTATAAGATTTATATATGATAATAGAGATACTCTATCATTTGATAAGGGAGATAATAAAATTTTAAAATACCAACAAATGTTAGAATGGGGGTATGACGGTAAAAAATATGTAGACCATTTTATAAAAATCGAAGAACTATCAGAGGAAAAATTAAGGGAAATTGGTTTATATGTAAAGTATACTCATATGAAAAAAAACCAATCCAAACATGACCATTATTCTACTTATTATACTGATGAAGCAAGAGAAAGGGTAAGAAACATGCATAAAGATGATATTAAATATTTTAATTATGAATTTTAATACTATTCACCAACACTATACTAAAAATGAAAAAAATATACTCAAAGGTACAAGAAAATAAATTATTACATATAATAAATAGACTGTCAGATATTGAAGGAAGAAAAGATATAGTTTCTGAAGAAAATTTTATTCAATGTGCTACTTTAAAAATGGAAAAAGGAAAAACATTTCCACCACATAAACATATAACTAAAGATAGACATTATCCTGAACAAATTGCTCAAGAATCTTGGGTAGTAATTAAAGGAAAAGTAAAGTGTAAATTTTATGATTTAGATGATACAATAATTGCAGAACCTATTTTAGAAGCTGGTGATGCAAGTTTTACTTTATATGGTGGTCATACTTATGAAATTTTAGAAGATGACACTATAGTATATGAGTATAAAACTGGACCTTATGAAGGTCAAAAACTAGACAAAGAATTTTTAAATAATAATTAATTATGGTAAAAATAAATTTAGGATGTGGTTGGAGAGATTTTGGTAAAGATTGGATCCACATAGATGGTGGAGATTATGATCATTTAGATTCTCGTGATATTGTTAATCTACCTTTTAAAGATAATTCCGTTGACTTAATATATGCAAGTCATGTTATTGAATATTTTGATAGGGTAGAAATTATTGAGGTTTTAAATAAATGGAAATCAAAGTTAAAATCTGGGGGTACGTTAAGATTAGCTGTACCCGATTTTGAAGCTATGGCAAAACTATACATAGAAAAAAATATACCTTTAAATAATTTTTTAGGACCCCTTTATGGAAAAATGAAAATGGGAAAAGATTTTATATTTCATAAAACTACTTATGATTTTGATAGTTTAAAAGAATTATTAAATGAGGTTGGATTTCGTAACATGGATTATTATCTTTGGCAAGAAACTGAGCATGGTATTTTTGATGACCATTCTCAAGCTTACATCCCACATATGGATAAAGAAAATGGTACTTTAATTAGTCTAAATATAGAAGTTAAAAAATGAGTTTTGAAAGTATAAAAACATTTGAAAATAAAATAGCAAAGTTTTTTGGTGCCCCTTACGCTGTTGCAGTTGATTGTTGCACACATGGTATTGAATTATGTTTAAGACATGAACATGTAAGCTCAATTAAAGTCCCTAAAAGAACTTATATATCAATACCATTTTTAGCAGCAAAGTTAAATATGTTTTTAGAATTTAAAGATGAAAATTGGAAAGATTATTATTATTTAACTGATAATATAATTGATGCAGCTGTATTATGGGAAAAAAATAGTTATATCCCTGGTACCTTTATGTGTGTAAGTTTTCAATTCAGAAAACATTTGGCTTTAGGTAGAGGGGGTATTATATTAACAGATAATAAACAAACAGCAATTAAATTAAAAAAAATGTCATATGATGGTAGACATCCCGACATACCTTGGAGAGAACAAAATATAGATACTATGGGTTACCACTATTATATGACTCCAGAAACTGCTGAATTAGGTTTAAAAAAACTACCAGATGCAATTAAAACTAAACCAATACAATGGACAATAAATGATTGGCCAGATGTATCTCAAATGAAAATATTTAATAATATAGAAGGAGTAGATCCTTACTTACAAACAAAATAAAACATGAAAAAAGCATTTATTACAGGAATAGGAGGACAAGATGGAAGTTATTTAGCAGAATATTTAGTTGAATTAGGATATGAAGTTCATGGTATTGTTAGAAGAAATTCAACACCAGAAAATCAAGATCTTAGACTGGCTAACATAGAAGATAAAGTTTCAACATATTATGGAGATTTATTAGATCAAGGAGGATTAGAAAGATTATTAGATGATATACAACCTGATGAAATTTATAATATAGCAGCACAATCTCACGTAAGAATTAGTTTTGATATACCCCAATTTACAGTTCAAACAAATGCATTAGGAGTTCTCAATATGTTAGAGGCATATAGACGTTCATGTCCTAAAGCTAAATTTTATCAAGCAAGTAGTTCTGAAATGTTTGGTTTATCAGTTGATGATGATAATTTCCAGAGAGAAACTACAGTAATGAATCCAGTATCTCCTTATGGGTGTTCTAAAGTATTTGGTTATAATATTGTAAGAAATTATAGACGTGCTTATGGGTTACATGCTACAAATGGTATATTATTTAATCATGAATCTCCTAGAAGAGGATCTAATTTTGTAACTAATAAAGTTGCTAAAGCAGCTGCTAGAATTAAGCTTGGATTACAAGATAAATTAGAATTGGGTAATGTAGATTCTTACAGAGATTGGGGCCATTCGTATGATTATGTAAGAGCAATGCATTTAATGATGCAACATGATAAACCCGGTGATTGGGTAGTATCTACTATGGAAACCCATTCAGTAAGAGAAATGTGTGATGTAGTATTTAGCCATTTAGGTTTAGATTATAAAGACTATATTGAGCAAAATCCAAAGTTTATGAGACCTGAAGAATTACCATATTTAAAAGGTGATTCTACTAAAATTAGAACAGAATTAGGTTGGAAACCAACTTATACATTTGAATCAATGATGGAAGAAATGACCGACCATTGGTTAGAGTATTTTAAAAAAACACTATGAGAATAGCATTTTTTACTGAAGGAGGATATCAGGGTAAAATTTCTAGAGATAATCCTAATATGCGTACAGATTTAGCTTGGATTTGCTCCTTAAAAGCTGATCATTGGAATATAAATTCATTACCTAACCAACAATATGATTTAGGAATTATTATTATACCTAAAAATAATCCACAATTTGATTTAAATAGATTAAAACAATATTGTAGTAAAATAGCTGTAATGCAAGAAGGCCCTAATTGGTATTGGCAAGATTATTCTCTTCCCCAACAAATTTGGTATTTTAATACTATACAGGAAGCAGATTTTATGTTTGTTCATAATAAATCCGATCAAAAATATTATGAAGGTTTAACAGGTAAAGAATGTAAAATTTTATCTAGTTTAATGATTGAAGATTCAATTAATGTTTTACCCCAAATAGAGAGAAAAGATATTATTATAGGAGGTAATTTTTGTAGTTGGTATGGAGGATTTGATTCATATATTGTAGCACAAGAAGCAGATTGCCCTATTTATATTCCTAGTATGGGGAGAAAAATTGAAGGTGAAGAACAAATGGAAAATATAAATCATTTACCTTATATGAATTGGGTAGAATGGATTAAAACACTTAATAGTTTTAAATATGGTGTTCATTTAATGCGTACACATGCTGCAGGTACATTTGCTTTAAACTGTGCTTATTTAGGTATTCCTTGTATTGGATATGAAGGATTAGACACACAGGAAGTATGTCATCCCTATTTAACAGTTAAATTAGGAGATTTATCTACAGCAAAAGAAAAACTTACACAACTTAAAGAAGACAAACAATGGTATGATAAATGTTCTCAAACAGCAAAAGAACAGTATCAAAAACATTATCACGAATCAAAATTCAAAATATGAAGATATTAGTAACGGGAGGAGCTGGATTTGTAGGAACTAACCTTGTTAAAAGGTTATTAAAAGATAAACACGAAGTAGTATCAATAGATAATTATAATACTGGTTTAAAATCTAACCATCAAGAAGGATGTAAATACAGAAACTTTGATATAATAAATTTTAATACTAATAGTTTTATTGATCCTGTACTTTCTTATAAACCAGATTTAATATTTCATTTAGCAGCAATAGCTAGAATACAACCGTCATTTCAAAATCCTCAACAATATATAAATACTAATTTTCAAGGTACATACGAAATAGTAAAATACTGTACAGAAAAAAACATACCTTTAATATATGCAGGTTCGTCTTCAAAACATAGTGGGAGATACAAAAACCCATATACTTTTAGTAAAGATTTAGGAGAAGATATAATTGAATTATATAAAATACATTATGGTTTAAAAGCTTCAATAACTCGTTTTTATAATGTTTATGGTCCATATCAATTAACAGAAGGTGGTTACACTACTTTAATTGGTAGGTGGTTAAATAACATTAAAAATTCAATACAATGTGAAATTTATGGTGATGGAGAACAACGAAGAGATTTTACCCATGTAGATGATATTATAGATGCTTTAATTTTAATTATGGAAAAGAAAAAATATGGGTTGGAATTCGAACTTGGAAGAGGTAAAAATCATTCGGTAAATGAAGTTGCAAAGATGATGGATATAAATCCTATATATAAAGATGCAAAACCTGGAGAAGCAAGACATACTCTAAACACAGATAATAGAGCCTATGAAATATTAAACTGGGAGCCAAAAATAAATTTAGAAGATTATTTAAAAAATTTAAAAAATGGATAAAAAAATTACATTTGTAATACCAAGTAGAAACAATTTAGAGTTCTTACAATTAGCATATAAATCAATTAGAAATTTAGAAACACAACATGAAATATTAGTATTAAATGATGCTAGTACTGATGGAACACAAGAATGGATTAACAATTTAGGCGATAAAGATTTAATAGTCCACCATAACCCAGGACCAGATCGTATTGGTATAGTAGGTATGTTTGATAAAGGAATTGAAATGGCAAGAACAGAAATTATAATGGCTTTTCATTCAGATATGGTAGCAGCACCTGACTTAGATAAACATATTTTAAAACATCTTAAAAGAGGTACTGTTGTAAGTGCAACACGTGTAGAACCTCCATTACATCCAGATGGACCTGAAAAAATGTTAGTTGATTTTGGAGTTGAAGTTGAAGATTTTGATATAGATAAATTTAATAATTGGGTTAATAACGAATATAAACCTAAACATGGTACATTAGTTACTGAAGGTATATTTGCACCTTGGTGTATGTATAGAGAAGATTTTTTAGCTATAGGGGGACATGATGAATTATTTGCCCCACAAAGTAAAGAAGATAGTGATATATTTAATCGTTTTATTTTAAAGGGTTATAAAATATTACAAACATGGGAAGGTTTAGTTTATCATTTTACAAGTAGAGGAAGTAGATTTAATAAACATGCTGGAGGAGGCCCAGGTCAAAACTCTCAAGAATGGATAAATACTACTACTACTAATATGAAAAAATTCATAAAAAAATGGGGTACAACAGTACAACATGACCAATTTATGAAACCAATAATATCTCCTGTTTATAAAAGAAGTTTTAATATTATAAATTCCAATCCCCAGATTGAAGAAGCATTAGAACCTTGGTCTAATGGTGGAAAAGATATTATTATTACAGTTGATGGTAATAATTTTACTCAACAAGATTTTCAAATATTAACACAATTAAATGATATTATTAAAGATAGTGGTGAAATAGGAGAATTTGAATTAGGTAATTTAAAAATATCAATAAATAAAATTAAAGATTATGTTAATGAGTTAATTAATGTGTAATATTTATAACCATTACCACTAAAACTTATTACTATGGAGAAAGAAATTAAAAAGAAAAAAATTACAAGTATTGAAATAAGTTATAGTAATAAAAGAGAATTAAAAGAATTATCAAATAAAGAAGCATTTCGTAACATTATAATGAGAAATTCTTTTAAAGCAATTAAGGAAGCAATTAAAAATGATAAAACAACAGTAGAACTATTTAATATAGTAAATTTATCTGTAATAATAAAACTATCATATTTGTACTACCCATCAGCATTAAAAAAGATAAGTAATTATTTTGAAGAATATGAAGAATATGAAAAATGTGCTGAAATAAAACAACTAATAAATAAAATAAAATAATGAAAAATATAAATAAATCAAAAGGTTACTTTATAGTAACTGTATTTTGGATAGCAGTACTAACCTTTTGTTCACTAAAAACCCAAGCACAAACTTTTGTAAGTACACTACCAGAAAATAAAAATGTAATACTTGAAGAATTTACAGGTATTTATTGTCAATTTTGCCCTGATGGACATTTAATAGCACAAAATTTACATAATACTAACCCAAATGATGTATTCTTAATTAATATACACACTGGTGGTTATTCTAACCCAAATGGACCTAATGATCCTGATTTTAACTGTTTATATGGGGGTGCTATAGCTACAAATGCTAATATAGCTGGTTACCCAGCTGGCTCAGTTAATAGAGCAATACTTTCAGGAATTACACCACAAAATCCTGGAGGAACAGCAATGAGTAGAAGTGATTGGGCTACAGCTGCAAGTAATATTATGTCACAACCATCTTATGTAAATGTAGCTGCACAAGCAAGTTATGATATGGTAACTGGTATTTTAACAGTAAATACTGAAACTTATTATACTTCAACTACTACTAATATAAATGTGTTACACGTAGCAGTAGTACAAAATAATGTAGCAGGTCCTCAAACAGGTGCTTTATCATATAACCCAAATGCAATAATTACAGGACCTTGGAATCCAACTTACAATCACCAACATATGTTTAGACATTTAATGGATGGTGCTAAAGGTCTAGAATTTAATGTTACAACTGCAGGTACTTTTGTACCAAATACACATACATGGCAAATGCCTACAAATTTAGCTAGTGGTCAATCAACTAATGGATATTTTCCTGATTTAGATCCTACAAATTTAGATGTTGTAGCTTATATAGCTGAAGGACCAGGTGAAATTATTACTGGTTTTCAAGCTAGTGTAATCCCTATATTCCCAAATGCATATGATGCTAATGTAACTAATTCAACAGCTGAAGATGTTATATGTACTAGTGAAACAGACATTTCAATTACATTTAGAAATTATGGTAATCAACCTTTAACTTCATTAGATTTAACTTATGATATTAATGGTGGAACTCCTGCTGTGTACAATTGGGTTGGTAATTTAACTTCTGGTGCTCAAGAAACAGTAACAATTACTAATGTTACTTTTATACCTCAAGCTAATAATACAGTTACTTGGTTAGCTACTAATCCTAATGGACAAGTAGATCAAAACACAACTAATAATTATAACACATCAACATTTAAACATTTTAACTTATCTGGTGACGTAATAACAGGAATTACTGCTGGAATAATTGATGTTTCTATTTTAACTGATGGTTATGGAAGTGAAACTACATGGGAAATTATTGATGAATTTGGACAAGTATATGGTTCTGGAGGACCATATTCAAATAACACTCAGTATAATGAAACAGCATATGTAGCTATATTTCCTAGTTGTTTTGAATTAAAATTATATGATTCATATGGTGATGGAATGTGCTGTGCAAACGGAGTAGGTTCAGTGTTAGTAACTGATCAAAATAATAATGTTATATTTGAAGGTGATCCTGTTAATTTACAAAATTTTTCTGAAATTAATGTTTATTTTGAAACAGGTGCTGGAAGTAGTAATTCATGGGAATGTACACCATTTGGATGTGCTGACGTAGGTATGGGTATGGGAACGTATGCTACGCAATTAGATTGTGAATCCGACACAGCTAATATAAATACACCATGTTTTGTTATAACAAGTATAAACGAAATAGAATCAAATAACACTAATAATAAAATTTATGATATATTAGGTAGAGAATATAAATCTAAGGTTGGAGAATTAAAAAATGGTTTGTATATTATTGATAACATAAAAGTAATAATTAACAAATAATTATATGCAACAATATGGAATGTTCCTCATATCAGGTAAAGAATTAATAGCAAAAAAATCAGCAGATAATTTAACTTCAGCTTATAATTATTTTGCTAAATTAAAAGATATGTCTTTAGTAGAATTTAAAAAAATATTTATTGTAACAAAATTATAAAATATGGAATTTCAAGGTAAAAGTAAAAAAAGTTATGAAAGTAGTATGCAAGCAATAGGATTTACTATTATAGGAATGGTAATACTATTAATAGGATTGACTTTATTTAGTAGTTGTGCTACTACTAAGGTAGACAAATGTTGTAAAAACTCAGATGAAATTATAAAGCATTACGAGTCTAAATAATAATGGGAGAATTATTTGAAGGTGAAAGTGACATCAGGGGTTTATTCAAACAGATGTTAGGTAGTGATATTATTATAAAAGATAATATTAAAGAAAATGAAGAAAAGTTATTTATTCTATTTGTAGAACAATTAGAAAAAGCTAAAAATTTAGAAGATAAAATTACTGATTTAGGATTAGATATTAATCCTTTAGTTAATCCTCTTTGGATAGTAATAGAAAATATGTTAAAATTACAATTTGGGTTAGATACTACTAGTCTTATAATGTTTTATTTATATGAAAGAATAGGTCCTGATGGGAAAATTATCCCATTAGTTGAAGAGGGATCTGAAAAAGTTTTTAAGTTAAAAACCCCTAAAGATTTATTTTCGTATATAAAGTTTAGATATTCCGATAAATAATTTGGATATCTTGAATACTTTTCGTATATTTATTTCATAAACATTACAGATATGAAAATGATAAATTGTGTTAGATGTAGGAATGCTATGCCTGAGTTAAGATTAACAAAATTTGGGTATGATTTTTGTGTTGATTGTTCAACTGAAAAACCTAAGGTTGGTGTTTCTATAACAGTAGGTAGTGGAGACCATACAGCCAATACCATCCAGGTTATGACATCTGAACAATTTAATTCTTTAAAAAAACAAGAAGAATTAAATAAAAAAGTAAAATTCGGAGATGCCGAAAGCTAAACCCTTAACTAAAGAAATGATTTTAGCTGCTATGTCTCAAACTAAAAGTAATAGAGCAGCTTGTAGATATCTTAATGTAAGTTATATACATTATAAAAAATGGGCTAAATTATATGAGAGTGATACTCATGATAATTTATTTGAACAACATAAAAACCAATGTGGTAAAGGCATTCCTAAATTTTTAAGGGGCAAAGGAAAAGAACCAGCATTAATAGATATAATTGAAGGTAGAGTTGATGCTTCATCATTTTCTCCTGATAAAATAAAATATAGATTAATAACCGAAGGTCATTTATTAGAAGAATGTGCTGCTTGTAAATTTAAGGAACGTAGAGTATCTGATTATAAAATGCCGTTATTATTAAATTTTAAAGATAATAATAAAAAAAATTATAGAAAAGAAAATATAGAATTACTATGTTATAATCATTATTTTTTAACCGTAGGAGATATATTTACAGATAAACAAATTAAAGGTATTGAGGATCATAAACCTGTAAACCAAAGCACAGTTGAGTGGGAATTAGATGATTATCAACTTGAACAGTTAGAAAAATTAGGTTTAGGGAACAATAAAGATGAAGATAATTATATATCAAGAATATAATGAAAAAGTATAAGGGTTTAAAGCATAAAAATCATAATAAAATTATTAATGATTATGATAAACAAAAAGAAAAACATCTTGAAAAATTAGCTACTAAAATGTTAAAAAATGATGAAAAATCAGAAAAATTAAAATCTAAACAAATTAAAGGAGACTTTTTAAAAAATTTTTAATTATGGTAATGACAAAATCAAATAATGATCAGATATATTTTATTGCTATTACTATTACATTATTACTATTAACTTTAATTTTTGTAATAAATAAGGCATCTAATAAAGTAGATCAACTACAACATGAGTTAGATATTAATAATACGTTAATTGACAGTTTAAAACATGAAATAGACACACTAATGTGGGAACAAGAAATGTTTGATTATAATCATAATACCTCTCATTTATTGTCAGCACTTATGTTTGTTGAATCAAGTTATGATGACTCAGCTTATAATGCTAATGAAGATGCTGTTGGGTGTTTACAGATTAGAAAATGTATGGTTAATGATGTTAATAGGATATTACGTAAACAAAAATCATTAATAAGATATTCTTACGATGATAGATGGATGAGACATAAATCAATACAAATGTTTGATATTTATTGTAAACATTATAATTTAAATACATCTGAAGAAATAGCTAGATGTTGGAATGGTGGACCTAAAGGAATGCAGAATAAAATGACTGTAGGTTATTGGAAAAAAGTTGAAAATAGATTAGATATATGATGAATTCTATAGATCATTTAAGATATATATTCCATGAAATGGATGGAGAATTAGCTTCTAGTATAGAAAAAAATTCACCTGGTGGTTTAAAAACCTTATGTCAATTATATGCTTTACAATTACAATTAGAAAAAGAAAGATATACAACCTCAAGTAAACATATATCAGAATATCTTGCTTAATAATATAAAGTAATAAATAATTTAATAATTTATGCAAAAATATTTGGAGAAGCCAAATATCTTTCGTATATTTACGTATAAATAAAGATATGAACAACGAAGAACTATATAGAAAATTACGAGCAATACAAGAATTACTTGATGAAGATGTACGTGAAGCTAAACGTGAATTAGAATATTTAATTCAAGAAGTACACGGAGTTACAAAAACAAGATAAAGATTTATGCGAAGATATTTGGTTCCCTGAAATATCTTTCGTATATTTACCACATAAATAAGGGCGTAAAGCCAAGTATAAATTAAAAAAATAAAGGTTATGTTAGAGCAATTAGAATTATTCCAAGTATTAAATGATGAACAACAAAATGAAGTTAATAGATTTGTAGAAAGACAACAACACTATGTAACAGATAGAATAGAAAGCATGAAGAAAACGGTAGAAATGCTTAAAGAAGCTGGATTTAAACAAGGTGAAAATTTTTCATGTACTTATGCAGTTGATAAAGAAACATCTGAAAGATTATTTGGGTATGGTGATAATCATTTTAAAACTGAAGTAACATTTAATACTATAAGTGGTGGTGTTTATTTAAAACATAAAAGATTTTATGCTGGTAAGTTAACAGCTGATAACTCATCTGTTAGTAAAGCAGGTGATAAATTAGAGTGTTCTAGAATAACTCCACAATATAGAGCTTATAAACCATCTACATTATTAGTTAAATTAAATGAACATAACGAAGATCAACAATGGAGATATGATAATTATGTTAAGAAAAATAATATGTTAGAATATACTCTTGATAAGTATTCAAAATTATACCCAAACGCTACTGTGCAAACAGGATCTGGATATGCTGGTAATCGTTCATTCTCAACAGTTTTAGTTTCATTTGAAAGTGGTAGTTGGGTTGAGTTTAAATTAGGATTTAGACAAGATGAAGAATATATGTTTAAAAAATTTGATGCTACTGTTGATGCATTAAAAGGTATGGATTTATTAAATCATTTTAACAAACAATCATAAGGTAATTGCGAAAGGGGTTGGATACCTGAGATCCCTTTCGTATATTTACGGAGTAAATAAGGGCGTAAAGCCAAGTATAAATTAAAATTAAATAAAAGTTATGAGTGAAAAAAGATTAAAAGAATTACAAGATGAAATTGCTAGATTAAAAGAAATAGATAGACAAATATCTGAAAGAGTAGATAAAGAAGCAGATGATTCTATAGTAATAGAATGTAGTGCAGATTTAGATTTAGCAATGCAATATGAAAGCGAATAATAATTAAAAAATAAAGGTTATGTCAAAAATTAGAGTAAATACAAAAAATAGTAAAGTAATTAATGAAACATTATTTATTGATTTAATAAAATTAAATTCATTAAAAAAGAAACAAAGAGAAAATGTTAACGATGGAAGTAGTATTGTTCATCCTATGTTAGGGAGAATGGTATCATATGAAGGTGAATTTATCAGAATTAATAAATAATAAAATAAAAAAAATGGAAAAATTTAAATCAAGTTATAGAAATGTATATGCAAATAAAATCCCATATACTCAAGAACAATTAAATGAAAGGTTTACTTATGAAGACGGTAAATTATATCATAAAAATTACAGAGATAGAGTATCTAGAGGGACAGATTTTGAAGGAGTTGAAGCAGGTAACACTGGATTAGGTGGTAGAAGTCAAGTAAAAATTAATTATAATTTATATTATAGAAGTAGATTAATTTGGAAAATGTTAAATGGTAATGATGCCAATGGAGTAGTTGATCATATTAATAATGATTGTACTAATGATAGAATTGAGAATTTAAGAGATATTTCTCAAAGAGATAATAGATGGGAAGGAAAGACAATCGCTGACAAATTATCTGGAGGAAATTGGTCAGAAGTAAAAATGATGTGGCAAAGTAATTAATAAATAAAAAAAAATAAAGGTTATGGTTAAAGCAAAAAGATTAGTACTTACAAATGAGTGGGTTGAAATAAAAGAAATGTTCGAAGCAAACACTAATGGTTGTGAAGATTATGGTAAAAATTTCGAAATTGGAGGTAAATTAGATATTTTAACTAGATCGTTTTTAGATAGATTAGGTGAAATTACAACACATAAAGGTTATTATTGTGTAATTGATGGTGTTAAAATGAATTTATGGAAAGAAAGATTATGGTCTGTAGTTGAAAATGCAGGTTTATTAGCTCCAATAGCTTGGAAAATTGATAAAGCAACTCAGGATGAAATTGATAGAAAAGTAGAGTTAGAAGAAGCTAAATGGGATGATGAGTTTGATGAATTAGATGATTATGAACCAACAGATGAAGAATTAAGAGAAACTGAAGAACCAGAATTTAATAATATTAATTTAATAGAAATAGAATAATATGTACGATGACTTTCAAGTAGTAACACAAGGAGATAGTTTTTTAATGGGATTATCTTATTATAGTAAGAATGATGTAGCTGAAGAAGATTGGGCTGAATTAAATCTTTATTTAGGTTTTGTAAGATTAACATGGAGAAAATTTTAATATGAAATATTACGATTTATTTTTAGGTTGTTTTTGGTTTTTAATAGCCCACATATTAACTTTTTACCAATTAAATGGTCAATTTATTTGGAAATCATTTCAAAAATATGAATGGGCAGTTGCTTTATTTGGTGGAATATTATCATTTGCTTATATTTGGGGAACTAAATATACTGTTAGTGGATTTGGTGATTTACTATGGCCTGCTAGATTTATTGGGTTTGGTGTAGGTATGATAATATATGCTATTGGAGTAAGTCATTATTTTAATGAAGGTATATCCTTAAAAACAATGGTTAGTTTAGGGTTATGTTTAGTATTAATATCAATTCAAGTTTTTTGGAAATGATAGGAATAGATTATATAAAATATGTTGGTGATAAAGGTTATATTGTTAAGCGGGAAATGTCTAAACATAGGTTTGTAGAAAATAATCAAATAAGAATGGATTGGGTAGCAGGATATAGAGATTATATGGATTATGATCATGTTTTACAAAGTGATGATAAATTCTTTTTTTGTCAAACTATACAAGAAGCAGAAATAATAAAAGATAAAGATGACTAAAATAGCTTGTTTTATACCTATAAAAAATAATAGTAGTAGAGTACCTAATAAAAACCTTCGTTTACTTAGGGGCATACCTTTATATAGATATGCTTTAGATACAGTAATCAATTCAAAAGTTTTTGATGATGTATTTATAGATACAGATTCAGAAGATGTAAAAAATTATTGCATAGAAAAAAATATTAATATAATAGATAGAGACCCAAAATTATTAAAAGATAGTGCTAATGGTAATGATCTACTAGAACATTGGGTTGATATTAAACCTAATTATGATGTTTATTTTCAGGTTTTTGTTACATCTCCATTTTTAACATCTAATACTTTAAAGGATTGTGTAAATATTATGAAAACAAATTCTTTAGGGGATTCTGTATTTACAGTTATTGAAGATTATACTTGGTATTGGTTTAATGGAAAACCTGTAAATTATAATCCAAAATTACTCCCACGAAGTCAAGATGCTAAACCAATAATAAAAGAAACAACAAGTTTATATGGTATTAGTAAAGAAGGATTTAATAAAACAAAATCTAGAATAGGAGAATCCCCCCAGATTTATGTGGTAGATGAAATAGAAGGTACTGATATTGATACTGAATTTGATTTTACTATGGCTAAATTAATAGCTGAACATTGTATAATAAGTTAAAAAATTAAAGATGAATATTGAAAATATAGGACATAGGTTTACTAAAATAGTAAATACTTCTGAATGGGAAGAATTGCAAAATAAATATAATAAATGTAATGATATTTATGTATTAGGACATGGAGGTAATATGGGTATTGCTGATCACACAGCAGTTGATATGACAAGATTATCAAATGGTACTAAAAATGCTATATGTCCCGGTAGTTGTGTTGTAGCAACCTCTTTAATAAATGATACAGATTTTACACAATGGATGGTAGCATGGTTACAACAGAGAACCTCTACTAGAACTAAAGATCAAATGAAAAGATCATTAGTATATGGTATTTCTTCTTCAGGTACATCTAAAGATGTAATAAAAGCATTACAATGGGCTTCTGATAATGGTATGGAAACCTGCTTACTAACAGCTAAACCCATTTCAAATAAAATAAAAGGATTAACCCAAGTGATATTAGGAGTAGATTATTACCATACAGCTGAATGTTTAAGTTTATTATTACAATATCAATTAACCCATGGCTCTGGTAATGAATGTCCTCCAATAGGTCAAAATAATCCTGAAGATTTAAAGGGATTAAATTGGCAAAAAGGTATTCGTAAACATTCTTACCCAGATGAACAAATAAATTTAGGTATTGATTTTGATGGTGTTATTCATAAAAATAGTAAAGGATTTTTTGATGGTACTATATATGATGAACCTATTGAAGGAACTAAGGAAGCACTTAAAAAACTATCGGATAAATATACATTAATATGTTATACAGCTAAAGCAAAATCAGATAGAGGATTAGTAAATGGTAAAACAGGAACGGAATTAGTTTGGGAATGGTTAGATAAACATAACTTTTCAAAATATATTTCTAAGGTTACAGCTGAAAAACCAAGAGCAGTTGCTTATATTGATGATAAAAATATTAGATTTAACAATTGGGAATCATGTTTTAGGGATTTAAATAAATTAAATATATTAGATAATGGATAGATCTGTATTAGTAGTATATTCTTGTTATAATCCTCCTTCATCTTTATTAGATAGTATTCAAAGTGTATATAGTAAAGTTATAAATATTAATCATTTTCGTATTGCAATAGTATGTGTAGATAATGATAGTAATATATTAACAACTTATGATATAATAAAAAGTAAATTTCCTGATGTAGAAATAATATTTAACAAAAACAAAAATTATGAATGGGGAGCTTATAAATATGCTCATGATAATTTTCCATATTATGATTTTTACTTTTGCTTACAAGATACAATTATTTTTGAAAAACCATTTGATATTGATTTGATAGAAGATAATTCTCCTTATACTATATTCCATTCTGGAGGATTTAAACTTATGGGAAGAGGTTTTTCATCTCAAGATTTATTAAATCATAAAATGTTTAAACAAAATATAAATTTTGATGATATGGTAAATGAAGATTTTATTTTATGCCAACATAATACTTTGTTAATAACAAGATCTGATTTAAGTAAATTATTTAAATTTTTAATTAATCCCCCAACCAATAAAATAGAAACAGAAATGTATGAAAGAATATTTGGAGCTTACTTTGATAAAACTAAACATAAAAGGAGGGTTCTTAATCCCTATATAAAAAAAATAGATAGAGAAGATAGAATATTTATAACTAAAAAATAACAAATTATGGAAAATTTTAATAACTTTTTTAACAACTATGAAAAAAATGAAATCACAAACGAAGAATTAGTTAGGTTGGCTAATGAAAATACTTTTAGTATATTAATGGGAAAAATTACAATAGAAGAATTATTTGAACAAGATATTGATATACCCCTATTAGTTGACCCATCTGAAAAATCATTGTCAAATGAAAAAAAGAGAGAAATTTTAGAGGGGATGATTGAATATTATACTGAAGGAGAAGAATATGAAAAATGTAGTGAATTAGTAAAGCTAAAAAATAAATTATAAAATGGATAAAAAGATAACAAATTGCATTTGGGATAATTGTTCTAAACAAATTATCGAAGGTTATGTTTATGTTAAGATGGATGATATAATTAAATTAAACATTAAAGAAAATAATTTAGAAGTTAAAGATAATGATATAACTATGGATACAGTAGCTAATTATTTAGTTAATGAAGGATGGATTTTTGAAAGAAACCCAAGTACAGGTGAAATTTGGAAAAGAAAACCAGGTGATATACATAATAGAGAATTAATAAATTAAAAACTTATGACTAATACAAACACAAAACCCTTATTTTCGAATTTAAATATGAATCCTGCTAGGGGTGAAAATGAAACATATGAAGAATATGTTATTAGAAGAAAAAAAGTAAATTTTATTCTAAAAAGATATAGACAAGCAGGTAGAGAAGTATTTAAATCAGTATTTCCTGAAGGGGTTACAATTGAAGGAATGGATAATATAATTAAAGATACTCAAAATGGCTAGTAAAAAGTACGATAAACGTAGAGCTTTATTTTGTAAATTATTAGGTGAAAGTAAAACTTACAAAGGTTATTATAAATACTTAGTTACAATAGGTGAAAAAGATGGTACTATTCATAAACAACCTGTATATGGGAGAGACATGCAGACAGCTTTAAATAGATTAATTAATAAAGAATTAACTGTTAAAGTTGAAAAAAAGTTAGAAACTAATACTGGTTGGATATTTTTAGCATGGTTAGTAGCTATGGTGGCACCAACATTTTTAATCGATTATAATAGTCCTTGGTTTTTATTATTTGTATTTGGATCTATTGTTGTGTTATCAATAGTTGCTGTTTGGTGGTATAGTTATGTAAATAGAGGAGAGTAATAGTTATAAATAAAATGGTTATAGACAGTTTTCTATTTAATGGTGAATTAGAACTTTTAGAATTAAGATTAAAAGTTTTATATAATTATGTTGATAGATTTACTATAGTTGAGGGTAATCGTACCTTTAGAGGAGATCCAAAACCTATGGTATGTAAAGAATATTTAAAAGATCTTGGGTTTGAAGATGATCCTAAAATTAAATTAGTTGAAGTTGATTTAAAGTCTATAGATAATGAAAATAATCCTAATGCTATTGAAAATAAATGTAGAAGTTTTTTAACAGAACATTGCAATGAAGATGATATACTTATTATAGCAGATATTGATGAATTATATCATCCTCAATATCTTCAAAAACATATTGATTTTGTAAATGCTAATCCTGATACTTTATTACTTAATAATACTTATAATTTGCAATATCAAGTTAATTATGTTTTATCTATAGATGGTATTAATCCTGATTTCTGTAGAGTACCCTTTATAGCAAAAGGATCATTTTGGAAATTACATAACCCATCAAAAGTAAGACCCGAATGTGGAATTGGGGGTCATATTGATTCTTTCCCTTATAAAATATTTTGGTTTGAAGATATAAAATTAGGATGGCATTTATCATGGATGGGTAATTCTAAAGAAAGATTACATAAATTAAATTCACATTCTTGGCATTTAGAATTCCCAGAAGTTATAAAAAAACTAAGAAGTAATGATACAAAAGAACAAATAATTAATTTCAACCCTAAATTATCATCATCAGATCTTTTAGGGAGAGAAAGATTTTCTTTAATAGAGTTTGACTACACAGAACTCTTTAAAATAATTGATAATGTTGGTAATTTATCTCATATTAAAAAATATTTATTAAATAATTAAAATATATTATGTTATTAAGACACGATTTAAAAGATTTATTAGTTCCCTTTAAAGGTAGTAATAAAATTAAAACAAACTATTCAGAAGTATTTCAAGATATTTTTGTATTACAATGTTTAGATGGAAAAAAAGAGGGAACATATTTAGAAATTGGAGCTGCTGGTCCTGTAAGTGGAAATAATACATATTTACTAGAAAAGGAATTTGGGTGGAATGGTTTATCTATAGATTATGGATATGATGATTGGGATGATAGTGTAGTTATAACTTGTGATAATCAGAGCTTTTCAAAAAGTGGGTTTAAAAAATATTGGGACGAAAAGTGGCATAAAGATAGAGATCAACCTTTATTATTAACTAATGCTATAACTTGTGATTGGAAAAATATTTTAAATAATACTATAATAGATTATCTACAAGTTGATATAGACCCACCAGGAGGTACTTATGAATGTTTAGAGAGATTACCATTTGATACAGTTGATTTTAAAGTTATAACTTATGAACATGATGCTTATGCAGAACCTGAATGGAGAATAAAATCCAGAAAGTTTTTAGAGTCTAAGGGGTATGTTTTAATAGCTGGGAATATATCAAAAGAATATGGTTCACCTTTTGAAGATTGGTGGGTTAATTTAAAATATATAAATGAAATAAATTCTTCAATTACTAGAAACACATTTGAAGAATCTTTACCCGTAATGAAATATTTATTTAACAAATGATAAAACTAATTAAAAGTATATGGTATGAATATCATAGACGTAAAAGAAAACACAGCGTATGGGATCTATAAATAAACTACCAGATTGGTTTGATGGAACAGTGTATGATAAGGGTGATGTAGTTAGAAATCCGTTTTCAGGTGAGGAATTTGAATTAACAGCTGAGGAGCTATCGATGTATGATTTTATAGTTGGTAGTCAGTTAGTGTTTGAAATGATGCCTGGTAATATACCTGAGGATGGTATTAAACGATTTAAGCATGGCTTAGATTGGTTTAGAAAACATAATCTTGAGGCATATAAAATATTATTAGATTAAATTAAATATTATGAATAAATGTGATTGGTGTGGTAAAAACACAAAAAATGAAGAACATTATACAGCAATGTCTCCTTTAAATGAGGGTTATGAAAAATTAATTAAAGAGTGGGATAAAGAATATGGCCAATTTTGGTATGACAATGTTGATGGAAAAATTGATCAAAAATTATTAGAAGAAGTATCATTATATGATCAAGCAACTAATACAGTTGGTAGAGGAGTTGTATGTAATAAATGTCATGAAAAAGATGAAATTATATATCAAAAATATAGACAACTTACTTCTAAAGGGGGAGATTCTTATGGTATGTTAAAAATAGTAGTTGATGATGATAATACTGTTGATTATAATATTGATGAGATGGAAATGTGGCATGATGATGTGAAAGAAAAAATAAGTAAGGTTGGTAAAGATAAATAAATTTCGTATATTAAAGTAAACAAATACATAAAATGAAAAAAATATTATTAGTATTATTAGTTTCGCTTGGACTACAAACACAAACACAAGCACAATCAAATTTATGTGACTCATTGTCGTATACTGTAATACAAGGTTTACCTTTAACAGTATATGGAGAAGCAAGTGGAATTATAAATATGGTAGATTCAATTGAATGGCTATTTTCAGCGTGTAATTCAGTAGCATGTTATACACCACAAGGTAATAATCCATATTCTTTTCCTCAAATAAATATGACTGACACAGTTAAATTTTGTTATGATGCTTATGTTTATACTCCTAATCAAATGGTAGTATGTAGTCACTGTGATTCATTAATATTTGATTATACTGATAGTACTTATGTATTATTTAATATGGGAGGTACAACATTAATAAATGAATTAATATTAAATAAAATTAATAATAATAAAATATATGATTTACTAGGTAGAGAATTAACTGAAATTCCAGTAGGTAAAATGTATATTAGAAATAATAAATTATATATAAATAAAAAATAAACATGGGTTTTAGATTAACAGCACATATTGAAAAAGCACCAAAAATTGTAGATGAAAAAACAAAAACTACAAAAGGTATTAGAAACACTATATCAGTTAGAAATATTCCTTCACGTAACCAAGTGGAATTAGAATTAGTACGTTTAAGAGAAAACTATACTATTGCTAAAGGTAAAGATCGTAGTAAAAAACATAAATATGGTAAGGAATTAATATATGTAAGTTATGAAAAGTAAAATTAAATCATACACAGGAGATTATTTATCATTATATGATTATTTAGGTCATGCTGCTGGTGGTGAATTAGGACAAAGAATAGCATATGAAGCAGCTAAATGTAAGGTTACTATACAAAATAAAAAAATAAATAATCCAAGTTATACAGGTAGAATACAAATGTATCCAAATGATTTTTTAAATGAATGTAAAGATAAAGGGTTATTATAATGAAAAAATATTTTATTAGTTTTGGTAACGGGATATTTAAAAATCAACTAGATAGAATTTGCAGCGAAGCTAAAGAAACAGGATGGTTTGATGATGTAATAGCATCTACACCTTCTAAAATAAAAGATTTTATAGATAAACATAAAGATTTTATTAATAATAATCCAAGAGGATTTGGTTATTGGATATGGAAACCTTATATTTTATTAAACCAACTAATGTATATGGATAATGGGGATTATTTGTTTTATACAGATGCAGGATCAAGAATATTACCACATAGAAAAGATAAATTAAATGAATATTTACACAAATTACATAAACAACCTATTTTAATAAATGGTGAAGGTAATGCAGAAGGAGATGGTGGTGGTGGTTATACACAACAAAAGTTTGTAAAATTATCACTCCTTAAAGAATTTAATTTAGAAAACAATAAAAAGTTTTTAAATTCATCACATAGTGAAAGTGGAATGATAGCTATTCGTAAATGTAAAGAAAGTATAGATATTATTAAATTGTGGTTAGAGTTAATAACTAAAAACAATTATTTATTTACTAATGATGATTTAGGTAATGATAAACAATTAGATGGTTTTATAGAACATCGCCATGACCAATCAATACTTAATATATTGTTTTACTTAAATAATTATAAAGCTTTATGGTTTGAGGAATGTTATGGTGTAGGACCATTTTTTAGTGGTAGACAAACAGATGATGGTTATAGAGAATTTTGTGCAGATTGGTTTAGAGCAGAACCTGATTATATTGATAATGCAATCCATGGACAATTAGAAGATTATTTAAGGACAAAACCCAACAAAGAATGGTATAAAGGACAAAAAGATTATAATCCCAATACAATGTTCAGTGAGTGGGATTATTTAGAATATAGAAAGAAAATACAATTAAATTTATAAATTATGGCAAATGTAGAAGACATATTATATGAAGCACGTGAGTTAGGAATATATGATAAAGTTATGAAAGAATCCCAAAAATTAGCTAAAAAACATCCACATATGGAAGTAGCAGATAGAATGGATAAAGCTATTATAAAAGTAAAGAATAAAATATCATATGATATGAATGGACCAAATGAAAGTTATGGTGTATAAAAGAATTTGGGACGAATATATGAATATTAAAGGTGGTGATTTCCCAAATTGGTATGAAGGGTTAAGTCCAATTGAAAGATATGTATTTAATAAACAATTAAGATTAAAGTAATGGGAAAAAATAATACATTTATAGTAGATGAAAAAGTTTGGGATGTAAGAAATTATTTTAAAGAACACACCATTAAATTCCAACTTTATAAAAATTGTATAATATCAGATTGTATAAGAAAGGGATATAGATGGGAAGAGTATCAACACTATTTAGCTTCAAAATATATTAATTCTGATTCTGTAGTAGTAGAGATAGGGGCTCATATTGGTACACTTACTATGGTATTTAGTAAATTAGCTAAAACTGTTTATGCTTTTGAACCTACAAAAGAATCTTTTGATTTATTAAATAAGAACATATCATTAAATGAATGTAAAAATGTTATATCAAAACAAGTAGGTGTAGGAGATAAGATTGAGTCAACAAAAATAGGTTGGATTGGGAATAATAATTCTGGAGCAACTATATTAGAAGGAGGTATGGTTACTAATGAAGTTTTAAGTTCTGCTGAAAATGGATCAACTAATAGTATTGAAACTAAAATAGATTTAATTAATCTTGATGTTTTAACTTTAGATAGACTAGATTATTTAAAAATAGATGTAGAAGGATATGAAGAAAAAGTAATAAAAGGAGGATTAAACACAATAAAAAAATTCAAACCTATAATTGTTATGGAATGTATGGATGATTATAGTAAAAAGGAGCCAATATCAAAATTAAATTTAGAAAATAAATATAAATCATTGTTAGACTTAGGTTATACTTACAAAATATTAGGTAAGGGAAATATAGATAAAAATTGGGATGTATTATTTATACCTAAAAAGTTTATAGCTCAAATGAGATTAAAAAAAGTAAAAAAAGAGCAAGTAAGATTAAAAGCAGAGGAAAGAAAATTAAAAGCAATAATAAGAGAAAAATAAAGCTTCAAGCTCTTCTCTACATATTGCATTGATTTACTACGTATATACAGTTATTAATTAAAATAAATAGGTTATGATAGAAGTTTTAGCAGGTATTGGTGTGATTGCGCTAGTTATTGGTGCAGGATTTTTCGTTAATTATATGGAGGGTATAGCAGATGAGCGTAAGCAAGATAGATTGGAAGAATTCTATAAAGATGAATTTGATAGTGAAGATGATTGGTGGAATGATCAAGAAGTATGAAACGAATAAGGGAAGTCAAGTGGAAGAGGAGATGTAATGTGTGTGATGAAGTAAATTCAGCGTGGATAGAGATTACGGTGAAGAAAGAGGGATCAGGTAAAAATATCATATGTGAGCCGTGTTTAACTAAAATACTTTCACTTGAGCATTGGGGAATAAAGGTACATCGCATCGCTAAGAAGTGGACCTTCCCCGAGTGGATAATTGATAAAATTAAATAATGATAATGATATGAATAAATGGTTAATGTGGATGTTACTTGGGATAAGTGCATTGATTTTGAACTGGACAATTATTGGGTGTGGGTGTATTATCTATGGAGTTTATTTAAGCGATGACGTAGATAGAGATGGAAATTCATTGGGTAATAGACTGGAATAAACGGGTAACTACGTGGAGTGTTGCGTGGGCTCCATTTCTAAATCCATAAGTAGGACAAGCACCTACCAATTATGACAAGTAGATGATAAATATCAATTGCATGTGACAATGAATAATGGGGTTATATGACATAGAAGCGAGGTGGTGTTAACCCCCATTTGATGCGCATCCAAACTCTACTATAGTTACCAAATATATACTTGTGAACCAACCCTGTTCACGAATTTTCATAAATAATTAATTGTGAATGGTTGTGAACCGCAAGGTATGTGTGGGAGGGCGTGGATATGTGGGGGAGGGGTCGTACATTTATGGGTGAACGGTTGTGGTAATAATACCAGCCGTGGGGAATAATACTACGGTGGGTAAGTTGACCGTACCCCCTTATTACATATTTTATACTTATTAGTTAATGCGGTAGCACCTTATACCAAGGTGTGGGGTACCTTATTATATAATATCTTCACCGTACGCGTAACTGGATTCGATACAACTATTATCGCTATATCTACTACATACCTACCATTGGCGGGCGTACCGCCGCCGTACTATATAATAATACCCACCGTGCGCGGATGTCCATATGGCGTGGATACGCGATAGAAAGGATGTGGACCACTTAAGAGATCGTACACGTAGATAACCCATCGATTGTATATACTTATATCATTGACCAACCCTACATTCAATTTAGTGATGATTTTATAAGAGTGTCACCGGATGAGTATATATTGATATAAGGTACCGGTGGTTGGTATTAATCTTCACCGTAACATTCTTCTCCCACGCTGGAATAACAATAATCATATCACCTCCTTGGAAAACTTTTGTAAACCAATTTCGTCATCATTAAGTCATATACAAGTAACACCCTAGTACAATTACTTTACCATTTAATATTCCAGCTTAATCTATATATGACCATGAATAATAATATGAAAGAGAAAATTGACATCGCACCAGCCATTTATATTATACTCATGGTGGTGGTTTTTTCTCTAGCGCTACACTTTTAATTACTACTTCCCATATGGGTAAGGGTTTGGAAAATTCCATACCCCCAAATTATTTTTTTTAATAAATTTTTCAATGGTGGGGAGTATATACGTATCTAGGTATGTGGGTATGTTAGGAAGAAGAAATCTTAGACGGCTTTATGAATTTGATAATATTTATAATAAAATTACATTATGCCACTTACTCTTAACTTTTCTTCCACACAACTAAATGGACCCGGAAGTTTAATAGGTTCACAATTACAAAATAATTCACCTCAAAGTCCTTATTTATTTACTATATATCACCCAAATGCTTCTAATGGTTCTGCATATTTTAATATAGGGGTACAACCAAATAGTAATGGAAATTTTAGTGGTAGTTTTAGTGGTAGTTTTGGTAGTGGAAGTTTTGGATTTACTGGATCTTTATCGGGTTCTTTAATAACTAGTTCTGGAATTAATTTAAATGGGTATGTATCTTCAAATTATATAAATAGTGTAGTTATTTCCTCAGTAACTTCATCATTCCAATTAGCCCCTCTAAATGTTATTCCACCTAATACTTTGAATGTTAGTGGAACTGGGGGTATTTCTTTAGTTATTGAATCAAATGATGCCTAAAATAAATGATTAGATTAGTATTAACACTATGTTTAATATTATTTTCATGTAAAAAAGATACTGATGATTTTGGTTTTAGAACTTATGTAATACTTGAAGGTACACATAGTTCTGGTAGATATTTTAACCACCCTACAAACTCAAGAATAAACTTTGACTTTATGTTAGATGAGTCTGCAATTTACACTACTGAAATACCAGAGAACCAACATGATGTAAATAAGATTTATGGCTTTAGCGATTTTGGTGTTACACATCAAAAATATTCAATAAGATTAGGTTGGAGATATATTAATGGTGAAATAGAATTATGTTGGTTAAGACATGAGGATGGTAGCCATAGTTCAGCTACTATAAGAACTATAGAACCAAACATACCTTATAATGCTACAATAGATATTAAAACTTTTTATTATATTATTACTGTAGAGGGTGATACTACGATGGTTAGAAGGAGACCTGAGGGGAATTGGGGGTTAATTAAAAGATATTACTTATACCCCTATTTTGGTGGTAATGAATTTGCACCCCATGATATTACGGTGAAAATAAGAGAAAATAATTAAAGACTCCCGCGAAAATATTTGGCTCCCCAAGAGACCTTTCGTATATTTATGTCATAAATGAGTGCAAAACGCACACATACTAATAAAAATAAAGGTTATGAATTTTACAAAAACAACAGAAGGTTTACACAAATTATCATTACAAGAATTAAATGAATTTAAAGGTTTAGTTGAACAAATGATTCAATTAAAACAACCAGGATTTAGAGTAGGAATGAAAGTTGGTGTTGATCATAAAAAAGTTATGGGAATGATTGGTGAAATTATTAAAGTTAATAATAAAAAATGTAAGGTTAATTTTGATGGTCAAACATTTGTAGTTCCTAAATCAATGATAATAATAAAGTAATGCGCAGGAAGCTTGGATACCCGAGAGAGCTTTCGTATATTTACGGTATAAATAGATGCAAAACGAATAAAAACTAATTAAAAAAAAATAAAAGTTATGATCAATATAGAAAATTTACAATCAGCAAAATTTATGAGTAAGGAAGAAATTAGTAAAGTAGCTCCTTCAGTATTTACAATGAATCCTTCAAATGAGGTATCAGATAAATATACTCATATTCCAACAGAAGAAGTTATTAATGATATGGAAGAATTAGGTTGGGGAGTTGTTGATGCAAAAGAAGTTAAAGCTAGAACTAAATCAACAAAAGGATTCCAAAAACACTTACTAGTATTTAGAAATAATGATATTGTTATTAATGGAGAAGATGGAGATACTGTTTTCCCACAAATATTATTAACAAACTCTCATGATGGTAAAAATGCTTTTACATTTACAGCAGGATTATTTAGAATGATTTGTGAAAATGGTTTAGTTATTGCAGATACAGAATTTGAAGATGTAAAAATGCGTCATATGGGTTACACATTTGAGGATCTACAATCAATGATTAAAGAAATGGTGGAAAAATTACCATTAACAGTTGAATCTATGAATAAAATGAAATCTATTGAATTAGAAGGAGAGCAAGTATTAGAATTAGCAAAATCATTACTTGATATTAGAGTTAAAGGAACAGATAATACATTTAATGATGTTGCAGTTAAAGATGTGTTAGAATCTCAACGTAATGAAGATAGAGGTAATGGATTATGGGAAGTATTTAATAGAGTACAAGAAAATATTATTAATGGTAATTTTTATTACAATACTAAATCAGGAAAACAAAGACAAGCTCGTATAATTAAGAATTTCAAACAAGATATTGATTTAAATAGAAACATGTTTGCAAAAGCTTTAGAATTTGCTTGTTAATAAATTAATACATGCGCATATAACCGCGTTTTTTTGCGGTTTTTATGCGTTGTATAATATATATAATATGAATGTCACATAGTAATGCAAAATAAATAAAAAAACAAATATATGAGTTGGGAAAATTTATATCCAGAAGAAAATAATTTAGTTAAACTGTCCTTAGAACATGGGGGTAGTATAAAACCTTTAATAATTCCAAGTAAATTTACAGGAGGAACGGGACTATGTAATGCTACTATTTATAATGATGAAAATGAAGGATTATTAGTTAATATAAGGCATGTAGGATATGTTATGCACCATGTTGAATTTAACCAAAAATATTGGGGAATGTGGGGGTGTATGCAATACATGAATCCTGAAGAATTTGCATTTTTAGAAACAACTAATTATTTATGTCATTTAGACGATGATTTAAATATAAGTAGATCAAGTAAAATTGATACTACTAAATATGATAAACCTCCACTTTGGGATTTTATAGGACAAGAAGATGTAAGAATATTTAGATGGAATAATAAATTATACACTTGTGGTGTAAGAAGAGATATTGATGAAATTGGAACGGGAAGAATGGAAATGTGTGAAGTTATATTAGGTAATGAAGGATTTGTTGAAGTTACAAGAGATAGAATAGAAGTTCCTGAAAAGGATGGATATCTTGAAAAAAATTGGATGCCTGTTTTAGATATGCCCTATCATTTTATTAGACATGCTGATCCCATAGAATTAGTTAAAGTTGATTGTAAAAATAAAAATTGTGAAGTAATTGTAAAAAAAGATCCTAGTGAAAAAATTGCTAAAAAATTATCAGGTTGTGATTTAAGAGGAGGGTCACAAGTAATACCATTTGGGGAATATAGATTATGTATTACTCATGAATGCTTTTTTCCATGGCATCCTGTTGGAAATGAAAAAGATGCTCATTATTATCATAGATTTGTTTTTTATGATAAAGATTGGAATATAGTTAAAATATCTAAACAATTTAAATTTATGGATGCTATGATAGAATTTAATTGCGGGTTAGCTGAAGTTGGGGATGATTTATTAATTACCTTTGGCTTTCAAGATAATGCTGCGTATGTACTTAAAATGCCTAAAATAATATTAGAAAAAATTGAATATGAGAAATTATAAATTAGAAAATAAATTAAATAAATATATCCTTAATCCTAGAAAAGATAGATGTAATTTTGAATTAGCAAATAGTTATTTTGATATAGAACAATATGCTTCAGCTATATCTTATTATTTAAGAAGTGCTGAATTGTCTAAAAATGATGATTTAGTTTACGAAAGTTTATTATGTTCTTGGGATTGTATGGCTAAAGTAGGGGGTAGACCTGTATTTGAAAGAGGACAAATACTTCAAGCAATATCACATTCTCCACATAGACCTGAAGCTTATAATGCTATGTGTTTATGGTTAGAATTTTGTGGGGATAGAATTCCTTCTTCAGAAGAAAAATATTTAACCATGTATTCATATGCTTGTATAGGAATTTCTAATATATTAAGTAATAAAGATTTTGAGTATTATAATAGGTATGATGGGTATTTTGCATTTTTATATTATAAGGCTATTGCAGGGTGGTATATAGGAAAAACACAAGAAAGTAAGGAGTTATTTTTAGAATTAGCAAATAATCCCAATAATAATTTAAATGAAAGGTATAAAACATTAATAAAAGAAACCATTGAAAATGTGGGGATTTCACATTTAGTTAAAAAATAAAAGAAATGGAAGATAAGAAAAGTATACCTGTTATTGGAGTTCCAATAGTAAATGGAGTTCATTGGGTAAAAAGGTTAATGTTATCAATTGATTATCCTGTAGATAATTTATTTATAATTAATAATAACGGAAGGGGAGAAATTAATGAAGAATTAGATAAGTTAAAAAATATAGCTAACAAATTTATTAAAAATATACACATTACACATTTACCTACCAATTTAGGAGTCCCAGCAGCTTGGAATTTAATTATAAAATCATTTTTAATGGAGCCCTATTGGATAATTTCTAACCATGATGTTGCTTTTTCACCGGGTTTGTTAAAAGAATTTTCAGATATGGCTCAAGATAAGGAGATAAGTATGATTCATCCTAGAGCTGGTGTAAATAATGTAGGTACATATGATTTATTTGCTATAACTGAAATGGGGGTGAGAATTGTAGGGTTATTTGATGAAAATTTATATCCTGCTTATGGAGAAGATACAGATTATATAATGAGAATTTTAAATTTAGACCCAAAAGTTTGTAGAGGATTAGATAATACTTATTTACACGGAAAAGAAATAGCTGATTGTATTAATTATGAAAAAAATGGTCAACAGACATCTAAGGAAGAACCTCAAATAAAAGAAAAATTAGATAGGGTTGATAAAAAAAATTATGAGTATTTAACTAAAAAATGGGGAAAAAATTGGGGGGAATTATCTCCTTGTAAATATCCCTTTAATAATAAAGAATATTTTAATTCTTATACTTCATGGGATTTAGATTATATAAGAAATAAATATTTAGGATTTTAAAAAAATATATTAATTTAATAAAAAACAAAAATGACAAAAATTAAATTTAAAGACTCAGATAATAATTCCGATTGGGGGATAATTACAACTAATAAATTTAAGGTAAATAAAAAAATGAAAAAAAGAGCATGGGTAATTGATGATTTTTATAAAGATCCCGATGCTGTTAGACAATATGCATTAGAACAAATGTATTGGGATAAGGGTCATGGAGGAGTTGGTTGGAGAACTAGAAAACAATTTATATTTGATGGAGTTAAAGAAAAAATTGAAGAAACAATGGGTTGTAATATTACTAATTGGGCTGATGTTTATTCTATTTGTGGGGTATTCCAAAGTGGATTTTGTAGTGGAAATGTTCCACCTTTAGTTTACCATGCAGATTCTCAACAATGGGCTGCTATGATATTTCTTACACCAAATGCACCATTTGAAACAGGTACTAAAGTTGTTGCAAATAAAAAATCTAAAATATATCACACATCTCAAAGTGACAACATATTTGATTATTTTCCCCAACAGGAAACTTTTGTAGATGGAACCTTATATGAGGATGTTGATACATTTGGAAATGTTTATAATAGGATGGTAATTTTTGATGGGCAATCTATTCACAGTTCAATGGGGTACTTTGGTCATAGTATAGAAACAGGTAGATTATGGCAAATGTTTTTCTTTGATGCAGATTTTAATAAATAAATAAATAAAATGGATAAATTTCAAGAAGAGTTTTTAGATAAAGTAGGGAGTGATGAGATAATAGAAATATCTCAAATATTAGATAGAGTAAATAAACAACAAAAATTAACTGAAGTTATGTATTATGCTTTAGTAACTATGTCTAAATCAGATGGAAGTATGTCTCCCCTTTTAGCATTGCAAATTGCTGAGGAGGATTGGAATGTATAATATTTATATTTGATCGTTTATAGTTATATTAGCTGCTTTTTTGGACGTGGGTTCGATTCCCACCATCTCCACTAAATATAA
>Ga0181401_1000029_pt1 | contig 45857 bp, 52 predicted proteins | sample 24SPOviralmetaG_FD_130130 | JGI IMG/M metagenome (GOLD analysis project Ga0181401, IMG submission 130130) | Marine viral communities from the oligotrophic San Pedro Time Series (SPOT) site, San Pedro Channel, CA, USA - 24 SPOT_SRF_2011-07-20 | ecosystem: Environmental > Aquatic > Marine > Strait...
CGGGTTCGAACCGACGACCTACAGGTTAACAGCCTGTCGCTCTACCAACTGAGCTACAGAGGAATGGTCCTCTCTACTAGAATCGAACTAGTGACCATTGGAACTACAGTCCACTGCTCTACCAACTGAGCTAAGAGAGGGTATAAAGGCCATCACATATGCTTGTTCTGGGAGCCTCGTTAAGGTGAACAGTCTTAAAAGTCTCCCACATATGATCCGGTTTTGTGATTACTGGGTACGAAGTGTGGGACGTCCTGAAAAGGCACTCGTCGACCAGATAATCACGATTATTCGAATGTTGAGTTAGAGTTGGCCTTTGCCGATGCCCGTATTTCAATAGCTGGTCCCAAAAGTTCGGACACCGACCCCCCTCTCCACCCGAATAAGCTCCCACCAGGACTCGAACCTGGGGTAGTGGATTCAAAGTCCACTGTGTTGACCAACTACACTATAGGAGCGATGATATTTTATATACTGTCTAAATCTTTAAGCTTTGTTTTTAGCACGCTTAAGCTGTATTATACTTAAATCTATATCAGTTATACGCTTTTCAAGTTTAACCATTTTTGCGCGTAATTGTGTATTTTCTGTTATGAGTTGCTTAATTTCGAAATTTTCATTTATATTTGAACATTCACCTTTAACAATTTCAGGTTTTGATGGCCATTTTACTTGTTGTGGATCTTGTGTCATAGAAGGTATGTCTCTTAAACACTGACGATATTTAATCCATTCTTTGTAATTATCATCTTCTAGATGATAATCTTCTGTGAATAACCAATCAGATTCACTTAGCAGTTTATCACGCTTTTTGCGAACTATTTTGAAAAGCTCGGCATTTAAATTTTGTGTAAAGGTGTATTCGTATATTTCTTTAGTCGGTTTACTGTAACCGTTAGGAAATTGTACATCTTCATATTTACATCCAGACACCGGAAAATTGTCATTACATAAATTGTATACAGTTAAAGATGCTACATAAGATTCTAGAGCCATTTAAATAACTGTATATTATATTCTAGTAACTAAATATCCACTAAAAAATACAGAATTGCCTGTTGTATAACAATCTATGTTAGTCACGTACACTTTTATGATATCACCTTTATTTAATTTAATTGTGGTAGATGAAGTTAAACTCTCTTCTTCGGGCATGTTATTTTTTCTATTATATCCAAACCCATTCGTTACTCCGTTAACATTTCCGTTTACTGAAAAAAATATTTCAGATATACCCGTTCTCGTATCTGGATAGTTTAATACCGATGTATCTAAATGATAAATACCGTCAATCGGTGTGGTATAATATCCACCGGATGTAGTCGTACCCGTCGTAAAATGAGAAGATCCAGATGACACGGAACTCCATGGAACAAATCCACTGTAATCATTAAAATATCCAGATCCACCAGAAGTTCCGTTGTATGCATAAAACCATGCAGAGTCGTATTTAATGTAATTTGTTATACTTACGTTTCCGCTAGTAGTAACGTCCTTATTTATAGTTATTTCTTTGAAAACAGTGACGTTTCCATTCACTACTAAATCAGATGCAACATATGCATTTCCGTTAACAGTTAATTCTTGGTTTGTTATTACACTTTCTAATGTAACATTCCCGGATACAGATAAATTAGAAGAAATGTCTACATCCCCTGTGACCGATAAATCTGATGAAATATCTGTATTACCAAATATAGACGTATCTGACAAAATATCTACATTCCCCGTTACGTTTAAATCTCCCGATGCCAATATATTACCCGTTACATTAAGATTTCGACCAATTTCAGCATTAGACGTAGTTATAAAAGCTGTAGTTGAATCCGCAAATTGTAACGTTGTATATGCAACATTACCGGTAGCCGTTACGGCCTCTAATCCATGTGTAGTATCTATATTTATCCCACCTATATTCATTGCCTGTGCGTACACGTTGCCTGAAACCACACGTAGGTGGGAATCTTTCACGTTCAAGAATGTGCTTAAGGTCGTGAGAGACATCTAATATAATATAAGAAATGATTTATACCGAATATTGCAGACCTATACCTCCTTGTTGATATTTGAATCTAAAATATTCTTGTAAAAATTTAACTTGCGACTGACTTATTACACCTCTGTTACGTTTAAAAACAATCATTTCTGCATGGAAAAAATTATTAGCGTTATGCATGTCGTGTGAATATTTATTACCCCAAACGATGGCGTCGGATGTATTTGTACCCGCGTTATTAGTAACGGTGGCTAAATTGGTTGTTAATGTACCCCTAGATAACGTAGCTATGCTGATATGATTATTAATACCCTTAGCTTGCGTTGTTTGATTTCGGTCGAATGCGTTATTCGCTTTAGATATAACACAATGAACTGCGCGTTGCGTATCAGAAGAACCATTTCTTCCTAAAATTCCACCGGCGGTATTCGTATTACCGTCACTGTAACCGTACCCATTTCCATTATACAATAATAATTCTCCACCATCAAACCCTGTTACGTAATTATCCCATGTAACAGAGTTTCGATCATCACTAGTAACTGAATCATGATAATAACTATTACTTATTTGATTTGGGGATGTACACGCAACATGAAATACAGATGTTAAATCTCCTATATTTTCACTTATACCACCACCAAAAAGATCTTTATCTCTACTAACCATACGTCCCGAAGAATTAATTCCGGTCCAAAATCTTCTCCCATTTATGTATCTAGTAACACAATTTGTCGCACTCAAATAATTATCTACCCAATTTCCACTTTTATTGTGAACGTAGTTTATCGTATCACCTTCATTAAGTCCCCCCTCTAGATAATAGTCATCGTTCATATCCCACCAATAATGAGGGTTCCAACTACGTATGGTATCTTCCATGTAATTTAAATTACATATCATCCCTGCATAATATAGATCTCCACGAACATCTAGTTTATGTGATAAAGTTAAAGTACCATTATCAATTGTAGACTGCTCTTCTTCGCGAGCGGCGAATATATTCCATTGATCTATTCCCGCACGGGAATCGCCACTTCCCAATTTTTCTATAACGAGTCTAATATATTTAAAATACTCTGTAACTGGAGTCGATGGTTTATACGCGACAAAATCTGTACTGTTAGATCTAATTTTATTCGAAAAGTCGTCTATAACCGCCCATACACCGTTTAAATCGTTACTTCCTACAATACAACCCGTATTAGGCTGACGTCCTATATGATCGTTCGGTGCTTGTATATTAGAATAACTGTATTTAACTTTATACGGAAATTCTATTTGAAGCCAGTGTCCATATCTATTGATATTTTCTACATTTGTAGTGGTAACAGAATTAGTATACCCACCATTCCAATCCCCATTTGAAATATCATAATCACCCGAACCATCCTGTGACCAGTGTAGGTGATTTATCCCAGTTGTACTTGTCAAGTCATTAAAAGCGTTATATGTTGTCGTATTAGAATGTGTTGAACTTGCACTCGTTTTAAATTGTTCATCGTAAGCGGATAATGGTTTTGGGGGAAATTTTTCTATAATACACGGATCGTCTAATACACTGAAACGACTTTTCGGAATATCCGTACCTAACCCCAGTTTTCCCCGATGAACCGTAAATTGGGATTTTGCACGCCCAAAGTAATCTTTATACGCGTCCCATATTTCCATAACTCTATTTTGATCAATAAAATTGTCATAAACCCTGAAGTTTGCGAGTTTGTCTATATTTCCACCACCAATTTGAATTTGGATACTATCTGTGTTTGTAGGTAAATTTACAAGGGTCTCTACATTTGAAACCAATTTCCCATCTAAGTAAATAATTTGAGATCCGCCTAAACCTTCGTATGTATATGTAAGATTATGCCAAGTATTTGATTGAATATTTACATTAGTTGTATTTAGATTAATCACTGACGCAACTGAAACAATACACGTATTAGATACGTTTGCTTCTATGTTAGACGAGTTAAACCACACCGACACGGAATGGGCGTCATCGTTTTCTATAAACGTATTCGCTTCAACAGATATATTAGACGTATTACTTCCATTAAGAATCCAATATTTACCTTCGGAATCGTATGTAGTTTGATTTCCGTGTGGATCTGGGCCGCCTATAATATGATTGATACCATTTCCAGTTGAACCATCAACAAGAACTTGAACATCCGTTATCTGAGGATCTATAAATTTGGATATAATAGATGTATCTATTGAATGATCACCGGTTAAAATATCAAGAATTACATTAGAATTATACTGAAATCCATTTGTTTGAATTCGGCCTGTGATCGTATCAATTATAGTATTTGATGTACCAACGAATGTAATTTTATCAGCGTTCCGAATCTGAAAATTATCCGTTGTTGATTCATACGCCATTACTAGTATGTATAAAGTTTATTTTCTTACAAAGTGGGACTCGACCACTTTGTAAGAATAGTATTTATAAATTTTCGAGAGCTGTAATTCGTGCCTCGAGAGCATCATTTCTAGACTTTTCGATTTCAAGCTTTGATTCTAAATCCTTGATTAAATCTTCAGATATAGATGTAGATTCAAAATCTATATCGTTATCCCTGAAAATATCAGAAATTTCCATTGCGGGATTTTTTGTTTTCGCGTATGCTATCCAATCTTCTAGTTTCATATCACTCACAGCCTCTTTTTTGCTAAACTGTAAAGCCTCTACTTCACTTGCACCGTATAATTCTAATATAGCCGGAGGTGTTATACCCTTTTTACGTCTCCTAAACGTAACCTGATTATTTGAAAATGACAATTTTGATTCATCCCCTAACCATAGAGAGTTATCACTCAAAAATAAGTGTCTAATTTTATATTCAGCAGAACCTAAATCATATTGTGCGTTGACTGTAGGAAGAATATGTCCACTCAGATTCACCGCGTTTATATTTGAAATACCATCTACGGTTAATTCCGTAGAAACATAAGCATTTCCATTAACAAATAAATTAGATGAAATGTCATTGGAAGTAACACCAATACCCAAACTCCCTGTATCGGTTCTAACGACTGTATTCGAACTTAAACCATGAAATGTAACTCGATTTACACTTTTGAAATCGAGTTTACCTTGTGGTGTTTCTACTGGCATATCTAACATTAGTCTAGGTTATTTTTTATTTAATATGTACCTATGTACTGTCCACTGAATGTGGTTGAACTTATACTACTGTCCGTACCATCACCGCGAGGGAATATGGCTTCGCCTTGTACCAATTTGACAACTGTAGTACTTGTACTTGCGTGAAGACCGCTACCGGGTGTTACGAATAACTCAAATTCCTCGTATACTTCTTCAGTACCACCAACCCTTCTAATGTACCATTTTATTGTCTGACTAGACGATACATAGTCGGTTAAACGAACCCTGCAAGATACCTGATAAACACCTGTTGCGGGTGCAACATACATACCCCTAGTAGCACCGGGTGTAGCTATAAATCCGGCAGAGGCGTTACTCTCATCGATGCTATGATCAAAGCCAATGGTTAGAGTGGTATTTGTATCATTCATGACCGCCTTAGTATCTAACATTTGTCCATTGACACCTTCTATGTGGAACGCGAACGCCGCGAGTCCACTACCATCACCTACAAACTTTGTAGCTGTGATAGTATCTTGTGTGATAAGATCACCCAAAATGTTAACTGTGATGTCATTTCCAGTGTCGACTGTTATTTCAGAAGCTTCTAAAGAATCTTGTGTATAACCGATAGTGAACTCACCCGCATTCGTGGCAGACGTAGATCCATGATGAATAAGTGCTACATTCGCTGTAGGACGTTGCATCACGAAACCTATATCAGTCGAGCTTAATGTATTATTATTCGCTAAACCCATTATAGGATCCGTAATAACCTTCGTTTCGGAATCGACGATGAAACGGTCACCACGGAAGAAAATATTACCGGTGACATCTAAATTAGAGGCAATCACAGTCGTTTCAGGTGTAGATGTAATATAAGTTACGCGCTCGGCGTTAGAATCTACATCAATTCGAAGACCAGAAACATCGGTTTCTAAAACACCTATCCTCGAAGCGTTATCCGCGAGATTAAGTGCGGTATCACCACCAGTTTGAGTCGTCGCAACTTCAAGATTATCGACATCAATAATTAATTGGTCAATCCTCGAAGAATTATCCGAAAGATCTGTCTCAAAAGCGAAATCAGGAAGTGTTAATTGAGTACCGTCTCCGGTGAAGTAATTAGCTTCAACGTTTCCGTGTACCTTGAGAGTGGTAGCTGCTAACATTTGAAGTGGCAGCTCCGTGATGGCAGTACCCTCTTGAGACCCGTTAGCGAATGTTACAATAGTTGGATCGGCACTAGACGTAGCCGACGAATATTGGCCTCCTACGGTGGCTGCGAGTAATCGAGTACCTCCATCGGCGAGAGCGATAGATTTACCTAACTCGGCGCGATTTTTGTCCTGAATTATTTCGGGGAAATCGGTTCTAGATATTTTATGATCGAATAAGGTCCAATTACCAGCATCGTATTTGAATGCGTACACATACCCTCCAGAAGTGTGGAATGGGAAAGAAATCGCGACCAAATCTCCTGTCGAAGACATCTCTGTTCCAATCATCGCTTTTGAGGAATCCATTCCATACGCCGAGGCTGCGCTCGTAGAGCTCCAGCCAGCCGCTTCGGGTGTCGTTATCTCATCGCCTAACGTGGAATAACTATCACTACCCGCATCATAAGAGAATACGCGAATAGAACCGAGACCGTTGGTGAAACCTTGACGCGTTCCACCGTTTCCGTCCGGCGACGGATTTTGGATGAAACGACGTGGCGAACCAACAGCCAAAATCGTACCATCCGAAGATAACCTAACTTTACTACCAAACTCAGAATCTTGCTCTGCGGAAATAATACTCTTGTACTGCCCCGCATTCGCCGTACCAGCACCACCGTCGGTACCGTTATTACTTCCGTCTAAATTGCGCTGATTCCATGTACTTCCATCCCAGTCAAATACATTGACAAATCCTAATGTAGAACTGTTCTGGTCGAACGCGGACCGACCAGGAGCTCCCATAGCAATCGTATTACCATCAGCGGATATATCTACACTCGTACCAAGGTGCTCACCATCTGAAGTAGACTCGAAGGTTGTACCAACTTGACTCCATTGAGATCCATCCCAATCGTATACAAAAACATCACCGTCCCAACCCGCGACATTATTATTGATATCCGTTTGTGTCTGAAATCGGGGATTACGAGGAGAACCGACTATCATTCGATTACCATCCGCAGAAAGAGAGACCGCGGCACCGAAACCACCGTATTTATTATTGGAAGTTAGGGAGCCGTTGACCGTGATTCCGCCTTCTAAACGCGTCCACGTGCCACCTATTAACCTATACACAATAACATAACCCGGATCTACAGGAGTGATACCGGGTTGTCCTCGATACGCACCGATAGCAACTGTATTGCCATCAGTAGAAATAGCGGCAGTGTCCCAACCGGAATCAGTAGGCCATGCACCCTGACCGAGCTTATCACCGCTCCCTAAACCTGTTATATTCGCACCGTTCTGGACCCAACTAGACGTGCTGTCATTCCAATCATATATCTTTGCTACACCTGAATCAGACCCATTGGCATCCGCGCCCAGTGCTGTGGCTACCATACGAGTGCCATCGGGTGTTATGGTTAGACCACCTCCGAAACCATCCGCCACAGTTGTAAATCCACCGTTGAACGAATTTTCAAATTCCCACTCGGTACCAGGTATGTTGATGACCGTTTCGGAAACGAAAGCGACATTACCAGACACTGCGAGAGATGTATCTGTATTTGTAAGTTCAATAGTTTGACCAGTTGTATTACTTACAGTAGACACAGCATCGAGAGTTAAAGCATTCACATCAGCTGGGAAAGCTACACCCGTGAGTTGAGTACCACTACCAATAAAAGCGGTTGCTTCTACAGTTCCGGAAACGATAAGTTCAGCCGAATCTACAATAGTGAGATCACTTCCCATACCCGAATGGCTGGTACAATAATAAGATACGGTGGATGTCCCTGTGGTAGGAACTACAAATGTTATTATCGCCCCAGCGGTTCCGGCAAATCGTGCCACTGGCTGCTGCCAAGATAAAGTGAGACCATCAGAATAAGCTGAACCGGCTCCATCTGTACCACCCGTAGAAAATGCTATGGCGTGATTCGATAGAGTTGACGAAGATACATCAAATATGTAAGTTTGACCTTGAGACAGGGTAAGAGCCGCTTGTGTTACACCGTCTATCAAATAATAACCCCCATCCGCAGTTACAGTGAATGTCTTAGTTGCACCGATTGTCGCAGCGTTACTTACAAAAGAAGACGTGGAAGTAATAGTTTTACCTACTACGATATCACCACTCGTTACGAGTCCGGTATCCGCATTCGTTAATTGAATGGTATTAGAAGATACGTTACTTACGTCAACTACATCACCGAACGTTAATTCGGCGATTCGAGTAGAATTATCCGCGAGATCATCTTCTAAAGTGGTAATCCTCGCAGCGTTATTCAACAAATTACCCGCAGTATCACCGCCCGCAGCTGTGGTCGCAGCTTCGAGATCGGCGATATCACTTTCTAAGGTTCCAATCCTCGAAGTATTATCAGCGAGATCTGTCTGTAAAGCTACACCCGTGAGTTGGGTGCCATCACCTAAGAATGTGGCGGCTGTTATAGTATCTTGTGTAATGAGATTACCTAAGATGTTAACTGTGATGACATTCCCGGTGTCGACAGTTACTTCAGAATCTTCTATGGAACTTTGTGTATATCCTATAGTAAACTGGTCAGGGTTTGTAGCATCCGAACTTCCATGATGAACAAGTGCTACATTTGCTTCGGGGCGTTGCATTATAAGACCAATATCGGTAGTAGATAATGTATTGTTATTAGCTAAGCCCATGATGGGATCGCTGATGACCTTGGTTTCAGAATCGACGACGAAACGTTCACCGCGGAAGAAAATATTACCAGTGACATCTAAATTAGAAGCGATAACGGTTGTGTCACCAGCTGCGCTTATAAAAGATACACGATTAGCGTTAGAATCCACATCCGTTCGAAGATCGTCAATAAGACCCGATTGGACGGTGTTCGCATCTTCTTCAAGAGCGATTAAATCGTCGAGACGAGAAGAATTATCCGCAACATCTGTTTCTAGGACAGTAATCCTGGCCGCATTATCAGCGAGATTCAACGATTGATCACCACCCGCAGCCTGTTGAGCCACAACAAAATTGTCAACATCAGTTCGAAGATTGTCGATAAGCCCTTCTTGTACAATATTAGCCTGTTCCAATGTAGTGATCCTAGAAGCATTATCCCCAAGATCTACTTCTAAGACTGTAATCCTAGCTGCGTTATCTGTGACATCGGTATTCGTGTTAACAATCCTAGAAGAGTTATCTATGAGATTAAGACGTAAAGTATTAATCCTAGAAGAATTATCGGCGAGTTCGGTCGCGAGATTGGAGCGCGCGAGGGCAGATTCAATATCGAGATTATCAATCTCATTCGATAAATCGGTAATCCTTGAAGAGTTATCCGCAAGATCCGTAGCAAGAGCTACACCGGTAAGTTTTGTACCGTCACCTAAGAACGAAGTAGCTTGAAGATTTCCGTGTACTGTAAGAGTGGTGGACACCATTTCAACTGGAATCTCACCTGTAATAGCCGCTTGATAACCGTTAGTTACTGTGATAATCTGTCCGGGTCCCGTCGAATCGTTTTTAGTACCCATGACTATCTTAGAACCTCCATCAGCCAGTGCGAGGCTTCTGCCTAAATAGTAGTCGTACGCATTATTCTGGCTATCGGGTATCTCAGTGAAATCGGTCGATGATATACGATGATCGTATAATGTCCATGTATCGCCTATAAGTTGGTATACGTAGACAGAGCCCGACCCTATACCCGACGTGGGTCGGTGCAGAGGATAACCAAGCGCAACATAGTCTCCAGTCGAAGACATATCTATCTGCATGGTAACGCTGCTGCTGCTCATTGTTACCGATGAATCCAGCGTCACACCGTCGTGTGCGAGTTCCGCCGCTTTTCCATCGATGACACCTACTACGGAATAACGATCGGTGGATGCGTTGTATGTGAACACACGTGCACTACCCGTACGATTCGGGAAAGTTAACTGATTAGTGATGGCCGCACCACCGCGCTTAGTAGCACTGGCAGCAACAATTGTACCATCCGCAGATAACTTAACGACCGTACCGAAAAGAGATTGGTATTGAACACCATAAATACTCACACCAGTCAGGGTAAACCCCGTGCCAGCGCCACCGTCGTTACCTTTACCCGCTCCACCAGACCCGATATTACGTTTATTCCATTGACTTCCATCCCAATCAAGTACATCAATATAACCATTATGTATGGGCGAGGAATCTCGCATACCACCTGGTGCACCAACTGCAATAGTTGAACCAGAATCCGATATAGCTACAGACATTCCATAACGATCACCGGAATACAGACCAATAAGATCGGCACCAGCTTGGACCCAGTTAGATCCATCCCAATCAAATACTTGGACTCGTCCGTTTTCGCCCACGATGGCCGGTGACGAGTGACCATAAGCACCAATTACTACTCGAGTACCATCTGCGGAAATATCAACTGCGTGGCCATATCTTTCATACTGCGCCGAACCGTACAATTCTCCTACAATGGGACCGTTACCCCCACCCGTACCTACAGGTTGTGCAATACCAACTATTCGTGTCCACGTGCCAGATATTAACTTATATACGACAGCATATCCGGTTTGGCTGCCTGCACTAGATGACCATGAACTGGCGCCGGCAATAATTGTAGTACCATCCGCAGAAATTTCAGCCGCACCACCACCACCAGAATAGTGATTTGGTGAACTCCATGCGAGTCTATCGTATCCATTTATACCTTCTATGTCGTTGCCAACCTGATTCCAAGTAGACGTACCGGCATCCCAATCGTATACTCTAACTTGTCCAGCGTTGGATGACGAGCCGCCACTGCCTATACCTACGAGAATACGATTACCGTCCGGTGTCGAAGATAAAGCGGTGCTAAATTCATGATTTACACTGACCGGATTTGTATCTGTTGATCCGTCATGTTCATCTGCATATGTCCACTGAGTACCGGGTGAGGCCGCTTGTATCTCCGACTTAAATATAAGTTGAGAGCTGTCAAGCTCGACATTACCGGAAGCTTCGAGAGCTGTAGTAGTGTTTGTAAGTTGAATAGTTTCATCGGTAGAACTATTTACACCGGCGACTGTATCGAGAGTTAACGCCGCTACGTCAGCCGGAAATGCTACACCTGTGAGCAAACTACCATCACCGAGAAATTTATCACCAGCTACATTACCTAAAGTTGTTAAACCCGCGGTAATGTGAGCGTTACCCACAATTTGTAAATTTGATTTTAATAAATCATCTGTTACGAGACCTATTCCTAGGCTCGCATTAACTGTATCAAGAACGATATTCGAGGTAGAACCCACGAATCGTACTTTATCTGTGCTTTGAAAATCGAGAATGCCGTTTTGACTCATCCCCAATCTTATTATACCTCAAGGTTTTTTCTTGCGGAATGCGATTTATCCAGTCTGAAAGAAAAAATTTAATTATAATATCCTCGTATGTGTATATACACCCAACCACTGCTATTATTGTTTCCGTAATTTGAATAGTAAATTTCGTTATTTTCTAACGGTATGATTACAGATGTATACCAAATTCCGTTATGATGGGTAAATCCATCGCTATCACCGGGCATCATAACCGAAGCCACTTGTCGGGATCCGATAGAACTCCCGAAATACGTAGATGGGGCGTTTGCTGTGTATCCAGAGTTCCAATTTACGCCTGTAGTATGATTTTTTCCTAATACATGAATTTGGTGATCTCCATTTGTCGAGATACTGTCTCTGGATAAATATACATCCGCCAAAATTGCATTTGATCCACTCGGTATTTCGGTTGATGCATTAAATGAGACTTTAACACTCGGTGAAACATAATTGGTATACTGCCATTCTTTATAAAATGTCGTATTAAGTAGATATAAAATTGCACTCGAGCCGTGTAACGCCCCATCTGGGTGACCGCTTGCTGAGAAAGTTCCAAATATTTCTAAATTAGATGAAATCGTCGTATTACTGGTTGTAGACGTAATATGTGAAACTTTGTTTAGATTTGAATCTAAATCTAAACGAATTGTATCTATTCGTGACGAATTATCTGTTAAATTTGTATTTAATTCCGTAAGTAATTCATCTTGTGTAGTATTAGAAGACGCTAAAGCCACCGCAAGAGCATAATTCATATCCACATCCGTGCGTAAACCTGAGAGTAAAGATGAATGACTCGTCGTCGACGTCTCTACTGAAGCTAATCTAGAAGAATTATCCGAAAGATCCTCTGAATGTGCGACACCTGATAATGTCGTCCCATCACCGGAGAGAGTGAGAAATGAAAGGGTATCAACATTAATAGATCCGTGAACATCGAGTGAATATTCTGGTTTATCTGTATTTATACCAATATATGATGTAGTTGTATCAACAAATAAATTTGCTTGACCGACTTCAATATTAGAACGAGCAGTAAATGCTTTTGTATCGTTAAGAAAATCTATACTAGACCCTGTACTATCAGTAGTAACTATAGATATCTGATCAAGTATAAAGCCACTGGCGTGAACGTTACCACTTGTTACCCTGAGATGAGCATCGTTAATATTGAGATAGGTATCATTACCGTTCATTATATTTTACCGAGTTTATTTTCTTGCAAAGTAAGATACAATTACTTTGAAGGAATTAATTAAGGATTTTCTAAAGCGAGTACACGGGCTTCTAGACTTGCTATTATCGTTTCTAACGTAGCAATTCTCGATGCGTTTGAAAATATATTATCTGTAACCGTATCTATACGAGCGTTATTAGATGTTTGAAACGTCGACAAGGACGTAATTCTAGCATCATTTGAGGCTAAATCATTCGCTAAAGCTACCCCTGTAAGTTTTGTCCCGTTACCATAAAAGGCACTCGCGTGAACATTTCCACTCGAATCAATACCTGTAGTAGCGTTTGTGATTACTATGGGATTTGAGGTTATATTACCTGAGGGAATTCCTGTTATATTTTGAAGAGTATAATCGAGAGATGCTCCAATCTCAATACCGTTGAGTATAAGTGTTCCTTGTACATCAAGATTAGACGTGGTTACTAACCCAGAATGTGTATTAGAAAATCTAACCGTTTCAGTGTATTTCGGAGCACCCGGATTAAATTCGACTGCACCTACATGAACTGTATCCGCGTGAACATTTCCAGCTACACGTAAATGTGCATTTTTTATGTCAAGGAATGAATTATCGTGTGTTACATAATACGACATGTCTATTATGTAACGAGGTTATTTTCTTGAGTTTTTGTATCTACATTTAAATTTTCGACAACTTCCCTATACCTGTTATAAGAATCAAATGAAATAAACGACGTGTCATTCAAAATATCCTTTACATTTTCATATCCTATGTATTCTTTTTTCATATCTTCGGTTATATCATGTTCATTTCTATCCTGATACACTGACGGTGGTCCAAATACGACGTTAAAACCCTTTTTCTGTAACAGGTAAGAACCGAAAATGTCATCCATTCTACCAACCTTATCAAACATGAAGTAATGTTTTAATGCATCTTGTGTTAAAATTGTATTTTGACTGTTAAAAGGCATTGCACAATCACTCGTATACCACGCTCTGGTTACGTGTCTAATTGTTCCGAGTCTGGTGTTATCGAACTCACATGTTGGTGCGTAAATCATCCTACACATTGCATCTATATCAGGATCACCGTTCCACAGGTTTGCTTGTACGTCAAATTTCTCGAAAAATTTCTTCGATTTTGTCACGTTATTTTTTTTATGAACGTGTTGGAGAGGAAATCCCCTATGCCATAGATGCTTATAGTTTGTAACGCTAAGCGGGTCAAAAAAACCGAAATCGGTTGAATACATATCAATTTCTTTGCATTCCGGTTTACTTTCATTAAAAAGTGTACCCCAATTTTTTAATGGGATATTATCGTCATCTACAGTTGCTATGTATTTATATCCATGTTTAAGAGCATACACAAAACCCATATTGCGCCGCTGTATACAACCCCAACCAATCATATCCGATAAATTTTTATCTAATTTCTCCTGGTCTCGTGGATGAAGATATTTATATTTTTTGTATTCTTTGTGTGGTGTTTTTTTATCGCCAACAACCAAAAAGTCCCATCCATTTAATTTAGCGTATTCCTTCGTAGCTTCAGTAGGTTTGTTAATTGTTGTCGTAACTATAAGCTTATCATTCATTTAAAGATAGTAAACATTTTTCTTTAAATGACTATCTCGGCTATTATTTGTGGAAGGAATGACAATTACGGTGGACGTCTTATCGAAAGAGCCACGTATTCTATAAATTCGTTACTCGAAACATTTGATGAAGTTGTATACGTCGATTGGAATACCGAACACGACAAAAAAATATTAACAGATGAATTAAAAATTAAAGATAGGAGTAAACTTAAAGTTATTACGGTACCACCGGATAAAGTAAAAGAATTAACAAACGGTGAAAAAATTCAACCCATGTGCGAGGTATTATCACGAAACATAGCTATACGTAAAGCTACCGGTGACATAATAGTAAGCACTAATATAGATATAATAGCTCCTTCACGTAATCAATTAGATTTAGTAATCTCGAATTTAAAACCGATGGAAATGATAACAGTTACTAGGAAAGACTTGGAATTAAATGATGTAGATAAAGCATTCAGTGAATTACCTTTTACAAACGAAAGAGTGTCACTTTTATTCGGTGTAGACTCTATACATACTAAATTAATGAGTCCGTATTTAAAAATAACAAAAGATATAATCGATAAGTTTCCGGGTAAAAATCACCATACACTTGCGAGTGTTATTTGTGGTTGCGGCGATTTTCAAATAGCTCATAGAGAAACGTGGTATAAAATTAAAGGTTTTGAAGAAAGTATGAAAAAAAGACAATTTTCGGATACAACCGTACAATATAAAGTGATTATGGAAAATGGCACAGTTCGAGCTTCTAATTTTCCTCCTATATATCATTTAGAACATGAACGCGATAATAATGCGAATATACTAAATTCAATAGATATGTCAAAATTCACAACAAATACAGATACATGGGGATTTTTACATGAGAATATCGTATAAATTATCCGAAGGAGCGGAGAATGTAGTACCGTCTTTTTCGTCGCTAGGTTTCCATCGACTTAGTTGTTTTTCCATTGATTTAATGTGCCACATAGCAAACTTGGGATCTGCGGGGAACGCTATATTTTTATCACTGCCCCGTATTTTAGTGTGAAGTTCTTGTGTCGACTTAATATGATCACATTTTTTATAAATACGCGACTGGTAATCCGGCCAATTAACCCACCCTAGTTCGTTTATTTTTAAATTATAACGATCTATAAATTCTTGTGTAATACCCGGATGAATATTTATACGAGGTATAGTTAAAATTTCAGCATCATTTTTTTCAATTACATTTTTTATATTTTTTATAAGTAATTCTTGCGGCATTTCATCGGCATCGATCCCAAACACGTAATCACCCGTTGCGGTATCAGTGTGGAATTCGGCATTTACGTGAAAATTGTCAAAAGGTCTTCTATATATTTTTATATCTTCATTAAAAAAATCTAACACTTTATTTACTTTGTCCGTACAATTATTAGAATCTACGACAACGTTAATATTATCTTCATCATCTTTGACCTTTAATAAAAAATTTAACAATGAACATAATTCTCTAGATTCGTTGCATACTTGTATAGAGTACGTTATTTTCACCATATTGGTAATTAAAGGTACATATCTTTAAGCATACATGAAGGTGTCCGATTTTATAACTAATTTTCTTATAAATAAAAACATACAAAAATGCTTTTCTGTGACTGGTGGTTTTGCTATGCATTTAAACGATTCTTTCGGCGAAAAAATGGATGTAACATATACACACGGAGAACAATCAGCTGGATACGCAGCTCTTGGATGGTCGTCGTATGAACATAACCCAAGTGTATGTTGTGTAACATCGGGGTGTGGTGCTACAAATGCAATTACACCGTGTCTTATAGCATACCAAGATAGCGTACCCGTATTTTTCATTAGTGGACAGGTTCATAAAAACGATAATATAAGAAGTTATAATGGTAAAATTCGTGGATATTTTGGATCGGATTGTGATATAATCGAATCTGTAAAACCATTAACGAAGTACGCAAATGAAATCGTAAACCCAGATGAAATTTTTAAAGTACTAGAAGAGTGTTACCATCATCTAACAACTGGACGTTTAGGACCGGTTTGGTTATCTATACCAATCGACGTACAATCTATGCAAGTCCCGGAGATACTTCAGAAATATACAATACAACCGTACACGTACCAGACACAATTTCCGAAGAAGTTTATAGACGTGTGGAGAGATTCAAAAAGACCTATAATTTTAGCTGGTAATGGTATTCATTTATCAAAAACAAAAGATAAATTCGAGAAATTTATAAAATACCACAACGTACCGTATGTAGTTACATTTTTTGGAAGTGATTTAGGTGATGATTATACCGGTAAAGTGGGGTTAATTGGTAATAGATCCGGCAATTTTGCTATTCAAAACGCGGATCTTGTACTATGCTTAGGTACTAGATTATGTAAAAGTATAACTGGTTATAAAAGAGAATTATTCGCTAGACACGCGACGGTTGTTTATTTAGACGTTGATGAAAGCGAGTTTTTAAGTGAAAAGAAATTGGATATTCAAATTAAAATGGATCTCAAAACATTTTTTAATACACCTTTACCTATTAGTTCTATACATCCCGTTTGGGTAAGTAAAAATAGAGAATGGAAAGAATTGTGGTGTGAAGAGCTTCCAATAAAAGATGGAAATCTGGTATGCCCGTATAGGCATTTAAATAACTTTTTTAAATCGAAGAGTGGCAATTCTATAGTCACCATGTCATCCGGTTCTATATATTGCGTTGGCTGGCACATGTATCGTTATAAAACCGGTGATAGATTTATAACCAGTGGTCACGGTGATATGGGTTACGAAATAGCATCGGCGATGGGGGCATCATTTCACAAAAAACGAACGTGGGTGATAGTTGGCGACGGATCATTTCAATACAATATACAAGATTTACAAACTTTAAAACATCACAATTTACCTATCACCGTTCTCGTATTTAACAACGATGGTTACGGTGCAATTAAAATAACACAAAACGCAGTTTTCAAAAGAGAATACGGTACAAGTTCCAAAAGTGATATAACATTTTGTAATATAGAAAAAATATCAAATGCATATGATATTCCTTATTATAAAGTTACAAACGAGAATGATATGGGATATATTAATCACAATGAAGGACCTATGATCGTTGAAATTATATGCAATACACAGGGTCGCTATCCCCGCTTATCTAATAAGCCTCAACCCGATGGAACATTTAAAAACATGCCATACGAAGAAATGGCCCCGTTTTTAGATGAAGACTTTCTAGAAAATAACTTGTTTGTTAATAGAGTTTAAAGGATAAAAACGTGTGCAAATGAGTATGACATTTATAGATAGGAATAATAATCCAGTTAATGTAGAATTTGAAGCTGATGAACAGTATTTAGTTCGAAAATACATTCCTAAAGATGCTACTGTATTAGAAATGGGTGCGCGATATGGAACGGTTTCATGTGTACTATCACAAACATTAGATGATCCCACAAAACACTTAGCAGTTGAACCAGACTGCACTGTAATCGAAGCACTCATTAAAAACCGTGACACCAATGGTGGTAAGTTTCATATTTTCGAAGGTGTAGTCTCTAATAAAGGGTATGAAATGGGTTATATAGACCCTAAATTCGATTTTTATGAATATGGAACGTATACCAAAGAGACTGAAACCCCAACGATAAAGAATTTATCTCTGGAATCTCTTTCAAAAGAATACGATTTAAATTTCGATTGTATTGTAGCGGATTGTGAAGGATTTTTTTGTACTTTTGTAGAAGAAAATCCCGAAGCTATAAAAAATATGCGAGTAATAATTTATGAACAAGATGGAACACCTTGGCATGAATTTACAAAAAAATACGATCAATTAAATATAACCCTCGAAAATTACGGGTTTCAGAGAATTCATACTATTCCTCACCCAGATTATGAAAATAATCCAAATCTACATAACGTGTGGATAAAAAAATAATTTACATATTTAAAGTTAAAGTGCATTCGTAATACATGCGTGGTTTTGTAAACGAAGGAACCGTTTGTTATTTTAACACAGCGATTCAATGCTTATTTAATATACCCATATTAACTAATCATTTTTTAAGAGAGCCGTATAATAAAAGTGAAGGAAAGTGTATGTTTACGATATTTTATCAAGAAATGATAAAAAAATATTGGACCGCAGATAAGACACCCATCGATTTGAGTCCATTACATTTTGCGTTTCAAAAACAATTTCCGCGTTTCAAGACGGATGAACAACATGATGTACAAGAAACTATATTATGTATTGTAGACATCTTAGAAAAAAGTCAACCGATCATAAAGGAATGGTTTTACGGTAAAAAGAAACAAGAAACTATATGGCCTAATGGTAAAACAGTAAATGAAGAAGATTTCAGTATTCATTTAATGACTTATAGCGGTAATTCTGATTTAACTCAAATGATTCGAGATAGTACGGGTTGGAATACGCTAGAAAATTTTAAAGATGAAAATGGTATAAAACACAACGTGGCTACGACAAGAATGTCATTTTCTAAAATTCCACCTATCTTTATGATTTCATTTGATTCAAAAAGTCACATTAAAATACTAGAAGAATTAAATGTAAACGATGTAGAGTATAAATTAATATCATGCGCAATTCACGCGGGTAATCAATACGATGGCCATTATATATCTTACATTCGACGAAAAGATAAATGGTTTTTCATAAACGACGAACACGTATCAGAAACCGAATTACCAGATGAAGGAAGTTGTTATCTCATGGTATACAATCCAAAAAATCGTTCATAGATATATCTTCTTTGATATTCACCAATGTTCGATAAAACGTTCGTCTGCTATTTGGAAACGTTTTATCATACCTACGGGCAACGGGTTTCCACCACATAGGGACGTCGTTAAACATGTATTGACATTCAATTATTGCATCTTCTTCCATCCATGACTGTGCATATTCTGGAACCATATGTTCGTAAAATTCCGATTCGTAGATTAAATTTCCTCTTTCTTGTACGTATAATCGCCATATATCCCCCTTTTTCTTTAGTTGGAAATCTATAGTATTTTTATCTCTCGGTTTCCATTTAAACATTGTTTCATGTGTACCTGTTTTGATACCATCTCTCACGGGTGTAAATATGAGTCCATCGATTTTTTCTGTAATTGTAGGTAAATATTCATCTAGAAATTTTTGATACTCGGACATGACGTGAAATGTTTTTATTTTTATTTTTATAGGATCGTATTTTAAACACGTTAACATTTTTTTTATTTTTTCAATATTTTCAAGTCTTGTCAAAAAATCTTTATCACCTATATATTTTCCAGAATTAATTATTATATCATAAATCATAAAAGTGTCGTTGTACATTTCGCCTTCTAATACAGTGCCATCGTAAACCATTTTTTTGAAATTAAGAGGACATGTATACATATCTAAAGCCCTGTTAAGAAAAACACACTGCTTTCGGTTATTATACATAAACGCGAGCATCATAAACCTGACACCGTCTGTTTTTTCACATACAACATACGGATTAGATTTCAGTATATTGAAATGTTTATATTCAATGGAAACGGGTTGACTGCCGGGAAAAATATTCTTTCCGCGCGTACCCCATACATTTTCCATATATTGGATCGCATATTTGTAAAGAGGATCGTCTCTATTTACAGATAGACGTTGCATTGTATACAAGTATTTAGTTTAATCTTTAATTAGCTTTAATTCCGGCAGAATTTAAAATATTACTAATACACTCGTGTGGATATGTAAGAGTGAGTTTAGATGCTGTATAAGCGACGACCTTAACACCGCTTTCTTTAAATTTTTGAAACATCGTGATTGACTTAGGAGCAATTTTTACGTTACCCGTACGTCTACATTTAATATGTCTAAGAGTAGGTTTACACATCATGACCCAAGATTTTGCGCTAGAAGATTTTATATTATAAAAATCGGTATCGACTTTGTTTGTAATATCCGTGTCAAAATTCAACCCCATTTGATTTGTTGGTTCGGTGCTTTCAGCTTTTACTTTTTCTTTGAACATATTCCAGTCTATACCTTCTGTTACAGCTGGAAAAATGATTACATTGTAGTTGTCATTTGGGTTAAAAATCGTAGACATACTTCCATCGTCCACATGGATACCAAAGTCAATAAAAAAAATACGATCACTCGATGTGATACATTTTTCAATTGCGTTAGACTTTTCGTATGGATCATCATTTACAAAACTAATTTCATTTTGAACACCCGCACGTCGTAAACATTGAATATTAAATCTGAGTAACGTGTGAAGAGTTTTAACGTGACACGATCCACTACGAGTAACGACGATCGTCGTGACCTTCATGTTTTTATTAATTAGTCTCCAAAGCCTTAAGCCTTTCATTTAAGCAGCCAGAAAACGGAAGATTACCAACATGTCCTAATGTCGTGTTACAATCGGCGAATATTTGTCCACCCATTTGTTGCCATCTACGACAGAATGCGTAATCTTCGGATAAATAACGTCTATTATCAGGATCTATCATACAATCAAACAACGCACAATAATCGTCAAAATCTCGATTTTGATGATCATTTTTACATGTAAGTGTAGATGCGTAGTGTTCATGCATACGTGTTAAAGCATCTCTGGATATCATCATAAAACCGGTCGGTCCATCTAAAACCTCGACAAAACCATTAACAACGGATCTCTTTTTGGCGCCTATATTAGCGACGAGACTCGATGAAAGAAGACTCATTTCGCGTGTATCACCGTCTTCGAGTGCTTTGCGAGCTTGATCCCACATAACTACCTTTTTTGGATATACAGCAACCGAGATATCGTGACCAGATCTTAGTAATCTAAGAACGGCTTTGGGGTCAAATTCGATATCTGCATCTATAAATAGAAAAAAATCGGCATCCGTTTTTTGCATAAATCTACCTATGGAAACATTACGCGCGCGATGAACCAAACTTTCATTCTCAGTAGTATCGATCATAAGTTGTACTCCTTCTTTAACAAGAAGAAGCTGAAGCTGTATTACACTTTTAACATATTTTTCTAAACACAAACCACCGTAACAAGGTGTACTTAAAAATAACTTTGTCATCTATATTTATATTACAACTTATCCTCTAAGTGTCGTTTAGTGATAATAACTATTTTATTAAGCGTCGGAACTGATACCGAACATTTTTCACAAATTTCAGTTTTAGATACACGTTCGTTAAGTACCGTAAAAATCACCGCGGTAGCCACACTGTTTGGTGATTTGGACATCAATTGAACACAATCTTCTAATTCTGAGCATATTTTGTTACATTTCAACCTTTCTTCCCGAGAAACATCAAATGAATTTAATAACCTCGATAATAAATTATGTGGTTTAGTTACATAATTTTTATCAGTTTTTTCATTTTGAACTGTATCGGTGAATATAGACGTAGTTCTACTTATATCTTTACATTGAATACCGAACATTGTTGCGATTTCTTTTGTAGTGCGAGGAATATTTGCCAATCTACATGCATATAAAACGCAATTTGCTTTGACACCTGATCGAACCGCGCCACGTGTGAGTTTTCCTTCGTTGAATTTTTTATACAAAGTTTTAGCGTCTTTTAATACTCCTTCCGGAAGATTCATACACGCTTCATCTATATCTCGGTATGCATGATAAAGTGATCTGTCTTTATGGTTCATGGAACTGTGAAAGTTAATCTTTGCCATTCGCTTCGTTTCATATTTGGACGAATTTTTAACAGAAATCACAGTCCCCTTTCCCCAAGAATCTGAAAATAGTTCTTGATTCGCCGAAGGAAACATACAACGCGAAGGGTCTGATACTCGACCATCATCTGTTACCCCACTCGTCCATTCAGCCGTGTCGTCAATATAAATTGCATCAACTGCACCGCAACTGGTACATACCATTCCTTCTCTCACCAAAGTTTTGTACATAGAACATCCGGTGCAAAATCTATTATCCAATGGCTTTAGTGTGGGTGTTTTATCTGTTTTTAGTTGATCTACAACAGACCATATAGTAGCCAATGTTTGATTGTCCATTAGTTTAAATCTGTTTTTTTAAAAATAAAATCGACGCACTTAAGTTAAAAATTATGATTATCCATCATAATTTTTGCACGTTCTTCTATCCTGTTTACAACTTCCTTAAAACGAGACGAACCTGGACTGGATGGTTGCCATTCGCGCCAAGCTTTATCGATACTATCATGATCTGGTGGAAGCTCTATTCTTCCTTCTACATCTGTATCAGATACGATGAAACTGTCGTATTCACCGTCACTAGAAGAATCGTTACATATAACACTGTCTAAATCGGAATCCTGATCGTTTGTTAATGTATACATTTTATCTTCGTGACTAATACATGAAAATAGAGTTTCACCGTCTGGAAAATGTTCACATACACTTTCCTCTCTTAACAAATTAGTTTCATCGTCTAAAATGTAGATATAAGCTCCTTTAAAAATCATAGACGTTTCCGTAAAATATTTTACTACGAGGTAATCTTTGCCATGTTCTTCTACGATTGCGTACATTTCATCTTCAACATCATCGGTATTTACTAAAACTTTAATTAGATCTCCAGGCTGGATTTCTGAAAAATCAAACATCCCGTTTAAAGATTTAAGACAAAAAATTTGTAAGATAATAACACACGTTATGGGGGTTGAAATTTTCTCGAAGATGGACTGTAAATACTGTACTTATGCGGAAAACCTATGCATTGACATGCATCTTGATTATAAAAAAGTTATTGTTGATAAAAATGAACTTAAAAAACAATGTGGTCCACGTGCTGTTACGTATCCTCAAATCAAAGTGAACGATGAATATATAGGAGACTATTTCGCTTTTCAGGATTATATTGAAGAATCCGAGCCTATGCTTCTACCAACTATGAATAGATTTACAGTATTTCCTATCGAACACGAAAACCTATGGTCGCTATATAAAAAGGCTCAGATGAGTAATTGGACGGCTGAAGAAGTAGATGTGAGCGCTGATATAGAAGATTGGAAATCGTTAAGTGATAACGAACGTCATTTTATCAAATATGTCTTAGCTTTTTTTGCCGGTTCGGATGGTATTGTTTTTGAAAATATAAATAATAATTTTGCAGATGAAGTACAGTATACAGAAGCGCGTTCATTTTACGCGTATCAAGTCCATAATGAGATGGTACACGGAGAAACGTATAGCAAACTTATCGATAAATATATCCGAGATAATTCGGAAAAGAATAAATTATTTGATGCTATAACTACCATTGACCCCATAAAGCGAAAGGCGGATTGGGCACTTAAATGGTTCGATAAATCAAGACCATTCGCCGAGCGTCTATTAGCGTTTGCGTGTGTGGAAGGTATTTTCTTTTCTGGAAGTTTTTGTGCGATTTTTTGGTTAAAAAAGCGTGGATTAATGCCAGGTCTATGTTTCAGTAACGAATTGATTAGTAGGGATGAAGGATTGCATCTCGAATTCGCACTCGAATTATTTAAAATGTTAAAGAATAAACCATCGAAAGATACAATTTATAAAATCGTTCAAGAAGCAGTTGAAATCGAAAAAAGTTTTATTATAGAAGCTTTGCCGTGTAGTTTAATAGGAATGAACAGTGGTAAAATGTCGGAATATATCGAATACGTAGCAGATAGACTTTTAAAACAAGCGGGTTTCAATAAAATCTGGAACACGCAAAATTCCTTTGATTTTATGGAAAATATATCACTCGATGGAAAAACTAATTTTTTTGAAAAACGTGTAGGAGACTATGGTAAAATAGATGAAACGACCGATTTAACATTTGACGAAGAATTTTAATTTGTGATGGGTTTACTCCCATCGCTACAAGAAATGTTAAGTGCATTTCTTTTCGCATCATAATTTATAGAAGAAGGTTCCGTGTCTCCATAAATATTCGCGGGGCCAAATACCATACCACTATCATAAAGACCGATAGGTTCTTCACTCATACCAGGTAAAGGTAGTTCTACATCAGCCATACGTGTAGGAACTAAACCAGGTCGAGAAGGATCACCATTTGTCTTTTGTGTAGTAGATATAGGTGGGGGGATCATATCCATTTGAAATTGATCCGTTTTTGTTTGAGTTTGTTGCATCTCCGTTTGAGCGCGTTGCATATCTAACTGAGCTTGATGCATCTTCATCGCAGCCTGCTCCATCTTCATTTGAGATTCTGGTGTAACACCGTCGGGTAAGGGTATACTTTCGACTGGAATTTCATCTTCAACATCCGGTTCAGTCTCAGATAATTCTTCTTCTAAAACGTCATCTACGAGGTCGGAATCGTTATTCATTGATTCCGGTTCATAGCCTTCGTTTTTGACATTCATTAATCCCCATGTAACTAACAAAAATACGATAGTGTGTAAAATTAATCCACTGTGTGTGGGACATCCTGTAGGACTAGATACCCATTTACCGAGTATACTACGCATAATACGAAACGTTTCTGGGCTGGCGATTATAAAAAATGTCAAAGCCGCCATCAACGAAATCAATAGCTTTTTTTCCTGCTTTTTACCATCACAACCACAACCGCAATCTGCGAAGAGACCCATTTCTATTATAATACATCAAGAAAAAAAAGATGCTTAAAGTTTGAAGTTCTATATAGAATATAAGCAACTAAAATGTCAAATTCTATCATTCAGCGTTATGAAAATCTTAATCCTTCTTCTGTAGTTCTTTCTTCTGTAAAGAAGAACAAGAGTGGAGGCAAAACCGTATACATTAACGCACCAGATAACAAGAAACTTTACCTTCAACTCCCTTTTATGCGTTCCCCATACGGACTTAGTTCGTACACGGATGAAGCAACCGGTAGAACCTCATTCTCGCTAGATCTTTCGTTTGACCGCGATAATGAAGAAGCCTCTGCTCTGAAAGAAAAGCTTCAAGAACTCGACCAAATGATTCTGCAGACAGTCGCTGATAACTCGAAGGAGTGGCTCGGTAAGCCTTATAATATTGAGGTGATCCGGGAAGCTCTGTATAAGCCACTCGTTCGACCCGGTAAGGATGATTGGCCGGATTCTCTTAAGTTGAAGGTCATGACAAAGCCTAGTGGCGACTTCGTTCCGGAAGCATACGATATGTCTCAAAAGCCTCTTCCTATGGATAGTATTGAAAAGGGACAAAAATGTATGTGTATTTGTGACTTTAATCAGATTTGGTTTGTTGATAACAAGTTTGGAGTGAGTGTTCGTCTTTCTCAAGTTCTATGTGAACGATCACAAAAGCTTCCATCTTTCGCCTTTCAGGGTGTAGATACTGAAGTTTCTTCGATCGGAAACGACGATTGCGAGATTGACGAGTAATCCGTTAATAAAAAATCTGCAAATCTTTGCACTTTACCATCAAGTATAGATTTATGAAAAAATATTTCATCATCGCGTAGTAAATAAAGGTTAATCTTAGCTTTCTTATATATCATGTCTAACGGTAAATTCATCTTATCAAAATGAAGGAGGAGTCGATTCGCTGAATACGGATGAATTTCTTGTAAAAGTGTATTAAATCTAGATATTGAAAAAGTAGTCTTATTTAATAAAATAGTATCCCTTATATATTTCTCAACATCACACGTCGGGTTTTTTGAAATTCGCTCTAAATTACCTGTTTTTATGAGTAGTTCGTTTAGAGTTGGTGTAAGCATAGCAAGAAATCTCCTTTTCTCTCCTGTAAGTGACATTTATATACCACGTACTTAAAAATTTAAGGTGTAAATATATAAATGTCAAATATATCCCGTGATATTCGTTCTCGTATGGATATAGGTAAAGTAAGGTACGGACACGGTGTTAGAGTAGAGTACGATACAACAACATGGGGGACGGAAACAAATTCATGGGTTGCGATGGCACGAGAAGAACTTCTAGATGCTATTATTTATATTATCGCAGACTATATGCGCGAATATAATATAAAACGTGATTCTTCTGAACCTGACGATAACTCTAAAATCTTAGAATATATCGAAGACCCGGAACTGTTAGGTGATTCAATACACAAACTCAATATTTATACATTAAAAACATTACTTAATCTAAAACTATTCATCACTTGATTCAAATGCATTTTCACCGTACAATTCTTCTATTAAATTAAATAGTTCTTCTATAGTTTCTGTATTCGTTTCAGGTTTACATGCATTCACTTTTGCAAATGTTTTAAGACGTGCGTTCGCGTGTTTATACGTATCTATTTCCTTTTCCATATTACAAATACGAATACGATCCTTCGTCACCTGTCTTTGCATGACTTCAAACTCGTTCATATGAGTTCTGTTATGCTGGCGCCAATGTCGCGATTTTTTAGGATTGGCTACATTTGTAATATGTAAAGTTCGGATAAGAACACTCATATATTCATTTTAAGAATGAATACTTTAATTACTTTTTTACCTCGCGCTTCTGCCCGGTTCCCTGAACAAGATGCGATGGCGGGCGCTTGGAGCCCCCGAATAGACCAGACTCGACCCGAGCGCGCCCCCGATCCAACGCAGCGCAGGTTGCACGGCCGAAAATCGGGATGCAGTTATTTGCTTCGTTTTTTTTCCGCGTTTCGTTTCCAGCCGGACCTGAATACCTCGGCCTATTCCTTCTCGGCGTGGATCCTATCCGGTTTGTCGTTTGCGGCACGAAGGTACTGGCGTTATGGGTAGTCCACCCCTTTGAGGCCTTTCGAGGCTGCAGGGGTGAAGAACTGCTTGAAGCGTACCCCCCCCTGCTGGGCGTCGAACTCGGGGTGTAATCCGCCATTGACCCCTCGTTATTTCCTGCCTGCTTCCGCTCTGCGGCATAGGCTTTTCGCCTTGATACAAATGCTTTTTTGTCGCTATTGCTCAGCGTTGCAATTTTATCATTTCCTCCCAACAATACATTCTTGCCATTCTGACCCTTAATTGCCTTTTTGGACGGTACATAATATTCTCCATCAGGTCCACTTCGTTTCCAGTATTTTAGACGTGTCGCTACGTTTTCGAGTGTCTGATTTGATACTACCTTACCACTTCGACCTATATATTTTTTTCCGTTAAGAAAGTTTCTATACCTCTTTGCATTTATTGGATGTAATTTCTTATTTTTGACGGCTCTTTCTATTTTGCTTCTGAAGGTGAGAGTTACAGTGTTCTCGGCGGCACTCATCGCTTTTGTCCTTCCGATGCCGACGGCCGGCCGGTTACCTTTATTAGCCGCAGTCTTTTTAGCCGCACCGTTATTAGCCGCAGTCTTTTTAGCCGCACCGTTATTAGCCGCAGTCTTTTTAGCCGCACCGTTATTAGCCGCAGTCTTTTTAGCCGCACCGTTATTAGCCGCACCGTTATTAGCCGCACCGTTATTAGCCGCACCGTTATTAGCCGCAGCCTTCTTGACTTTCTCAACAGCATTCTTCCATCGGCTTTGTGCTGTGATTTTCGCAGCCTTCTTAGCCACAAGTTTATTTAATTCACCTTTAATTCTATTATTAGCTGTACCATTCTTCAAATATGTTTCAATCAACTTCTGTTTCTCGCGTGGCCAGGTATTGCTTCCTAATTTATCATTGTAACTATGCACGAGTTCCTTAACCTTCTTTTCTCTCCGCCCCCGATTTATTTCTTTTTGTATCCTAGCAGTCTTATTAGCCGCAGCCTTATTAGCGGCACGGGCGCCACCAGCAATAGTAAACATGGACCTGATCGGAGTTTTGGCTGATGCTGGTGATGAAGGTGGTGCAATGGTACCCCCTTTCGGTTTATTATTGTTATTATTATTGCTCGCAGTTACAGCTGCTGTTAGTGCAGGTGATGAAGGTGGTGCAATGGTACCCCCTTTCGGTTTATTGGTATTATTGCTCGCAGTTACAGCTGCTGGTGGTACAGTTGGATTATTTTGGTTTTCAAGATTTTTTAAACTTTTCTTCGCGGCGGCGAGTTCCGTTCGAACATTAGAAAGCTCTCCCTGTATTTTATTACGATTCCTTTGCATATTTTCCAACTTCTTTTGTGACTGGTTTAATTGAGACGTATTTGTAGGTTTTGTTCCGTTATTACTCGATGTATTAACCTTCTGTTGTAATTCCTTGACTTCTTGAGTAATACGTTGAATCTCACTTTCTTTTGTAGTTAAATTTTTCTGTAAAACGTTTAGGTTCGTTTTACGGTTACTGAGTTCCTTTTTATACTTTTCCGAAGACACTGCCATTTTCTTCGCAGCTATTAACGCTTCACCCGATACAAGTTTCATCTGATTCATCTTGATTTTTGAGCTACGTCGTAAATGTTCGTAATTACCTTGAATATTATTCGCACGTTGTGCGTTTATATTGGCGTTTAATTGAACTCTTCGTTTCTCCTTGCGAGAACGGTTTTCGGATACTTGAGCCCTTCGGGTATTATTTTCGGCTCGAAACTTATTCCTCTGCTCTAGACGTAACTTATTCTCAACTACGTTAAACTGTCGTTTCTTACGTCGCCCGTTTATGATTCTCGCTTCACTCAAGTGTCTCTGTGCAGCTAGTTTTGTATTCTGAACACGTTTATTTGCGTTTTGTTGAATACTCTGAATTCTGTTACGGTTATTCGATGTTCTACCGTTATTCTGACCACTCGGTCTGTTAGAATTAGAAGACTTGCTAAAAAACCCCCCACCCATCGCACGCTTTGCGCGTTCTTTTTGGCGTCGACGAGTTACCATATTACGAAGTTTATTATTCGTCATCGGAGAAAACTTATTATCACCGTTTCGGTTTCGATTCTGGTTGTTATCACCGTTTCGGTTTCGATTCTGGTTGTTATCACCGTTTCGGTTTCGATTCTGGTTGTTATCACCGTTTCGGTTTCGATTCTGATTTTCGCGGTTATTATTTATGTTTAAATTACGTGGCGAATTATTGAACTGCATTTTCGATATAACACGCGAACCCGGTAATAAAATGGGTTCTCGTATTTTAAGGCTCATGAGACGTCGCCCTATACCATGTTTGAGTTCAACTATGGGTTTCTTTAAATCTACAAGACCGATTTTTTTAGCGATTCTTTTTACGACGCGTGATGTTACGTTCGATTTATACAGACTTTCATAATCTCGGCGAGTGAGAGGTGATTTGGGATCTAACAAGTATCTCTTATCACGTGTGAGAACCAGAGGTGGGAGTGGTAAATTACCTTTCGCGATATCAATAGAAATTTCACACATACGTTCCTTAGAAATATTTAAATCGCGGCCTGTGTGTATTTTGAGCATCTTCCTGATATTTTTTGTCTTAACATCGGGATCACATGCATCCATCTTGTTATATCTGGATAAAATAAATATAACAGATGGGATTTACAATTGGTTGTAACCTAGTATAAACATACGCAATTTATCTTCGTATGACAAATTAAAATTAAATATATTATAGTCCCCTGTCGAAACTAACACCGTTTTACATAAATTAGATGTATCTATATTTTCACGCAAACTTATTACACGGCCTAACATAGATGTTATGAATTCACTAAACGAACTTATATTATCTATGTATCGATCTTTTATAAATAATTTCAATGTTAAAATTTTATCACGGGATTTACCTAAAAACGGTGTTATTGGAACATCTTCCTGTGTACCCCCGTCTAGATATATATGACCGTTATATGGCTTAACTGATCCTAAGAAAGGTATAGAAATACTCATACACACGGCGTCTAATACATACATATTTGGATGTGTATCTACCGAAAAATATTCCGTTTTACCTCTATTTAAATTATATGCAGATACGTATAATTTCTTTTTTAATTCGTTAAATTTTGGATTACAATCATACATTTCTACAAGAGCTTCGCGTACAGTATCACTATCAATAAGTCCGTAATTCTTTAAAAACGAACGTATTTTATATTTGGATAGATTTTTGATATCTATTTTTAAGAGTTTATCAAATGCATCATCCAGTGGAATTTCTAAGGCTAAAAATAAACCTAATAAAGCACCAGCTGATGAACCAGAAATCTCTGATATATTTTTTAAAATATGTTCAAATTGTTTTAAACGTCCCATAAAGGCAAATAAACCCATAGATGATGGACCGATAACAAGGTATTCCATGTTCTGTCACTTAATAGAACTGAGGAAATTGCTTTCGTAAAATAGCGAAGACAAGCGCGTAAACAATAGTGTGAACGATAATGGCGGACTGGGAAGTCTTACCAGACATAAACTGACCTGGAGGAATTGTGAGTAACAAACCTGGGCTCAAAGCCATGAAAAGAGAAGTCGCAACAAGTAGATCGTTCTGAGTCAATACAAGACCCATACATTTAGCGATCATGGAGTACGCTAAAAAGAATACAAGACCATGAAAAAATACAGAACTTGTGTCTGTACCAGTCTTGAAGCTTAATTTCATACCATTGGTTTTGAGTAACATACCGGGACTGAGAGCTAAGAAAAGAATAGAAGGGATGGCCACCTTCTGAGAAGTGATATTAGGAGCGAGCATTTAATATATACACATAATATTTTTTGTGTACTGTACAAAGTTATTAAACGACGCATCGCGCATTATTTCAACCCGAAATCCACCCACGTTGACAAATCGTTTAATCGTTTTCCATATATGTATAAGACGCTCCTCGTACCAAAGTGTCTGTTCTTCATACTCCCAATTGATACGCGGAATTTCTTCATGCTCGATGTAACAAAACTCGACAAAATCACAAAATTTACCTGAATGCTCTATGTGAGCATCGTAAAGTAAGGTACGTAACATATTCCACATGAAATGAAGTTCGTCGGAAAATTCAATTTCCCAATCTTCGACGGTCTGTTCATAAAGGTCTTCGTTGAATTCATCGTCACTTTCAATTTCGACATCATACCCCGCGTTCGCTTCGAAAACGTATTGATTCCAAACCATTATTCAGTTTTTTTTGTTTTTGTTCCGGTAACGGATATAGTTTGTGTTTCTTTTGTTGGTAAACTGTCGACTATTACCTTTAAGACAGTTTCTACTTGTTCTTCGTTTCCTTCGAAAAAGACGCTAAGTCCTTCTTTGATCGTGTCTTTATTAAGACCAACTTTGCGTACACTCTTTTTCACGGTGATTTTACCAGTTTTGGTATTGATCACGTCGAGTCCGTTATCCATCATTAATTTTTTGATGTGTAACTTAAGTGCTTTTTCTGCTTGTGAGAGAACTTTGATATCCGATCTAGCTTCTTTAATCTGCTGGTTAAGATCAACCAGTTTAGAGACGCTGCTGGTTAGATCATCTGCTACAATATTAGACATATAGGAATATTGGGGTAGTTACCTTTAAGTATTTAAATAAGGGGGCGTTGCATTGTGTCTGCACTAATTGTGGAGTTGTTCCAAGTAAAAGCTTGTTTAGGGTTGGCCGGTTCAGCGCGTATAGAATGGTTCGCGTTGCGAAGGGCTCCGCCGGTGGTTTCTGGAATACCTACCTGACCACGAGGATCAAGGAAGTTTTGTCCCGCTAAGATATCTTCGGGAGCGAATTCACCGAATTGTTCCTGGGAAGCTACGTCGCGTGGAAGAAGGGAAGATGCAAGCCCTGTACCTGCCTTCATTTCACATCCAGCTGCACCAGTTTCCTGAGGAGATTTGGACGGAGAAACATCTGCAAAAGAATTGGTTTTCATAGAGTATCGAGAAGTGGGACTTACGCGAGTAGAAGTACGTTTAAGAAATACAATAATAGCAACACCGAGAATAAAGGCAAATAATATGCGACCATATGGTACTCGGTTAATGTGCTTAAGTAAAGTCATCGTTTATATACTGTTAACAAATTTTTTTATTCGTCATCTTCAAACATATAATCTTCGGGATAGGTTTCATCGAAATTTTCCTGTGCATCACAAGATTCTTGGTCACAGGTCTTCACCTGTACAACATTCCACGCTGGACCAAAAGCCTTTTTAGCGAACCAAAGTCCTTCGAACTCAAGAATCACTGAGCACATCATATCACTCTGAAGCACGTTGCTTTCGATCGGAACTCTATCGGCACCGAAGAATTTAGTCTGCTCGATGCGGTCTGCTGTGATTGTCTCGTCTCGAATATAAGACGAACGGATAGTTTTTTCAGAAATCTTCTTTCCAAACCAAGCTTCTGCATTTTCGACGGCGTGTGCAATGTTCATGTCGTGAAGAGTGTCGATAGATTCAGACGCGTCTACGTCAAACGTCATATCATCATCAGTAAGATCAACAATCTTGGAACCATCTACACGTACAAAGTAACGCTTTCGATCATCCGTGTATGCACGTACGTGATAAAGACCATCTTCACCCTTAATAGGAATACTGTAAATCATTTGTATATGATATACATTTCATTTCTTTAAACCAATAAAAGGTATTGCTGCTGAGCGTTGTAAGAGTGGTTTAGGTACCCATCCATCTCGTCTTGGTTTAAACCCGTACAATGTCGCCTGTGTATTTAAGTTTTTAGGAAATGGTTTTTGATTCATAGGACGCAAGGCGAATTCATTTTTTACATACGCGTTTGTATTATTCTTTTTCCATTTAAGCGTTTTTAAATTAAATCTCTGATTACCATTGGATCTATTGTACCCTTCTATATTATTGTTATTTGTTATAGGATTTAGACCATATACTATATTTTTAGTTAATCGCTGTTTTGAAGGTTCTGTGGTAAATTTGGCGTATCTATTCGGATTTACACGCGTAGCTTTTTTCATATTTATACCACGAGTCTTTGCGATTTTAGTGACATATCTAGGTCTTAACTTTGTTTTGATGCGTTTAAAAATACTTTCCATCGAATCTGTCGATTTTATTCGTTTATCAAAGAGTTGTGCTAATCTAAATAACCGTTGTCGATCTTTCTCCTTTTTCTCTGGTCTAAGTTTTAAAGTGTGCATGAGATATATATCATCAATTAAAAATTCCTTACTCGCGACGAGCACCTTTTTGTTAATAATCATTTTGTTCGTGACAACGTTTCTGTACGTGATTCCCCGCCTGAGAGTTCGAGCAACATCGTATCCAAATTCACGAGGTCTCATGAACGGGATATCTAATAAACCACCCAACGTGATATCCTTGATTTTGCCATCTTCGGGTGAAAAATATCTAATATTTAAATCTAATGCAAATAATTCTACGTCAATAAACACATCACCTTTGGTTGGTTTATTATTTTTTCGACCCTTTTTCTTTTTTATGAGTGTGTATCTACGTGTAACATACGGACCATTTTTCTTAAACCCGATACCCAAAAACTTGATAACCTTTTTATCCATACCCAATACTCGATTCTTAATTCGAGTGTTTAATTTTTGTGCAATTTGACCAAGTTTGTCCCATAATATAAGTTTTACAGCTTGCAATTTACCAAAATATTTAGTATCATAGGGTATTTTAGTTACAAATTTTGCATCTATGTCACTCGTTACAATTCGGTTGTCATACGGCATGTAGAGATTAAACGCTTCACCTCCACTGACAATCAAATCTCCCATATTTTTCATATATTCGCTTATCTCTCCTATCGTAGATAATATGATATCACGTGTCATGTCTGTAACACACGCATATACAAATTTATCAAAAGATTTACTGGAAAACTTTTCCTTAGCCCGCTTTCTAAATTTTCCCAAATCTCGTGCTTCGTTCCTGGTAAAATATTTTTTCATCTTTTCATCCTTAAACAGTAAGTTTTCGTATAAATATTTATCGATGAGAGATTTCGAATAGAGTTTACCATCCATTAATATACATGAACATTTTTTACACAAACATACTTAAAGGGTTGAGACCTATGTAAAGTACAATGTCTACTGAATCCACCTGCTGTGTTACCGAGATTACCGCGCTTCGTAATGAACTTAAGTCGCTTACTAAACTTGTACGAAAGATCAAGGCCAAGCTTGACGATCCCAACGGAGAGAAGTCCGCTAAGCGTGCCAAGAATAACGGTTTTAACCGCGAGCAAAAAATTTCTGAGGAACTCCGCATTTTCCTTGGTCTTCCTGTGGGTCAACTTGTTTCGAGGAGTACTGTGACTCGCTCTATTAACGAGTACGTAAAGGCTAACGGGCTCAAGCATCCCGATAACGGACGAATCCTCGTACTAGACGATAAGCTTCGAAATCTTCTTAAGCCTCCACCCGAGACACAGGTTACTTTCTTGAACCTGCAAAAGTTTCTCAGCCCTCATTACACGAAGGTTGAGGTTTAAATCCTATTTAAAAAATAAAATATACCTAAAAATATGAACATAGACAAAGTTTCAATTGAAAACCTTGTTGGTACAAAAATATCAAACTTAGATTTGTACCATCGAGCTTTTATACATAAATCTGCTTTGAAAGAAGATGAAACATTACAAGGGTCTTTTGAAACGTTAGAATTTATAGGCGATTCCGTACTCGGATTTGTCATAACGAAGTTTCTTTATGACAAATACGAAAATAAACAAGAAGGTTTTTTAACAAAAGCTCGCACAAAACTTGTACGCGGAGAAACTCTGGCAAGTATAGCATCTAAGTTAGAATTGCATAAATGGATTCGTATGGATGAAAAGGGTATGCGAAATCAATGGAATCATAATCCAAAGATTTTAGAAGACGTTTTCGAAGCGATTGTGGGAGCTATATATATGGATATGGGTTTACTACATGCGAAAGAATTCATCCTTCGAATCTACAACAACCCAGAATATGTTAATCTACACTCCATAATGGTAGATGATAATTATAAGGATCACTTAATGAGATACTGTCAATCTAATAGTTTGGAATTACCTGTATATTCAATAAGCAGTCACGAAAACGGTGTATTTGGGATAAATGTTTTTGTTGGGGGTGTATGTTTAGGTTACGGATTTGCAAAAAACAAAAAACAGGCGGAACAAAATGCAGCGAAAGCGTTTTTTTATCCACCTAAGTTATCTTATCCTCAATACAATTATTAACTAATGGGAAGACTCGAAAAGGATTCTTTTGATTTCAAGTTCAATAAACGTGTGACCAAGAACGATAAAAAATCTAAAAAGTCTATTTATTCGAGTAAACATATTAGATTGGTGCTTAAACATTTAGAGGGTACAATTAATAATGCACGAGAAAGTGAAAGTGTTGATCGAGAGAGAGTATGCTGCCCAGAAATCAGAGGAATGGCTCAATCTCAGAAAAAATATGCTCACGGCAAGTGACGCAGCTACTGCTATCGGTAAAAATAAATACGATACACCTGCAGGACTTCTCTTAAAAAAATGTGGTCTCGGTGAAAAATTTACCGGAAATGCAGCTACTCGACACGGTGAACTTTATGAAGACGAAGCACGTATCTTGTACGAAGAACGCCATAACGAAGTTGTTCACGAAATAGGTCTTTGTCCACACCCAATACATAAATGGCTCGGTGGAAGTCCTGACGGGGTTTCTGAAAGTGGGAAACTTGTAGAGATCAAATGCCCTCCACAAAGAGCTATAATTCCCGGCGAAGTACCTGAACATTACATGCCACAGCTTCAACTTTGCATGGAAATTTTAGATCTAGACGAAGCGGACTTTATCCAATACAAACCCGCAGCTACAAATTGGCCTAAGCCAGAGGAATTTGACGTGGTTAACGTAAAGAGAGACCCTGAGTGGTGGAAAACATATCTCCCGGTGATGAAAGAATTTTGGGATAAAGTTATTTATTACAGAGACCACATTGACGAACTTCCTAAACCAAAAGAGAAAAGAAAACGTATATTAAAAGAGAAAATCCATACTTGTGAAGTGGTAACTGACCCGGACGATAATTATCAGAGTAATTAATATGAATAACCGCGTGCAAAGAGTTGCGCGAGTTGGTACAATTATACAAAAACGTACAAATAGATTAATTAAATCAAATAGACCGGTACGGGTTAGTAAAGTAATACCATACGTAGTAGACTTTGTTAATACAAAAGATACATCTATACAATACATACAAACACTCACCCAAACATTGATCGAGACAGAAGCGACACTTTTGTTATTTTACGTATTGATGGCTTCATATTCTCTAAAATGTTATAAACAACCTAAGTCAATCGACCACGAATGAAAATTCATCAATATAACTAACATGGACAAGTATACTCTCAACGGCACTTTACACAATCCTTATCAGGTTGACGGAGTAAAATGGATGTGTGGAATGGAATGTCAAAAAGATGGACCGAAAGGTGGATTTTTATGCGATGATATGGGAATCGGTAAAACGATACAGACCATTTGCACGATTCTCAAAAATCCAAAACCACACACTCTCATCGTCGTACCAAAGACAATTGTTACTCAATGGAGTACAGAGATTTCAAAATTTGCACCAGGTCTCTCTACTCTTATTTATGACGGTCCCAATAGGACACTAAATTACGAAGATCTCGAAAAGGTTGATATTGTACTCAGCCCTTACAGTCTTGTATACAACCGAAACACGGTTTTACATAAGATTAAATGGGATCGTGTCGTATTGGACGAAGCACACGAAATTCGCAATCGCAATTCCCAAACGTTCAAAGCTGTATACAAATTGAATTCAGAAATTCGGTGGATTGTAACTGGTACACCTGTATTTAATTCAATGGAAGACTTTGTATCTTTGTGTATGTTTCTTGGATTTTCTAGAGAAATTGTTCAGGCGATGTCAAAAGAAATCAAAAACATTTACATTCTCAGACGCACAAAATCTGATCATATCAAGAAACTACCGACGTGTCACTTTGAAAATGTCGAACTTGAAATGTATGAGGATGAACGGTGTATATATGAACAAGCTTTTCTAGAAGCTCAAGAATTTATACGCGATTTGAAAAATGTCACAATCTCGATTGGTTCAAGATCTATGCAAATTTTGGAATGTCTTTTACGAGTGCGACAGGTGATGACATGGCCTCAGATTTATCTTGACGGAGTTACTAAAAAACATGGCGTCGAACGAATCTTATGGAAATCTAGTACAAAAAAGATTGATACACTAGTGTCAGACATTTCGCAACACCCAAACGAAAAAAGTGTGATATTTTGTCAGTTCAGGGGGGAAATGGATCACTTGGAAAATATTTTCAGGGGGCGTGTATACAGAGTCGATGGTATGGTTGAAAAGGATGAGCGTCATGCTCGTCTCGAAGCATTTAAAAATGCGTCAGGTAATCACATTCTCATCCTACAAATTAAATGTGGTGGAGTCGGGCTGAATATTCAATGCGCGAATCGAGTATATATAATGGCTCCATCGTGGAATCCTTCAACAGAACTACAGGCCATCGGTAGATGTCATCGAACGGGACAAGACAGGGAAGTGTACGTGAAAAAATATGTGTACACAGATTTACAATCTGTAAAAAGTATTGATTTGGCGATGATGGCTTTACAGGGCCATAAAGCCTCTGTGTGCGCAGAAGTTCTTAATGATGAACGGGTTAAATACCAAATCCCTGTAAAATATGAAAAATCAATTGACGCCATCAGAAAAATTTTCCGGTGATATAGTATAACAAAATGTATGCAGTAGCGGAAGGTTCCCGTGCCGAAGTTTTTCATGGCACCGCCAAGCACACCGCGGGTGGTCTCGTAAAGAAAGATTTACTACAGGATAAATATGGTAATATTAAAAGTAAGGTTGCCGTCGCTGCTGCCAAGAAGCGCATGAAGAAGGAGGGTGCTAAGTCTATGGTTAAGGTTTTCAAACCTAAGAAAGGTGACTTCACACTCGCTCCTAAAAAAGGTACTAAGAAATATAAGACTCTCATAAAAAAAATGAAGTAAATAGTAAAGGATGACACTTGCTAAGTGGGATGAAGCTGTCCGCGTAGCAAAGATCAGGCTGAAGTTAGACCCAAATGATTTTAGTGTTATTAAAGGTAAACTTCTAAAAGAAGCTCAAGTTATATATAAAATTTTATTAAATGATAATTAGTTATAGTTATAGTACAAATTGAAACCCCTTAAGTTGTTGTGGTTCATGCACAATAAGTTGATGTAATTTCCACGTGATACCAAATTGTTTATTTAGAAAATATACACTACTCATCTCAACCATTCCCACACCAGAGTTACGCGCGTATAATTTATCTTTGAGTTCGTCTTTGAGGTGTTGTCTTTCGCTATTAAATACACCCGTTTTCAACGTATTGTCACCCGATACGTCAACTTTCACACGAAATTTAGGTTCCCTGTCGGGTGAATGTTTAAGATTTGAATTAAATATAGATTTAAGATATTCAATATCCATTTTTTTACCAAAAATAGCTTCACTTTGTTTAGCTACAGCTGCAATAATCTTATCTTCAATTTTCAAAATAGTTTCGTAAAAAAGTTTCACATAATTACCCTCTTCATCATACCCTTTTAATGAAAAGTCGATACTCCATTTGGTATTACCGACTGCGGGTGTAAACCCACCTATACCGAAAGGCATATACATACGCGGCATTTGAAATTTCACTGGTTTACCTTCCTCTGTACTCAATGAAATCTTACGTCCGTCGTATTCTAAAATATCGATTGTGTCGAGTACGGTTGTAAATTTAACCATGTGATTATTTATACAATTAAAACTTTAAGCTGAACATGCCGAACATTCAGCTTCTAAACTGTATTGGATAGGTCGCGCCTTCGCTTTACTTCGTAAATAATACATACCCGTTTTCAACCCTTGTTTCCAGGAATACAAATGCATAGACGAAAGTTTTGACAATGTTGGATTTTCAACAAATAAGTTCATACTCTGACTTTGATCTACGTATACACCTCTATCAGCTGCCATGTCTATAATAACTTTCTGACTAATTTCCCATACAGTTTTATATATGTTCTTAATAAAATCGGGTATATCTGTAATATTTTGAATAGATCCACCGGCTTTTATCATAAGATCTTTCATATCTTTTGACCATAAACCTATCCCCTGTAAAGCTTTTACGAGGTGTTTATTTACCACGACAAATTCACCCGCCAGTGTTCGTCTAAGATATATATTCGTAGTATACGGTTCAAAGCATTCATTATTACCTAAAATTTGTGATGTACTTGCAGTAGGCATAGGTGCTAGAAGTAAACTGTTCGCGACACCTTTTTTAACACGCCTGCGCATATCATTCCAATCATATAAACCACTATGCATTGGTTCTCTGTCCCACATATCAAACTGTAGAATACCTTTACTTATAGGACTACCTTCAAACGATTCATAAGTTCCCCGTTCTTCTGCAACTTCACAACTTGCTTCGAGTGCGCCATGATACATGGTTTCAAAAATATACGAATTCATTTTTCGAGATTCTTCATCTCCGAATGCAATGTTACACATTATAAACGCATCTGCGAGCCCCTGTACACCTATACCAATGGGTCGATGCTTAAAATTCGAACGCTTTGCATTTTCTGTTGGGTAAAAATTTCTATCAATGACTTTATTAAGGTTGCGAGTAATTAGTTTGGTTATAGCGTGTAGTTTTTTATAATTAAATGTTTTAGTTTTTATATCCACACAACAGGGTAATGATATAGATGCTAAATTGCATACAGCGGTTTCATCTTTATTCGAATATTCGATAATTTCACTGCACAAATTAGATGACTTAATAGTACCGAGATTCTTTTGATTCGATTTTCGGTTACAAGAATCTTTATACAACATATAAGGTGTACCTGTCTCACTTTGCGACTTAATTATAGATTTCCATACTTCTGCGGCTGGTAAAACTCGACTGGCGATTCCGTTCATTTCATATTTAAGATACAATTCTTCAAATTCGTCTCCGTATACATCAGAGAGACCCGGAGCTTTATCGGGGCAAAAAAGCGACCAATTACCCCCTTCTTCTACACGTTTCATAAACAAATCGGGGATCCAAAGAGCGGAAAAAAGATCTCTACATCTGGATTCTTCATCACCTTGATTGAGACGCAACTCTAAAAATTCCATAACATCGGCGTGCCAAGGTTCAATATACAAAGCAAATGACCCCTTTCTGCGACCAGCTTGATTAACGTATCTTGCAGTTGCATTAAATACACGTAGCATGGGAATAATACCATCACTTTTTCCATTGGTCCCCCTTATGACCGAGTTATTAGATCTTATATCGTGAATATGAAGACCTATACCTCCGGCCCATTTCGATATTTGCGCACATTCCTTGAGTGTGTCGAAGATTCCGTCTATAGAATCTTCTTTACTAGCAGCAAGGAAACAAGATGACATCTGCGGACGATGGGTACCCGCATTAAAAAGGGTCGGTGTGGCATGAATAAAATAACCCAATGACATGGCATCGTATGTTTTAACTATAGATTCTATATCATTCCCATGAATACCTATAGAAACGCGCATTAAGAGGTATTGGGGTGTTTCTATTACATTTCCTTTTACACGCTGTAGATATCCCTTTTCTAATGTCTTAATTCCAAAATAACCGAAGTCAAAATCGCGTTCCGGAGCTATATAAGTATTCACTAAGAATGAAACATCTTTTACTTCTTCTGTAACTATACCGGCGTTATATAATTTTGTCATGGCTTCGTAGAAACTTTTAGGAGCCGTTTTTTGGATATTACTAGCTATGATTCGAGTTGCTAAGATTTCATAATCTGGGTCGGATGTAATCATTCCTATACATATTTCTGCTGAAAGTGTATCTATTTCATGAGTCATAATATTATCATACATAGATGAGAATACTTGCTTTGCGACGAGGGATGCATCTACGTTATCAGATAACTCGTATCGTAGTTTTGAGATTCTGTTGGTGACCTTATCAAATTTTACGTCTTCAACAAAACCGGAACGTTTAATGACTTTCATAATGTTAGTATTACTAGTTTATTTTTTAATTACATTTGAAATCTTCACTTCGAATAGGAACGGGGCCGACAGTCTCAGCATACCTGTTGGGTTGTAAGTAACTGGTATTTACAAAAAAGGGTCCAGTTTGACCGGGTTTAGATACGGGGGGGTAAGAAGCCACAAAACAATTTGGGGCTGTGCATGTAGGTGTAGGTTGATCACAAGCAGGTGTACTGTACGCTTCGTCGAAATCAGCACCTGTTATCATTTATACTTTACACACAGTTTTTTTCCTGGGTTATACTAAATGTGTGACAACATTCGTCTGAATTCAATTAAACAAACACCGACTCCCCTCAACACGTTATTTTTTTCCGATTTCAATCTTAATTTAATTCAGAAAGCTGTTCGACAGTCTTTCAAAAATATATCGGGTGTTGCAATCGATCACCAAAATCCGAATGATATGTTCGCTATCATGAGAGTTGTCTATATAAATAATGCAAGCAACCAACACGATAATATAAAGGAGCAGGTAAAATTCATGAACGGAATAGTTATACAAACTGCGCTATCCCAAGTTCAATCAGGTGTAGCTCAATATATGAATTATATTCGAGATATAGATACATTGGTTGTACCGCCTAAACCGCCACAAAATACGAGTACGTTTGGATTAAAAATGGATAAGAATGATAAGATTGGTATTTAAAGTTTATACACTAAATGATATTAAGATGAATTCGTTAAACTATTATAAATCGGAAACAGAAAAAATTTGTAAATCCAAAGGATGGGATAGAGCAGAAATCAATACGGTATGGTTACTCTTATCCGAGGAATTCGGAGAACTTGCTTCAGCTATACGACAGTCAAAAAAAACATTCAAAAAAATGAATATCAAAAAGGATAAGGGGGTCGATATTATGATGGAAATGGGAGATGTTTTTAGTTATTTATTTCAACTCGCACACATGTTAAATGTCGATTTAGATAAAATGTGGACGGAACATGGCAAAAAAATGACTCATAAAAAATATATCCCGTCATAATAAAGATGAGTACACACATGCTCGCCGATAATAATGCAATCAATAAAATAAACCCATTTATTCAACGTGATATTTCTTTACCAGGTACTATAGGTCAAAAACGAGATTTTAAAGAGTATGTTTCTCCGATCGAAAAAGATGCAGAGCTTTTTAATGATAATACGTTTATATGTAAACATGGCATTACATCAGGAGATAAAGTGATTGATACATGTCGGCCATCTTCTCAGACGTGCCCTCTATCTAGACCTCTCATACCAGGAAGAAGTATAGATTTAGGAGAAGGAAATTTGGGCGAAAACCGAGTATATACTTATGTGAGTCCGTACAAAATAAAACGTAAATATAACACTTCCGAACATTATCTTTTGATAATTATATTGGTAGTTCTGCTTCTATCACTTTTAAAACGGTGAATAGACTATCCATCCGTTCTTCGCTCCTACAAGCCTTTATCACATCAGTGAACGTATATGCGCATATTTCATAAACAAGATTTCTCTGCCATTTACGTTTTTTGTTTATAATCGGGGGTACAAACGAAGAATCTATAATTTTAATAGAATTCATGATCCGTAGTAGAGAATTGATGTTATTGTTAATACATAATACATTTTCTAGCACCACTTCTACCATGTGACGTCGCACTTCTAGATTTTTTTCTATCATATTGTTTAAAAATTCATCATAACGAAATTGGCGTCCTTCGACGCGAAGTTCCTTCCACCCATGTAGAGGTCTAGTTTCAAATAACACAGGAATTACGGTATATTTATCGTCATTGGTGTATTTAATATACTTAACCTCAATACACGGAATCCCAGTAGAGTTTATAAACGCGCGCGCTTCTTTAAGAAATGAAGGCATATTTTGAATCTGGTTTATATTCCAATTTCTTCTCTAAATCCTTTAATTGCTCAATCTTTTTAATTTCAATACCTTTACATTCATGTTTTTCAAGTTTTAAACATTTAATACAAAATTCTCCACTACAATATTTACATTTAAAAGGTACCCCACATTTCTTCTTGCAGTTTTGGCATGGCATTCTATAATATCACTTTATTTTTTTAAACCTAAGTCGATTCTTTATACTTTGAAATTCAAGATAATGTTCTCTTCTATAGCGAACAATACATTTTCATATTTACTCACACAAGATGAGTTTAGAAAATCATACCCTGAAAGTATACGTGCATCTCGTATTAAGTTAACTACTATAACTATGATTTCAGCTTTTTCAAAACCTATCGATGTACACAGAATACGAAAGGTTTTCGAAGAAGTGAAAGATATAAATTTACACAGGGGAAATTCTAGAGACAATAAACCAATCACATGGTATTTAAAGCCTACCACGTTTTACAATCAGATCACATTAACATACGACGATGGACATAGCACGAAATCTATTAAGATTTTTCCAAATGGTAGTATTCAGGTAGCTGGATGCGAAGATTTATTTAACTGTACATATATCATTTCGGGTCTTGTATATATATTACAGCAATTTGATAAAGATATTGTACCACCGGCGGAAACGTTCCGTGTTGTCATGATAAACAGTAATTTCAGTTTAAACTATAACATAAATTTGATGAAAACAACTGAACACTTTGAAAAGGTATCCGACGTATTCAAAGTTTCCTTTGAACCCGATCGATATTCGGCTGTGAAAGTAAAATTTAAACCGGCGGAGGATATGAAAGAAATAACGACTAGTATTTTTGGTACTGGTAAAATTATTATTACAGGGGCGGAAACATTGAAGGAAATTGTATTCGCATACAATATAATCAATCAGCATATTAACAACTGCCCAAATATCAGGGTGTCAAAAGTAGAAACAAATGACACATTTGATGAATATTTTGGTTATAAGATTGATGATATTATTCATAAGATTAATTCGATGGGATTTGAGAGTTGGACGAATACGATAACGAATAGACAAATTAATTTCTAATTGTAATATAAATGTCACAGCGATTAGGTATGGCAGATGGCAGGTGTCACACTATCAACAACTCGTCTAAATTATACGACAACTTCATAAAAACACAGCACGGTATCAAATTCGAAGATAATTATTCTTTCCGTAAACTTCTTCAAGATAAAGGCCCCGAAGTATATGTAGTTCCCCCGCCCAAGAAGGATGGTACACCTTGTGGATTGTGTGATACCACAATGAATTTATCTAAAATTAACTGAGTAAAAATATTAAAATTAAACTCATAACGATTGTATGGGCGATAACGCAGATGGCACAACATGTGCAATATGTCTCAATCCAGTGAGAGAAACGAGACACAATAAACCACTAAGATGCGGTCACTTGTTTCACTCTCACTGTATAGAGAATTGGAAATCTAAAGGTAAACAGACATGTCCCGTATGTAGAAAGATCTTCGATGGTGGAAGTTTTAAAGTTACCCTCACTATAGAAAATCTTATACATAGTAGAACCGATACTAGAGAATTAGCAGATGAATTTGTATTCGATACATTGGATGCATTTTTTAATATAGAAGATGTATCAGAACTTGGAAGTTTACTTGCCGACTTTGGGGTGAGTATGTCCAACCTTGATCCCCTTGTTCTTAACACAGAATGAACTACAATATTTATTATAATTTATTCCTTCATATTTTCTAGAAATCCTTCTCGGATCTGTAATTAATTTGCCTCGAGCACCAGTGACCAATGGCCCAGTTGCCCATCCACGTTTATGACTAAAAAAATTGGCTTTAAACGTGATTATTTTACCCGGAATTAACACAGGCGCACATCTCTTAATACGTATCACTGGAATCTTGAAAAACGATGCTATACTTGTGTGTGTATCACCCTTTTTCACTCTATAGTCAGTTTTACTATGTTGTTTATAGAAATGGAAATCACCGTGACACATATAATCATTTCTTTTGCATGTAGCTACAAATAACATAACTTTGTAATAAGAAGGTTTACATTTAGTACCACCTTTTACCATATAGACCATTTTAGGATTGTCGGCGACGACCATTTTTGGTAATTTACCACAGTTTAAGTACTTACCAGAATTTGTCACGTTCGCTCGTTCACCAGGCTGACTCTTCCAGTTTCTATATTTTTGAAAATCGTGTACCGCATATGCATAACAATTATTGTTATTTTTACCAACTTTTCCACCCCATTTTCGTTTTGTAAACTTGTGTTCCGATCCACTCGTAGGGGGGGATTTTACCATTACAATACACTAGAAAAAAAATATATGTACATAATAAATGTTAAAGGATATCGTAAAAGCCAGGGACAACAGGGAAGCTGTTGTAGAAGTATTGATGTTTGTTTTATCGGTACTTATTACCACGTTTGTTCTGCGTTTTACATGGAACAATTCTCTTAGCAAACATATAACTGTCATTAAACCTATCAAATCATTCCTTGACGCACTCCTTCTTTCTATATCTATTTCGGTATTCAGGGGTATTTAAACTTCTTTATACCCGACAACCCGTTCACCTGAAGAATGAATCATTGTGGGAAATCCTTCTACATCAGGGCATTCTCC
>Ga0181401_1000042_pt1 | contig 39547 bp, 48 predicted proteins | sample 24SPOviralmetaG_FD_130130 | JGI IMG/M metagenome (GOLD analysis project Ga0181401, IMG submission 130130) | Marine viral communities from the oligotrophic San Pedro Time Series (SPOT) site, San Pedro Channel, CA, USA - 24 SPOT_SRF_2011-07-20 | ecosystem: Environmental > Aquatic > Marine > Strait...
CCTTGGTTACATAGTGATACAACACAAGTAACATATGCAGGTCAAAAAGAATATACACTGCCTACAGATTATAGAACAGTAGATTATGATTCATTTTATTTAGTGCCTACTGAATTAGTTAGCAATCCTACATTTGATAGCAACATAACTGGTTGGACAACATCATCAGGAAGCCCCGCTTATAATTCTGGTGGTAATGGTAGATTAAGATTAAATGCAGCAGCAGCATATGCAACTTTGTCTACAATAAAAAATAAAGAATACAGAGTGCAAGTTAGAGTAATAGATAGTTCTTCAGGAGGATCTAGTTTAAAAGTACAGGTAGGCACATCTGCTGCAGGCACACAAAATTTAAATACAACTTTAACTGTATCTAATTTTGGAGATGGTAATATATTAGATACTACATTTACAGCAACAGCATCTACATCATATCTTACATTAGATAATGATGATTCTAATAATTTAGATGTTGACTTTGCTAAAGTTTCTAAAAACCTTACTCCAAAAAAATTAACATATATAACATATGATGATTATAGAAGAAGATTTTTAACTACTGCAAAAACAAATAGTAGTGATCACTATGGTGTTCCTGATTATGTGTATAGATCACAGGATGGAAAATTTGGACTATATAGAGTGCCAGATTCAGACGGCTATACAATAAACTATGAGTATTGGAAAACACATTCTGATTTATCTGGATCAACAGATACACCTGACATACCAGCTAGATTTCATGATGTAGTTGTAGCAAGAGCTAAATACTATATTTATCAATTAAGATCTGATCCTCAGTTTACACAATTTGCTGCAGCAGATTATTTAGCAGGAATTAAAAGAATGAGAATAGAATTAATTAATTCTCCAACTGAAATGTTAGATAAGAGAGTTAACTTAGGTAGAAACAGAGGAGCTATTAGTGGCTGATACTTCACAGATATCACCTTTTGTATTTGGTTGTGGTGGCGGCCTTGTTTTAAATAAAGACTCATTTTCATATCAACCAGGAGAAACAAAGGTACTACAAAATTTTGAACCAGACGTTAAAGGCGGATATAAAAAAATATTAGGCACAACTAAATGGAACTCTAATATAGTACCGCAAGTTTCTTCATCAAGTGAAAGAGTTGTAATGTCAGCTATATTTGGTAGTGTAGTATTAGCAGCTAGAGGTGGCAGTATACAAAGAGTAGCAACTGGATCAGGAAGTTGGACATCTACTATAACAGGATTAGGAACGCCAACAGGTAACTATACATTTAGAAAATTTAATTTTGATGGTACTGATAGAATAGTTATGTGTACAGGAACATCTAGTCCACAGCTATTAACATCTGCATTTTCTGCATCTGTTATAAATGCTACAGGAACTGCTAATTTTAAATTTGTAGAAATATTTAAAAATCATATATTTTTTGCAGGTGATGCTAATAATAAACAACAACTTAGTTTTATGGGTCCATTTCAAACTAATGACTTTACTTCAAGTAATGGTGGCGGTGCAATTAAAGTAGACACAGAAATAAAAGGCATAAAAGTATTTAGAGACGCACTGTTTATATTTGGGCAAGATAAAATATTTAAGTTAGTAGGAACATCATTAAGTGATTTTGCTATAACTCCTGTTACAAGAAAAATAGGATGTGTTGATGGTGGTTCAATACAAGAACTTGGTGGAGATATTATTTATCTAGCACCAGATGGTTTAAGAACTATTGCAGGTACAGAAAGAATTGGTGATGTAGAGTTAGGTACTATATCTAAACAAATACAACAACGTATTGATGATGTAACTTTAGACAATATTACATCATTAGTGATTAGAAATAAATCCCAATACAGATTATTTTATCCAGTAACAACTGGTGCAGAATCTGGATCAAAAGGTATTATTGGTGTAATTAAAACAAATCCAAATACAGGTCAACTTGGATATGAGTATTCTGATATTAATGGACTAAAGGTATCTTCTACTGATTCTGATTTTATAAGTAATACAGAAACTATTGTTAGTGGTGGATATGATGGCTATGTTTACTTACAAGAATCAGGAAATGAGTTTACTAGATCAGGAACAACAGCTGCTATACCAGGCAGATATAGATCTCCTGATTTAACTATGGGAGATCCAGGCATAAGAAAAAATATGCAAAGAGTTATCGTTAACTATACTAACGAAGGTGCAGTAGATGCTAATTTACAAGTTAGGTATGATTTTGATGCAAGTACTACACCACAACCCGCATCTGTTCCAATAACAACAGGAAATGTTCCTGCTTTATATGGGTCAGGAGTTTATGGAACATCTGTACATGGACAGTCAGGTATACCATTAGTAAGGCAACATGTTGTGGGTTCAGGATTTACAGTTGCTTTAAAAGTTACAGACGATAGCACAAATCCACCAATAAGTTTAAAAGGTTTTGAATTAGAATTTGTCCCAGGAGGAAGAAGATAATGGCAGTATATTCAGCTAGACAAAGCTCATACAGTGATGGCGATACTATTACCGCAGCACACACTAATGATGAGTTTAATGCGATATTAGCAACATTTAATGTATCAACAGGTCACACCCATGACGGCAGTACTGCTGGAGATGGTGGTCCTATATCTAATCTATTTAGTAATGCGTTAGTATTTGGTACTAATGCAGATACAGATATAGCAATTACATTTAATGCAAATAGTAATGATGGTGTATTAACATGGATGGAAGATGAAGACTACTTCCAGTTCTCTGATGATATACTATTATCAACTACAGAAAAATTACAGTTTAGAGATACTGCAATATATATTCATTCATCTGCAGATGGTCAACTAGACTTAGTAGCAGATACAGAAATACAAATAGCAGCTACTACAGTAGATATTAATGGTGCAGTAGATGTATCAGGTAATCTAGGAGTTGGGGGTAACTTAACTGTTACTGGTACTACTACATTTAATGGTGGCACTTTAACTCTTGGAGATGCAGATACAGATAACATTGTGTTTGGTGGTGAAGTTGATTCAAATATTATACCCGATGATGATGATACCTATGACTTAGGCAGTTCGTCTAAAGAATGGCAAGATTTATTTATTGATGGCACAGCTAATATAGATAGCCTTGTAGCAGATACAGCAGATATTAATGGTGGTACTATTGATGGTGCAGTTATTGGTGGTGCAAGTGCAGCTGCCATAACAGGTACAGCAATTACTGGTACTAGTTTTGTTATAGGTTCTGCAGATATTAGTGAAGCAGAACTAGAAACAATTGATGGTATAACCGCAGGAACAGTAGCTGTTTCTAAAGCAGTTGTTGTAGATTCTAATAAAGATATTGGATCATTTAGAAATATTACACTTACTGGTGAATTAGATGCAGGTTCTTTAGATGTAAGTGGTGATGTAGATGTTGACGGTACTTTAGAAACTGATGCCCTTTCTATAAATGGCACAGCAGTTACAAGTACTGCAGCCGAACTAAACATACTTGATGGTGTTACCTCAACTGCAGCAGAGTTAAATATTTTAGATGGTGTTACAAGTACTGCAGCAGAACTTAATATTCTTGATGGCGTTACAGCAAGTGCTGCCGACATTAATCTTATAGATGGAATTACTAACGGAACAGTAATAGCAAGTAAAGCTATTATAACAGATGCAAACAAAGACATAACTGGTGGTAGAAATATTACTATTAGTGGTGAGCTTGATGCAGCTACATTAGATATTAGTGGTGATGCAGATATAGATGGAACATTAGAAGCCGATGCAATTACTATTGGTGGAGTTACACTAGCTGAAACTATTTCTGATACTGTAGGAGCTATGGTAACAAGTAATACCGAAACTGGTATTGCTGTTACTTATGATGACAGTGACAATACTTTAGACTTTGTAATTGGCACACTTAACCAAGACACTACAGGTACAGCTACTAATGCAACGCATGTTACTGTTGCAGATAATGAAAGTACTAATGAGGAGAATCTTATACCTTTTATTGAAGATGCTTCTGCTACAGGTAATGTTGGCCTAGAATCAGATGGTGACTTTGCATATAATCCAAGTACAGGTACAGTTTCTGCTACTATATTTAAAGGTAACATTGATGCAGTTGATGGAGACTTTGATGGTACTCTTGAGGCTGATGCGATAACTATAGGAGGTACAGCTATTGGTTCTATTTATAGTGCTATAGCAGGTAGCTCTAGTATTGTAACAACTGGTGCCTTAAATAGTGGATCTATTACTTCTGGATTTGGTACAATTAATAATGGCTCATCTGATATTACAACTACTGGTACAGTTAATTTTGGCAGTCTAGCTGACGGAACCATAACAGTTACAGCATTTGTAGATGAAGATGATATGAGTACAAATTCAGCTACACTAGTACCAACACAACAATCAGTCAAAGCATATGCAGATACAAAAGCATCAGCAGGATTTGCAGTAGCAATGGCGATAGCATTATAATAAAAGTATTGACAAAAACGCACACAGATGTATAATATAATAAAGGATTGTTTTATTTACATTTTTTAATTAATAAGGAGAAAACAAACAATGGCACAGGATTTTGAAAGTAATGGTAAGAGGATAACAAACTCTGCTACTACTATCTATACATCTAATAGTGATGACGCAATAGTAGGTCTTAGATTTGCCAACATTTTAACAACTACAGATACTCTTGACGTACTCATTACGGATGCAGGAGATAGTGATACTGCCCGTTATTTAGTTAAAGGGGTATCAGTACCACCTGCTTCATCAATAGAATTGATTCAAGGAGCTTCAAAAGTTGTTATACAAAATGGTGATGTAGTAAAAGCACAAAGTGGCACTGCAAACGGTTTTGATTGTTGGATAAGTATAGTAGATGCAATTAGCACATAATAGGAGATAATATGGCAAGTAGTGAAAGAGTAGGCGGAATACTGTATATAGGTGATGCTCCAGCAGGAGAAACTATACCTGAACATGATTCCCAAATAGATACAAATCAAATAGTAACTAATGCAGTATTGGCTGGACCAATAGTATTTGGTGCTGTAGTAACAATCGAAGGGGTAGTGGTGGTTTTATAATGGCTGGTGTACAAATAGACGGTGTAAATAATAAGATCGACTTTGATGACGATTTGGATACATCCATCTCGGCTAATACCGATGATACATTAGTAATAGAAGCTGGTGGTAACACTATGGCTACTATTACGGCAACTACTCTTACTATTAATGACGGCACTACAATCACTACTGCTGATAACACGGACACACTTTCTTTAATATCAACAGATGCTGATGCAAACATAGGTCCAAATTTAAGATTATACAGAAATTCAAGTTCACCAGCAGACGGAGATCAAGCTGGTCTTATAAGATTTGATGCTAGAAACGATAACTCACAAGATTTTACTGCTGCTAATATTTTTAGTTTTGTTGACGATGCTTCTGATGGCACTGAAGATGGTGCTATGTTGATGTCAATAATGCTAGGTGGAACTGCTAGAAGTAGAATATGGATGGGTTCTGCTACTGCAGAAACTGTCTTTAATGATGACTCACAAGACATAGACTTCCGAGTAGAATCTAATGGTAATACTCATATGTTCTTTGTTGATGGTGGTAATAATAAAGTTGGTATTGGTGAATCTGCAAACGCACCAATGGGAACATTACATATAAAATCAGGCGATAGTGGTGATACAGCTATTGATAGCAACAATGATGATTTAGTAGTTGAAAATGACGACCACGCAGGTATTACAATATCAACACCAAATGATAAAGCTGGTGGATTATATTTTTCTGACCTTAATGCAACAGCTTCAGGTAGACTTGTTTATGACCATAATGATAATTATCTTGCATTTACTACTGCTAGTTCTGAACAAATGAGAATTCATAGTGATGGTAATATAAGTATAGGTAGAGCTACTGTTGATACAACTAATGCAGGTATCAGTCTTGAAGCAGGGGGTACAGGTGTTTTTGTTAGAAGTGGTGGGCCTTGTGTAATAGCTAATAGACTAGCGAATGATGGTGAGATTATTAGAATTGTTCAAGCTGGAACAACTGAAGGAACTATTTCAACTAGTGGTAGCACTGTTTCTTATAACGCCTTTACTGGTAGTCACTGGTCAAGATTAGCAGACAACTCTAAACCAAGTATATTAGTTGGTACTATTATGGAATCACTAGATAGTATGATTAATTGGTATCAAGCAGTAGCAGATGTTGCTGAAGTTAAATATACCGCAGAAGATCAAGCAGTTATCGATGGTGATAAAAATGTCGGTGATGTAAAAACTGAAGCACATACTATTAAAGAAGAAATAGCTTTACCTGATGGCAAGTCAGTTGGTGATGCTGTAACATTTACACATTATGGTACTGAATATACAGGTGTGTATGCTAAAGAAAATGATGTAAAACACGTTCATTCTAAAGTTTCAGACTTAGCAGATAGCACTAGAGTTTATGGTGTATTTCATTGTTGGGGTAATGACAATGTTGCTGATGTCAATGATATGGAAATAGCACAAGTTGGTACATACATTATTAGAGTACACAAAGATATAACTGTAGCTGCTGGAGATTTACTTGTATCAAATGGTGATGGCACAGCTAAAAAACAAGATGATGATATTATTAGAAGCAAGACAGTTGCTAAAGTAAATTCAAATGTAAAAATTGAAACGTATAGTGATGGTAGTTATACCGTGCCATGTACGTTGCATTGTTAAGGATAAACTATGAGTGAAATAAGAGTAGATACTATAAGTGAAAAAACCAGTGCCAATGGTGTAGCCATTGATGGGGTAACCTTAAAAGATGGTGGCATAGCTGCAACGTTAGCATCTACAATCACAACTGCTGATAACACCGACACGCTTACATTAATATCAACTGATGCTGATGCTAATTCTGGTCCAATTTTAAGACTAAACAGAGATTCAGGCTCTCCCGCAGATGGAGATGTTATCGGTGAAATTCATTTTAACGCAGATGATGATGCTGGTAATACAACATCATTCTTCTCTATGTCAGCAAACATAAGAGATGCTTCCAATGGTGATGAAGATGTACAAATGGTATTTTCAGGTTTTCGTGGCGGTAATAATGTAAATTATTTAGAGTTTGATGGTGACCACGTTGTCTTTAATGAAGGCTCTGCTGACATAGACTTCCGAGTAGAATCTAATGGTGACGCTAATTGTTTTTTTGTTAATGGTGGTAATAATTTTGTAGGTATAGGTACTTCAACCCCTGGGACTAGTGCAGGACTTGATAAAATTTTAGAAATTCAAGGTGCTGACCCAGGACTAGTTTTGAGAGATAATACAGCAAGTGACGTTATTGAAATGTATAATTCAAGTGGTAACACAGTTTTTTTCAATGGTGGTGCAGATGGACTAATTTTAAAAGCTGATGGTAAAAATTCTACTAAAGGAGAAACTGCTCCTGATGTTAGTGCTGGTGGTCTTTGTATCCAACAAGGTGCTAATGATACTACCATCTTAAGTTTTAAATCTTCTGATATTGCACACGGTGTAACCGATTCGGCTGAAACTGATACATGGTGCAAATTTACAAAAGAATCTGCTGCTAATGGTGGACTTATTATTCAGTCTTATACTGAGGCTGCAGGTTCAGAGGCTTTTAAAGTTATAGGTACTGTTGGAGGAACAAATTTTAATACAGGCAAAGCAACAAGTGGGCACGCTGTAATAGAGTTTGCTGCTGCAGGTTCAGATGGAAGCACTGGTGATGCAGACGTAGGTTCAAATGGTAATTTATTTTGTATTCAAAATAGAAACACAGCTAGGTTTTTCTTTGATGCTGAAGGTGACTTTCACGCTGACAGTTCTTCTACTACTTTTGATGAATATGATGACGCCCAACTTGCAAGGACTTTTGATATAACTCATGGTCGAGGAGTAATTAAGTCTAAGTTTGATAAGTTTATTTCTTACAATCATGAGAAATTAGCTGAGTTACAATTAGTAGGTAGAGAAGAAAATGGCACACCAAATCACTTTATTAATGTTACTGGTATGCAACGACTACATAATGGAGCTATTTGGCAACAGTATGAGAAGCATCAACGGTTAGCAGAAGCAGTATACGAGATGGCTAAAGAGACTTTGGGTGAAGATAAAGCAGATGCAATATTAAAAAAACATGATATAAAACTATTAAATTAGGATAAAAAAATATGACAAGTACAATTAAAGTAGATACTATTAGTGAGAACACTTCAGCCAATGGTGTAAGTATTGATGGTCTTACTATCAAAGATGGTGGCATATCAGCTACAACTGGTGCTATCGTATTCAATGAAGCCAGTGCTGATTTAGATTTCCGTGTTGAATCTAATGGTAATGCCAATATGCTTTTCGTTGATGGTGGTAATGATAAAGTAGGAATAGGTACAAGTTCTTTGACTGGAACTTTACACGTTTTAAGCTCAAACGCTGGAACAACTATGTATATTGAAGATAGTCACGCAGGAGACGGAGATGGCCCTGAGTTATATCTTTATAGAAACTCAGCTAGTCCTGCTGATAATGATTCTATTGGTATTGTAAAATTTTTGGGTAGAAATGATAACTCGCAAGATGTTATTTATGGTCAAATGCAATCAATTATTCTTGATGCAAGTGATGGCACTGAAGATGCTAAAACAGTATTTAATAATATGGTAGGTGGCTCATCACTTAATATGTTACAATTTGATAATACTGGTGTCATTATAAACGAATCAAGTAATGACCTAGACTTCCGAGTAGAATCTAATGGTAACGCTAATATGTTTGTTGTTGATGGCGGTAATGATAGAGTTGCAATTGGAACTGCAAGTCCCCAAACAACTTTACACGTTGAAGGAACAGCACCTATTATTAGAATATCTGACTCTAACAGTACCTCAGAAGATGATGCTGTTAGTAAAATTGAATTTTATGATAGAAATAATACAGATTTAAATGCTGAAATTGTTTCAGGTACAGGCTCTTTAGCAGACTTTATTATATCAGCCCATAATAATAGAGCAGTACTACTTAAAACTAATACCGCTGAGGGGCTTCGTGTTACAGGTAGTGGTCAAATAGGCTTGAACGAAGATAGTGTTGATGTAACTCAAGGTGGAATCACTATGCAACAAGGTGGTAATGACCTTAACATCATGACTTTTAAATCTTCTGATGTTGCACACGGTATGACTGGTAATTTTGAAACTGATACTTTTGCGGCTTTTAGAAAACAATCTGCAACACTCGGTGGTTTAGCTATTAGTTCTCAGTCTGAAGGTACTGAATCATTAAAATTTAATGTTAGTCATTCTAATGGAACAACAACTAAATCAAGTAGTGGTGTAGGTGCGGTAATTGTTGGTGTAAGTGAAAAAAGTGGCACAGGTGTTGGTGGAAATGGTACTAACGATAATTTATTGGTAATAACTGATTATACTTCTACACGATTTATCTTTGATGCTGATGGTGACTTTCACGCTGATAGTTCATCTACTACTTTTGATACCTATGAGGATGCTCAATTAGTTAGAGCTTATGATTTATCTCATGGTAAAGGTGTTATTAACTCTCAGTTTGATAAATATATACAATATCAACATGAAGATTTAGCTGATGCAGGTTTAGTTGGTAGAGAAGATGATGGCACACCTAATCACTTTATTAATGTTACTGGTTTCCAAAGACTACATAATGGTGCAATTTGGCAACAATATGAAAAACACCAAAGACTAGCTAAAGCAGTATATGAACTAGCTAAAGTAGCGGTTGGTGAAGATAAAGCCAATGAGATACTAGAACAAAACGAAATTAAATTATTAAACTAAGGAGAAACAAATGGCAATAACAGCAAATATGACAACTCATGATGGCGTGGCACTAACAAGTGCATACGTTAGAGTAACGTCTGCATACGTAAAAAAAATGGGTACTGATTGGAAACTAGTCTATGATGTTCTTATATATAAAGATAAAGATACTCGTGATGATGAAACAAAAGAACAATCTATGCGTATATCTAACAGACATGTAGATCATTTTAAAATTGACTACAGTTTAGATGCAACAGATAATCCTGTTAAATTAGCTTATGCTGATTTGAAAACTAATAGCCAGCTATCAAATGTTAAAGATGCATAAGGAATAAAGTACCATGGAAATGGAACCCCAAACCGAACGAGAACATATTATTTCAATACAAGGACATATAACTGGCGTGAAAAGAGATATTAATAATTTAAAGGATGATGTATCGCATCTGCATAGAGACGTAGAAAAATTGGGTGGCAAGATAGATAAGATCTATTGGGTTGTACTGACTACAGTGGGGGCTGTAGCCTTAATGGCATTAGAGACTTTATTAGAAATGATGAATTAGTGGCAAAGAAAGCTAAAGCATATTCAGATCATATTAGAATTAAAAAGGGCACATCTATAGGTAGGCACCCTATTACAAGCAGTATGAATAAAAAAAAGAAAGCAAGTTTTAAGAAATATAGAGGACAAGGAAAGGCAAGATAATGGCAACAGTATCATCACAATCACAAGGCATACAGACAACTGTAGGTGATCAGGTAGAAAATCCAGATCTTCCAGCAGGTTCTACAGTAACAGCACAGTTACAAAATGTAGGTGTTGGTGAAACTATGGGCACTTCTGGGCTTGGCACAACATCACCAGCAGCTGCTATGTCAACAGGTCAAATGTCAACTCAAGCTGGTACAGGAACAGGAACTGCAGCTACTGTAGGTGCAGTTTCACCTATAGCCGCAGGATCTTATGCAGCACAAACAGGTATAACAGCACCTCAAGCAGCAGATGAACAATTAGCTACACTTACTCAACCAGCAGTTGGTGCGTCTGGAACTATTACTAGCCAGGCTACAGTACAAGGACAATTAGAAAACATTACACAAGATATTGAGAGTGCATTAGCTAATAACACTCCATTGCCTGCATTTGCTAGAGGTGCATCTAAAATGGCTATGGCAGCTATGGCACAAAGAGGATTATCTGCAAGCACTATTGCAGCAGACGCAGTAGCTGAAGGTGTACTTAGAGCATCTACACAAATAGCAGCAGCAGATGCTCAAACATATAAAGAAATGGTATTTCAAAATCTTAGCAATAGACAGCAAGCGGCTACTATTAATGCTCAAAATTTTTTTCAAATGGACATGGCTAATTTAAACAATAAGCAGCAAACAGAATTAGCAAATACACAAATACGACAACAATATTTATTATCTGATCAAGCAGCAGTAAATGCTTCTAGACAATTTAATGCCACAAATAAACAACAAACAGACCAGTTTTTTGCAAATTTAAATACTTCAATAAAAGATTCTAATGCAAAAAGAGCAGATGCTATGGCTCAAGTTAATATTACAGAACAGAATAAGATAAATGCTACCAATGCAAAGAATCAAGTAGCTGTAAATGAAGCTAATGCAGCAAGACAGGCTGCACTTAATCAGTTCAATGCATCTTTAAAAGATACTAGAGATAAATTTAATGTAGAGAATCAAAGAGTAATAGACCAAAGTAATGTAGAATGGAGAAGGGCTATTAATACAGCCAATACAGCAGCAATAAATGCTACTAATCAAACTAATGCTCAAAACAAATTAGACATCTCTAACTATGCTATGAATGCTTTATGGCAGCAATGGAGAGATGAAGCATCATGGGCAAATACAGGACTTGAAAACGATAAAAACAGAGCACACAATATGGCTATTGCAGCATTAGAAAGATCTACCACATTTGATATAATGGATGAGGCCAAGAAAAATACTTTAATAACTACACTTGGAGATTTTGCATTTAAGTTATGGGGTGCTCAATATAAATATGGTGGAGATACGGAGGAAACAACATAATGTGGGACATGATAAAAGCAGGCTACGAATCAGCTAAAGATATATTTGGCTTTGATGAAAGTGACATTATTAGAGAAGGTGTAAAGTATTATAATGAATCTAGAGAAGGTGCAGGTAGTAGGTCACAAGAGTTGGCAAACATATACGCATCTACTAGGAATCAAAGTTTTCCTGGACGTGTAGAAGTAGGAGTAAGGACTCCTGATGCATCTTTTAATTTAAGAGGAATTGATAGAGGGGCAACAACTGATGCAGAAGTTTACTCTAATAAATGGAGTAATATTTTTAGACGTGCAATTTTATTATCTAGAGAAACTACGCCTACACTACCAATAACAATTACTTCAAGAAAAAAAGAAACTAAAACTAGTGGAGCATCCACTAAAGCATAAGTAACAAATTAAGGATTAAATATGGCAATAGAAGAATTTAGTGCACCAATACCTGGAGAATCATTAACAGAAGAACCAGGCAAATGGTCGTGGGACAAACCTCCAAGATTTCCAAAATTTGAGGATGCATTAGACACAACAATGGAAAGAATGTTTTCTCCTAAAAGTGTATCTAAAGTATTAACTATGCTAGATGCTGGAGTAGATGCAGAAAGTATTTCAAGAGTAGTTTTATTTTCTGGTTTTATGGAAGGACAATACACTCCTGATGTAGCAGTATTAATGGGACAAAATGTATATGAGGCAGTAGTAACTATAGGAACTATAGGGGGTATTAAAAATTTAAAATTAGAAAATAAGCCATCTAATAAAGATGACATAGATTTTGCACAAGAGATGGCAAATTTAAAATTTACAAATGATATAAAAGAAAGACCAATAAAAGAAATTGCTACTAAAAGTAAAGAACAAACTATGGGTTTAATGGCAAAACCAGAAGTTAAAGAAGAGGAGATAGTGTAATGGGCATTGGAGATGGATTAATGTCGTTAGGCATAACTACAATTGATAGTGTAAATAAAGGAATTGATGAGTATTATGATAAAGTTGATGAGGGTGTAGCAGAGGCAGAACAAAAAGCAGCACAATTTCTTTTAGACAATACCAACCGTGGTGCAGAGTCAATTAGATCTGAAGAAAATTTTTATAATAATTTAACTAGAAATAGAAAAAATAATTTTAATCAGATACTGTCAGAATATGGTCCTGATAAACTAGAAGAATTAAATGTGCTATCTGAAGCAAGGCCTGATTTATTTTCTGGAGATCTTGCTCAATCAAGGCTAATGGTTCAAGCATTTATAGAAGATAGATCTGCTCCTAATATTGACGAACAAGGAAATATTACTGTGCCTAGATTTGATCAATCACTGGGAACAACACAGTTTGTGCCACTTGAAGGAGAGGGTGCAGATTTTTATAAACAGTCTATATTTGGAAGAGAAAAAATTACTGGTGCTGAATTATTTAAAAGACAAAGAGATGAACTTAACAAAAATGTTTTTAAAGGTTATGGAGACAACTATGGTTTAAAATCTGCAGACTTACATTTAGGCTCTTTTGCAAAAGCAAGTAGTCCTGCTAAAGAAATTATAGAAACTAAAAGAGATTTTAATACAGGTTTAGAAATAAGTCCTAGTCAAGTTACAGAAAGTATTACAGAAATTGTAAATAGGCAAATGCTTAGTGATCCTTTTGCAATAACTAGAGGTCAAATTGTAAGTGCTACTAATTGGTATCCTGTACAAAATTATGATACATTATATGCAAAGGCCTATACTGATAACAGAGGAGATGCATTAGGCACGCAATCAGATGTACTTAATTTTTCTATACAAATGCTTAATGCAATTGAGGAAAGAGACGGTGAAGGTGCCGCACAATCAGCTGTAAATAGTGGTGCTTTTACTAGTGACAGTGTTATGGCAGTTATAATGAGTAACCCTGCAGTTGAAATGTCAAGGATTGCATTAGAAGAAGGTAGAAAAATAGATATGACATTAAATAAAGATATTAATGCAGGAGAAATAGCATTAAATGTTCCAACTAATGAAAGATCAGATGAACAAACTGCAGCTATAATTAAAATGAAAGGGATACAAGCAGATTACTATAGAAATGCGCAACTTACTGTTCAAGAAAGTGGCTTCTACACTAGAAAAAATGAGTTTATAAATTTGGTAACACCAAATGAATTTCCATCAGAGTTAGGAATTAAAATTAAAGGAAAAAATATGTTAATAATACCTAATCCTTTAGATGGTTTAGTAAAAATAGTTCCTTCTGGTAACGCTGCAGATGACAGCGAATCAATAAGAATGCATGTTAGGTCATTTGTAAGAGAAGAAAAAGGCGGATACGCAAAGAGTGGATCAGACGGTCAGCCAAATTTATATTACAGTGAGAAATATGGTTATGATAAAGAAACAGGCATTAACAATAGATTTGAACTTGTGCAACAACATTTTATGAGAAATGATGCATTTGGTATAAACTTTGTAGATCAACTTAGAGGCAATATAAAATAATGGCTGAAATTACTCCATTAACAATGGAAGATTTTGATACTCCTGAAACAGATGTAAATAAAAAACAACCAACTCCATTAACAATTGAAGATTTTAATGATCCTGAAACAGATGCAATACTGTCGGATGATGAAAAAATTAATTTTAATACTGATACTATTTATCAAATACAACAAAAAACTAACTCTAAAACTATACCTTTTATAGAAGAACAAGATCCAGATGAGGCAGCTAAAATAGAACCAGGTAAGGCTTTTTTATTTGGTTGGTATAATGGTAAGTCACATCTTAAAAGTTTTCAGGCCCACATATTTAATTGGGCTGATAGGGCTGCAGACAATGCTATAGAATTATTTGGCGGTGATGCAAGAAAATGGGAATACGAATACTTATATGGAAATAATTTTGCACAACAAAATAATATTTTAAGTAACGCAGAGTTTAATAATTTAGATAGCAAATTAAAAGAAAGAGAAGAGTTTAAGTCTAGTTTAAATTTTACTTCAACTAAAGTAGGTACAGGTAAACTTAAAAATGCTATAACAGAGCCAGTGTATACTTCAAGTTTAGATAATCCTAGCAAACAAGCATTAGCAGATTTATTCACTGAAAGATTTGTTGGTAAAGGTAGAATGATGCCTTTATCTAAAAGGCTAGGAAGTTTTGTTTGGGATAAAAATTATCGCTATGAAACTTTAGTAGGTCTAGACTCATACATAGATTTATTAAGAGAGAGAGCAGTTGAGTTAAAGCCTAATAATTTTAAACCAGATTACTTTGGAAGATTTCAACCAGAAGGAGTATGGGAAAAAACTATGGCAGGATTTGGACAAGCCCCTTCTGATTTAGCAATTATTGGTGGGGCTACGCTATTAACTAGAAGTCCTGTATATGGTTTTGCTTTAGTTTCTGCTATAGAATCTTCTGATGAAAGTGTGGGTAGAGTTGCCTACAATACTGTAAAAGGCGGTATAGAAGGATTTATTATTGGTAAGATAGCACATCAACCTACTTGGAAAAGAAGAGTAGGAATGTTTGGTTTATATGGTTCTGGTAACGCATGGATGCATGGAGGTCAATTTGATGATATAGTATCTTCTGGTATAGTCATGTCAACTTTTGGTTTTATGCCATCAGGTAGAGCTACTGATAAGGCAGGCTTAACTGATTCTAAGAGTAGAATAAATGAAAAAGGCGAAGTAATTAGTGTTGACCCTAAAGCTAAAGATACAAACGTTGATGGAGTAACAGTTATTGAAGTTAATGGTGCAGAAAGAATTTCTTTAGATATACAAAAACACGATGCACACTCAGTTCCTATAAAAGAATTTGTAAATAATAAAGATACATCAGGGTATAAGAGAGAAACAGAACCGCAAATTCCAGAAGTAGATTCTAGAACACTTGCTCCAAAAGAAAAACCAGTAGAAGACATGTCTCATTTAGATAACATGACTCCTATTAAAGGTAAAAATGGAACGGAAGCAGCAATTAAAAGAGGAGATGAATACATACCATTTGAAGTAATTAAAGAAGAAACTAAAAGCGAATATAGAGATCCTATGTTTGATATAAAAGAAACTAAAGATGGTAAAATGGAAAGTATAGAAGCACCCCTACCAGTTAAAGAAACAATTTCTATACCTAGAGAAAATGTTATTAAAAATGGTAAATTTTTAGATATCTATTTATCATTAGATGGTAAAGGCAAACTAATAAAAGTTGCAGACACTACTGTTAGATCTGATTCATTTAATCCTAGAGCAAAAGAATGGGCTATTGAAAGTCCAGAAACTACAGCAAGAAGAATATTAGAAAAAGAAAAAGCCTTAGAATTAGAAAAAGCTAGAGAAAATATTTTAGATGCTAAAGGTAAACCTAAATACAAAAAGAAAAAAACTAAAGAAGAGAAGCCTGAAGTAAAAGTTTTAGATCCGCTAGGAGAAACAACTTTAGAAAAATGGCAAACAGTTGCATTTGCAGATGCTTATGGTCTTAAGCTAGGCGGTGACGGTTCTGTAATAATAAAATATTCAGATTTAATTAGATTAAAAAATAAAAAAGATACGCTTGGAGAAAGTTTAAATAAAAAAGATAATAAATGGATATCTAATGCTATTAAAGAAGCAGATGTAGTACTTGAAAAAAGAAATACAGAGTTAGATAAAAGAGTTAATAACTATAATTCTCTATTAAATCGTTCTCGTATAGGTTTAAATGATCATCTTACTTCTATACTAGAAGCTAGACCTACTTTGGGTGACACTAATGTTAGAAGGCATGAGCATTTAGAGGCAGCTATATATGAAAATGTAAATGTAAAAGAGCCTACAAGAAAAACAGGAGAAGATGGCAGACCTGTAGAAACAGACATAACTCCTGAAGCAGCACCTGGTAAAATAGGTATGTTTAATCAAATGCTTAAAAAGGGTTTAACTTTTGTAGAAATGATGGCATTAGCTCCTAAATTTATTGGCGATCAAAAAAGAAATATGATTATGAATTTTGGTATAACCAGAACTGATAATATAATGTTTAGAGAAACTAGAGCATTACTAGACAAACTTTTATATAGATCAGAAATTAAGTATGATCCTAAAACAATTGACAGTTCTAAATATGTTGTACAAGAAGGCAGCAGAATAAAATTACCTTTTATAATTAAAGTAATGGAAAATGCTTTAGGTAAAATTGTTCCTGTACGAGGTAAAACAGGTGCTTTAACTTTATTTGAACAACTTTACAGAGGTGGTAAAGAACAAATTATACAAGCAAAACAAGTTGTTGATGCTATAAGAGAAAGAAGTTTTACAAAAGAAGCAGAAGCTAGGGCTAATGTTAAAGGTAATAAAACTAAAGAAAAAATTAATAAAGAGTATCTTACAAGAAATGCAGATGGTACATTTAAGTATCAAATGTCATATGCTGAAATGCAATCTAAGTATAAACTTAGTGATCTACAAATAGAAATAGTTAAAGCAATGGACATTGGTCTTAGTAATATGCTAACTCTTTACAATCAAAAGGTTAGAAAATATAAAGATCAAAGTAATACTGTAATTATAGAACGTCCTAACTATGACATAAGATCTTGGCTTGGAAATGAAAGAGCATTTATTAGGGCAAAACGAGATATAGCAGAACTAGGAATAAAAGAAGGTGATCTAGTTGTAGCACTTCCTGGAAAAAATGCAAAAGATTTAAAAAAATTTATGAATTTTTTTATTAAAGAAAATCCTATGTACGCAAATACAAAAAATTTTAGTATTGATTATGTTACTAAACAAAGACAATTAGTTAAAGATAACGTTAAACTTGTTGATGTGTTTCAAGAAATTCATAAATTTGCAGAACAGACTAACCCTGAAGCAATGGCAGCAATTAAAGCTACAGAAATATCTTTTGCTAAAAGAAATAAATCTTTTACTCCAACACTAGAAAGAAAAGGTGTTAGAGGATTTGCTGGAGAAAAACCAGGAAGAGAAGGAGTTCAAGATTATTGGAAAGCATACATTGATTATATGGATGGTGGTGTCAGGGCTATTAAAATGATGGAGTGGAAAGATAAAGTAGAACCTATGCTTTATAATAAAAATTTTTTAAAAGATTTTCCACAACAAATGAAAGTTACTCAGGCTTGGATAGACAATGCATTGGGAAGAAATCCTGGAAACATTGCCAAAACTATAGATAATACAATGATTACTGTTGGTAATAAATTTAAAAACAATGCAGATTTTATACCATGGTTGGTAAGAGTAGGTAATAAAGCAACTCTATATAAAAATTTATTATTTTTTAATATTAGATTTGCCAATGCACAATTGGTGCAACCATTACAAGTGTTAGCCCCAGCTCTAGCAGACTTAAAAGCTAACTATAATATTAAAGGAGATATAGGTTATTCTTTAATAAATGGATCGTATCTAACTTTTAGAGCTACTAAAGAATTTTCTGAGTTAATAGTTGAAGCGTCAGAGGCAAAACATAGAACTCTAGATGATAAGCATTTAAGAGAGTTTGGTGTTGACCCTACTAGTGGACGAGATTTGTTAACTAGAAATGAAGACATGGCCAGATTAGCTTTAGATGTAGCTACAGGAAAAAATTTAACAGGCATGCTAGAAAGACACAGTAGGCTTCAGGCATTGGCTACATACTATAGCTATCTTAAAAGTGCTAAATATGATAAAACATACGGTAAAGAAAAAATGTTTGAGCAGGCAATGCGACAAACAGATAATCTTATGGTTGAATATGATGCAAGACATAGAGCCATAATGTATGGTAATCAAGGAGTTGGCGGAACTCTTGGAAATTTTATGGGTTTGTTTAAAACATTTCAACATAACTATTTTGGTAAGACTGCAAGATATATTAGAACTGCAAGAGAGAATGGTGTTAAGGGAATTGAACCTTTAGTTGGACACTTTACAATGCAAATACTAACAGCAGGTCTATTTGGTGTCATGGCTATAGAACAAGCTGATGCTATTATAGAACATATAAATACAGCAAAATCTAAATTATTTAAATCTCAAGGAAAAATACCTACAGTAACTGAAATGATATTAACCTCAGAAGATTTAAGCATTGGAGAAAAATTTGGCATGCCTTCTGTAATAGCAGGCTTTGATATATCTTCTACATTACAGGCACCAGGGCTAAGTATCAATGATATCTTTAGTTTTCCAGCTGCATCTTATCTATTTGGTTGGGGTGACAATAGACACAACGGTATACTAGGAGATGGACTGCATTATGCACCTAAAATATTAATGGGTACATTTAATGATGTAGACTTTTATAGGTATATGAAAATTGCTCTACCTCCTGTACTACAAGGACCTTTAGATCAGCACTTTGCAAACATGCCATGGAGAGAATACCCAGAAGCATTTGGTCTTGTAGACCCTAACAAAACTATACACTACACTGACGATCATGCAACTTTTTATACTAGAGATAAAGATAGGTATGTTATAAGAGATCCTTTTAAAGAGATGGCGGGTAAAGTTAGAAGAGATGCTGAAGATTTTATGGCAGTATGGTTTTCTGGTAAAAGTTTTGAAGAGAGTTTAATAACTAGAGCATTGTGGTCTCAGAAAAAAATAAGCAATCATATTAAAGATATAAAAACTGCACATGTTACTGGAGGAGCAATAGCATTAGGGCAGGGAGATCAGCCAACTCTTATGTATCATATATTTGCCCTAATGGAAATGAACTACAGTCAAGATGCTGCATTTAAAATGATAACTAGAAGAGTAAAAAATATGGATGATACTGCTATAAATAGAATTAAAGCATTATCTAAAGAATACAATATGGAAACAGCTGACTTTATAGATTCAGTTATACATAATAACAATCTTTCTGGAGATATTATGCCAGGAATTAGATACGGAAATATATCAAAATAATGGAACTAAGAAACAGAACAGACTACATAGTAATACATTGTGCGGCTACAAAAGCTAGCATGGATATTGGACTTACAGAAATAAGAAAATGGCATGTAAAAGATAATGGTTGGAGAGATGTAGGATATCATTATATAGTTCGCAGAAATGGTGAGGTAGAGTTAGGTCGTTCTCAAAGAGACACAGGAGCCCATGCTTCTGGCTATAATCATAAGAGTATAGGCATATGTATGGTTGGGGGTATGGCTGATGATAACTCTGCTGAAAATAATTTTACAGATAAACAATGGACTGCTCTATTAGATTTAGTTAAACAACTAAAAGTTGATTATAATGAAGCAGATATTATTGGACACAATGAAATAAGTCAAAAAAAATGTCCATCATTTGATGTACAAAAATGGAAAGAGGATAATATATAATGGGACCACTACTATCAATGCTACCTACAATATTAAAAACAGGGGCATCTGTATTTGCTAATAGACAAAAGGCAAAGATACTTATGTCAGATGCAGAACTTCTACATGCACAGAAGATGGCAACGGGAGAAGTAGAATATCAGGCACAAATTAGACAATCAAATGATCAAGGATACAAAGATGAGTTTGTTCTTATATTAGTATCAGCACCTGTGCTACTATTAATTTGGAGTGTATTTTCAGGAGATCCTGATATACAAATGAAGTTAGATTTATTCTTTGAGAAGTTTGGCAGTCTACCTTTTTGGTATCAGTCAATTTTTATCGGTGTTGTTGCATCAATATATGGACTTAAAACAGCAGACATTATGAAGAAAAAATAATGTATTGGGTAATTACAGTAATGTTAATGTTTCATGGTACTGATGTCTTAGTAGAAAGAGAATATAAACTTAAGTCTTTCCAAGATGATTGGAGTTGTCATGAATTTATTCACGAGAATAAGATTGAGTTACTAAAGCAGCATGTTATAGACTACCCTAAACAATTAAAAAGTTTTGAATTCTATTGTGAAAACAGATATGCAGAGGAAGTGTGAAGATATCAGACTCAACACAGATATCATTACCTGCTAGAAATCTTTTAGCTATATTGGCTGCAGTTGCAATAGGTACTATGAGTTACTTTACTATTGTTGAAAGACTTAACTCTATAGAGACTACCTTACAGTTGATGGAGAAAGACATAACATCAGCTAATCAATTTATAGAAGGTGTCCCCAAAGGCGACATGGTAAGTCCACAGATTCAAGAGCTTTACATGTTGGTAGAATATTTATCAGGTAATGTAGAAAAATTAAAAGAACAAATGGAACAAGAAATTCCACTGATACTTAAAAATGAAATGATCATACAGTTTCACGAAGACAGACTTATAGATCTAGAAGAGAGAAAGAATGGGAATCATTGAAACAGTTATTATACTTAGTTTGTACGTCTACGATGGCGGCAATAAAAATATAGAAGGTTGGTATCATCAGGACAACTTAAGTACGTGCCTTGCTGCCAAGCGTTTAGCAGAGAGAAATTCAGGTAATCAAGTGCAGTACACTTGTACCCTAGAACAATGTGAAATGATAACAGATAAAACTGGTGTTAAGCATTGTGATAAAATAAAATAGGAGAAGAAGTATGATTAGAAGTATAGCTATAGCTGTAGTAATTACAGTCTGTATGTTGTGGGCCTTTGGTGCATTAATGGATTCTGCAATGGCAGATGTTACCTCAAGTGGTTCAACTACTAATGATCAGGTAAATTCTAGTGGGAGCAATACCGCAATCACTGGAGGCTACTCATCTACTTCTACTACAAATTTTCAAGATGGCAGTTCTAGTAATACTACTACAAATAATACAACTAATGCATATCAAGGTGATTCTAGAGTAGTGCCTAGTGCATCAGCCCCTGCAATATCTAGTATGTCACAAGACTTATGTACTGTAGGTATATCTGCTGGCGGTCAAACCTTTTCGTTTGGTGCTAGTCTTGGTATGACTAAGAGAGATCTTAATTGTGAAAGACTTAAACTAGCCAAGGCTCTACATGACATGGGCATGAAGGTTGCTAGTATAGCCCTTATGTGTCAAGATAGCAGAGTGTTTTCAGCAATGGCAATGTCGGGAACTAGCTGTCCATATTTAGGATCTATAGGGACTGAGGCCCAGGCTAAGTGGGAAAAATATGGTAAGCTAAGACCAGACTATGAAGAGTATGTTAAGACTTTGCGTATTACAGAACAAATAGACAATGAAATATTAGAGGATATAGATGATGGTCAGGTTATTAATTATTCTGGTGGCACTATTAAACTCGGCAATAAGTAAAGCAGATACTATTTGTCTACAAGATGTTCCAAATATTGGAGACCAAACTTGTACCACAACTTATAGTACAGGCACTACAACTACGACAAGTAATTTAATATCAGAAACTTTTAATGATGGCACTTGGAATGGAACTATGTTTCCTGACAGTTCAGATTTAAATGAGTCAACTTATCTAACAGGTAAAGATGGTAAGTATGCTGAGACTACAATTAACAGCGTAGACCTAATGACTATAAATGAGTTAAGACAGGGCTTTACTAGTAATTTTACTGCAGATATAAGATGGTGGAATAAGTGGCAATCAACAGTTACTATGAGCCAAATAGCAGTAAGTGGTAATGGGGACACAACTACACAAACTTTATTACTGACTGATACGACTAATGCTAATTATCAATTTAATAACTATGGTAATATACTTATTGTTTCGCCTAATACTGAATACACGCACGGAACATTAACAGCTAGGTTTGATTTTGATGTAGAGCAATCAGCAGGTAATTGGAACTCATATCATAGTGGTGTTGATGTGACCGATCCTAGTTTAATACTAGATTATACCACACTAACAGAAGTCACTAACACTACTGTTAAATTTTGTTGGGAGTTTACTCCTAGTACTTGTCCTCAAGCAGTTGAAGATATAGCAGAAACTATTGTAAATATAGAAGATGATTTAATAGTTATAATACAGGATATAGAGACACCTGAAATTGAAATAGATTTACCCATTATAACATATGAGCCTGAGATTATAGAAGTAGATGAACCACAAATTGAAATAGAAATACTAAGTATAGAAACAGTAGATATAATTCCTGATGTAGATACAGTTGAAGTATTATCTATACCAGTGGAAACATCTATGATTGAAGAAGAAATTACAACGGAAGAATTAATTGATGCCTACGATACTGAGCCTGTTGTGGAAACAGCAACAAATGATGAACTTTCAACTACAGAACCAGATGCCGATCCTATTGAAATGGTGGAACAAAACGATGAACCAATTGAAGAGCAACCCAGTAGCGAAGAAGTTGTTGCAGAGCAACCAATTCAAGAAACAGATAGTCCAAAACAAGAAGAAATTGTCGAGGCAGATGTTGAAGAATCAGGACCAGAACCTATTGAAGAACCAGTGGAAGAAGATATAGTTGAGGTTGTAGAAGAAGAGTCAGAAGTATCTGTTGATGTAGTTGCAGTTGAAAAATATATTGATGACAAAGTACAAAGCCAGATAGAAAAAGTTGAAGCTACTTTATTAGTAGTTAATGAATTAGTAAATAGAGCTATGGTATCTAATCAAGTGGATATATCCAGCTACGGTACTATTAATGCTGCTATGTTTGACAGTCGTCAGTTACCTAAAGGTAATCAAGATTTTTTTAAACAGATAGTATTAGCAGGATATGATAAAACTATTTATAATAATCAAGTATCACTAGTAGCTATAGATCCTGTTGCACAACATAGTATAAAAGTAAATAAAGCTCGTGATAAAACAGATAAAGCATACTATAAATTAAAAGCATTAATGGAGGCAAGACAATGATTGAAAAATTACAAAAGGTAGGGCTACTCATAACTTTAATATGTACAATTGGAGGTGGGTTTTACACCTGGGGTACGTTTAACCAAAGACTAGACGCTATAGAAAACAAAAAATTTACAGTTAATCAAACAGTAGATCTTACAGAAGTTAATAAAAGTATAGAAGGACTAAAGGCAGACATTAAAATTAATGGTGCTGCATTAGACTATCTTGAGGCTAAATTAGAAGAACTAAAAATACAATTAAATAATCCATTACTTAACTAGAGAACAAAATGCCAGACACATTAGCACCAAAAAAAACTATGACGCAAAGAGAGTTAGATAATAAGCTAACTCCTATAGCAGAAAAAGTAAAAGAAGGCCCATTGGTTACAGGAGAGATAGTTAAAGACTATTTGTTTAAGCCTTTACCTTTATTACAAGATGAAAGAATATCTGTTAAGACTAAAGAACAGCAACAAACTCAAGCATCTGCAAAAGAAGGACTTGTAAAAAGACCTGAAGTTGAAGATACTGGAGATATAGAAAATGTAAGTACCGTTCAACAAGGTGAGGTAAAACCTACACTAGCTGCACGGCCTGTTATGTATGCGGCTGATGGTATGGATGATAAAGAAATAAATAATCCTATAGTAGTAGGAGAAAAAGGTCCAGAAATGTTAGTGCCTACAGGAAATGGCAGATTTTCTATACTTCCTAACGATGTAGTTAATGGGCTTATGGAAAAAACTAAAACTCCTACACCTGAATTGTCGTCAACTGTATCTATGGAAGATACATCTACTGGTTTTATGACAGATGAACAAAGAGAAGATGTTGTGTATCTATCAGATAATCCTAATATAACAGGGACAGCTGCACAAATAACTGGAGTTGGTACTCTTTACACACAGGCTTTAATTAAAAGAAAATTTAATAACGAAATTGTACCAACACTTAAAGGAAAAACTTTAGATCTTCCTAAAAATATTGCAGGTGATGATATAAGTGGATCTCTTAGAGATGCGTATCAGCATGGGTACATATCAGGATTTACTAACTTACGAGATGGCACACTACAAAGTGAAATTATGGCTCAAGGAAGAGAAGTTCCAATATATAGTCTTTTCAGAAAATTAGATCAAGCTGAAGCTAAAGATAATACCATGGATATGAATAATAATAAAGTAGGATTTGCTGTAGCTAATGAAGTAAGAGAAGAGCTAGGCTATAAGGGAAAAACAATACCATCCAATAAAATAAAAGAGGCGGAGATGTTATTTAATTTAAGATTTAATGAGAGATACCTTGATGAAATAGCACTATATGCTGCTGGAAAAGGAAAAAAGTATTCCGATAAGGTTTCAAAATTTGATCAGTATGCACAGGCTTTTTCAAGAGAGAAGCCTGATCGTATGATTTTAGAGTTCTCTCCTGAATATATAGAAAAAGAAAAAGCAAAACTAAATAAATAATTACTCCTTAATCTTATACGGATCGGTACTTAATCTAGGAACCTTACCTTCTAAGTCTTCACCCGATAGTATACTTTCTATATGTTTGTGTATGTACACAACAGCTGCACCTATGATAGAGTCTTTAGTAAAAGTTTCTGCTATCTCTTTAAGACTACATCCATACTGCAACAGTAAAGACACTGCCTTACCAGATGCTCTAAGCTCTCTATCCAGAGTACTTTCATTTGGTTTTATCTTAACCCAAATAGCCATAGGCGTTACTCCTCCAGAGCTTATAGTGTAGTCCACTATAGCTACTACTCTTCTATCATCTATATCCATACGTACTGTATTACTTCTCATTCTATTTGGTACTTCCATTCTAGCCACGTTATCCATTATAACCTTTCTATTAAATCTTTTATTTCGTAATTAAGTTTTTCAGCATTGCTTTTACAATGCCTGATTACCGCAGCCAATATGTTGGCATGAAACTTTTCTTCTATATCATTTAGTTCCTGTTGCACAACACTTGGCTCTGGATAATCTAAGTTGATTGCTATCTCATTTGAACCAGTCAAATGGATATTCATTCCAAACAGATGTGATTTATTTTTTGCCATCTGCATTCTTCGCTACAAAGTCAGCCCCAATGTTTGGATCTAGTTCTTTTAATCCTCTAGATAGAACTTCAATACCCTGTACTACTTCACCATAAGGTCTAGTAAACAGATATCTTAGTATACTTTGTACTTGAGATCCAGATATTATATATTGTTTCTCAGCTAATCTATTAGCCTCTTGCATTTGTTCTTCTGTAGTTTTTTCTGCCATTTTATTCTCCTTTTATTAAAATTTTTCTTGTTTAGATATAGTAAATATTAACGAATAATGTATGGGTGATACGATTATATCATATAGCACACATTTGTTTGTACGTGCAAGTTTGACCCCTTTAAATTGATTTCATGTCTTTTACCTCCTTTATTAGTCTCTTCAAGTACCATTCTGCTTTTTCTAAATCTTGAATGGCATTTCCTTTATATTTATACCTAGACATGTACTTCATGCATGCACCTTTTAAGTATCCATGAAACTCTTCTACAGTCATAGAAGATTTAATTATGTCAATAGTCTCAGTAGACGACTGCCTATAGTGATTAGGATTATTTACTAGGTCTTCCATATCTTCTTTTTACTTCCTTTACATTTACTATTTCTATATCGTACTCTCCACCTTTAACATTGCGTTTAACTATCAGTCCACTCCACCACATTCGTTGTGTATTATATGCGTATGATTCTTTGTGTGTTAAGTAACATCCTGCAGATAGTCCCATTATCTTTTTACCTGTTGGATATGCACCTACAGCATAGTCTAGAAGATGACAGTGCCCTACAGTAGATGATACTTTATTCTTATTTAATAAAGTCCTAGCTATATTCTCTCCAGAAATAGCCGATCCCATAATACCACTAGGAAAATTATGTGAATAGTGTACCCCATCTATAATTACAGGATATCTATAAGTATACTCATTCCAGCCATAGTCTGGATACTTTAAGTCATCAATAGATATAGCACCTTCAAGCTCTGGATTATCTTCTACCATACGATCAATACGATCTTCATGATTACCTAAAGTCATGTGCATCTCTGCTTTATGGTTGCCCATAGCATTGTTAAATAACTCTAAGGCTTGATGGGCATGTCCAATATCTTTACGATATCTCCTACCTTGAAAGGATTTTTTACCTCTATCCCAACTAGATAGAGAGTCCATACTTGCAAAATCTCCCATACATATTATCTTATCTGCCCCAATATCTTTTGCCATTCGTCCTGCCCAAGTAAATCTTTCGTTACTAGCATGAGGTGTACAATGGGGGTCTCCTATTACTAAGTGAGTTGTCATTAGTTTAAGTCTCCTTTTTTAAAATTAAATAGATCAACAACATTATCTTTGTTGTTTTTCTTACCATGTTCTATATCATCTTCATAAAAACCTTGCATGCCCTCTTCATATATTATGTCAGCATTAGTTGTAACAAATCTAATTAAACCTTTAGCTATATAAGAACATATGTCTCTATCTTCAGGTGGTTTAGAATCTATTACCCCACATGTAAATCCTTTTTTATGTGGGGTAATTATCACAGATACAGAATTAAATATATCTATCGGATCATCTGACATTATATATTGCCTATCAATTCATCTAATCCTTTTATCTCTTCATCATCTTCAGGTAAACCAGTTTCTAGTAATTTTTTTCTTTTCACTACTAGATTGTGTATAGCTTCTTGCTGTTCTTCTTCTGTTTTTTCTGCCATAAGTTCTAGCTCTTCATCTGTAAGTTCGGTATAAAATGTAACCATTATTATTCTCCTTTGTTGTTTTGTTTTATTATACCTAAAAATGAAGTGAAGTCAAGTACAATAAGGGGTTTTCTGCCATTCATTTTTAATACTACAGCAGGTTCTAAGTTAGCATTGGAAATAGATTGATCATAAGAATCATACAATCCTTTCCATGTTTCTTTATTCTTACATTCAATAGAGAATGGGAATAACTTTTGGGCTTTTTCAGATAGCTTGATGTCTATACCAGACTCTCCCATGATAGCACACCATACATCTGTATCTATTTTTAAGCTAGGGAACGCACCAAGTAGTGCGTCCCTAACCCAGTTTTGAAGCCTTCGCCCCTTGGCTTTTCTACTTCGTACACTAGAAGCCATCATCTACCCTCGGATTACTGACCTCAGTGTACCAAACCCACTTAGGGTTTTTTGCTTGCGATTGCTGTTGTGGCAGCATTTGCAAGTTTTCTCCCCAACAAGGAAACTTGTAGGGGCAGAAACCGCATGCCGTACCTAATACTTTATTGCCTGTCTTTTGTTTTCTAAAGTATTCGTCTTCGGCTTTGAAACATCTTTTAAATTCTTTGTCTAAAGTTATAGCTCTAATATTATTATCAATAGTACTTATTGCTTGCTCTTTATATTCATCATCTGCTATTGGTGCTTCAGTAACGACCCACTCACCTGTAGATTTATTAATAACTATCCAACCACCAAAAGGTTTTTGCCTAGACTCAGCATACATATACCCTTGAGTTAGATAGCCAAACAAATCATCCTCTGCTACTGCATGAAAGCCACCATTCTCTCCAAACTTATTAGTGAAAGACCATGGTGATGCACTTTTAATATCCCATACTTTATCTTCTATCTCAACATCAAGAGTACCGTTAACTGTAACCGCATCTAGCTTGTACTCTGTCTTAGTTTGCTCTGATTGTATCTCTACACCAGATGCTTTCATTATAATCATTGCCGCTTGTTCTATAAGATCACCAAATAGATTTCTCATCTTAACATTATAAGGTTGCGACTCACCTTTAATGCCCCTCTTCTCCATCTGTAATTGACACAGAGGTCGTCCGATGCTTGATGCCCTAAGACCAAACTCTTTTTTTCTTTGGTCAGTGAACTGCTTGCGGAATGATTCCTTACAAGCCTCACCAAACTGGTCTATCAAATCATCGGATACCTCTACTGCGTCTTTGTTTGCAGACTCCAGGAACACCCTAACTTTTTCTAGGATGTTTGAACTCATGCAGATAGAACTTCTATTGGATCATCTTCAAGTTCATCTGTAGCTTCTATAATCTTAGCATCAGATTTAGATGGAGAAGATTTTTTAGCTGAACGCCATAGCTCTACTATCTCTTCGTTCTCAGTGTTGATAACATCTTGAAAAGATAAGAGAATCTCTTTCTCTTTATCAGTGAAATTAACTTCCTCTGCATTAACAGATATGTTTGATACATAGAATACATTACTACCTGCTTTCTTCTTCATAGTTTTAAGATCAAGTGTGTGATTAAACATTACCTTACCTCTGCGTCTAAGACTTTCTATTGCCTCGCCTACAGGTTTAAAGTTACTGCCTGTTACTTTCCATAACACAGGTAAATCATCTACCTCTACTTCTTCCCCTCCTGGAAGAGTACCTTTAAAAGAAACTAAACCATAAACTAAACGATAACACTTTACCGCTTTCTGTTTCATTCTCTCTTCGTCAGAAAGACTAGCAAGTTCTTTAGCTGGTATCTTACCACATCTAGTACCACCTTGTATATCTATCGCCTCATCTTTCCAAGACTTAAAGATTATACTTCTGTTACTATATTCATTCTTTTCTGCATCATACTTCATGTACTGGTATGCATTCATGAATGGCCTAAACGTTACTGGCTTTCCATAAGCCATGCTGTCTAGCTCTGGAACATACACACCGTATGATCCTACTGGTACTTCTGCACCATCATCGTTCTCTGGAAATCTATTTATGGCTAACTTCGGTAAGAAGTTCCCAGTAGAAGATTTTTCTTGGCCAATCATAGACATGATCTGATCTTGTGATAGACCATCTATGTTAGCTACTTCATTATTTGACATCAAATTGTCCTCCTTCGGTTGGTTTGTTTTTTTATACACTATTTTACAAAAAAAGTCAAGTTAAATTATAAAAAATTATATAAAATTATTCCTATAAATACTACCAAAAAAAGCAGTATAGTAAATACTCTCTCGAATATTAAGAGAAATTTCATAGAGTGTCACCTTTCTGTTGAGTTAACTCCTGCATATCAAGCCAATTGTATCCTATCTTAGTTTCTGTGTCAAGTGGCACATTAAAGTCTAAGCCATAATAAGATTGAAGAGAATCTATAACTTCAAACGTAGCAGCATCTAGTATATCTGCCATAGTATCTTCTTCTCCAGGATATATATCTGCAACAATAGAATCATGTACTGTATTAATAAGCAAACTCTTAACCCCCTGTTCTTTCATAAGGTTATAGGCATTAATACATGCGATAGGAACTATATCGGCAGTTGCAAAACCCTGTACTGGATAGTTTTTTATCTGAGTTGAATAGCTTGATCCCCCCCAGGCCTGTCTCTGTGCGTAAGGAAAGGCATACTCTCTTCCAGATGGAGTCTTAATTTTTTTAAACTCAATAGCACTACTTTGCAAAGTTTCATGCCACTTTGCTATATCTTTATACTTATCTAAGAATGCTTTGTAATATCTTTTCTCATCCTCTGTACCAGACATACCACCATATAGTGGCTTAAACGTATGTGCTTTAGCATCCTGCCTACTAACACCTATAGTATCTGCAGTAAATTGGTGTACATCTACACCATCATCTATATCTTTCATGCCCTGCTTATCTTGTGCTAAAAATACAGCAGTTCTAAACTCTAGTTGAGAAAAATCTATCTCCATTATTTTACCACCTTTAAATCTAGATGTAATTACTTTACGAATAGGAAAGGTATTGCCTCGTGGTTGATTCTGAAAGTTAGGATCACGACTTGATAGTCTTGCTGTTGCTGTAACGCACTGCATAAACTTAGGATGTAGTATGCTATCTGCATTTACATGGTCCCTCATACCATTTACAAATGTGTTTAAGTATGTGTCTATTGCATTGTATCTTATAATTAAATCAATGAATTCTCTTAGCTCTCCTGTTGCTCGTGACGCTATCTTTTTAAGAGTATCTCTATCTGTTTTAAATCCTCCATCAGCTACCTCAGATACACCTACAGGTGTCTGCTCAAAACCTGCAGTACGATTTAACTCTGTATATATTAGTCCTGTACCCTCACACACATCACACTTAGATAAGTTTTTATATCTATCACCATTAACTTTAACTCTTTGTATAGTTCCATCACCACTACATTTTTCACATTGAGTTGCCATAGTTTTTTTAATTATAATTGTATTAAAATTTACAGCATCTTTAAATTTAGATTTAGAAAAGATAGGTCGTTTCTTTTTTTTCTTAGTGGCTTTATCTATTCCTATATTAAACATCTGTGCCCATTTCTTTTTATCTGTAACTTTTCTAGAATATATAAGCCAAGACAGTTGCTCTCCGCTACTAGGATTGATAGGGGTATCACCCATTTGCTCCCATATTATAGTCTTAATCTTTTGTGCTATAGTACCAAACTCTTCTTTAAACTCTTGCTCAACTAGATCAAGTCCAGGAACATCTATGTGTATTCCATTCATCTCCATATTGCCTAACACAGGTAAGAACTCATTCATCATCTTAACAGATTTAAGCAAGCCTTTATTGTCTGCCTTCTTAAAGTCTGCCATCTGTGAATCAAACAAAGCCCTAGTAGATATGACATCTTGTCTGCCATACTCTTCAATAATATCTACTGGTATATTCTCAAAAGATATTTTATCTTTCATGTATTGATCTACTGCATCAGATTTTTGTGATATACTTCTACGTTTACAAATCTCTTTTAGAGACAATGGCTTACGCAAACCTCTAAGCAATACATACTCACCGATCATTGTATCATATAGTCTGCCATCATATTTAAATCCAGACTCTAGTAGCCATACTAAATCAAACTTAATATTGTGACCAACTAATAGTTTTGTTCTATCTAGTATAGCTTGTACTGCTAAATGATTAGACTTAATATCATGCTCATTATGATTATGATTAAAAAAATAGTAATCGTCATTGACTCCTATACTAACTAAAAAATTATGGGGATTAAAAGGTAGTGGGTCTACCTTACCATCTACAATTTGAAAGCTAGTCTCTACGTCTAATACTGTAATCATACTCTATACCTCGATAGTTGTGGTTCGATATTACAAGTTATCTCTCCATGATAGCCTGATATCTTATTCTTACTTATACACAATACTCGTGTAGTGTCAAGGGAATCTAAACTACCATGCTTACCTATGCCTATGATTAGGTCTGCCTCTGCGGCTTTACCTGTCTTAGAGTTCTCCATCATATCGAATGATATGCTTGTCTTACCATGTGCATCTGCTGATGCTTGTGATATAGCTATAACACAACAGTCATGTCTCTTTGCTATCTCTCTTGCTCCTGTATATACAGCCCGTAACTTCTCATCTGTGCGTGAAAAATTACCCAGTACATTTACTTTATCTAACTGATCAATGATAAGTATGTCGGGCTTATGTTGCTCACAATGATTATTGACATCATCAATAGTCCAATCAACAGTATCCATAAGTTTAACATTATCTTTTATATCCTTCCATTTATCTTTTGCTACGTCCATGTTATCTAGTATCTCTTCTTTAGTCATGCCTGTGTGTGCATTAATAACTCGCATCTGTGTCCTAACTGCAGGCTCTTCATTAATTAGTGCGTGTACCTTTGCTCCTTGTGATGCAAAACCTTGTATGCCACCTACTAGATTAACCCAGAATGCAGTCTTACCAGACTCTGGTCTGGCAAATAATATAACTAGATTGCCTGCACCTATGCCTGGAACGTGTTCGTGTAAACTTGGTAAGTTAAACTCAAACTTAGTTTGTATCTCTAAACTTTCTATAAGTTCTCCTATATCATCTGTCACTGCTTCTTCTTCCTGAACTTCTTCTTGTGTACCCTCAAGTAAATCCTTGATATCATTGAAAGATCTGGAGTGACCATTGAATATATCTGTAGCCACTACTGCTACCTTGTGTGCAAGATTACGTTTGTGTACTGCAGTTAATATATCCTCAACAACATTTTCATTAGGCTCTTGTTCGTTTCTTATTTCATCTACCATAGATTCAAAATTAATCCTAGCCGCACGAGTAAGGGCAGGATTATATTTCTCTAAATGTAAATCTATAAGTTCATCTATTGATAAATCTTTTTCATAATCTTCATGGGCTTTTTGTATAGTAGTAAAAACATTTCCAAGACCATTAGTAAATGTGGTCTTAGAAACTTTTGCTTTGTTCTTATCATAAAACTTTTTCTTTAATAGAAGTTTTATTAGCTGTCGTTCTTGCATAGTATCTCCTTTATCATTGCTGGTCTATAATATTTTAGGTCGTCTTTAAGTATAACTACCCTTGTCTTAAGTTTCATACTACTAAGTTCTTTTGCAATGTCAAATGATTTTGTAGTTGCGTCTCTGTCTAGTGCCACAATTACTTCTTTGTATTTACTTTGTATGATGGGTATAAATGTTTCTGGTAAACTTGTACCCATAAGTGCAACACCTGCAAAGTCTTGTGATACTGCACAAGCAGAGGCACAGTCCTCTACCAATACAGCCACATCACCTTCACCACATATGTAGGGATAATCTTTTCTGCCATACACATACCACTTGGGCATCATGTCTGAACGCATGGCTCTACCTACACCACCAATTATATTGTGCTTGTCATCTTGTATCATGAACACAGCTCTATGATTCTGTGGATCATATTGTATGTTAGCATTACCCTGATTGTATGCCTCAATACAGTTGTTTCTGCTTAAGTATTTTGCTACTGTGTGAGTAGAATGTCCAGGCTGAAAGTGGCTGGGTACTTTCCAATCTATTTTATCTTCTGATTTTTTCTTTACCATATAAGTAATATCCTCCATTGTTTTGTCTGTGTCAATAACTCCTTTAGCATTACAAGAAGCACTGAAGCAATACCATTTCATCTGTCCACTTTCTTTGGTTAGCTGTAAGGTATTGTTATGAAAGCAAAAAGGACAATCCATTCTTATGGACTGTCCTGTATGTATGGGTATGTTTTGTATTACTTCTTTTTGTTCTCTGTAATTCATGCTTTGCTTATACCATGATTGGTAGCTTATGTCAAGTGATTATGAAGCTTGCGCCCCAGATTTCTCTAAAAGAATCACACCTGGGGCTTGCCCCCTTCATAGCTGCGCGCGTTTACCTCCAGCCAGGGGGCGTGGATCACTTTCTCTCGAGAACAGTATTCGCGATCCCGATTGTACTCTTAAGCCTCTCGCATACACCGAGACCAGGTGGTAGGTAGCGAACCTAACGCTCTCTAAAAGTACAATCGGCATAGCGATTGTGGGTGGGGGATGCCTGTGCCGTTGATGGCTAGTACCTCGGATATACTTTAAGAAAAACTAGCAATAATTCTTAACGATTATATTTAGACCCGTCCCCCATAATTTGGGTGGGGGTGCCCAGTAGGCTTCAGATTGTAACTGGCTTTCGGTACCGTAACCTGCACCCCCATAATGTGGGGTAGGCAACGACCAAGCCCACCCCTTGAATACGAACACTACCTCTGTAGCATGCTTTGTGTTTTACTATGCTCGTAATCAATATGGTATATTAACACTTCTTTGGCTCTGTGTCAAGTCGTTATATTAAATTACTAACACTAGATAGTTTTAACTTTCTACCTTTAGGTGTCACCTCAACAGTATACATATTACCATTGAATTTAATCCATTGTAATCTAGATAGAGATACATTGATATACTTAGAGTTAACTGTGTCCCATACAATCATGTAGTCTTTAGGGTCAGTAGTTCTGACACCACCCTTAAGATGTTTAGTAACATTGAACTTACAGTTAGCAACTCTAGTGCTATCGTCTTTCTTTATAAAGCAGGCAGAGAAAAACTTTGCTCCTACTCGCTTTCTTATTTCACCTTCAAAGTCTAGGCGTTTTATTGATTCAGTCATGTGACCTCCTTTGTTGTTGTTAATGTGTTTTAAATATCACTGGTTGTTTCTTCATTGCCCAGCATAGACCACAATCAGCACAGCTCTTAGCCTTGCCTGTCTGCTCTGGACATATCACACCTTTGTCTGCTATCTCTTCTGAGTTAGCTGATAGTATATCTCTGGTGTAATCTGAAAATCGTACTGAGAATCTATCCCATTGTGCTGTGCGTATTCTCTTAATCTCATCACCTATATCTGTTCCTGGGTGCCAATGGGTATAGCCCCAGATGGCAAGACCTGGAAATTTGGCAAGGCACTTCTCCCAGAACTGTACATAGTCTACTGAATAGAAATCTCCAAGCACATGCAGTCTTACAAGAAACTTCTCATGCTTTCTCTGTATCTCGGTGAGGTCTGTGTATAGTTTGTGAGCCAGTCCCTTGCCATGTGATATTCTGTGTGCGAATGGCATGTTGTTGCCATAGCAATCATCCCAATGCCCACAAGTACGAGGGCATGTGGCTCTCTCTTCTAGTGTTAGTGTGAATATAGGTCTATCCTTATGCATGCCCTTGCTTACCTTCTTACCTAACTTCTTGTTGGTAACAGGCTTCAGAGCCTTATAAGGATAGAACTCCACCACCTTGATAGTTTTAGTGTAGATGGTGTGACCGTTTTTAATCTTGTCTAAAGATATTTGTGAATAATTTTTTTTCATGCTACTATAATACTACGCAACAGACTCTAAGTCAAGCCACCAAGCAGGTGCGTCTACACCTTTGTTCCACTTGGCAAAATACCTTTTGTCATACCAATAGTAATCTCTGTATCCTTGAATATAATCTTCATCTTTGTATTCATCAGGCATACATTGTGGTGGCTCAGTAAATCCTATATCAGGAATGCCTATATACTCATCTGCTAACACTTGCAGTATTATATGTGACTTATGTGAATTGTTAAATCTTTTAGTGTACTGATTTGATATCTCTACTGCATGGTCAAATGCCCAATCAAAGTTTGCCTTTGAATCTCCAACCCATATTGTCATGGGGTGTTTGGGATATGCTGGTTTATAAAGTTCTTCATGTTCTCCCATGTGTCGTTGGTATGCAGTAGATAACATCTGGCATGTCTCAAGTAACATCTTGGGTACATGCTTATCACACAACATCTGTGCTGATGTTTCTGGTAGTCTATGTAAAAAAAATATATTCATAATTCTCCTTGACTTAAATTGAAATTCGTGCTATATGAACCTGTGGTTCCGAGGGGGGTCTATATATACTAATACTTCTCATGGTATTCTTTTTGGTATTGGCGAATTGATTCTTGATTAGCTATTCTGTATGCTCTTGAATACTCTTGCTGTTTTCTTTTCTTATAGGCAACACCTTCTTCACTCTCTTCAAAAGTTTTTATCTGTGTGCGTAGTGTCTTGATGGTATTGCGTAAGCCGTCCATCGCTTGTTTGCGATAGTATTGTTTGTGATAACTTTTTCTGTTAGCCATAAATTACTCCTGTGTTTGTATTATGCTACAAGTATATCCTATTACTTCTACTCCGTCAAGGTAGGTACTAGGTATATCATATGTAATGCGTTCGATTGTTTCTAAATATTTGATGTACTCATCACAGCCCACTCCTTGTTGAAGTGGTACTGTGATTTCTGCTCCGACCAGCCATAGAATTATTGCGAAAGTGTCCATTCTTTTTCCATAGTTTTTAGATTAGGTTTAGGGAATAGGTCATTGAATATTTCCAAAGCCCTAGCTTCAGTATATATTTCTAGCCTGTAGCTTCTGCGTTCTCTACAGTTCCAACGATACCACTTATCAAAGTTCCAATCGTATGGCATATCAGTATTGTATTCAAACTTTAAGTCCTGTCCTGTACTCATAGTATGCCTTCCAATCTCTTAGTCATAGCCTCATAGTCTGGTAAGTCTACCTTGACTTCTCTTTTCTTACGAGGCTTTTTCTTAGCTACCTTTGGCTCGGCTTTATACTGCTCAATGACAGGCAACATCTGTTCTATAACTTCTGGTCTTTGCATAAACTCTAGCATACAAGACTGTGAATGAAACTGAAATTCTACTGGGTCACATATGCGTTCACTATATTTTACATAGTATCTATCGGGGTGATTGTATCTGCCCATAGTTTCTACCTGTAATGGCTCATCACCATTGCCATGCCACCCATTCCACCTATGTCCAGCTTCTGTCAGTAGTTGTAGGTGTGCTTCAGCTTCATGTCTGGTAGCAAACACTTCATTTCTTTCTTCTAAATGGTAGTAATGATAGTTGGCATAGCCAGTAGTACCAAAGTATTGTTGCTGATAAGTATAAGCCATTCGTTTACCGCAGTTCTTGCAGTAAATTTTAGGGTTTCCGTTCTTGTCTAGTTCTTGTGTCATGTCGTTTTTTCTCCTTGTTTTGTTTTTTCTTTTTATAGTACTCTACCCAGAAAGGGTTAGCTTTTTTATAAAAAGAATTATTGAACATACCAACCATTATAAACATTTATATATGTAAGTCAAGTACTTGACATACACACACATAAGGTATATACTAAGGACTTATCAACGCCAACAGAAGGAGTTAATCTAATGGCAAAAACACTAATAGATAAAAGTGCAAAGGAGAATATCATTCTACCTCATGCACTCAAGACTATCCACGCATTACCTAGTGAGCATAGGAATTCTTATGTAGAAGCTAGAGATAAATGGAGAGAGGCTTACGACCAATCTTGGAATGTAGCCAACAGTTATATCACATCACATGTACCACAAGACCAGATACAGATAGTGAAAGAAGTAAGTGATAGAAACAAATGGAATAGTTCTGGTATGCCAGTAGCTACTGCCATAGCAGACTTAAAGCTAGAGCATTTTGTTTGTAAAGAATACGACAAAATAAAACCAACAGTAGGTAGTGTTGGCAGATACTATGGGCATAGTCGTGAGCAATTTCATTTAGACCAATGCGTTACTTTTAATCTAGTATCGAGAGAGTCAGATGATATGGACAACTATGACGCAAGGGCTGACTTCAATACCTATCCAGATAGAAGTACCTTTGAGTTAGTAGAGCATGACTATCTAAAAGAAAATGGTATCATGTCTATGAGTTCTCCAGAGTACACGGATAGGTCATACCATAAGCGAGATGAGTTAGACACTCAGATAAATAGTCATGAGGCTTATACCAAATGGGTTGTTGATAACTTCAATGACAAAGTTTGTATTCGCTTGAATGTTGATTGTCATTCTCAAGGTCTAGCTGTTCATGACATTAATGATTTCAATGCTATCAAACAAGAGAAGATACTTAGAGAAAGAATGTCTATGGCTTTAGATAGTCTTAAGTCAGAAAGACAGGGCTACTATAATGATGTCAAAGGTATCTTATCTAAGATAAGAAGTGTTGAGGGATTAATGGAATCTCCACTAGGTAAGATGATGAAGCCGATTGAAGGTGACCTTCAAGGTGTCGGTACATCTATTGCCCTAACACCTCAAGCACAGTTCAGAATCAATAAGCTGAACAATGCACTAGATGGCATAACAGAAGAAGCACAAGTGCCTAATGTTATTGTCTTACAGGGTATGTCTGGCACTGCTTGATGAATCCCGAAGATGAGTTCGGTTGGTAGCCGAGCAAATGTGGTGCAGAATTTCGGCAGTCTGTTAAATGTTGGGGCACCATAACAGCCACAAAAAACCCCACTAGGAATTATCTTAGTGGGGTTTTTTATTACCTAAATTTATTCGTTTGCGTATTTTAGTGAGATAGGGTCAAGCCAACTGTTTATGTGCTTGTGTGTTGTCCAATCAGATAATGCGTCAATGCCCTCACCATTACATGCAACCCACATAATCCACCCACCTTTATCAAAAATAATGTGCATTATATCTGTCTGATTATATTCTTTGAGAGATGCTTCAATGTCATTAGTAAACACCCAGTTATCATAGTCGCCTTGTGTTTCATTAGCCTCGTCATAAGGAAAGAAATTTTCTCCATCACATTGAAAAATCCATTTCAGTCCTTGTGCTTTAGCTTCTGTTAGTATGGCAACAATCAAAGGAATCTTAATTAATCCCTTTGACTCTAGCTTACTCAGTTCTACTTGAGTAAGCATTATTCTTTCACCTCACCAAAGATACTATATTTTTCTACAGTTCCTTCAAGCATATTAAGGTCTATCCTAGAATTTATCCATGACTGACACTTAAGTTTATCTTCTGATTGGTACTCATAGCTATAAGTATTAGCTATGTGGCTATACTCATTCTCTTTTAATACTACATACATAGTCTTATTCTCCTATTACTCCTGTTGATTGCGATAGCCCTAGATAGGAGTAAATTTACTAGGGCTACGATTCCTTACGGAATATTATAAGTCTTTGTATTTACTGTCAAATACCTCTTGAGATATCATGCCATTCTTCAAAGACTTCAAAGCTGATGCCTTGATAATTTTATTATAAAAATCTCCAGCCGTTTTTGTCTTATAGTTTTCGGCTATCTTATCTTCTCTATATTTATTTAAGTCTATTACATTACTCATAGCTTCTCCTAATGTATTGTAAAGTTTAATGTGTTAAGTAATACTTCTAGCTCATCTTTGAATGGTTGTAATTCAAATGGTACTTCACTATCAAACTGATGATGAAGTATAAAAGCTATGTCAATGAGAACATTTATCATGCTCTCATCAACATTAGAACTAAGCATTGAAGTCTTTCCTTTCATGCTCAAGAACTGTAATCATATTACTTAACTGATTGCGTTTGTATTTCCATACCTCTTGCATGTAATTACTTTTGCATTTTCGTATTGGAATCAACAACTTATCTCGTTTTTGTTTTAAGATATTAATCCTAGATAA
>Ga0181401_1000046_pt1 | contig 38830 bp, 64 predicted proteins | sample 24SPOviralmetaG_FD_130130 | JGI IMG/M metagenome (GOLD analysis project Ga0181401, IMG submission 130130) | Marine viral communities from the oligotrophic San Pedro Time Series (SPOT) site, San Pedro Channel, CA, USA - 24 SPOT_SRF_2011-07-20 | ecosystem: Environmental > Aquatic > Marine > Strait...
ACACCAGAGTTGAGGTTAATTAAATGATTATCCACGAAGTTAAACCAGTTTCAGTTGATTTTGCTAGTTATCGGTCAGACCCGGCGTACAGCGCCTCTGACTTGAAAATACTGTTATCACAATGCCCAAAGGCTTTATGGCATGGCAAACACAATGAACTTGCACCGCCAAAGCTACCAACATCAGCCATGAAATTGGGCAGCATGATTCACAAAATGGTACTTGAACCTGATGATTTTCATAAAGAGTACGTTGTACTCGAAGAAAAACGTACAAAAGAGGGTAAAAAACTTGCTCTTGAGTATGAACAAAAAGGCTTAACGACTTACACCCGGTCAGATGCGAAAGTTATAGACAATATGACTTTAGCAATCTGCCAACACCCACAAGCCCACGCACTTTTAAATAAAGGTCAATCTGAGCAATCTTTCTGGTGGACACACAGCGCTACTGGTCTTGATTGTAAATGTCGTTGCGACAAAATTCACAACGATACCGTAATTGACCTCAAAACTTGTGGCGAGGGCGGTGCATCGCCAAAGGCTTTTACTTCTTCAATTTTGAAGTTTATGTATCATGTCCAAGCCGCGCATTATCTACAAGGAACTGGAGCCGAGCGCTTCATTTTTGTAGCAGTAGAAAAAGTATTTCCATACAACATTGGAATATACGAATTAGAAAACGACTTTATCGACTTAGGTTATGAACTCCAAGAAAAGGCGCTTCTTGAAATTTCTGAAGCAACTACCACCGGAATCTGGTCAGGCTACACAGACAAGTGTAGTGACGGAATCCAAACCCTTGAACCACCACATTGGGCAACTAACAATGAATAGAACACTTAATCCTACTTTCCAAGTAGAGCAAATTACCCCTGATTTTGCTGAACGAATACTGGAAACAAAAAATACGAATAACAGGGGAATGAAACCGGCTAACCTAAAAAGATTAATTACTGCTATCGACAACGGAGAGTGGACAATCACAAACCAAGGTCTAGCGTTTGATAAAGACGGTAATTTATTAGACGGTCAACACCGACTCAAAGCGATTGTAAAAACTGGTAAAACATTGCCAATTATGGTTGCTAGAAATATGGACCCTAAAATATTTAATTGTGTCGATACAGGTACGGCAAGAACCGCCGCAGACGGTTTATTTATAAAAGGTTGTGCATCATCGAAACATTTAGCAGCCGGTATAAAAGTATATTTTTTATATCAAAGATACCCTTCTGGAAGTTGGACGTATGCGACCATTCCAACCCATACAGAAATTTTAGACGAATACAAAGCTAACATGGAAGTTTGGGACGACATAACAAAATTAATGAATAGCTACCATGGCAAATTCCACTTTTTTAATTTAAGTGTTGGCATACCGATGTACAAATTAATTCTTGAAAAAAATTATTCCCAAGAAATTTTGTCTGAATTTTGGACACAATTTTCGGAGGGTACAAATTTAGAAATAGACAATCCGATATTGTCATTCAGAAATCAAATGATGCAAAAAGGTTTTAGACATAGAGGGTCTTATTATCAAAGATACCAGTTGAATGCTTTCATTAGATTATTTAATTTTTGGATTAACGATACCAAAAAAACTAGGTTTATGGCTCCACCAACTGACTTAAGGGACGTTTTGGTAATCCAAGACCCAACACTAGAACAAATGGAGGGAACTTTCTAATGAAAAAACCAAACCTAAAAGGTGTAATACAGCCTCAAGACGTTTACAAAAAAGGTAAGTATAGTTATGTCTCATGGGCTAGAACTTCTGAATATCTTAATGAACTAGCGCCCGGTTGGGATTTTCACTTAGAAACACCCCCAACCTTTGAACAAACAGGGGTGGTTTGGGTAGCGCCAGACAGTACAGGTTACTTAATGGGATATTTTACAGACCCAGACGGTAAAAAAGGCGCGGTATATCCATATTCAATTATGGATATGCGAAACAATCCGATGAAACTAGAAAAAATTTCAGCCAGAGATATTACAGATTCTCATAGGCGTGGTTTTTGTTTTTGCGCTGCTAAAGAGTTCAACTTAGGCTCGGAACTTTGGACCGGTAATGAAATTGTAAAATCAAAAGAAACTGAACCCGCAAAACGTGGCGGTGCAGAACCAAGACAAAACATTGCTGTATTGGCTCGTGATGCTATCGTCAAGTCAACAACTGATGAAGAATTAGCGTCACACAGCGAAACTTTGCGAGAAAGGTTTTCAGAGGGGAAAATAACACAAGAACAATATAATAAACTCATAGACCTCATCAAAGCTAGGAGCAAAGCATTATCAGCATGAACACAATCGAGACTCAATTTTTGACCACCGAGCAAGTTGCAGAAAGATATGGGCTAAGCCCTATGACAATCAAAGATTGGAGGGCTAAAAAATATGGCCCACCATATTACACGCTCGACAGAATGGCGGTTAAATGGGGTTCGCCCCGGGTCCGCTATGACTTACACAAACTCCTTGCATGGGAGGAAACTAATAACATTACCCCAATCAAATCATTTTAAAAATTATGGCTAACTCCGCTTTCAACGCTCGTTTTAGAGTAGTAGACAACAACAGCAACAACCAAAATGCACCAGAAAGAAATCTTATTATTGATTTTTCAAAAGAAGAGGCAAAAAAATGTGCAATGTGGCTAATGCAAGAAGTAGATAAAGTTGATGAAAATAATTCTACAATTCGAGTTTACTCGGATAAAAATAGTTATGATGAGGTTCCCGGTTTTTCCCTCTGGGGCGGTATGTGGGGCAACTCTGGTAGGATTCAACCTCTAGACGGAAACAGGGTCCCAAGAAAGCAATCCCAATACGTTGGGGATAAATCTGAATTACCTTTCTGATTATGTTTGGTGTGATCTTTCCAAAAAATCCGTACATTGGGCAAATTTTTTATGACCCTGATTTGGAACGAACTTTTGAATATGTAGAAAAAGAACGTTTAGCAATGATGATAAATTGTCAAAGCGATTATTGTGAATGGAAAGACATTACCGAAGAACTGATTTGAGGCAATAAATTTTTATCCGCCCCTAGTTTGTGAATTGAAAGACGGCTAGGAATCAAATAATTATTTCATGTAAGTCCTCAATCTTTCCCAAAAAAAATATACTTTAGGCGCTTCATTAGAGGCGCTTTTTTATTGGCTTTTTTTCTTTTTATATATAATCTTTCTTGCTGTTCGCACATTATCTCTAACGCTTGCGCAATAAAATGAGATTGTTTTGCGTTTGCTCGGGTTAATGCCTGTGCTAATTCTTGTAGTTCTGAGACATCTTTCATTTTTTTTATTTCCGCAATAGATTTTTCTATTTCAAATTCATGTTCGAAGCTAGGTTTAGATCTCAAAGCGTTTAATATACTTTTCATTTGGTATTTGGCCATAAATTAGCTTCGATATAATCAACAATTTGATCATCTACTGTATTGTCTGTAGATTTTACCAATGCTTTCAAAAGGTCAAGAATTAACTTTTTTACTGCATTAGTTTTGCAGAAAGTTAATAGGATAGGTTTTAAAATACGAATCATAGTAATAAGGGCAGTACTTCCCAAACATATCGCTTTTTGCTAGATTTGGCTTAAACCTCGTTAACAATGAAAGAACAAGAACAGCAAAATGAAACCAAAAAAGGCGTATGGTTTAAATTACAAGAGGCCGTACCAGACAGAGAAGAGCAATTTGAATTTGTATCTTTGGCGGTCAGGTTGATTTTGTTGGTTTGGGCTACAGCGATGTTAAGCCTTTCATATTTAGATTTGTCAAAACTAGGCATACCACAACAAAAAATTGACCCGACATTCATAGCTTCGGTCTTTGTAGGACTCGCCAGTAGTTTTGGAGCCTCAATTACTCAAAAAGGTAAAGAAAATGGCAGCAAAAATGGTAAGAGCGTAAAAGCCGAATTGCAAGAAATGTTAGGTAGCACACAGCTAGTTAGAATAGATACACCTATAAGATTAATCGTAGACCCCAAACAGGAGAAAAAATGAAAAAATTACTACCATTTATTTTTTTATTTCCTTCAGCAGTTTTTGCTGATATGACCTCAACCATTACCAGTTCGGTAAAAGTAGAAGTTATGAGTGCAGCAACAGCAGCAGACCGAGTCGGAAATAGTTACTCCGTTTCTGGTACTGGTGTTAATACTACTGACGGAACTACCGCGGGAACTCTTGGCGGTCTTGGGAATGCCACTAACGGCGTTAATGCGTACACGACTATCACGGCAAGCCAACTAACTGGAGGAGAAAGTTTTCAATACACGGTTTCATATTTAGAGGGGGACGCGGTTCCGACCTCAGCGCCAGCCACAGGGGCCGTTGCTAATTTTTCTGACCTTACATCTACAGCAGCCGGGGCAATAGGCTCAGGGGGTGCAACAATAGACAACCACGTTATAACCGTAAGTGGTGGCGACCCCGGTTCTACCATAACTGGACAATATGTAAGTAATTTGAGTGTTGATTAATGACCAATGAAAAAACTTTGGTTGCTCATATTTTTTTATGTTTTACCCGCTCATAGTCAGCCGGTGGTCCCTAATTTCGTTACCGGGACAATGTCAAGCACCACGAATACCACTACAAGTATTTCAGAAACGATTACATCAAAAGATTATAAAACTGGTTACGAATATACCGTTTCGGGAACTGGTGTTACAAATTCTGGTGGTAATATGTCGCCTAACGCAACAACTGTTAATGGCTCTTCGGGCGGGGTAACTTATACATGGACAGGTGCAGACTTAACAACGAAACCAAACTGGAATCTCAACAACGTAACTTCTGGAGCGGCCTTTCAATTTTCAGAAAGCTATCATGGCCCGGGGCTACAAAATGTGACAACAATTACCAGACAGATAGAATCAGAAAGCGTTGTTACAAGTACTTCTGTATTCTCGCAATAAGTTTAAACCCTAGTTCTGTTCTAGCAAACGCTGTAAGTCAAAGCAATAATGGCTCGGTCACAAATCAGGCTATACAAATGAACCAAGGTAATGTAATTACAAATCATTATGGTGGTGGGATTATTTGCCAAGGTCCACAACTTACAATTTCTCCTTTCAGTACTTTTGGGGTTAATTATAGAAAACCTTTTGACCACACATACGAAACCCCAGTATATGACCCAACTGACTTAGTGGGAGACTTTGACGACAACGGCAATGCTATTGGGGACGGTACACCAGATAATCCCGGTAAAATATTATATTATCAACAAAATTATTCTGGTACAAACAAAGATAGTTATGCGCTTAATACTGGAATTAGCCTTACCTTCACGATTCCATTAGACAGGCAGTTACAAAAAGAATGTAAAAATGCCGCTCAAACCCAAATTGCAATACAAGATCAAGTACTAAAAAACAAGCAGCTAGATTGGAATATCGCAAGAATTAAAGAATGCGGCAAATTAAAACAAGAGGGTATTTTAATTGCTACAGACAGCCCATTTTTTAATATTTGCAAAGATATTTATTTAGTCCCAAAAGCAAATCAGGTATTACCACACACCCACGAAATAAAAATAAAATGAAAAAACCCGCCGAAGCGGGCCTTATCCTAACAAATTTATTTTAATTCTTTTTTCTTTTTTGTCAATTTTTTTACCAAATTTTTGATAATTGGTTTCACTAGATTAAGTAATAGTGGACTACTGGCAGCAACCAAGCCAATAACAGCAGTAGATACAATAACAGAAATTTCTGGAATGAATTGATCTTTGAAAGGGACGTTTTCATACAAAGTTACGCATTCGATTCCATCATCGCCCCTTTCATGACCAATAACCCTTTCTAATCTAGATTCGTTGCGAAAATCTTTAATTCTTTGATCTTTGGGGCCGGGACAATCTGGTATGACAATTTTTTCTTTCTCTTTTTTTGGTAAGTCTGGTTGTTCTTGCTCTGGAGGTTTTGGCATATCTGTATTTATTTTTTCTTCTTTTTTTTCTTCTACAATAGTCAGTTGACGAGGGTTGTAATCAATCGGCGTATATGACGGCAACTCCCCGGTAGGGCAGCTAAAATATGCGCCTCCGGGGTCATCTTCTATAATCGCTGTATTTTTTACTGAACTATCTCTGTGTGTTTTTACACAACCGGGTAAATTTATATTTGGCAAAGGTACATTAAGTACTTGGTATGGATTACTTTGTAGTGTTGGTATTACTGGTAGTTGGATTGTTTTTATTTCTGGTATGACAATCTCAGGAACTTCCATAAATTATTTCAAAGGCAACTGAGGTCCAGACATTTTTGGTATTGAATTTTCAAGCACTTTTGGCATGAGTCCTTGTACATTACCAAGCACCTCATTCATAACCTTAGTTTTGAATTGTTCTGACGTTAAATATTTATATCCGAAGTATGCCCCTCCACTCATTGATGCTACCATCAGGAAAGAAACAACACTTAAAACGTTAGCTATTTTTTGAAACATGATAAAAGAAGCATTTTTAAAAGCACTAATGCCTGTCACCATTATAACTTTTTGTGGAATCTGTGCATTAGCACCGTTATATCTGACCCTTGGGGTTATGACAAGGCAGATGCAAGATAAGGTTAATTAATCAGCAGCTTCGGCTGTGTTTCCCTCTGCCACCCACTCAAGGTATTCTTGATAGTCGGTGTTTGCTTCATCTTTTGGTATATTAATCCTAATGTTATTTGATTCTTTTAAAATCAGTTCTGTCACTACCCCATCAAAAGTAGAATTATATAATTTATAAATTGGGTTTGTTGGAAATGCCATAATTTAAAGCTCCGATGTAAACGCTAGTTTGCCATATTCTCCACTATTTGCACCATAAACTCTTAAAACTGCACCTGTTCCGGGTTGTCCTGTCTGATTAATAAGAATACGATTATTCCTTGTTTCCCCATTTAAAGCCAAAGTTGATACGTTAACACCCCCACTTGGTCCATAGGCTCTAAAAGCATCAGTCCAATTACTTACCTCCATAGTAGGTGTGGCTCGCATAATAACCGGCAAGTCAATTACTGAATAAAAATTTGCATTTGTTGTCCAAGCTTGTCCAATAATTGCGTCTTGTCCTTCAGCAATTACTTGATAATATCTCTGACATAAAGCAAGCTCCTGACCGAATGACCTATGCTCAAAATCTGTTGCCACGCTGTTTACTTCAACCTGTAATCCTGTAATTTCTAATGTTGCATCATTTGTTGTGTACCAAGTAGAGGTATTGTCTTTATACTGTGGATTTCCACCTCCATAATTATTCCATTGATTATTGACATAACTGTTGTTTGTAGCTCCTGTACCATGAAATAAATTAAAATAAAGATCAAATCCAGAAGTATTATCATTATCAATTTCTACACCAGATCCTCCAGAAACAGTATGTGTAATTCTTGTCCATGAAGTTGTTGCTGAATATTCAAAAACATATTGTCTTGATTGAGAAGGTTCTCCATTATAAAGCTGTACTTGAAAAGTTTGTGCAACACTAGATTTTACATAAAAAGAAATTGTTATGAAACTAGATGATGAAACATAATCCCAACCACTATTAGCTAAATCTTGTGATTCAAATTTATAAATAGCTGCTACATAAGCACTAGCCCCTGCACCACTTGTTTGATTACCGTTTTGAATTTTGTATGCTTTTCTAAATCCATCATTATAAGCAAGTCCACTTGTAATATCAGATTGAGCAGTAGTTACACCTTCATCTACATTACCACTAATAATTTTCCATCTATCAACAGTTGTGTAAGCATTTTGTGTTGTAGATGACACACCCCTTTGGGCTATGGTCATTGCTCCGTTAATTATCAAATTTTTATTGGTTCTATTAGTAATATTGGCAGTACACGTTCCATCAGAATTGTTGACAGTAATAGCAGCAGCACTAGCTCCTACCCCTTTTATCGAATTTACCTTGATCTCTGACATAATTAACTAGGTTTTGGGTTAGCGTCTTTAACCGCTTTGATGTGGGTTGCCCACGTTCCAGTTGTATCTAGTTTACCAGCGAGCATATCTGCATACAACATATCAAGTTGATCTCCGATTGTATCGTAGGTTGTAGAACCATTTGTTGTTCTATCGGTTTTGTACTTAACAGCAGCAGCTTCAGCATCTAGTGTAACTCTCGCAGAATCAATATCAGATTGAACAAGTGTTATCTGTGAGCCATCAGCCTTAAAAGCTCCTGTTCCATCATCAACAGTTACGGCATCAGGATATGCTTTATAAATAGCTTCGTGATCTAAACTCATTATCCTGCTACCTCCATTACTGTTATTGTTGATGCACCTCTACCTGTATAAGCATTATTACTATCTGCACTTGTTCTATTTACAACAAAAGTATTTGAACCTCCATAAATTCTTCCTTGCAATTTATAAGTCGTTGCACTTGTTGTTGATGGAGAATCAAGAAAAGAACCAGCTGCAGGAGCAACCTTATCAGCATTTTCTTCTTGTTTAAAACCTCCAACAGTACATTCTACTCTATTTGCACTATCTGTATTGCCAACTTTTATAGCTGTACTAGCTCTAACTAATTGTATAAAAAATAATTCTCCTCCAGACATTTGAATATCGTATAGAACTAATATTTTACTACTTGTTGCTGTAGGAGTTATTGTTACGGATAACCCTGTTATATCAACAAAAGAATTATTTGTGCTAGAAGAAAAGGTATCAGTTTTTGTTGTAGAAACAACTTGAATAATATTTCCAGCTTTTGGGTTTGTTGTTGTTAATATCGTTCCATCTGCTGAATCTGGCAGAGTCATCACTCTGTTATTAGCAGAAGAAGAGGGTGCTTGTAAGCTGAAAGACCCACCACCTGATGCTGCGTTTAGTTTAATCTTTGCTGTCATGGTTTAGGATATTTGTCTTTTGTAACTTTGATAGTAGCTTTCCAAGCATCTATACCATTATTATAGATGTCGTCTAACTGGTCAACAATAGAAGGATATTCTGCTCTTCTTTTAGATTTGTAACTATCATTTTCTAAATCCCATGCTGTTTGTAATGCTGTTAGTCCAGTTGTACAATCACTTTCAGTTGGTTTTGAACCGCCATCATGCACTATTAAGTTTGCATAGATTTTATTTTTTGAATCAGACCACCCAAACCATGCACCTGTTCTAACAGTTACTAGATAATCTTCTATTTGATCTGGTCTGCCATCTCTTCTCATTATGTATCTCCTAATTTAATAAAGGTAAAAGAGTTTTCGTTATAACCAGTATTGCCAAGATATAAAACGCTGCTTCTATTTGTATAAGCTTCAAATTTTACTTTATGAGTAGATGTGTTTGTTACATCAAAAAGAAAATGAGCGATTGCATTGCTTATATTGTAATCTGCCGCAAAAGTAGCAAATCCATCGGCAGCAAGAGCATAACTACTATTATCTGTAGTAACTTCTATCTGTAAGTTAGCATATCTATTATCTCCAGAATTTCTTTTAAAAGACATTATGGCAATAACTTGGTAAATCCCAGTTGAAGGAAAAGTAAAAATTCCACTTGATTCAGTCATACCTGAACCAATTTGGCCATGACTATTAGTATCTCCTCTTTCCCAGTTTGCAGTAAATCCTGTTGTTCCATCTGTAGTTAAAGTTCCACCAGAATTTACTCTCCATTGATCTGCCATCGCTAATCCACCAGAACTTATGCCAGTTCCAGAGATACCGCTGTTTGTAATAGATATTCTTTCAACACCACCAGTTGAAAACTTGATAGTGTCAGCAGAAGGGAATGTTATACCAGTATTACTATCCGTTCCAGTTACAGCAGGGGCAGATACGCTTCCATCAACCCCAGAAATACCAGTAGTGCCGTTAATGTTTAAAGCCATAATTAAAGAATAACAAGAATTGCACCAGATGGCACAGTAATAGTAACACCCGAGTTAATTGTAGGACTTACTGTGTGTGCGTTTTTTCCAGAAGTTAACGTATATGATGTCGTTACATTTGTGTCCGACTCGAAAAACACCTCATCGCCGCCCGCGCCAGTTGCTCCCGCCCCGCCACCTACAGCAGCGAAAGCCGAGCCGTTATAAATTTCTGCTGAACCTAAAGTACTGTTAAATCTTAGCTCGCCTGTTGCGGGACTCCCCGGACGTTGCGCCGTTGTACCAACTGGTATTTTCAACGCGCCTGTATAGTTATGAACAACAGAACCAGTAAAAGTAGCGCCAGCTAGAGGGGCTAAACCAAAGTTTGTTGTACCTACCGGGCCAACAGTTACATATCCATTATTTGCTGCATTTCTTATCTTTAAATTTCCATCAGAAGTATCAACGTGCCATTGGTACGCATAGTTAGTTGTCAACGCACCAGAATTACTATTGTTTGAAGCAATCGCTTGCAAAACATTATTCAAGTCGGCTCTCACAGCCGAGCCAGTTCCGTTATCAATTACAAAATCATGTTGGGCCATGGCGTTTAGGTTCCTTTACCAAATCCTACCGCTTGATAGTTGAAATTTCTATCTATACTAACATTTGATGAATTTTTAAAGTGTACTGTGAAGCCACTCGTAGAAATATTTGACAAAACGAAATAATCTCCAGAAGCCATATTACTTGCTGTTATGCCTACGCTTGGCAAGCTGCTATTGTTGCCACCAAGTACAGAAGTTCCTGTAAAAAATGGAGAATCAAAAGTTACATTTTTTGCCGCTGCTCCTGATGCTATTTCTGTGTTGCTTTGCTCTGTTCTTCTTTGGAATGAAGCAGTATAACCCAACTGAGTTACTTTAATGTCTTGCGCTGGGTCGTTTGAATTTAAAACAGCACGAAATTGAAACCCCCTACCTTTAAAAGTACCATTAGCAAATTTTCTAAAATCTGTATAAGTTGGCGAGCCAGAGCCGGGATTATCTGAAGTAGTTCGTACAAATAGTTCTGCGTTGACGTCTACGGCTTCTGTACCATCAAAGCTAGTCCAAGTATCAAGGTTTGCTGTCCTCGAATCAAAAAGATCAGAGGGGTAAAAACCTTCAGTTAAAAAATGTCGTTTTAAATCTAAGCTGAATACTGCGCCTAAGTCTAGAGTGTCTTTAAAATCATAAGTACCATTGGAAACAATCCCTCCAAAATCATCTAAAGAACCTACTAGGTCAAAATCAGTTATTTGATCGAAATTACCTCCGCCAACAAGATTTAAGCTGTTTGTGACCGCATCAAAAGCTACATTGTTTAACGTACCTTGATATTTTGGATTATCTAAATCTTCCCTGCGAGTTTGGCTAACCAAAACACCTTGAGTATCAGGTAAATCAACAATTACTGAAGTCTCTCCAGCGCTGAAACGACCTCCATCATCTTGAAATTTTAATATATATTCTCCTTCAATTATTGGTACAACAGCAGAGGTAGTATTTCCAGCAAGCCCCGGTATAAGATCAACTGCATTGGTAAAAGTACCGCTACCATTGGTTAAAGTACTATGACGTACATAAACACGCCCACCATGAATTACGTCAACATCTGTTGATAAATCCCAGTTAAGGCGAATATTTTTAGAATCGACAGGCTCAAAAGTTAAATTTTGTACATTACCCGGTACAGCAGTTTTTCCAACAGCATTAAAAGTTGTGTCGGCTGAAGTAGCACTAATTTCTAAAGCAGCATTATAACTGAAAACTTGTATTTCATAAGCACCGGCTTCAGTATTTAAAATTTCATAGTCAGGTCTTGAAACAGTTTGACTTGTATAGTTTCCATTACTAAAACGATAATTTACTTGATATTGCGTGACGCCAAGAATAGGCTGCCAGCTTATAATTAATTTTGCTACAGCTTGATTGTTAATTTCAACAATTTTTTCAGAAACTGTTAAAGCGTTGGGGGGTTCTGACGGTTGATTTAAAACAGAAACCGTACGATCAGGTAAAGATATATTTTCTTCAATAAAACTGTATTTTTCGTTAACGTAAGAAAGTGCGGTAATTGTGTAATTTATTCCATCATTTTCTTGAACATCTACTACCCTAAATTTTTGGGCTAAAACTGTTGTATCTTGTACAAGCCAAACTGTATTTACGTTTGGTGTCGTTGACAATGCACTTTCTAAAGTAATAACAGCACCAGAAACACCAGTAATATTTTTTGTTTCAACCGTACCATCAGGCATTATTACGCTCATTGTTGGGCTGTTGGTTGTTGGTAAATCTGTAGCTGAAGTGTCGTCTACTGTAATTTGTGTTGTAGTTGCGGCGTTTACCCTGCCTGATCTTCTAACGCCCGCCCTAACTGGGTCATTTATTTCTATTACGCTTCCGGGTCTAACAACAACCCCAGAATCTATTGAAGTATTGAAGTTCACAACTTCACTTTCATTATTTTCGCTAAAAAGTATTGCCCTCCCGAATCTGTTGGCCTGACCCCGAGAAGTACAAGCAAATGCCCTTACTTGTTTTACAACGGTTCCTATTTTATTTATTAATGAGCTATCTTCAACCACTTCATAATCAATGTCCTGTGAATCCATGTTGTAATAAGCCACAGAAACAACGCTATGTCTTGTTTTTAAGCTACTGCCAGAATACTTAAACCCTTCCTCGTCTACATTTGCCAAGCTAAAAAGGTAACTTGCATCAGTTGGTTTATCTTGAGTTATGGTAATCGTACCAGCCGACCAAATCGGCATACAGCGCATAACCCCGGCCAGTTCATTGATAAGATCGAAAGCCTCATTAGAGTTCTGAATATTTACGTTGCATGAAAACCTTGCTTCTTGTCCTGATCTACCATTATTGACCAAAGTATTTGAAAATTTTGAAGCCTCTACGAAAGAAAATAAATCTAAATTACCATCAACAATATGATCGCCAAAACCATAACGTGTGTTTGTGATTAGGTCCAATAATATAAGAGCCGGGCAACTTGTCCATTGTGCAGCACCCATAGTGCCGTTAAAAATATAGTTTGCGGGGTAAACTACTCTTCCAGTAGCAAGATCAACAGTTGGCGTTCCAGAGCCGCCAGCACCAGCACCCGGAATCCTTACCTTAATTCCTCTCAATCTAAATTTTCGTCTTGGTATTGAACTAAACTGCTGAGAATCTAGTCTCAATGAAAGATATGCAGAGTTTGCATAAACTTGTTTGTCGTCTATTATTTCAGCAAAACTTGTCCATTGAAAAGCGTTTATTAAACTTGAACTTGTTGAATCTGCCGTAACTCGGACAACTCTTATGTCAACAGGAAAACTACCAGTTAAATTAATTCTGTATTCTTTTTGGTAAGCGTCTGCCGTACGTCCTGTGATGGTATCTGAAATAATGTCTGAAAATCCACCGCTGTTGTATTGAACTTGTATCTTCAAATCAACCGATGAACCCAGCAAATCGCCTTTGTCTGTTGCTTCTTGTATTTGAGGAAAAGTAATAATTATCTTGGCTGCGTCAACGTCACTATTTGTTAATGATCTTGTTACTGGACTAGCGGCGGTAACACTTACTCCAACCGCTGTTATTGATTCACTAGATTCAATACCACTTATCGCTGCTTGATTTGATGTACCAAAACGTGCGTCAAAACCTACATCTTGAAAATTAAAATCAGTTGTAGCTGGACTAGTTGAATTAGCAGTCGATTTTAATATTGGGGTATCGTTTAAAAATATATCTTTTTTAAAAGCGTTGTTATATGCAGCGGTTCCCTTTGTAAGACCCTCTTTGGAAGCACTAGCAGAACCCTCTATTTCGCCTTCAGAAACTAGGTCTAGCAAAGTAGCAAACTGCTTGCTGTGTAGCGTGTCTGGAGTTCTTGTTGGTTGTGGTGGCGTTGGTGGCGGCGGTGGCCCTCCAGCGCCTCTAATAGTTTTTTTTGTCATGCTGAAACTTGGTGTGTATCAACACCCGCAGAAATTATAACTGAACCAGTAAAAATTTCCCCATATACCAATGGCACAGGAGTACCAGCCCTGCTAGTATTTTGCGTTCCACTAAACCCAAAAGAAATTCTAGGGTCATTAGGCGATGAAAATTCTGGCATTTTTGGCTTAGGAAATAACATATCTGAAACACCACCAAGAACCATTGCAGCACCAACAGCACTTGTTAAAGTACCAATACCGGTTAATATTCCACCCTTAACAGCAGCCGCGCCGCCTAAACCATAAGTACCAAACATACCAGCCCCGGGAAAAAGGAACGAGGCTCCAATTAACGCCGCACCAGTTAAAATTCTTCCCATGTTTCCACCTGCACCAGTAACAATAGGAACAATATGAACAGTTGATTTTCCAATAGGGTCATTTATTTGTGTCTCGTCTATTTGGTCTTGATTAATTAAAACTTTATAGGTGTTATCGGCCATGTGTTTTTCAAGCTCTGGAAAGTTAGTTACTAGAAATCTCATTGTTTGGCCTACGCTGTTAACGTGCGCTTCTAGTTCTTCGTGACCTAAAAATTCTTTTAAAGGCCCATAAAATTTAATTTTCTTCAACATAACGTAGCCTTTTACCAGTACATTTTAGCAGCCATTCTGAATATGGCTCTCTTGAACTCAGCCTATCGGCCAAATGATGTAAAACTTCTCCTCCTAAAAAGATTGCAACATGATTTAATCCGGGGTGCAATATCGACATAAATAATAGATCTCCTTTTTGTAATTTTTCATCAAATCTGAGTTCTCGAAAACCTGTACGCCAAGCGCAACTTTCAAACATGGGATTTTCCAAAAATTTTTCTGGTGTAATTGGTCTTTGCCAATCTCTGAGTTCTATATTTTTTTCTTCTTTGTACCAATCCCTCACGAGACTCCAACAATCTGTAACGCCCCAACACCAAGGCCGACCAACTAGAGGGGCTTTATATCCACTCGGTTCACAATAACCCCATAACTCAGTTTTTGGATTCACAATATGCCATGGAATCCCACTATCTTCACAACTAATCTTATCTGCTTCGCTGGGGGCTGGGGGGGTACTTGGGTGTGAATGCACTATCGCAACGATTTCTCCCGCGTTGTCGGCCTTTACATAATCAACCGGGTCTAAAATAAAACATTGTTGCTGCGTCATTGATAAATTACCACAGGGAAAATATGTTTTTTTTCCTTTTTTTATAATCAACAAACCTACACTTTCTTTTGGGTCTTGCTCTTTTGCGTGTTCTAATGCCGCAACTTTCCAATCCATTATCCAGTAACCAAACCGATTGAAGGAAACTCAGCCCGGGTACATTGTCTTTTCGGCGCTCTAACACCAGCCATATCACTTGGTGCAGCCAATTCAAAACTTACAACCTCTCTATTTTCTGCTGCTTTTCTGTCTATTTGAAATATTTCTCTTGCGTATTCCGCTGTTGGGTCAGGCGTTCCAAGTGGGTTCAACTGTTGTGTCGTTGTTGTTGTTGTCTGTTGTGTTGTGGTATTTGGATTATTCATTGTGATCGTATTACCCATTCCATTACCATGAACGGTGCAATAATATCTCAAATCGCTTGGTGCTGATGGGTAAGCTGGCTGATAAGTTACCGTTGCTCCTGAGTTTCCAGCGGTTCCAGAAACAGTTGTTGTTTGCGCCCCGCCAGCATCAGATTTAATGGCTAAAGGGTGGCCGCTGTTTGAACTATGTGATTGATCGAAAATGTAAGTAGAACCGCGTTTCATTGTCAATACTGGGTTATTACTGCCGTTGATTGCAAAAATATTGGAGCCACTCACATTAACCACCGTTACCGTATAAGTAACTGTTTCTGCGTCCGCTGGGTCAGCAATAGTTTCTGTGGTTGTGGTTGTAGTAACTGTAGGTTCAAAGTTGATAGCGTCCAAAAATTTTGCCTGTGTTCTAATTCTTGTAAAAGTCGCGCCAGTTAAATCATTGCCAACAGTTGTACCATTCACATTCAAAAGTATTGCTGTGATTGTTCCCAAAGCGTTACTAACTGTAAATGTAGGGCGTGGAATCTGACCGCGTTTGTATGCAAATCCTTCTGCTTCAACTGGAAATCTTAAATACTCATTACCAGCCCAGACAATTTTTCCATTCGCGTTAAGACTCGAACCGGCGTGAAATCTATAAGTCGTAGCTGAACCATGTAGCGTTGCATCAGTTGTTATTGTAAAAAGTTCAATCACAGCACTAGGATTGACGTTCTGTAAATCGCTAATAATACCTGCGGTACTCAAGGCTCAAACACCTCCCGAAATGTGGTATTTATTCTAGCTCTGTTTTTATAAGGAATAGTTTTTGTCCAACTATCACAAACAAATTTTTGACTTGATGACTCGCCCGGTGCTGTGAAATCAAAACTAGCGTTATCGGTTGCCCTTGCGTCTAAAAAAGTTTCTATTGTGTCTGAATCTGTCTCGCTGACTTCAAAAGTAAGTGTATAAATTTTTGGGTTTTTATGTTGCGCTAGACCAAATGTAATTCTATGCTCATATCCGTCAGCAAACTCAATAACTTTTTTTACCGGGGAACTACGTTTTACAACGCCGTATTGCGGATTGATCGAGGGAAAAGTAGCCATTATGCTAACAAACCTCCGGGCCTTTGCTGTCTTATTAGTTCTGATTGTATAGCAGAAGCTAGAACTCTGCCAAAGTCTCCCGCCCTTTGGTCGTCTCCTTGTACGTTTGACCCGCTTGCATCTACATTAACTACGATACTTGCACCACCTCCGATGTTTGGGCTAACCATACCGCTAGAACTTGGTGTAAATATCTCCGGGCCTCTTTCTCCCACTAAATAACTAGAACCTCTCAAAGCTGCGCCACCATTAGCGCTACGACCACTTAAACTAAAGAACTCTCCAATACCACCCCCTAAGCTCCCGAGGAAAGCATTAACACCATATTGAATCAAAGACCTCTGTATCTGCCCAAAGACTGCTGAGGCGACCTCTCCAAGTGTTTTAGTACCATTTATTGCACCTTCGATTGCGTTGACCAATCCATTTCTTATTGCCATTGACATATCTGTATAAAGTTGTGTTAATTCTGCGACCTGATCGTACTCCTTACCGCTTTCGCTTAATATTTGCTCAATTAATGAAAGTCTTTCTTTGGTTGGGTCTACTTGTTTTGTAACTTCTGCTGTTATACCTTCTTCCGCTTTAAGTTCTTGCATTTTTAATTCAATTCTTGTAATTAAATCCATTGCAAGCCCTTGTATGTTCTCTGCCTGTTCTGTATTTGGGCCGCCGGGTCTAGTCCGTGTAGTTTGATTTTGTATTCTTTGTACCAACTTGTTCATTCTTTCAAGTTGTTTTACATCGTTTATACCCTCTGGACTAAATCCAGTTAAGGCATTTTCGAATCTATCTAATGCCCCTGACTCCATTCCAAAGGTCATTTGTGTCCCACCTAGTGCCAGTTGCCTTGCACCTTCTCCCATATTGAGGTCTTGCATAAGTGCAATGGCTTCTGAAAATTTAGAAACTATTTCTCCAACCGTCCCTAAAATGTCTTTTAACGCCGGGCCAAGCGCTTTGTCCAAAATCCTAACCAAATTACCAATTTGTTTGACAAGGTTACTGAATTGCTGTGATAACGTGCCTTGAAATTCATTCGTGGCGTCTAAAGCAACACCAGAAGAATTAGCTTGATTAATCAAATTTTCGTTAAATTTCACAAGATCATCGTTTATTAATGGGAATACAGCCTTCATGGCTTCTACACTTCCAAACAATTTTGCTAATTGTTCAGTTGTTGCTCCACTATTTGCTATTTGTGCCAATATCCCTTCGAAACCTTTTGACTCTAAAGCCGCTGCATTAAATTCTATGCCTAGTTTTTTGGCAATTTTTTCTGCTTCCCCTGTAGGTTTTAATATTGATACGATTGCTTGATTTAATCCTGTAAAAGTCTGTTCAACTGGGACACCTTGCGCTGTAATTGTAGCTATAGCAGCGTTTAATTCATCAATACTTATACCCGCCGCTGAAGCCGTAGGTGCGATTCTACCTATCTGCCTTGCATATTGGTCAACAATTATTTTACCGTCATTTTGTGTTTGTATAAATCCATCTACTATCTTTGCAGCCTTGTCTGATTCCAAACCGAAAGCATTCAAAACACTTGTAACAGCATCAGAAACAGTACCAAGCTCGGACATTCCACCAACAGCACCTAAAGCTGAAGCCTCAAGTACTTGTGAAGCCTCTGCTGCGTCTGTAAAACCCGCTGAAGCTACGTCATAACTTGCGGCTAATAATTCGGTTTGTGAATACGCACCTTCTAGACTATTGCTCAAATGTAAAAGATTATTTGAAAGTACATCAACATCAACCCCTAAAGTTTTTACCGCTGTTCTTGCCTGCTCTGCCTCATTAAACCCTTTGAAATAATTCCGGACACCAGCCGCTACCAGTAAACCACCGGTTAAAAATCCAAACGCCTGACGTAAACCGCCAACCGATTTTGTTAATTGGTTTGATGCTCCTTGAGCCTGACGTAATCCACGAACTGCCTGTTGTGAATTAACTCTCAGGTCAATATTTGAAATAGCCACAAAGTTTTCCTAACGTGTGCGGGACTTTGATTCCTCAATGTGCCGTTTTTCTCTTTCCGACTTCAGTTCAAAGTAAGCAGCGTAGAATAAAAATTCTTTGTCTGTTATACGATTCCGAAGTTCGCCAACGGTCATTCCTAGCTCGCAAGATAAGAAAAACTCAAAGTTGAGCCAACTATCTTGCTCTAGGCGTTTTTTACTTCGCCCAATTCTGGAGCGGGGTCCATTCCGAACAAGAATAATTCAAGTTCGTTTAATACTTTTTCTGGTAGCTCGCGTTGTAGTTTTGGTGCATCAGCTAAAGCAAAAGCCTTTGAACCATCTTCCAATTCGGCTAACATACAAAGTATTCGGGTGCTGATCGCCAACGCATCTGTGCTATTTGTAGCTGAGTTTGCAGCGATTCTGTCTGACCTTGTGAGTGGTCTGAAATATAAGTCGACTACTTTTTTACCGGCGTCATTTTTCAATTCAAACTTTCGTCTTTCTTGAATATTGAACTCAGTAGTTAAAAGGTCAACGGTGCGAGGATTTGTGGACATAAATTAAACAGCAAGTGTAATAGCACCATTAGCGGTAAAGTTCACGGTTAGAACTTCTAAATCGCCAACAGCAGCCCCCATATCAGCAGAGGTAACAATACCAGAAAAACTGACTTTCTTTGCGCCAGACGTATCAAGAAATAATTCAAATTGTGCGTCGCCGGCGTCCTCTGCAACAATAACATCATCAATTAAGTTTGCTGTTTCGTTACCATCTGCGGCTGTATAAAGAAGCTCAACGCTCCCGGTAGCAGAAATCAATCCACCAACGTATGCTCTAGAAGTGTCGCCATGATCGGTACATTCAAGAATCTCTTTGTTTACGGTAAGTGACCAGTTTCTAGTACTAACAACAGCTTCAGTTGTACCTGAGCCATTTTTAAAATTAACTGATCCTTCCTCTCCACGAAAAAAAGCCATAATAAATAAGAAAGGGTGTGTTAGCTACATATTAACTCTTTGAATCAGAGTTAACAGTAGTAGTTTTGTTTTTTTGCTGTGATCGCTGATAAGATTCACAGCGGGGGTCCCATAGTGCTGGGTTGCGCTTGCCTTTTACCTTTTCGATAATGTCAAGCATTTCTTCTGTAATTTCGGTCATAAGTCCTCGTATGCTTCAAAGGTCATTCTAAGTTGTGTTTGAAAAAAACCTTCTGGCTCTGGGTTTGCAACTGGGGTAGGGCCATTAACAGGGTCAAAAACCACACCCGAAACGACCTGTCGATTGTACAAGTCGCGAATACGTTTTCCAATTACATAATTAGCTCCCGCGCCAATGCTTTGTCCAGTAAATATATTGATTGTAACAGCACCCACAACCTTGTTATTACTATCGCTAGTACCGCCAAGACTTAAATATTCTCCCTCGCCAAAACTAAACAGACATTGGACAAAAGAATCTCCGGGGGTAGGTGTATAACTTTGGTTGTAAAAAACTACAGGAACGGCGGGGCTACTTGCAAGTTCTGTATTCAATCTACTTTCGATAACGCCTCTAACTGTGTTCAAGTCTATTGCAGCCATTATGTTCTCCTCAATATTTTTTGATATTCTTGTACCGACCAATCCTCAAGTTCTTTTGCAATCTTATCTACCCAAGGTCCAGATTGTTGGTCGCTTCCAGTTCTTCCGATTGCCTTCCATGAAGCGGGTACGCCCTGACCTGTCCCAGAAAGCGCCTCAGCGTACGGCAAATTGTTGTGTATATGATAAACATTCCCAATCTTTTCAGCAAACCCAGCGGGATAGTTTGACCCTTTTGGTGGTGTAACCCCTTTTGAAAAACCTCCGTCTATATTTGGCTTGCCGTCGGGTGCGTTCTCTCCAATCTGCCAATCAGAACGAAATCTACCGGTATCTACCGGGCTACCCATTTTTGCCCTTGCATCTGCTTCTAAAACAACGGCCCTTAAAAGTTGATTTATTTGGAACTCCATGTGTCCACCTATTCTTTCTGGGGGAATAATCATCATGTTCTTAAATAAAGCTCATAGGACAAAACACTAGCACCACTACGGAATGTTTTGATTCTGACAATTTGGTGTACTTTGCTATCAATTACAACACGATCTTTTGTTGTTGGCGTGTAAGCCAAGGCATCAGCAGCAACAGTACATTTTAGGTCTGCGGCTTGTACTAGGTCGTTAACTTCTCTGTCATTCACATCTTGCAAAACTGCTTTTACTGCTGTATCGGCGGTTGTTTCGCTAATGACTCCAGTTGAAGCGTTATAACTTCCCGGTGTTACTTTTCTTACCGTCACGCTTGTACCAACGCCCGGTATTTCGGCAACTTTGTCAATTACTTTTTGTAGGGCTGCTGCAAATGACGGCATTATATTAAATAAGCAATGACAGTACCACTATCCAGCTTGACGCTTGTTATCACGCCTTCTATTGCTGTATTGGATTTAAATTGAAGTCCAGTTAAATCTCCTGTGATATTTTCGGCAACCAAAGTATTAATGACTGAATCTTGCAACGCTTTGATGCAACCGAAACGGCCAGTATGTGCGGCTGTATCGTTGATAATTTTTGCAGCGGGATAGTAGCTCATTAGATTAACTCCTTTTTAGTGAAATGTTACCCGGTCCGCTAATTCGCAGCCCAGTAAAATACCGCTCGAACATCGGCGGTACTCTATCAGCGCCAACAGCGCCAAATTTGTCTGGTTCAACGGCAACTCCGCCAACCCCAACTCTTTTATAATCCTCTAAACCTGATAAACCTAAACCATCTTTGTTGTTATTAAGATATACAGCCAATTCAACTTGTGCTTCTTGAACTTCTGGGGGTATTTCGGTTTCTGTATAATAATCTGTGGTTATACGATAAGGGAACCCAGTTGTATAAGTACTTGTAAATGTATCTGGTTTTCTTACACCTTGTCTGGGCCATTGCAAAGCCTGTGTACTTGCTGCTTTTGCGCCAAGAAATCTTTCACGGTCAATACGTTTTGTAGCGCTTACCAACGCCCTGTTTTTATTGTCATCGGTTGAACTATCCCACGCTGCGGCGTCAGTACCTAAAACAAGACCCTCAATCAAAGAGTTTGCGGCAGCTAATGTCAGATAGCTATTTGCTGTAGCGCTTCCTACTGTTGCTACTATTGTTATCGCCATTTACTTTTGGTAGTTTGGTCTTTTTTTTTGCTTTTGGGGGAACTGAGGCCACTTTTGCGGCCTCCTGTTCTCTTAAACGCCTAAATGCGAATATCCCCATTAACCAGCTTTTAGAATCTGGTAATTAAGTACAATCGCTTCTGATAAAGAACCCCCAGATACGTTTGCAACTGTGATCTTGAAAGACCCAGCAGCAATACTATTTGCTTGAACTAAATAAGAACCGGCTGTACCAGCGCTCGCGTGATTAACCACAACTACATCACTTGCAGTAATTTCAGAGTTTGTAACTGTGAAAGATACTTCAGCGGCAGCGGCTAATGCAGCGTTGTTCAAAGTGACAACTCCAGCAACTTTGTTAAGAGTTACAGCAGTCCCTTTGTTTGTGGCCTGAGTGACAGAACCTGTCTGGTCAGAACCTACACCGAGGGCGGCCCCGGCTGTTGCTTCAAATACTGATGGCATAATTAATTACCTCTAGTCTTGAGTAGATACGTTAGTAGATCTAACGATACCAATGTTCTTTGTGTCGTAAACTTTCGACCAGTTAGCTACGGTTCCTAGAACAGTTCTGTTTGGATTTGTTGTTGTAACAGCCCACTTAGACCCTACTGGGTGGTAGCAGTAATGTAAGTCAACAGCCATTGCGTCAGACTTTGCCAAAATGTCTCTGTCTGTCTCTGTTGTTAGACCTGCCTGCTCGCCACTTGCTACAGCGCCGGGTGTAAAGAAATATGTTGAATACTCTGTTGATGAAGCAGAACCAGTTGTTGAAACATCGTCTGATACGATCACGCGTAAACCGCAATATGTTGGAACTGTGTCGTTTCCACCGCCGTATGCTGGGGCAATAGTACCACCAGATGCAGTTGCAGAACCACCATTTCCGTCACTTGCAAGAACATAGTCAACCATTTTTCTCTCAACGAGATCATAGTAGACCTTGCTATGCATACAAACTACTGAAAGTTTGTCGCCTTGATCTCCAAGGATTGATCTAGCTTTAGCAACGTGTTTTGGACTAAGCCCTGTTGGTGTGTCGCTACTTTCAGAGTCAATACATAAATCAAAGAAAGCTGAGTTAGAATCGTTTGAATTTATAGAACCAAATACACCATCTAGGCAAGCTAAAAGGTCTTTTTGTCTTTGGTTAGCAATATATGCCCCGATCTTTTGACCGATTGCAGCCATTGGGTCAGAACCCGCTGCTAGTGCAGCTAAATCTCTTGATTCGAATGCACGACCTCTGTGTAAAATTACTCCAACTTGCTTGTCAGTTGTAATCTTACCGGGTGTTAAAGAACTTGAATCGGATAGAACCTCAAAATCTCCACTTAAGTTTGCAGAGAAAAAAGGTACATTTATTAGATCACCACCCTCAGTAGCGTTTAATTCAGCCATAGGTTGAACAACACCGCTTGCGAGGAAAGAATCCCTTTGTGTGGTCTGTTCTATAACATACGGCGTAAACACCTCGGGGATAATCATGTCACTACGAAGAGTAGCCATTGAAAATCTTTGGATAAAGTGTACGATATTGCGGGCGCAGCCCTACAGAGTCCGGCGCAGCCTTTCCCTAGTTACGATCTATAATAACCAATAAACTACAAAATCAACAACTATTTCTTTGCTTGATCTCTTAATCTATAGTACAAATCTCTATCAACTTGATACAGTCTTGTTTGTTCTGTAAGATTTCCGCCGTTTTCAAAAGGGTTTTTTTCCATACCAACAGGCAAGTTGCCTGATGTTTTTCTACCAACTGGTGCGCCAGAGCCTCTCGCGGGGTCAGATTTTTTCAACCAATCTGGTAGGCTCTCAGCCCACTTGGCTACTGGGGTTTCTTCATATCCATCAACAACAACAACTGTCCCATCTTCTCGCCTTTTTATTTGCTCGGGACTTAATTTAGTTTTTAATATCATGTCAGGGTCGTGAACAATTTCAGCTAGAGCAGAAACGGCTGGGGTTATAAGCTCTAACTCTTTTACTTTTTGTTCTAATTTTTTTATTTGTTCATCTTTTGTTGCACTTGCTTCCCTAAATTGCAAATCTCGGGCCTGTAATGCCTCAGAATACTTTCCTTTGGCCTCTAGTTCCGCTTGCTCGGCCTTTTGTTTGAACTCTAATAGTTTTTGTACATCTGTACCGTCTGGCATTGCAGAAAGCGTCTGCTCTAGCTTTTGAAATTTTTTCTTTTCGTCTAATAATTCTTTGTTTTTTGTGTCCATTGATTGAACACGATTTTCGAGAGCCTTGATTTGTGCTGTTAACTCATCGTTGTTGTTACCAGTTGGCGCAGCCTCTTGGTTAATTTCTTCTGACATAAACCCGCAGGGTAAATTTGTTCACATACTAGCTTACCATTTCACTTTGTCAGCCCAATAAGCAGCACTTGTCTTACCTTTAGCTATATTCTTTGCGTGTCTTGCCTTAAAACTTTTGCGTTTTGCCTTATCTGCTGCGCTTTCTCCTTTTCTAGGTGGTTTTGTTGCCGCACCTTGCATACCAAATCTTATTAGCCGTTCTTTTCCTTCATCATTTATGACAACAGCGTGAGATTTGCCGCTTTTGTGACCCGGCGTACGAATTGGTTTATTAACCCCTTGAAAAGTATGGCCACCTTTCTGTATTGGCATTACTTCTTCTTTTTAGGTGCTGATTTTAATTGTGATCTTTTCTTTAATACTGCATTTCCTGTAGATTCAGACACTAAACGTATTACAGGGTCGCTATCTGTTCCAACCCTTGTGATAGTGCCGCCTGATGGTCCTTTGATAGACGCTCTTTTACCAGCTACGCCAGTTACTTTACCAAAAGTTCTTGTACCTTGATAAACCCAGCTAACCCTACTACCTTTCCGCATGATTTTTTAGTTGTGTAATTAATCTGGTTTTTGTTAGACGTTTATCTAACTCAAGTCCTATTGTACGACCATATTCTTCTAATTCAGCTTTTGACATTAAATCGAAATCAGGTTTTTTTGGCATCGGACAATTAACTGGTTCTGATTTGCCTGTATTAAATTGGTACATTATTTTTTACCCCCTTTTTTCTTTTTCTTTTTTTTCTTACCACCCATTTTGTACATTGAAGCTGGCATTACGTAACTCCGGTTTTTTCTATTATACCTAATTCTTTGTCATCAGCTTTAACATCTTTCGCACCCTCCAAAATTTCAATGTTTTCTTGATCGAAAATATCAACCAAAAACAAATACAAGTCTAAAGGCCTAATGTAATCTAAACTCAACAAATGACCAACAGAATCATAAGCCCTTGGGCCAGAAAATAAAATTTCATCAACAATACTTTCGGCTCCGGATATTAACGCCGGTCCCGGGTACGTTTCAAGTTTTATTACTGCTGTTTCATCAAACAGCGTGACGAGAAATCGAACAGGCATTAGTATTTAGTTCTTGTCAATGACATCATCATATAGAAGTGGTCGGGGTCAGCCTGATATAAACGAAACATTGCAGCCTCGTCAATAAAATGTTCTGCTCCCATACTAATAACCTCTGTTGCTTCATCGTATGTGTCCCCTAATTTAAAACCAGTTGGGGCAGCTGTTTCGTTGAATCTTGTTACTTGCCTTCTGTATGGCCTTCCAACATAAGGGTGTATAAAACTGTCTGTTAATACTTTTTCTCTTTGGTTATATCCGCCAGTTATAGTACCTTTCAATTTTTTGGGGCTGACCAGCTTCATATCTTTTACACGATTATTACGAAATGCTACAGCCATTGATAAATTTTTCTCGTCCATTCCCTCCATCGAATGTGCCATTTCATGAAAAATTGTACCTTTGCCATAATTACCGTCAAATTTGTCAACGCCTGAAATATTTACATTGACCATACTGAAATTACCTTCCGGCTGGTTATAAGCCCTTGCTGTTGAAACTTTTATTCTGTTGACTTGCTGAGGCACACCCGGCATTGCTCGTCCAAGTTTATTTTTACCACCGCCAGTTATACCGGCTCCGTTAAACATCAGCCCATATTCTTCAAGGTTTCTTTTGACGCCACCATAAAGAACATCATCTTCTTTAATGCCAATAACACGCCAATCATCAATTCTTTGCCTGATTTGAGTTCTTGTAACTGTTGAGGTTTTCATAGCTTCCTCCCTCAAATCTCTCATTATCAATTTACCTTTTTTCTCTGTCTTGATTACATTATCTTTTGCTTTTGCTATAGCAGTTTTTATTTTTTCGTCACGTTTTTGTATTGCTGGAATCCCTGCAAAATCTCCTTTTTTGACTGCTTTATTGAAATCTTTTACTATCTCATTTTTTTCTAATAGCAAATCATCATAACGTCTTAATTGTGTTTTGTAAGTAACCCGGTATTGGTCTAGTGGTGTTAGTCGTTTTCCTACAATGTCTTTCCCCCGGCTGATTGCAGTAGTTGGCGATGAAGTAGGACTGTAAAACTCTAGGGCTGCTTTTCTAGGAACTACTTGTTTTATTGGTGCTACTACACCCTTTTCTAAAATTGATTCTGGCTTACCATATCGTTTCTGTAATTCTCGCAAAGATACGCGGCTACCATCTGCCCTGACAAATTTTGATAAAGCCTGTCTTGGGTCTTTTGTATTTTGTACCAACCTGTCGAAATACTTGAAAGCACCTTCATATTTGTTTGTACCCGGGACAATACCTCCTCCTAAAATTTTGGCTTTGACATTATCATTCTGCAAATACAGCCATCGCCCATAATCCATTTTCTCCGGTACTGGTCCACCCGCTGAGGCCCTTTGTCTCCCTGTAGGTGGCGGGTCAAAAGGTAAGTTGTCATAATCTATTTCTGGAACTATGGTCGAACGACAATTAAAGTGCTGTGGTGGCATTGGTCCTTGCTCATATTCAAAAACTCGGCCATCTAAAGCGCCGCAAACAGCCGTTGTCCTACTGTCGAGGGTAGAAGTATATCTATATTTTTTAGTTAAATCACTATTTGCACGATAAACAGAAAGTGCGGCATTATTAGAAACTTGGTTAATACTGGTACGAACTAAGGTCCTAATTTGGTTTATTGGTGGGGTCGTCATAATCCCACCTTTTTGTGACATTTGCAAAATATTAGCCGTGTCCCCTTCTTTACTATTTCCCAGCAAACGCCGTGTAATCTGTGGCGTTGTTTCTCCTGTTAATAATCCATCTTGTACAGAACGCCTAAATAGTTGAACGGAATCATCAGCAATTTTATCAAAGGCTTGCTGTACTATATTTCCGTTTGGTAATGTCATAATCGCACCAAGATTATCTGACAACGTAGGCTCTCCAAGAAATGCTGCTAACTGTTTACCAACTGCCCGGGAACGTATTTTTGTAGGGTCGACACTTACAACAGACTCAGCAAACTTTGGCGATATTTCAATTCCATTAACTTGTATGTTTTGTCTCATACCTTTTGGTATTACTTTGGTTAATTGATTTTCTATAAATCCTGCCTGTACCCCAGCCAACCCTTGCAACTCCCTTGTGACATTTGTATTAGCAAATTTTTTCCAACTACCTAAACTTTTTTGTAACTGGGCTACGATAGAACGTAATCTAGCCGCCCGGTAACTATCGCCCAAACCTCGGCGGTCTAACTCTGCTAGTTGCGTAACTGATTGAACACAAATATCTACAAACCTTTTTGAAACATCAGTAGAGACTTTATTTCCAAATCTATTAAGGTCAATAGCATTTCTATATATGGCATCAGGCAAGGCCATTGTTTACGCCGCCTCTGGTTCGTCCTCTTGGTCCTCTGGCTCCTCTTCGTCCTCTGGTTCTGGTGGGGCCATTTCCATTAAGCCACCAGTTTGTGTGGCCTCAATCTCTTCTTCAACGTCAAACTCGTCTCCTAATACCTCTCCTTGTGTGAGTTGATCTAATAATGTTTTTTGTGTAATCGTACCAGCAGTATAAAGCTGTAATAATGATTGTATTTCTTGTGGCTCTAGTCTTGTGCTTAAGAAATCACGATTAACAAAACTGCTACCAACTTCTGATGTGTTTAAATATTGAGCGTGAAAAGTCAAACAGTTGTCGATTAGGTCTTGCATTTGTTGGGCAACTACCATCATTGTGCTATCCCCTTGGCTTCTATCAATTCTTTTGGCCTCTGCTGTTTCTGCGCTTAATTTTTGTCCAAGTACCGCTGCTAACCCAAGTTCATTAATTTGCTGCGCAAGTTGATCTAACCTTTGAAATTGTGAATTGAAAGACCTTCCAGTTGGTTCAATGTACTCGGCTCTACCGTCTGCTGGAAATGCAATAGCCTCCCCGGGTCCCGCGCTTACTTCTTCAGAACTTTGCGGAAAACCAAAGAAACCTAATAATGGTACAGCAGAAATGTGTAGTTGGTTATCGAGATCACTTTGTACTTGATATGCCTTGATATTTAACTCTGCAATATCTTCAAGCGGTGGCCTTGATTCCATAAGACTTACACGGTTTGAATATGCAACTGCAAATGGTATTTCAGTTGTCGTTGTATTGCCTTCATCAAAAACTTTATACCTACCGTCATCATTCTTTCTATGTATCTCGTAACGTCCCGGATATAACACCCTGACTTGTTCAACTAACTTTTCGCCATACTCGCCCTCAGCCTCATAAACTTTTTCCATGAGCCTAAGTTGCGTAAATGTAGTTTTACCATTAATTAATTCGGTACGATACCCTAAAATTTCTCTTGGTGTGTAAGCCACCCAATATGGTCTGCCATTGCCTTCAGCCGGTGTATCTACCAGCACTCCAACGTGACCGTAACGAATCATTTTCCTAGCAGTTTCGTAGGTCCAAATATTTAAATCATTTCCTTGTAAATCGACATCAAACAGTTGCTCCCTTATTGTGTCGTTTATATCTTGTAATTTTACAGGTTTTCTTGTGAGCATTCCCGCAAGCATACGCTCTAGCCTTTGAAAATATGGCGGGCAAGTACTTCTTGCTAATCTGTTTTCGTATGAATCGTCTTGCTCTCGTGGTTCTTGCGGCAAATATCGCCTATGTTTCATTCTTATGGAATATGTACCCCCTGCCAAATCTTCAATAAGTAGCCAATGTGGTTCTTGATTAAACCAAGTTGAACTGGGGTCGTTAACATCAGTCGTTACCCCAGTATTTCCTCTGCTGTATTGTCTACCATATCCGCTATACACAATAAGTCTCCCTTGGTTTAATTACATAGTAGTGCATTAATACAATCGAACACCAGTACCACGCCCAGAACGTGCAAAGAGTGGGTTAAATTCACGCCATACCAGATAACCTAATGAGTCGTTCAAATGGTCATACCCGGCCTCTTTGTCCGGCTCTCCTTTTTCAGTATATGATTGCAACTCTAAACATTCAATCATACGTTTGCAACTGGCATTGATTTGTAAACGTACTTGCCCTTTTCCGTTACATAACAAACCCTGTACGGCAGAGACTCTGTCGCGTATTGGTGGATTGCTTTTTGCTGAAAGATTTGTGAAACCGTATGTTTCAAGTATCTGTATGTCTGTTTTGCTTGCATTAGTGGAACGATTTCCTCCGCTGGCATCTGGATATACATAAATTCTATGTGTAGGGTATCTACGTTTGATTTCTTGGGCAAGTGTATCTGTATCGTGTGCCGATACAATCTCATCAATTATTAACAATTCCTCATCTAATTTAACTCCTATTACAGCGCTCATATTTCCGATATTAAAATCTACCCCAATTCTTAATGGTTCCCGGGAAACATCAGGCATTGTAGGAATTACATTATCAGCCCTAACAAAACGATCATAAACCTGACCTGTTGTGAGATTGGTAAACTCTCCGTTGAGATAGGCTTGCAACATACTCGAATCATAGTTTGCTTGCATTCGCTCAATGAAATCATTGGGCAAATGTGGATTATCTTGCGTTCTCATTTTTATTAGTTTTCTGTCCTCTCTTTCCTTGGCTTGATCTGACCCGAAAGTATTCCACATCCACCTAAAACCTTCTGGCGTACTTGCAGCGCAAAATTGTCTCACATTACCAGCCCTTAGCCTTCCAAGTATTTTAGGAAAAGCTCTATCACAAACACTTGGTGCTACTGTGTCAATTTCATCGGCTAACACAAAGGCCAAATTTAAACCAATTATTCTAGACCAGTTTTCAAAACTTCTGCATAATATTTTTGTATCGCCTCCGGGTAGATGCAAAATATATTCTGGTAGTGGACTAGCACGAAATGTATAAGGTATTTCATAATGCTCCAAAAATTGCTCAAAGTCTGTTTGCCATATATCACGAATTAATGGGCCAGTTGGCTCCATAACAGCCCCAGTAAAACCTACGTTAAGTGCAGCAAGTTTCACACAAGCCGCACAAAGCGCCCTAGTTTTACCAGCACCATAACCAGCAGAAAGTCCTAAAATTTCTGTTGTATTATCATCAAAAAAAGCCCTTTGTGGCTCGTGTAAATCGTTTCTAATTCTTTCTAACAAAATATCAATATCAACAGAAATACCAGAACTACCCGGGCGATCTAATACTGAACCCTCCCTAGAAAGTATGCTCATGTTGATACTTGTGCAATCTTAGCCATTGCATTTATACACCCTAAAGCAACGTGTAATTGTCCATTATTTCTAGCCTCTTTTTGTAGTGTTGAAAGCTGGCTTAACATATCCGCGGTAAACTGCCTTCTGTCGATGTCAAAATCTTTCTTGAGAACTATACGAGCATCTTGGATATACTGTTCTGTTTGTCTGAGCTTAACCCCCCACTCAGCCGCGGTATATTTTATAATTTCTGACCGCGTTACACCACGAGCTAATAATCCAGCAATTCTGTAAATTCTATAATCTTTTTCTGACTGAGTCGCTTTCTTTTTTGCCACTAGGTTTTTAATTTGTTAAAAGAATCGAGGGCGTACCAAACATGAGAATTACGGTAGCCACCTTGATATGTTGGGATAATGGGCGTAACTCCGTGACGATTACGCCAAGCCGGGTAAACCAATAATGAATTGTCAGTTTGGTCAAAAGTAGCGTTGTAATCAGGTACATGAAGATTTCCTCCTCTACTGTTACGCCTTTTTGTAATTATCATATTTATAGCACCTTTTACGTTGGCGTGGTCTTGATGAACCGGTGCGGAAATATTGCAGTTAGAAATAGTTGAAGAAAAATTATTAGCAAAACGCCATTTCTCAGGAATCCTGTCACGTATTTTTAAAAGGTGTGCATCAGCTACAGTTGGAATAAATTTTTTAACTAACTCAAAAGATTTTATACCTGCTGCATACATTGCCTTAGCAAATATATTGGCACTTTTTACAGAATGAACAGATGATCTAGTAGCGTATGGCCTTCTCATGTGTGGTTTGGGCGGGCAAGACCCGCAAATTGTTGAATATTGCAATACTTCAGCTTTTTTATTGTGTAATCCGCTCGACCTTTTCATATCGGATTTAGGTACTCTTTTTGTCTGTATCTCCCGGTCTGCAATGTTAACCAAGTTTTGCAAATCATCAGGCAAAGTTTTTATAAATAAACCTACTGGGGTTCCATCAGGGTCGATCAAAATACAATCATCAAAGACGTTAGGCTCAAAACCTCCTACAGAATCGCCAATCTTAAGGGGCGATGTAACAGGTTTCAGGATTAGTTCAGGTAGTTTCATAATGCAAAACAATAAACCATAGAGTTTTTAGGAAACCAAGTAGCACCCCAAAATGTAACGTCCCTTTCAACATAGTGCAGAGACTTATATTCTGCTTCTACCCGGTAATCTGCTTTTTGTTTGTCGATCACATTCCAAAGTTTTGGTATGTATGGGTCATAATCAAAACTCCATTCATAAACAAGTTTCTTAAAAGTTGCCATACTGTGAGTCAGGATAGGGATTTCTGCACCCTCTATGTCCATTTTACAGTTGTCGGCTAGGTTAGCTTGCGTATCAAAATTTATACAAGGTACTTTTATACCTTTTTTTCTAATGCCTTTGTGCATTATCGAGTTACGCCAAACCCCGCCGTTAGGCCCGATTGTTAAAATTGTAGACTTTCTTTCATCATGGACTAGGGCCGCTTGTTTTACTTCAACTGCATTTTTAAAACCGTTTAATTTAAGGTTTTTTTGTATCATTTCGCAGTTAAAGGGGTCAGGCTCATAACAAACAGTTGACGCACCTTTAGAGGCTGCCAATAGTGAAAAAGCACCTACATTGCCGCCACAATCTAACCACGATTCATTGGCTTTGATATTCATGCCTTTTTTCTGGTAACAATCTTGCTTAATTACTTCTATGAAAGTTTTGGCATCAGAAAAACCCTCACGGTAAAAAAAATTAATACCGTTTATTTCTCCTTTTGAAAGTTTCATTTTATAAGTTGTTCTAAAACCCTAACTAGCTCTTCGCCTACATAGATTCCTTTTTTCCTTGCGTCTGCAACTATAGTTTTGGCGTGTTCATAATCTTCCGGTCTAAACTCTATCTGAATTGCTTTGTAGACGTTATTTGCTAATGCGTCAGTTGGGTCCTCGAAATCGTCCAAGGAACCATAGTCAGGTTCATCTGCAAAGGTTGGTATATCGTCCCCCCAACCGAGAACTGAAAGGTCAAATCCAGAATCAGATAATGTTTCTAATTCTTTTTTCAATAGGTCATCGTCCCAAGATGAATTTAGAGCTAGTTGGTTATCAGCAATAATGTAGGCTTTGCGTTGCTCTTCTGATAGATGAGACAGCGTAATTGTTGGAACTGAATCCATTCCAATTTTTTTTGCTGCTGTAATTCTTCCGTGACCCGCAATAACATTACCGGTATCGTCTATAAGAACTGGATTTGTGAAGCCAAACTCTCTCAATGAATTAACTAATCTTTCAATCTGAATGTCATTATGTACCCGGGGATTATTTTTGTACAAAGTTAAATCAATAATTCTAGATTGCTTGATATGTTCGGGGGCAACTATTGGATAGCTAGTTGTTGAGGTCATAAGTCGAGGTGTAACTGATTCGAGTTTAGCTTTTTTTTGTGCGTGTAAAACTCTTGAGGTCTTGGCTGTAACCAAACACGCATACCATCAACAATTCTGTAATTACATTTTTGTAATGGGTCATATACGAGATAGTCTTTAGATAGTCGGTAAGATAGTCCTTGCATTTTTCAACTGTTCTTTTACTTTTTGCATTTCTACTGGTAGTGTTGCTTTATTACTTTTTAGGTTTTTCTGAATTAGTTTATTCATGAGTGTGGCAGTATCATTCCAGCCCTTTTTTCTTATATTATGTAGCTCTCTAATTATATTTTTATCAACATCAATTCCAACATTATTTTTAATATCCCCCTCACCATTTCTGTAACCGTGAGATTCAATTTGTGCGTCATCATTATATTTTGGATAAACTGCTTCGCAATAACAAATGATAGCCAAATCACAGCCGCTAAAACGCTTTCCAGTTTCTGTTTTATCATAATCTGGCAAATAATTATTAATTAAACCGTCAGAATTATGAACAATTCCTGTATCATTGCAAGCATGACAGTTGTAATTTGGCGCTCTGAATGTAATATCGCGATCAATCGCGGCTCTTTTATATGGTTTCATGGGGTGTTAGAAAGGTTGATTGCTGGCTTTATTTTTTAGCCAAGGTTTTAATCTTGACTGATTTTCTGGTTTTCGCAACTCTAAAAATTGTTCATATTGACCATTTTTAATCCAACGGAAACAGTCGGGCCACATTGGTACAAATTTATCTTCACGTATTAGTTTTACCCTCAGTTTTGAATCAGCCTCTAGACATTCTTCAAGTTTTTCTTGCGTAGGTTTATCAAGTAGTTCCCATTCACGAAAGGCTGGTTTTTTCGATTGTGAAATACACTTGTTGTTTTGAGATTGGTATTTTTTCCAAAAAGATTCAAATTTTTCAGAATAACCCTTTTTCTTTTTAGTTAGTTGTTTTAGTTTAACTTGTTTTACTTCGGGTGTATGTGGTACACCGGGGGGGTGTATGTCAGCTACCGGGGGTGGTGTATCTGGTACACTAGTCGTTGAGATAGACCCCGGTTGCATACTAGGTTTTCTTGGAGAGGGTACATTGCATTCGTGCCAAACCGTTACCCGGTAGGCATTAGTTTTTTGACCGTGTTCATCGGTCCTCGAAACTTTTTGAAGCCAACCCAAAGAGCAAAGTTGTTCAACAGTATGAATTACCTTAGAACGGCACATACCAGCATCTTGCGCGATTGTGCTATAACTGGGCCATATATTCGGATAGTAGCTTTGCAGCACCCAAAGTACCGCTAATTGGTGTGGGTCAATTCTTCCCTTTAAAGCAGTAGGCAAAGATACGAAAGGAGTATTTTCTGGAATAAAACTCATTTTTTATGAAATATGTAATTACTGTTGAAGGAATTGACGCTGCTCCACAAGGAAGTAAATCATATATCGGCAAAAATAAACTGGGCAGAGGTATGATGATTGAATCGTGTAAGAGGGTAAAGCCATTTAGGAATGCAGTTAGGGGTGAAGCAAAAAAAGTAGTTAGTAAAATAATTAAAGAACCAGTACACATAGAAGTAGAGTTTTGGTTCAAGAGGCCTAAATCTCATTTCGATTCAAAGGGCAAAGTATTACCATCGGAACCTAAATATCCAACGAAAATGAATATAGGAGATATTGACAAATTATGTCGCAGCACTTTAGATGCTTTAACATTATCTGCGATTGCTGACGATTCGCAAGTGGTAAGTTTGCAAGCCCGAAAATATTACTGTGATAAAAAATATACCACTAAAGCACAAACAATGATAACGATTCAAACAATTAAAGAAATGCCGGGGGATAAGTAAGCCACCTCGCGTAGACCTCCCTGCCTTTTGTAGTTGTTCCCTACAATTTTTCTTTGACTTTCAGACCCGCTTTGCAAAGGTCGTCAGGCTCCCCGGCTAAATTTTATTTAGTGCATCTTCCAAAGAGTAACAAACCCGAGAGATCAAACCAGCATCTAAACTCTCTGGATTTTGACCGTGAGTGTTAATCTTTGGGTTCCTTCTGAGAAATTCTCTCAAAGCTACGCCGTCCTCGGCTCTGAGGTACATAAAAATATTCATGTAGGTGTTTGAATAGCGAGCCGAAAGTAACTTCTTACAACCCGATAATAACCCTAAATCAAGGGGTCATCGTATTCCGGAATATTTTCATTATAAATTTTGTTCTCTAAATTTTGTATTTCAACGATGATAGAAGTAGTTGCAGCTATTGCCGCTTCTACTTCCTCAATGGTTCTTTTGTTACAAAGATAATGTTTCCACTTTTCAAGCTCGATGTAGCAAAATCTTTGTTTTACCTCAAATGCTAGTGATTGTTCAATGCTCATTGAATTTAGCTTCTGCCTCTTCAAAGACATCTTCAATATCGCGTCCATTGATCTTAACATCAACCTTTAAACCGAACTTTTCAGCGCATAATGTAAGATTTTTGAAAATGACTATAAAAAAGTTTGGAACTGTATCTGTGAAACCCCATTCGTAACCGTCACGATTAGAACAATTTTTAATCAATCGTATTTGATTATCAAGGGTTTTCATTCTAGGCGGGAACATTCTTTTAAATCTGTCGGCCTTTTCTGGATTGACAATTTGATCTTTTGACATTTAAATTTCTCCTTTGGAATAAGTTTTCTCGTTTTCAAAAATGGCGTGTACCATACCGTGATCGTTAATACCGAAACGTACTGACTCGGAAGTGAAGAATGGCTCTAAGTAAACTGGCAAATAGTCATCTGTTAACCAATCTGCTTGCTTGAGCATCAACGCAAAAAGTTGTGCTGCTGTAAAATCTTTTTCTTTTGAGATAAATTTTGTTTGAAGTTTGTACATTGGATTAAAAATAAATTTATAGAAAGAGAGGAGTCTTTACCAGACCCCGTACATATCCTTTAGCTTTTGCCTAGTGTCAACACCTTCTTTGAATAACTGCTTAAGGTATGTGTCATTGTTTTGCCACTCTCTGCAATCATTTCTTAATGCGTTGTTTTTCTCAGTTCTTTGAACACGGACTTTGACGTACCAATCAGAATCAAAATTTGCACTCATTAAATCGCATTGTTTTTTTGCAACTGCCAAACCTTGCTCAGACATCTGGAAGGCATCTTCTTTAATCTCTTTGTCTAGCCACTTCTCTAACTGAACTGGTAACTTAGCGAATCTTTCCCACTTGGCTGTTGCTTTAGCATCTGCGGCTGCTTTTTTTTCTGCTGCCTTTGCTGCTTTCTCTTCCTCAGTAGCTTTTTGAACTTTGCTCTTGCCAATCATTTCAGTACCGTGGCGCTCACTTCTAAACTGTGTGTACTGAGTTAAATGACCATTAGCAGAATTTGAACCGTAACGATAATTCCAAATCATACGAACTTGGATTTCAAACTTGGTAGCCTCTCTGCGCTCTTCAATAGTTCTTTCGTCTGCGATGTAGTCATAAACGTGACCATAAACACGGCCTTCAATTAGCTCATTGCCGTGATTAACTTCTAAGTCAGTTTTGTAAATATATTCTTGGTCTGTGTGATGTTGTGCAACTCTTTGCTCAAGTAATGCACAAGCAGAATCAGCTTGAGCCTGAGCATCTTTAACAATGTTTGCGTAATGTGGATAGAAACGAGGCTCGTCCCAACCAAACACAGGAGACTTTTCTTCTAGTCTTTTTTCAGCACATACAATGTAACGACCTGTGCAAGTGTGTGGGTATCTGATGTCGTTTGCTTTGTGGTTATCGACCTGTTCATTTTTGTGCTTGCAATCAGCTTGAACTTCAGCAATGAAAGCAGTAGTAATTGTGTTTACCAAGTGCTGCTTTAGGTGGTCTGGTGTTGTGAAAGTCATTCGCGAGAATTTGTAAAATGGGGCCGCTTCCGGCCATACATTAATTATGAACCATTATGAGAAAAAGCGCAACTGTGACCATCTATAAGATTGAGTTTTATTAGAAGATTGTAATATTAAAGTTGAAGATGTTTACAAATGTAGAAGAATGAGACATAATAGAGTTGTGGGGGAGGCCCCTATTTCACTCGCCCGATTTCCTAACATGAAAATCACATTTGATATTAACGAAGAACAGCTAGAAAACCTTGAGGACACACTACTTGAGGCAAAAGAAAACTTCCCAGATAATGAAGAAGAGTTTTTAGAAGCTGATGCAGACAGCCCTGTTGGTACTGTTCGCGTCTTGCTTGATATGATCGCTGCTAAAAAAACACCTTTCGGGTTGATTAACGATGTCTAAGAATGTTACCACCTACGAATGTGAGCAAGGCACACTTTTAAAGTCTTACGCTACATTTGTTGCTTTGAAAGGCAAAGACAGGGATTCCGATATGGTCACTTCAAAGTGGCATAGCAGAACTACTAGCCGTCAAATTAATGAATTTTTAGGCGGCAAAGAATATACAAACCAAGCTGCAAAGGTTTCACAATCTTTGTTAGATGACATGGGTAAATTTATTGAGGCATACAACAATGACAAAAACTGAAGCACAAACACTTTGGGAAAAGAAAGAGGCATTTATTAATGCTGATCGCGAGTACAAATTACTTTGCGACAAAGTCACTTCAATTCACAAAAATATAGAAGAGACAAAAACTGCTGGCCGCGGCGCTTTGCAGAACATAAAAAGATTTCTTTTGTTAGAAGAATTAGCTACAAAGCAATCTTACAAATTGGAAGATGTTAGCGGCGACGCCAATGAAAATTTAGAAGATTTGACATTAAATTGTAATGAGTGCTGGTTTTACGAGTTCAGCAGCGCTTCTGATTTTGCTTTTGAACAGGCGCTTGAATATTCACAAGTCCCGGCAGAAATGTTCAAAAAAATTAGAAAGTACGAAGCAGATTTAAGTATAGCTGTTCAGTACAAAGACGATTTAAGAAAACGCCTACTTGAATCTTTCGATTTAGCACTAAAAGAGTCAAACCAAAATCACAAAAAGGAGCAAAACTAATGAGAAATTTTTTAATGATGATCGCTGTATCAGGGTTGTTTTATACAACCCTTTCTGGAACTTTATACGACATGACCGTTGCAGATTGTAATGCTGGTGTCGCTGCTGCGTGTAGGGAGATTAATAAGTAATGGGAACTTTGTTAAATTTAACTCACGCTGAACTTAGAGAAGTTTATCTTTCTCTGACTAAGGGACAATGGAAAGATGCAAAAGCTAACAAAACAGCAACAGAAAAAATAGAAAAATATTTAATTGATGTTGCAATGACTTGTGAATTTAGAACTGAGGTATTAGCAAAATGATGAGATTTACAAAATCAGACTCCAAGACTGAATTATTATTTCAAGGTTTTGTATTGCTTTTCCAAACAAAATTAACAAATCAAAAAGAGGTAACAAAACATACTGACGAAATAATTCAAATGATGACCCTAATGCTAATGGACCCAGACATAACACAAGACATAGCGCAAGCGGCTTGTGATAGAGCCATTAAAACAATTCAACTGGAGAAAATGTATGACAGATAAAACAATGGAAATGAAAGTTGGCGATTTAATCGGCAGAACTTGTATAAGAGAATGCGACGATGAACAATTTTTATTTTGCGGAATGATGCCGTTAAAAGGGGAAAAAATACCTCGGATTATTCTTATGAGAAAACTTCCGGGTAAAGTATCTCCGGCAATTTTTGTTGATTGGGATAGCTTCGGAGAAAATTACTTTATTTCGACTGATATACCAAAGGTAAAAGTTGCCTACAAAACAGCAAAGAAAAATGTATAACTCATTTTGTCTTTCGCTATTGGTCATTGCAGCTTATTTAAATTTGTACTTGACCATAAAAAAAACCCGCAAGGGCCACCCCTGACCTTTGCGAGTCCCACTTTCACGCCGCACCACAACGGCACTCCTATTCTAACTATGAATACAAACGATCAGTTAAAAACATTAGAAACGGCCATATTACATGGCGGTGGTTTCTACAGCAAACTTGCTCATGCTGCACTTTCAGCGGACCCAGATAATCGCGCTTTGATCTTTAAGACTTGGCCTCGACTAGAAACAATGTTTGGCCCTCTCGGTCCATTTCATCGTAGTACACCAGAGTTGAGGTTAATTAAATGATTATCCACGAAGTTAAACCAGTTTCAGTTGATTTTGCTAGTTATCGGTCAGACCCGGCGTACAGCGCCTCTGACTTGAAAATACTGTTATCACAAT
>Ga0181401_1000048_pt1 | contig 38583 bp, 61 predicted proteins | sample 24SPOviralmetaG_FD_130130 | JGI IMG/M metagenome (GOLD analysis project Ga0181401, IMG submission 130130) | Marine viral communities from the oligotrophic San Pedro Time Series (SPOT) site, San Pedro Channel, CA, USA - 24 SPOT_SRF_2011-07-20 | ecosystem: Environmental > Aquatic > Marine > Strait...
CTATGCAAGTGGTGCTACTTTAAATGATATTGTTTTAAGAAATGAAAGAAGTGGTGGTTCAATAATTATTGGTGCACAAGATAGTGTACAAATAGGTGTTGCTGGTTCTGATAATGATACAAGAATGATTGTAAACTCATCAGGTAATGTCGGTATAGGAACTGCAACACCAACACAAAAATTAGACATTAGAGATGGTCAATTAACATTTACGCATAGTTCTTTAAATCAAGCATTATCAGGTAGAATTAGATTTAATGAATACTCAAATGAGAGTAATATATCAGGTGCATATATCCAATACAATGGTGCAAGTAATTATTTACAAATGTTTACTAATACTGAATCTACTGATTATGAATTTTTAAGAGCATTAAGAGGTAGTCATTTAGCATTACAGCCTAATGGTGGTAATGTCGGTATAGGAACTACATCACCGAGTAGTCCATTAAATGTAAAATCTAATAGTTCAAGTTCAAGTGATAGTGGTATTACTATAACTCAAAATGGTGGTAGTAATGCTATATTCAAGATGGCAGAAAAATCTACTGATGGTGGTAGATTTCACATGTACGATGGTGGAGTAGAAAAGATTGCTTTTTATACTGATGGAACTGCTAATCATATATCTGCAGGTAATGTCGGTATAGGAACTACAACACCAAGTACAAAGATGCACATTCAAGGAAGTGCAATTTCAGGTTCAAGTTCAGATGCTAATTCATTATTAACTTTAACTAACAATGCAAATAATTCTATACAAATTAATTCAAGTTCATCTTCTGCAGGGCAAATAAGATTTGGTCATAATTCAAGTAATTATAGAGGTGCAATGACCTATTATCATTCAAGTAATATTTTAGGATTTACAACATCGGGTGTAGAAAGAGTAAGAATAGATGCTACTGGTACTAAATTCTCAGAAAACTTCAGTAGTACAGATGATGTGTTACATATTAATCCAGCAAATGGACATAACAGAACAATGGAACTTGCAGGAGATGCAATTAATGTTACTGTAACTGGTGGTGGTTCTACTACATTAAAATTACAAGAAGATGGTGGTCATGTACAAGTTTATAATGGACTTGGTGTAGGTGTTGCCCCAAATGGAACAGCAGGAAGGATAGATGCAAGTAATGATGTAGTTGCTTATTCAACTTCCGACAAAAGATTAAAAGAAAATATTAAACCATTAGATAATGCTTTAGATAAAGTGTTAAAGATTAGTGGTGTATCATTTGACTGGAAAGAATTAACTGAAGAAGAAAAGAAAACTATTCATGGAAACGAAGGACATGATGTAGGTGTAATAGCACAAGAAATAGAAGAAGTATTACCTGAAGTAGTTACTACAAGGGATAATGGATATAAAGCAGTTAAATACGAAAAGATTGTACCTCTTTTAATAGAGGCAATAAAAGAACAACAAGTTCAGATAGATGAACTTAAAACACAAATAGGAGAGCAAAATGGCTAAAAAAATAGCAGAAAAAGCAGTAGAAGCTGGAGTATCAGTTAAACAAGTTGAAATCAAACATCTTAGAACTATGAAAGATGAAGCAGGTAAAGATGTATCAGTAGTAGATTGGACTGATGTAAGACCAGTAGATGATATGATTACACAAGCAGAAGCAGAATTAAAAGTAGCTGAAGCAAGAGTAACTGAATTAAAAGCAGACATTGTTGAATACAAAAAGATAAAGGGATAGTGTGGCATTACCAGTAGTACCAGCAACTAATATAGGTATGTCAGATTTGGCAAAAGCTTGTGGAGTTAAAAATACTGTTCCAGGTGGTGCTGTATCAAGTGAAAATTTTGTAAATTTAAGCTTGAATGGACTTAGGTCAGGTACAGGTGGAAACTTGCTTAAAACAAAGACTGATAGTACTGCAAACCTTGCAGAAGGTGTTAATAATAGCGAAACAGCAATAGATGTAACCGATGGAAGTCAATTTACTGCAGCACAATATATACAAGTTAATAATGAAATTATGAAAGTAATAAGTGTAAGCACTAACACTTTAAATGTAGCAAGAGAAGAAAGTAGTTTAGATAATTTAGCAACAGATAATAGTCAAAATGTTGGTGATTCACATACTAATGGTACAGATGTATATCATGCAAACCCATTTGTTCCCTATTCTTTTCCTGATTTAGAAGGTCTTGGTGGGGGTAGTCCTATCCTAGTAGCAGGATATTTATCATCTTGGCTTGTTGAAAATGATGGAGAAGATTATGGTACTAATACTACCAACATAGGAATGAAGTTAACATTCTACACAAATGCAGGTTCAGGTAGGGCAGCAGATTTAGATGGATACTTAGGAAGATAATATGATTAATAGTAGAAATGGGGATAATAAATTCATTAAACTTATGAGGGAATATACATTATGAGCGACGGCTTTTCACAATATCAAACATCAAGACTAGGGGTCTCTGCTGCTAAGGCAAGAGCTATCTCTGAACGTAGTCAAGGAACATTTGACCTTGGCGTTACTGCGTTAGAAGAGAAAGAAGCTTTACTTAGAGCAGAAGACCAACTACAACAAATTGCTAAAGAAGCTGAAAGAAATGCACGTAAGCGTGGAAGAAAAGCAGGATTATTTAGAACGATAGGTTCGGTAGTAGGTTTTGGTTTTGGTGGACCAGTAGGTACAGCAATAGGTAGTCTTGTAGGTCAAGCAGCAGGTGGAGGATTTGAAGACTACGGAGTAGATGTTCCTGACAGCTTAGTTCCTGGAGGAATACTTTACGGAAGAGAAAGGGATGCGTTTAAACAGCGTGCTGAAGACTTAGAAGAAGCTTTTGACGACCTAACAGACGCACAAAGACAAGGTATTGGTAAAAATGTTCTTACTGATTATCTTACAGGAAGAGGTCTTGGAAAGCTTGGAGAAGCTAAAGTAACAGAGCAAGGTCTTTCATTAGACGATTTATTAGAACGTGGAGACATTACTAATGTAGATTATTTAAAAAATATATTTAAAAGTGGTTTTGGTGGACTTGGAGATAGTGAATTAGAAAAACTAAACGTTATAAATAGACCAGCATCTGCTGCTTTGTCAAACGCTATGAAATTGGGAAAAGGTGCTAATTTATTAAACTTAGAATCTGTATTAGAAAATAATTTATCTAAACCTTTTGATATAGCAGAATTTACAGGACAAAATTTTAATGAACTAGAATTAGATGCATTTAACTTAGGTGGCTTGAAAAAGAAAAGAAATAGTTTATTTCAAGGAACGGTAGGACCAATGGGAGGACTTTTAGGATAATGGCACACATACCAGGACATATAGATTACATATCACAGATACAACAAGCAATTCAAAACCAGCTATCTGGTGGTCAACAACAAGATTCTGGAGGTCAAACCTCTCAGTATCAATCTCCTATGGATGCTCTTAGCAGCATGTTTTCACCGTTTGGTGTTTCAACAGATGACTTAACAAAGTATTCTGGATTTATTGGAGATATACCAGAAGAACTTTATGGACTAACAGACCCTAACGCAGATATATATAAACAGTTTAGAAGTGAAAGACAGCAAAGACTATCAGACCAATTAGGGGAATCATACTCTGGATTAGAACAAAGTTTATTTACAAGCTCAAGACAAGCAAGGGGCATGGAAGGAAGAAGTGGATTAGTTTCAGGTAGAAACGTACAAGCTGATATGAGTAGAGTTGCTTCTATGCAAGGAGATAAAATAGGCTCTGCATTTGGTAGAGGATTATATGATATTGAAGAAAGTATCGTAGATAAAGTAGGAGCAGAAAGAAAATACTTAGCTACATTAGAAGCACAAAGAAGAAGTGATGCACTTAAACTTGCAGGATTAGCAGGATTATTTGGTGACAATGAAGAAGAGCTAGAACAACCTGGTACACAAACTCCAGGTTTTACACTTCCTGACTTTACAAGTGGTTTTAATTTTAATTTTAATGAAGGGGATACAGGAGAATAATGGCTACAGTTAAAAAAACTAGCAGAAATTATGTAAACAGTATATTGGATGCAGCAGCAATGGCTTCAAGAGCAGATACACTTGATGGTATGCTAAATCAACTACCAGGTCTATTGATGCAACAAGAGCAACAAAAAAGAGCTGAAGAAACAGAAGCTGAACGTTATAAAGACCAAATACAGTTTAGAAATACATCTATGGCAACACAGGAAAAACAAGCAAAAGAACAACGTGAGCTTTCTTTAATGTCATTAGTTAGTGGATATTCTCCAGAAATGACTGAAGCATTTCTATCAGGAATAGATGTAGAAACTGAGTTAGGTAATTCAGTAAAAAATGCTACACAATCAGCTAATGTAATTAGAAAAACGAATATTCAAAATGTTACAACACAACTAAACAATTTATCTACGTTAAATGTAGCTGATTATACTTTAGAAGAAATTGAAACACTTAAACAAGACATTCAATCTACAATATACTCAGACCCATATTTAACTAATAATTTTTCAAAACAACTACAAGGTGTTGATAAAGTTTTATCTAAAAAAATGGATAATAATTTTATATTAGAATTTGTATCTGACCCAAGCTTAGGTCTTTCAGAGCAAGCAATTCAAACAATTAAAAACTCTAAAAATCCTTCTGATGCTTTTGAAATAGTAAAAGATAGTTTATCAAAAGATTCAAACCCTGAAAGCCTAACTAAACTAATGAATGCGTATAGTGCATATAGAAATTCAAGAAAAGACGCATTGGGAGATGTAGATGAAACTCCATTTGATATTAATCTGCAAACTTTCTTTAAAGATGAATCTGCAAAGTTAGCAGGAGATGATGCCTTTGACGCATCATTTAATGTTCCTAAAGGTTCTGTAGCACTTTCCCCTGAAGATATACAAAATTTTGATGGAAAAGAAAGTTATGTTTCTCAAGAAGGAGTAACATACAAGATAACATATAATGAAAATCAATCATCTGCTTATGCAACTCCTGTTGCAGAAAAAGATGTAGAAAAACCTGGATTTATTAAAAGAGCATTTAAAGCAATTACAAGTAAAAAACAGATGCCTAAAAGCCAAGAAAACACTTTTAAAAATATGTTACAAAATTTTCCTGAAAACTCTCCTGAATATAAAAGAGCTTTCAATGCATTAGAGCAAGCTGGTCTTCTTCCAGAACAAAAATAGATAATTATGTCAAATGAACAAGACACTTATATACCTAGTTTCTTAAAGCAAGAAACAACATCAGATTCTTTGCCAGAATACGTTCCTAGTTTTTTACGTGATTCTCTAGAAAGTCAACGAGCTAAATATTTAGAAAAAAAATCAGATGAAACTCCAACTTTTTTTGAAGCAGCAATGTCTTCCTTTACAGAAGAAGCAACATTTGGATTATATAATGACCCTTCTTTAGATGCTAGTGAGCTTCCATCAACAGCTAGAATGGGTAAAATGGTGGGAAGTACAGTAGGTTTTTTTGGATTATCTGTAGCTGCAAGTATAGCAACAGGAGGTTTAGGAACTTTAACTTTAATAGGTGCTAGAGCAAACAAACTTAAAGTAGCTGCTACATCATACAATGCAGCAAGAAAAGCTAAAGATGTTAACGCTATGGCTAAAGCAGCTTCAGAAGCAGGGCTTGGAGTTAGAGGCTCTCTTGTCACTAAACTTAACAACAATAATCTTCAAAAAGCTAATGTAGATAAATTTATGAAACTTGCAGAAACAGATGTAGCTGCAGCAAGAAGATTTGCTTTAGGAAGAGAAGCTAAAAAAGATGCACTTTTATTTGGATTTACAGGTCAGTTAACTCAAGAAGATGACGCATCGTTTAAACAACGTGCAGTAGCATTTGGACAAGACGCAGTGGCAGGTAGTTTATTTTCTTTAGCACCAGCGTTTAAATTTACCAACAATCCTTACTTTAAAAACTTTTCACAAGACAAAACTTCTAGAAGAATAGCACAAGGTACAGCTTATTTTGCTTCTGGTTTTACTGCAAGTCAACCTGATGAAGAGAACGATACTCTTGGAAATAGAGTTTTTATTGGGGGTATTACTTTAGTTATGGGTGGATTACTTGGTGGAAGTACTATTAAGACATCTAAGTCTGACATGAAAAGAACATTAGAAAGAATAGGTGTAACAGATGAAAGTCTACTAGAAACATATTCCCAAATTGCTACTGGGGTTGTTTCTAAAGAAGCAGGAAAAGTATTAACAAAACAATATGCAGGTATAGAACTTGTTAACCCTAAAACAAAGTATGCAGCAAATGTTAAAAGAGTTTTTATAGATAAAGATGGAACTCTTAAAGTAGACTTTGATTCATTAAATCCAAACAAGACTACCAAAAAAGAAAGTGTTACTCAGTCTTTTCATGAATTTCATTCAAACTATAAAAGCAAAGATACTGAAATATTACGACAAATAAAAAATAATCACCTTGAAGGTGGAAAACCTTTTTCATTTTTTAAAAATCAAGCTCAGTTAAATAATTTTTTAAATAGAGAAAAATACGGAATCTTAACAGCAAATGAACCTATCTTTCAAACTACAGCTAAAACTCCTTTATATGGTGAGTCAAGAAATGATATGATGATAAGAGAGTTACTAAGACGTGGATATAAAAGAAAAGATATTATGAAAACAGAAGGTACTTATAATAAGATACAAGACGGAAATAGTTTTATTGTAAAAGGAATGAAAGAAAAAGATGCTGTAGAAATAGCTACTATGTTTGGTCAAGAGTCTGTTGTAACTAACAAAGGACTTTTAAATATTTCAAGACCTAAAATTAAACCAAGGCTTTTATATGAAAGAGACCCTATTACAGATGCAATAAAAAAAGATAGACAGGGTAATAAAATACCGAAAATGATACAATCTAAAGATGCTGACGGAAATTTTGTTTTTGACTCTAAAGGTAAACCAATTATGGAACAAGCTAAGCAAGAGTTTGGGTATAGAAGTGGAGCAAAACAATTTCAAATAGATGATATATCTTACGCACCAAGAATGAAAACTATTACATACGGAAAGAACGCAACAAACCAATCTGCGTTTAGTGAAACAACATCTCAAAGTAAAAAACCATTAGCATTTGCTTTAAACTTTAATTTTAAGTCTGAAGCATCTATTCCAAGTAAGTTTAAAATATCACAAGCTACTGATGCAGCAGAAACAGCTGGAGATTTATTTGTTATTAAAACGCATAAAGGTGATAGGAAACAAATATACAGGACCGTAAAAGAGTTGGAACAAAATCTAAATCTAGCTAATTCTAGAAACACTGTAAATACTCATAGATTATTAAAAAAATCTTTGTTTAATAAAAACTCTTTAAAAGAAATGACTGATGACGAAATACAAACATACGGAGCACTGCTAAAAGAAGACAGTAACTTTATGGTAAGAGGTGCTAAAGAAGTTCCTTTAGTTACTCCAGACCAAGCTCCAGAAATTGGTCTTGTACAAAAAATTACAAACTTCGTTTTACCTTCTTCAAGCAAGTTTGAATCTTTAGGTAAAAAGTTTAATGTTCCTGGATTAATAAAAATAGCTGATGACATGAAGTCTTATAGAAGATATAATGAAGAATTAAAATCTGCATGGATTGTTTCTAAAGGGAATATTGATAAAAAATTAGCTGGGTATGGAAATGACATAGACCAAGCTAAAGTATTAAGAAACTTACAATTTAAAATTGAAAAAGGTAAGTTTGGTTCTTTAATAGAAGATATGAGCGATACAGAAATTAGTGCATTAGACGAAATTATGGTCTTTCATAAAGAATACATGGATGATATGTATAAGTTTGCAAAGAAGTATAAAGTAAAACAAAAAAAAGTATTTATAAATAAAAAAGGTAAGGTAGATGTTAAATCAGAACCTTTAGAACAAAGAGAAAACTTTGTATCTCTTACAGTAACCGATGAAGCTCAATCTTTCTTTTCTGGACTAAGAGGAGGAGAAGTAAGGGAAGACTTTATTGAAAGAATAATAAATAGAAATTCAGATTTTGTTAAAAAAGGTAAATATGCAAATCTTCCTATGAACAAAAAAAGAGAGCTTGCTGACAAGTTATTAGAAGAATCATTAGAGCAAAGTCAGAAGAAGGGAATATTTGGAGCTCAATATTCACGTTTAGTTGATTTAGATGCTAAGTTATACTTTGATGGTGACGGAAGATTAATTCGTGGTATTAAAGATATGAAGCTTAAAAAAGGTGACAGCTTTGAAGGAGTTAAGATAGGGAAAGTTGTAGATATTTATGATATGGACTATACTGCTAACATGGATAGATATGCTGCTAGAATTGCAAACATAACGTCTGCTTCTAGATATTTTGGTTCTGATGGATTAAAAATTCAAGGAGATGTTTTTTCTAAACATTTTACTAAAAGATTAGAAAGTATTAGAAACTCTACTTCTACAAAAAATTACAATTATTTTAAATCAGAAATAGAAAAAGATATGGAAATGGTTTTATATGGAGATGGGTATAATGACATTGTTTCACCATTAGCCAGAGGTATGGTTTCATGGACAGCATCTTTAGGGTTAAGTAGTCCTATGTCAGCGTTAAAAAATACCGTTCTTGGAGGAGTTCAAACATACACTACATTTGGTGGAAGAGCAGCTTTAACAACATTGTATAAAACTGTTTCAGATAAGAAGTATAGAGAAGCAATGTTTGCAGCTACTGAAGCAGCAGGAGTTCAAACAGCAGGTAATAGATTTTTAGAAACACAAAAAATTGGTGCTGTTGCATGGAGTAGACAAATACAAAGAGGGCTAACTAAAGGTATGTCAGTTACAGAGCATTTAAATAGAACTTTCTCTGCTATGGTAGGAAGTACTGCAGCTGACGATGCTTTAAAAGCTTTAAGGGGTGATACTCAAGGAGTTATGACAAAGCTAAGAAAAAGTGAAGCAAGAAGAATTTTGGATGAAGTATTAGAAGTTAAAGACTGGCAAACAGCAGTAAAAAAAGGCTCATTTTCAGATGACCAAATGAAACAAATACTATTTCAATCTCATTATATCACACAGGGATTAGCTGACCCTACATCTGTTCCAAGAATTATGAACAAGGCTTATACAAAACCATTCACTTTGTTTTATAGAATTGCGTTTCGTGTAACAGACAATGTATACAAAAATGCATATAAGCCTATTATAAACGATGGAAACATTGCACCAATGATGAGATATGTTGCAGCCTCTACTGCAGCAGGTGCTGGATTACAAGCAATATACCATAAAGCTTACAATACAGACCCAGAGGCTTTTGCAAAAGCACCAGAAATATTTTGGGATAATTTTGTTGCTGGGGAAGGGTTAGGAATATTAGCTACATTTGCTAACACAACAGGAAGAGGGTTTGAAGGAATGACTCCTGCTATTATACAACAAGGAGTTAGACTTACTGGAGCTGTTTCTAAAATAGCAGAAGGTACATTTATTTCTAATACTGACGGTCAAGCAGAGTTACTGCAAAAACAAGGAGCTAAAGAATTATTAGGATTAGCTTCTGGTGTTAACTTTGTTGTAAAAACAGTAGTAAATAATACAAACAGAAAAACGTATCAAAACTTTTCAAACTTTAAACAAAAAGTAGCTCAGTATAGACAAGACATAATAGGAAAACCTTATTCAGGTCAAGTATCTCCAAGTGAAGAAAGAACTTTATTTTATAGACTAAATCAAGCAAATCTATATTCAGACGTTCCTATAGATAAAAAAGTAAAAGACTTTTATGCAGCAGTAGGATATTTCCAACATCAATTTGAAATGGAGAACACATACAGAACAACCCCTAAGCTTGCTAAGATGAAAGCTTACGACAAAGTGTTTAATTATATTTTAAATGAATCTAAACCTGTTAACCTCTCTAGACAAATTTCTGAAGGAAAGACAGTTTCTGATTATGAAGACTTTAAAATGAGATTAAATGATAAAGATTTAAAAGAGTTAAAAGAGTTAGAAAAGATTTACAGACAAAAAACTCAAGAAATGCTTAGAGCTGTTATTTCACAAAAAAATAAGTATCTTAAGTAAAAACGGCTTACGAGAATGCCCCTAGAAGCTCGTAAAATAAATTCTTTGATATAACTATCGCCTAAATAACGAACGTTTTGTAGGCATATCATTAAATGTCTCATTTCAATTTTATACAAAAAACCCCACGAATTGTGGGGCTTTCTGATTTTATAGGCTATTTTATCTTGGCAATACATACATCCACTTGCCATTGACCTGCTTGAACTTAGCTTTTTGTTTATCTTTACGCTTGAAGAGCAGTTCTTGAAATTTCCTTGCTTCATAAGTAACAAGAAATTTTGAGTAATAAGGATAGTTTTCAAATACATACTCTTGCTCATTAACAGTAGTCAAAAGCTCTCCAACTGGTAAGCCAAAAATATACTGTATAATATGAGTAAGCTCATGTACCAGTGCAATCTCAAGACCTAATTGTGGTTTGACATCTACGCCTCCAATAGGACAAATCCAACTTGATGGTGTTTTTTTGTGATAACTATACCATTTCTTTTTACGGCTTGGTTTCATACCTATTCTCATTGATAGACCGTCTTTAAGACCATATTTTGGTGCAAAACCATATCTTGAAGCTTGTGACTTTGTTCCTGATTTTGCCCAATATATATTATCAAAGGTTAACCATTGTTCATTTGATTTTAATTCAGGGTATCTTTTTTCTAAAAATACCTTAGCTTTGTGAAGTGCTACTTCTTTATTTAGTTTCATTTAATACCTCCTTGTAAAGGATTATTCTAACTATTTAACTTAATGGTAAAGAAATCAAATAGTCAAGAAGTTTTTTAAATGTTGATATTGCTGGACTTACAGCTATAGAGATTCGTTGGAAGCGTTTAAACGGTTTCTAAATTTTTGCTTAGCTGCTTCTGGTGAATCCATTATTGAAGCACTGTCTCCGTGGTAACCAACATCAAACTTACATGTTGTACCATACCTGTTTTTAGCAATAATAATCTGTTGACCGAATTGACCGTGTTCTGCCTCTTCGTATTCATATACATAAGGATAGTAGTTAAACATTACGATTTCAGCGTCTTGCTCTAGATTACCAGACTCAGCTAAGTCGCTGAGCCTTGGAATCTTATCTACACGATGCTCAATGTTACGATTTAGTTGAGAGACTAATATAACTGAACAATCAAGTTCTTTCGCAAGCCATTTATATCTACGAGTTACTTCTGCGATACGATGTCTAACATCTCTATTATCACGTGATGAGAACTCAATAAAACCAATGTGGTCATCTATAATGATGTCTGGTCTTATCTTTTTAGCTTCGTTTATTCCTTCGTCTAGACTTCTTAAGTTATCAAATAAATGCAGCGATTTGTAATACTTTTTGATAAACTTTAAACCTTTTTCTATTTCTTCTCTATGGTCAGACGCATTGTTTCTCATCTGTTTATTAGGAACTTGAGTATGCATTGCTAAAAACTTTTTAACAATCTCTACTCTTGGCATCTCCCTACTTATAAACATTACCTTCTTTCCATCAAGAATCATATTTCTGGTAATATTTAACGCTAAAGTACTTTTACCATTTCCTGGTCTACCAGCAATAATACTAATCTCACCTTTAGTCATGCCAACAATAGCTCTGTCAATTCTGTCTATACCAGTTTGCACTAAGTTCTTCTTGGCAAAAATAGCTTCTATAAGCTCATCATCTATACCATCCATAGATTTATGGTCCAGATTTAACATGTCAGTAAAGTTCTCTGCTATTTTTTCTAAGTAATTAATATCAGATGCTACATCCTTATATGATGTATCTTTCTCAATCCTGTCTTTAAATCCTACAATACGCTTCCATAGTTGTCTTCTTAAATATAAATCATAAATTGTTTTACAATGTGTTTTAAAATTTCCAGTTGTTGGTATAGAATCTGTTAACGAAGTAAGATAATATGTTAACTTAAATCCCTTCTCTCCTAAAAAATTTGCAACAGTAGTTAAGTCTATAGCTTTATTAGACTTATGAAGATAGTACATAGCTCCCCAAATCTTTTCATGGTCTTCCATATAAAATACTTTACTTGTTGTAACGTAATTCATGGCTTCATTTATTAATTCTGGTTCTTTAAGTATGCAGCCTAAAACGTCTTTCTCAGACAAGCCACTATACATCTTTGATATTTCAATATTTTTATGTTGTCTATTCATTTAGTTCTCCTCTAAATCTGGTGGTAATCCTTCTAATCTTTTCTTTTCTTTGATAAGCTTACTTTCATACCTCTTATTTTCATTTCTTAATATACCGATAAAGTAATATACATCAAAACCTTTTAGCTCTAATCCCTTTCTTTCCCAGATACTTATACAATGTTTTATAATTTCGTCTTCAATATCTTGACAAGACTTTAACAAAGTATAAGCAGTTAAGTCATCTAAGGTCGTCAGGAAGAGACCGTTTAAACGCTCTAGCGTATCATCTTGTAAATTACTTTTTAGCTTGTTAATCATCCTGGGATAATTCTTTAAGGTGTTAGACCACCCACAAGCTGGACATCTCATTTGACAGCCTTACAAGGAAGTTCTTCTGGACAATCTTGAGATTCCATTGGAACTCTTGCACCTAAAAACTCCCTCATAGGAACTTTACCTTTTGGAAGTGTATAAAACCTCCAAGGTCTTTTGCATTTGGAACAGCGATAAGGCTGAAACTTTGATTTATGACTGTAAGATACTTCATTTTTCTTACGTTTCTCTGACTCAATATAATCATCATCAAACCAGTCTTTATCAAAGTAATGTTCTAGTGTTTCTTTAGAGTATATAGACTCATAAAGGAACAACCAAACCTTCTCTACAAATTTACCTATCTTAGTCGTCGCATACTTCACAGTTTGGATTCACCTTTGATAGTTGCATTTGTTTACGTGTTTCTTCTTTGGATTGGTTTTTTTCTGTAGCCTCTATAATCTTTTTAGCTATAGATAGAATAGCTTCAATTTCATTCTTATCCAAGACCATTGCTGTCTGCTCCATTATCATAGCTGTATTCTGCTACAACCTTACCCTGTTTTGTTGATATATGTTTAGTTGTTATTGGGTGACCTTCGTTTCTTAAATCCCATATTCTGGCACTTAAACGAAAACAACCAAAACTCTCTAAAGCAGTTAACGGAGTAATACGCTCTCCATTTTTTAATGCTACAAGTATCATATCATTTTGATTCATCGGCATCTTTAACTTCCTCTTCATTAAGTTCATTAATTACACTATTAACATAATTTGATGCAAGAAATCTTCTTTCATTAATTTGTTGCTCAAGATTTTGAATCTCTTGACCTAATTGATTAGCTCTAACAAATGACATCTGCCCTTCATTACTTAGGTCGCTCATAACAAATTCTATTTCTTTGTCATCATGATTAATAATCATTTTTTGTTCTTCTTGTTTTTCTATTTTATCTACCATATACTCCTCCTTTATTTTTTGCGACAAGGTGATAGAAAGCGTTTAAACCCTCTAGCCACTTTATCCCATAGTGTTAATGTTTTTACTTTTTTTCTTCTGTATAGTCTAGTTCCAGTAGATTTTACAGCTTTTTTTTTACTTGTCTTTTTCATGCGTAAACTCCTTTATAGTTGCGATTAAAGTTAAGTAATAATCTTGTGTCATAATAGCTAAATCTTTCCCCCTATCTTCTCCCACAAATTGTACATGTATTTCTTCAATAGGTTTTAAGTGTTCAGCTAATTTTTTTCTTTTTTTACATTGGACATAAATAGAATCTTCAATAACCATGTCTACTTCCTGGTGTAGTCCTCTACTTCTTCCATCAGAACCCCAAGTTCTTTCTGCTTTCAAGTCAAATTTTTCTGCTTTAGAAACACACTTTCTTTCATAGTATGTTCCTCTTAATTTATTTTTCGCTGGCATCGTTATCCCTTCCTTTATAGAATTGTTCAATCCAAGTCTTTTCTTTTCTGTTGTGTCTAAAATCTATACCAGCAAATATCCACCAAGCTCTTCCATGTTCTTTAGCAGAATCTTCTGATAGTTTCATACCTTCTTTACTATATGGGTCAACGTGTTTAAAATTAACATTACGCTCCCAAACATTTTTATAAATCTTATTGCCATATTTTTTAGACCAACTTTTTTCTTTGTTTGTAAGATTCATTATTTCCCCTTGATGTCATTTTCAATTTTATCTAACTCTTTCATAATTCTTTTAGTAGCTAAAACACATCCATAAATAACTACTATTAAAACAAAATAATCCCCCATATCTCCTCCTTTTTAAGTTTGCGTGGGAATCTGCAATGAGATGCAAAACATAGATAAGAGGTATAAGACCCCCACGCTAAATCTTAGGGCAGGCATTAGCATTGTTATTATGTTAATATATTCATACGGAAAATAACAACCTACCCTAATTTTGTTAGAACGGCAAGTCTCCATCATCCATTAAAGCATCCTTACTTCTTAAAGTAGCTTTAGTGATAGTTTTTACTCTTGGGGTTTTCATGTCATTTCCTTCTCTTCCAACCCACTCTTCTACAATTACCTCTACGTTAAATAGGTAGCGTTTAAACGCCTCCACGTCTACTTCTGGTAATAGCATCTTGCCATCTTTTTCTTGAACCATATCCATCATACTTAATAATGCATAGTACCCTGCATTACTTCCAGGGTTTTCCTGTAAGTCTGGGTACTTAGATGGGTCTGGTTTCTTAAATCTAAAAACACCTTTGTGTTTTACTTTCTTTCCATCAACATTAAATACTGGCTCATAAATATCTGCAAGATACTTACCTTGAACCTTTATATCTCTTTTAATGTTTAGGTCATCTACTACAACGTTATCGTGATTGCCTTCCTCTACTGCTCCTCCAGGATTTTCTCCTCCAGGTTCGTACCAAGCATCTTCTCCAAAAACGTCATTAAAGTCATCGTTACTTATCATTTTTCCTCCTTAGTTTTCTTTTTATTTTTATTAGAAAATTGTTTAATATACGCATCAACATTACTTGAATTTAACTTTTGATTGCTAATAGCAGTTTCTATTGACTTCTTAAAATTCTCATCTTTATTCTTTATTAAGCTCATCAAATATTTATATTGTTCTTCAGTAATTGCTTTAGGCGTATCTATTTCTGGTAAATCCTCACCTCTGTAAATATATAAACCAAGACCAAACAAAGCAAAACATTTTACTAAACATCTTTTAATAGAGTTATTAATTTGTGTTGCTGTTGGTGTTTTTACAGCTTTATTAAAGTTATCCATTACTGCATGAATTTCTGTTCTAGTAATTCCATCAATAGTTACAGACACTTTAACAAAACACCCAGCCATTGTTTTCATGTAGGGTGCTTTAATCCATCCTCCATAATCTTTTACTTCTGCTGGATGGTCAAACTCATGTGTTTCCCAAGTAGTATCTGGATATTTATCTAAAATTAGCTGTAATGCATCACTCCAAGATAGATAATCATAATTACCTTTCTTCTCTTTAAATTCGTTTACATTTATATCATTTAATGTAGCGAATATTGATAGTTTTTTTGTAGCCATTTAAACTCCTTTTGTATATGGGCAAAGCGTTCTTACTTCGCAATACTTCTCACACTTTTTGCCTTGCCACGTTTCTTCATCATTACACTTAGGTGGTGTCGTATTGCTATTAAGATGTTTTAACAACTCATCTCTCTTATCCGTAAAATACGAAACAATTTGTTCATTGTCAACTACTGGTATATTAACAAAGTAAATATTTTTATCTACTCCTCTGGAAATAGCTGAGAACGTTCCAGCGTCTCTGACGTTCATTTGCAACTTCATTGCTTTTACTTTATGTCCTTTTAATTCTAATAGATACCTGTACATGTTTACTTGATATAACCAGTCACCAAAGTCTGCTAAGTTTTCATTTCTTTCAAATACTTTAACCTGTTTAAACGTTCCCTTTCTTCCCCATGAACCAGACTTCTTATACGTTGCTCCACTTGGGTCTGGCATCATGACATGAGTCATGCCTAATACTTTTGATGCTTTGAAACTTCCAGTATTTTTATAATCAATTAAAGTCTCAGTATCTTTGTCATAAAAATCTAATATCCCAGTAATGTCTAATCCTTCTAATTTTTCTTCTTGTATAGCGTTGTCATCAAGCTCCTGGCTTTCTAAATGTAAGTGATGAATTGTTCCCATAACTGCAAACGCCATGTCTTGTGGGTCAACATAGTAGTCTTTGACTCTTTTAAGGTATGCCTCACATGTTCCAGACAATAACTCAGTTGTGCTTGGAGGTCTTTCTTTAGGTCTCTGGTCTGACATCATCTTTAATGTAGCCACACTCATACAACGCTCTGACATACGGCATGTATCAAGACAGCGTTTAAATGTTGTAGTCTCTCCATCTGGGCAAATAAATCCTATTATTGACATAAAACTCCTTTGTTAAAATTTTGTCTGGAGCAGAAAAGTAGCCAACCTATATTTACAAACAATATATAAAGGTTTAGTATTCCTTTCATGTTTAATTGTTTAATGTAAATCCACTCCAGATAAAACAACTTATATCTAAATAAACGAAAAGGCAAGAAATTAATCTTGCCTCTTCTACAAGGAGTCCTAAAATGAAATACATTTTAAGATGTTAGTACGATTGTACCAACGCTGTATCTTAACACTATAATTATATGGTGTCAAGAAAGATTTACAAAAAACACTTGTGTCCTTTGTTCTCATCGTAGTCTATGTCATAGTCTTGCATCAGCTTAAGTATGGCATGTTGTTTAGATTTAGCTACGTACTGAGCCGTAAAAGAATAATTCTTTTTTGGTATTACAAAGATAAAAGAAGATAGCTTACCTTCTGAAATCTTTCTATATGTGTTTATATCAAGCATCGTAAGTCCTCATATTGTTATATTTATAGTCTCTCATTATAATATACCTTTAAACTGCACTTAAAATCAACTACTTTATACAAAGCGTTTAAACGCCTTGTTTCGTATATAAATCTTGTAGGTTCATTAGCTTTTCTAAAAAGTCTCTGCAAGTAAGTCCGATGTCTAGTTTTACTGATTTAAGACCATCTTCATCTGTGTTAATTACATAGAAAAGTTCTTGTGTTATTTTTGGTATTCCATTATCATCTAACAAGTTTTCTATTGTAGGTCCATTCATATCTTCTTCAGTGCATAAACTATTGTTATGCTCTATGTCTTCTAACATAGTTTCATACGCTATTTGTTTCATTTTTCCCATTATTACTCCTCCTCATCTAAGTCGTTTTCATATATAAAATCTGCCCAGTCTTTACACTGACTACATAAAGCTACAATCTCATCATCCTCTCCTACTGGCTCACTAGCTGGACCACTAGTGCAACAGCTAGATAGTAATGCACCTCTGTCTTCATCTGACATTTTAGACCCACTCATTGTCATGCTCATTATACTCTAAATCATTTGTCATGCTGTCTCTAGCGTGGTCTTCGTTCTTCTCTGCTTGAGCATCATACTCAGCAGTTCTATCATCCACCATATCATTGTACGCATTGTTTTGTAGTTCAATTTCTTTATTTTTTGTTATTGGTTTCCTTAATCTTCTAATTGATGATATTCTATTATACCACATAAATTCAAATCCTAATTCTTCTAGTTCAATAATCTTTCTTCCTATTTCTTCTTGTAACTCAAACGCTTTTTCCGATTTACTCATTTGTCCTCCTTTAGTATAGCCATTACATCTAACTCCCTGAATATAAAAAATTCTTCATTATCAAACAAGAACTTAGTTGCTACGTGATTTTGAAACATAACATAATCTCCTATAGATACGTGTTTTGCTTTTTTTCCTACAGCTACTACAACGCCTCTTGTTTGCATTTCTCTATGTTGTGATGCTATAAGAATTCCACTATCTGTAGTTTCTTTTATTGCATCTGGTTTTAATACTATTCTATCACCTATTGGTGTTATTTTAAGTTCTTTCATTTTTTCTTCTCCATTAGTATATCTATATGTTTACTCTCTAGACCCAGCGACTCTAACATGTTGACCTCGTTTAAACGTAGTTTCTGAGATTGCCATGTGTTTAGTTTATCTATTAATGATATTGCTAATTCTTTACGACCTCTAACAATATCTTGGGTTTCATCTGTGATGCAATCTATTTCTGCGTCACTTACTAGCTCATCATCAAGCCAGTCTTTCATCTGCTGTATTATTAATTTTTCATCCATATTACTCCTCCCTTTTTGTTTTTAATTTACTACCTGGAAAAATCTGGTCATACTTTTCTTTCATGCTCATATCTGCAAACAAAGCCCTTATTGATGTCATCTTTTCATCAAATTCGTGTTGCATATCTTCATCAGATAATAAACGTGTTCCCTCATCATCTATGTAGTAATAAACGTTTAGAGTTATTTCAAACGGAACACCTTTTTTATCAGTTTTAATTTTTTTTCTGTTATTTTTCATATTACGCCTCCTTGTTTTGTTCTGCTAGCTATTGCTAGCTCTAGTTAGTTTAGTTATTATGTTATCAGCTTGTCAAGACTTTTTTTTCCATGACATATTTTGGGGGAACAAATACTTCTTGTTCAAGTTCCCAATACGCCTGGAAGTTAGCCACGTTTAAACGACCTTGATATACTACTGGCGACTTATCTTTGTTCACACTTGCAAACCTATTTGCAAACCAGAAAGCTCTCTTCTTATCTAAGGTCCAGCTAAATCCATGTTCGTGGTCTCCCAGAGTTCCTCTGTAGACAACAATTTCTTCATTGTCCATCACAAGCTTTTCAAACTCTGCATACTCTGACTCATTCATTGAATAGCTCGCCATATCATAGTGATACTCCAGTATCTGTTGTGCTACCTTATCTGTCATCAAAGGATGAACTTTATCAATGTCTTGGTAGCTCTGTTTAAACGCTGTCCAAAATATATCTTCGCTTATCTTGTTCTGAGCTTTGTCTTGTAGTAGAAGAACAATTCCTCCTAAGTCATAATATTTATCTAGTATTTCTTGCATATCTAACTCCTTGTTAAGTGTTGATTACGACTGATAATAATGAATCCTAATACCAATGTCAACATATTTAAAAAGCCACCCTCATTGGCTTGTTATTGACATCGTTTAAACGACTTATAAAAAAGCCCCAAAGTTTTATCCCTGGGGCTATTGCACATTACAAGGAAAATACTTTATAATTAGTTTTTATATTAAACGTTTTTCTAATGACTTTAATCCCTAACATATTGATTAACAAAGCTAGAGAAATCCAACAAAAGAAAATCAACCAGCCCTCCATCATAACGTGACCATCATTTGTGATGTATCTATAGTTATGGTTACCTAGAATGAGCGTTAAAATCACGCATATTACTTGGGTTTTTAAAAACATTAGTATTAATGCTGTGTTCATTTTAGTTAAAATATTTTTCCAATTTGTATTTTTTATCATGTTTAACTCCTTTGTTATTTTATTCTAAGACTAAGAGAGCGTTTAAACACTCTCCTAGTTTCGCTCTTACAAGCTCATCAGTTAGAATAACTCAGCCTCGTTTCCAAGATGTCTTTTTAATGCATTGTTAACATCTCTTTTTATCTTATCATTAAAGAAGAAGTTTTCAAAGCCTTTTGTATCTATTTTTGCTTTTATCTTTTTTAAAGTGCTGTAATCTCTAAAAAACAAATCAGCTGTATCCATTAATTTAATTGTGTCAGATACAACATCAGACATACCATCAAACTCACCACCATTAGCATAAAAACCAATAACATAGTAACCATACATTTCTTTTTTGAAACCATGTTTTTTTTCGTAAGTCCAATGATAATCTCTCATCTGGTCATTCTCTTCAACTAAGTGAAATCCAGCTGTTAATTCTCTTTCGTAATATGGTATTGACTCTATTCCGTTTGGCTCTCCAGAGCTATCATACGTTAAGTCTGAACTATATGTAAATTGAGAAGAATTAGCCCAAGGATGTTTACCTGGTATAGCCACGTAGCCATTACCCCATCCTCTGGCATTACCCCATCCTCTGTCACTGCTCATCTCCTTAGCCATCCAGTAATACGTAGTTCTATCTGCTTTTGTTACTTTGTTCCACTTATCTTTCATAACGCCTCCTTGTTTGTTTCGTTTAAACGCTTTCATCTTTTTTCATGCATTGTTGATTGTAGTCAAATCTGTCTAGCTTGCTTACAACATGCTGAACCATTGAATCAAAATCACGTGTTTTGTGTCCTGAATATTGACCACCACACTCAAACCACTCACCAAAAAAGTCATCTGTTTTGTGAACAATTTTATCAATAGCTTTTTGTTCATCCTGCTCTTTGATTTTAATAGGTAATACCCATTTCTGCATTAGATTTTTAGCACTATCATTATAGTAATTATCTTCCGTGTCATCATCTAAAACGCTAAAATCAACATCTTTCCATACGCTTAAATCAATGTCAATATGTAAACATAAATCATCATCATATATGTTTCTAATAGGTCCATTTTTAACTTTAAGACTTCTAAGTACTTTGTAGTCATCATCGCTATAACCTTGTGCTATAAATAGATGTTTTGGGCATTCTTTATAGTAATTACCAAATTGTCTTTGCTCTGCAAACCATGTATAATGTACGCTACCATAAACATGTGCATTTACTTCTCCTGGTATATTGCTATAACCTAAATCCCCAAGCTCTAAATTGCTTGTGTTGTTAGCTAGGTCAAATAAAAAGCCTGCTAAAAAATCATTTTGTTTTTCATTTAGTTTGTATTTCGTAGTCCAGTTATGTTTCATAATTCACTCCTTGTTAAGTGTTAATGTGTATGACATTATTAATTACTATTGCCAATGTCAAGTTATTTTATTGACCTCGTTTAAACGGTCTCTTTCATTTCTTTTATTTGCTTATTTATTGCATTAAGCATAAGATTTGCTTGAGAGTTTTCAGTTTCTAGGATAGTATATTGTTCTCTCTCTTCGTCATAGTATCTGCCGTCATAATCTTCAAACTCTCTCTCCATAATTCGGTTATTGCATTTTATTGTGACCTGGTAACTTTTTTTAATACTCATTACTATTTTTTCCCAATCCATAATTAATCCTCCTATTGTATAGCGTTTCCGTTTTTATCAAATTGGCTTTCATACCATTTTTGCTCTTCTAGTAGATGTTCTTCATAACATCTTTTTCCCTCTGGGGAATTGAGCCAATCATTTTCCTTGTCAATTTCTTCCTTAATGCATTTGTCACAGCTAACTCCCTCTTGAATAGCATCATCCATCGTTACCTGGTTTCCTCTACAGCTAGGGTCGTTATTAGAAAAATTAACAAGTTTTTTTACATTGTCAAAATTGTCATGAGATTTTGTTTCATTGCATTTTTCACAATTTATTTCTTCTGGTGTATAGTATATCATAATTAAGCCTCCTTGTTTGCGTTAATTAAAACAACCTATAAAATAAAAAGCCATCTTGTCAATAAAAAAAATAAAAATATTTCTATAGCATCAAAAACGTCTTTTGTCAAGCTCTTTTTTTTCTCTGGCTAAAACCTGCTTAACTTGGGCTAATCTACTCCTCACAGAATGTCCCAGGATACCCCTAGAACGCATTAAAAAAGTTTTTTAGTGTGAATATATGACTATCTGAATTTATAGACGGGGGAGCGTTTCAATATCTAGATAAAAGACCTACGTAAATAATCGGCTGTTTAAACGCTCTCTAGTTATACACATAAAAGTTTTCCACAAGTTATACACAAAATGTGGATAAGTCTACACGCCGTTTAAACGCTCTCTAAAAATAGGTAAAAAAAAAGGGCTATTTCTAGCCCTCTTTTTCTTAGTTGGTTTTAATTTACCAGGTCTTCTGGCTAAACTGCTCCACCTCTTCTGGTGTAACCCATCCAGCTGGAGTGTCTATAGCCTCCGTGTTTTGAAAGTCCTTGACAATGCTCAAGCTGGTGTTTTTACCTCCACCTATTACGTAGCTTTTACTTGCGTCAATCTTGACCAGCTCCGTTGGTGTTTGTATGTATGCCTCACCCTTAATCTGTCTGACTTTACACGTTAAATTGAACGTTTGAAACAAGCCGTTTAAACGCTCTCTCGTTGTCGGTGTGTTCCATCCAGCTAAGGTAAACCATAACCCCTTGCCAATAAAGTTGAAATTTGCTATCTCGTTGCCGTGTAGATATAGCGTGCTTTCATTAACTGGGCTTGTCTTGTCCTGATATGCTAGATGCCCCACCGTGACGGATGTATTACCCAGTGTCATTGGTCTTCTGTTTAAAAATGCCTCTGCTGTTTTCTGTGTGATTTTTCTCATTGTTACGCCTCCTCGTTTTTGTTTTCTAATACTTCTAATATATCCTGCAATTCCCAAAGTTTCAAGAGATTTTTGCTTATCCCTGGCTCTGGAAATTCGCCTATTTTTGACGGAGACAATGCCTCGTCTAAGGTCTCTGTTAATAGCTCATTTATTTCAGTTTTAAGCTTGTTAATATCTGTCTTAATAATCCCTGCTTTTATGTAGTCTATTCGCTCCATTATCTTAACTCCCTGCGTAAAGCTTTCGCCCTGTTTAAACGCTGTTGTTTTTTCTTATCTTTTTTGCTGTTTTTTATCACTCTCTGCTGAGTGTCTTTCTGCCTAAATCCAGCTATTTGTTCTGAGCTTAGACCCTGGTAATCTCTTAATCTAAAATGCATAGTATTAATCTCCTTGTATTGTTAATAATCCTAAGACTAGGAGGCGTTTAAACAGCCTCCCAGTTTCGCTGTTCTCAGCTCATCAGTTAGGCGTTAAAATGCTCCTATCTCTGTCAGCTCTATATAGTGGTCAATGCTAAGCGTTTGACCTCCGAACTTTTTACCCAAAACTACATGATATTCACCTTCACCACAGCATAAGCAGTGATTTAGTTGAATTTCTCTAATCCTGGATTTATTCGTATTAAAACCGTGGTCACATGCAATGTCTTCTGTGCCTTGACATTGTAGCTTTATATTCCTGTTTGTGTCTTGTCTTAAGCCCTTAAGGTTAATCGCCTGCTCTGGAAATTCGCCTATCTTTTTGACAACTTTAGCCAGCTTTTTAGTCAGCTTTTTTGTAGCTGTTGTAGCTGTCATTTTACCCTCTAAGCCAATAGCTAAAGCCATCTTTTTAAATACTGGTCCGTGACCGTTTTCGTTGTTGTCAATAGCGTGTATAATCTCATGACATAAAATGTCTAATATACGCTCGCTGTTTTCTCTGTCAGTTGTTGCTATGTTTAGCGTGATAAGATTAACGCCGTTGTTAACATGAGCTTTATAACATACGCCTAGCGTTCTATTATTTTGCCCTGTTTTCCCTGGCATCATGCCCACGTTTAAACGTAGCTTTTTCGGAACTGTTAGCCCAGCTGGTCCGAAGATACTTTTTTGTAACTCTGGCAGGCTGTCCTGTAGCCACTGGCTAACCTTAACTTCTGTGTTAATTGATACTGCTTTTTTCTTTGTCTTGTTCATTTTTTAACTCCTTGTTTTTGTTAATTGAACGCTACAATATAGCATGTTTAAACGTTAAAACAAACACTTTCTTTTATAGCCTCATAGATTCAGAGCGTTTAAACAGGTGAACCCCTAGCTTATATATAGCTGGTAATGTAGGTATTGGATAGCCGTTTAAACAGGCTCTCATTGGTTCTGGGATGGTTCTAGGAATAGATACTATATATAATTATTCATGCGTGTGAACGGGCTGTAATATAACATTATACGTAAGCTTGTCAAGTGCTGATGCTCTCCGTCGGTGACAGGATGACAAGGTGCTAGCCAGGATTGGTAAAAGCATAGATATAAATAATAATGCTTGACATTGTCAGATAGCTGTAAGTCTAGCAATATCAAGGCTAATTTGGAATCTCAACCTACTTTTAGGAATCGTAACTTGAAAAAGACCGGGGGGCGTATTGAAAAAAAAGAAGTCCACACAAAGTTGTGCTATTTTTTTAGATTGTGTTGGTTCTGGAAGTGTTGATATTGCTGAAGATAGAGAAACTGATAACATACTAACTATACTAGCTAGTAGGTTTGTAGAGTTATCCTAACCTAAGTTAAGCAAAAAAACGCCTGAAGTCAAGTACAAAGATGTCTAGGGTCTAAAAAATATTTTATAATTATTCCTTGACTTTTTCCAATCTATAGCATTAAGCTCTATTATGTTTAAAGGACCTAACGGAGCAGGTAAAGGAGATAGACCTAGACCTACATCCATATCTAAGAAAGAATACGACAAACGTTGGGATAAAATATTCAACAATAAAAAGGAATCACATGGCAAGACAAAAAAAGACAAAACCGACTAATAAAGAAATAGTGTATAACATTGCCCTCTTAAGGAAAGAAATGTTCCAACTAATAGAAAGAGTAATGTTAAATGAATCAGTCATTAATAAATATATAGAAATGAAGAAAGATACCAAAAAATTTAATAAAGATTTACAAGATGAAATACAAAAGGGAGCAGATGAAAACACTAAAGCTACCACAAAATAAGACCTTAGAGTTATCTATTAACGGTCACGATTACGATATTCGCTTTATATCTGGAGCTAAGGCTGACTTTGGTTCAGATGAGGGAGAGATATTAGGAGCAATCTCTATGCGTAGCTGTGACATTATTTTAGAGCATGATATGAAAGATAGTAAGATATTAGAAGTATTATGTCATGAAGTAATGCATGCGATAACCTATGGTACGAGTTTAGAAATGACAGAAACACAAGTCCAAGTAGTTGCCAATAACCTATATCAATTAGGTTTTGGTGACTATCTATGGAAAAAAGCAGGAGGGAAGTATGATTCCAAACTACGACGCAATAATAAAAAAAGCTAAATCGCTATGCGACAATAAGAATACAGATTATGCACAAACACAAGAACCTTTTTCTAATTTTGAAATGGTAGAAGCTCTTAAGATATGTGATACATCAACTGGCATTCTTGTTCGTATCTCTGATAAAATAGCTAGAATATCTAATCTATTAAAGAGAAATGGAAATAGAGCGATAGAAGAAGAAAAAGTAGAAGACACTATGTTAGATTTAATAAATTATAGCGTAATACTATTGAGTTACTATGCATATGAACAAGAATATAAAATGTATACTGACTCAGAAAACGGAGATAAAAATGATAAATCCAGGTAAAATATTAGAGCATACCACAAAGAAGGCAAAAGTAAACTTACATTGTCTTACAGATGTACACGTTGGAAGTAAAGTATTTGATAGAGAGCTATTTTTAAAGGCAATAAAGACTATTAAAGACGACCCAAACGCTCTTTGGTTTGGAAATGGTGACATGTTGGAGTTTATTCCACCTAATTACCACATACCTGAAGGCGACCAGTTGTTTGATAACAACGAACAGTACTCACAATTCGTAAAAATGGTAAGACCTATTATGGATAAGTGTGTATTTATGCGTGGAGGTAATCATGATACGCTTCGTTCTGTACGTTTAGCAGGAATTGATATAATTCGTGTGCTATGTGACGACCTTGAAGTGCCTTATTTCCCATTTCCAGGCTATGCAGTGATAAATTATAAGCATAATCGCTTTACATTTGCTAGTGGACATGGAAAAAGTGGGGCAAAAAACGGAGATATGGAGCTTATTAAGCTTAGAAACATATTTCCAGACGCTGATATGTATTATTTGGGGCATAATCACCAACTTTATGCAAAACCAGTAGATTCGTTTGAAATTATGCAAGATAGTGAAGAAGTCAAGCGACAATGGTTTGTACGTGGAGGCTCATTTATAGGATATGCTGAATATGCACGCTATGCTATGTTTGAACCACAAACAAAAGGATGGGTAGAGATAAGATTAAGCGATAAAGACCCAGAGTACATTGTTCACCGTAAATGAAGCAAAGAACTATAAAAGGTAAGGAGCACATTGTATACGACAGTATCAACGAGCTCAGGCAGGCTATGCCATTACAAGCCGTACAAGATGATTGGAGAAATGCTCCTATAAGTTCATGGACCTTAACAGATGATGGGCAGGTTTGTGAGGTGTTAGAACGTGGAACTATCAACAACCAACGATATGTACGCACAGCGATTGGTATGTTTAACTGTGCTCCTTCCGTAAAAATGGAGGGTGAGATGCGAGAGAGTATATATGCGTTTAGTGGGAAAAACAGCAATACAGTGTTTAAAGAACGTGTGAACCCTTCTAAGCAAGAATTTTTGTTCGCAAGATATATAGCGAAGGGCGAAGGCATTACGGAGGCGTTTAAACGTGCTTATCCTAGGTCTAAGTCTGATACGTATATTAAAGAACAAAGTAGTATGTTATTAAAAACAGAAAGGATTAAAACGTTGATTGATAAAGAAATAGAGAAAATATTAGATGAAACAGAGATTACTCCTAAATATCTACTGTTAAAGACAAAAGAAATCGTGGATAACTTAGAAGCAAGAGATAGTGACAAAATATCTTCTCTTAAGATGCTAATGGAAATATCTGGATTACTAGGAAAGAAAGAACAAAAAACAGAATCAATACAGTTGTTTAAAGGATTTAGTCCTAAGCAGCTAGAAATACTAGAGGGAAATGATGTCAAAGAAATTGCAAGCCAACAAAGAGAAGTACCTAGATTGCCAGATGTGCGAGAGAAAAGTCAAGATTCAGAGGTCGCCGATAAAGTATAGCGACTTTCTAATGAACACTATGATGGGAGTACCAATGGAAAAATATATCACTGTTGATTGCCCATGTCTTTGTATGTATGACGATGAATTGGATTTAATTGGATTTAGTAGGGAGTTTATAGAAAATAATGGAAAAGCTTAATATATCTGAAAAAGAGGTGCTACTTCATAAAGCATCTAAAGACTTAATACTGTTTGGTAAGTTATTTCTACCAAATGATTTTTTACATAAATCAGCTTCACCTCCTTTTCATTACGACCTTGGTAAAAAATTAATTAGTACAAAACCTGGGGCACGTACTTGTAACGTGCTACCCAGAGGTTTTGGAAAATCTGTATTAATGAAAGCTGCTATTATGCATAAGCTATGCTATGCCTCCAAAGAAGACTCTATGTTTATGGCATGGGTGGCTGAAGAACAAGGACAGTCTATTGACCACGTAAAGTACATTCGCTCACATTTAGAAGAAAACGATGCAATACGATATTACTTCGGTAATCTATGTGGGGGTGATGAAGGCAAGAGATGGACCGAAAAAGACCTTATTACTACAAAAGGGCATCGTATCATAGCTAAAGGTACTTCGCAGCGTTTAAGAGGGCGTGCAGAGGTTGATACACGATACACTGGTATTATACTAGATGACTTTGAATCAGAGCTTAATACTAAGACAGCTACAAGAAGAGATGAGATTAAGCAATGGATTGTATCAACAGTATACCCATCACTAGAAGAAAGTCCAGGAAGAGAAGGATGGATATGGTTATCAGGAACGATTGTACACTATGACGCATTCTTACAAAATATTGTAGATGGATGGAAAGAAGCAGAAAAAAATAAAAAGAAATACCCATGGGATGTAACATTCATTAGAGCATTAGAAGATGGAAAAGCTACATGGGAAGAACAATTTCCAGTATCTAAACTAAACACAAAGCGACAAGAGTACATAGAAGCTGGTAAAGTAGATAAGTTTGCTCAAGAATATCTAAACGATGCTAGGGATAGTGCTTCTGCTACATTCCAATTAGACAACATAAGGTATCATAACTATGAGTTTTACTCAGATGGTAAGTTCTCTTACCTAAAGAGTGACGAAGAAATGATTCCTATATATACTTACATGGGCGTTGACTTGGCACATACAGCTACAAAAACCTCTGACTATCAAGTAATTATGGTTATGGGAATAGATTCAAAGAAAAATAGATATGTCATTGATTATTACCACGATAAGATACCAGCGTTTGATATGCCAGAGCAAGTATTAAAGATGGCAAAGAAATATGCACCTATAAGAAGATGCTCAGTTGAAACCGTTGGTGCACAAGAGATGGTAAGAGATATGGTAGAAAGAATGGCAAGAACAGAAAAAAGATTACTACCTGGAATAAACAAAGGGGTAAGACCTCCACATGGGATTAAAAAAGAAGATAGGCTTGAAATGTCTATAGGTAGTATTGTTAATTCTAAGAAGCTATACATAAGAAAAGAGCACACGGAACTTATAGAAGAAATATTTGAGTTTCCTAAAGGAAGACATGATGACTTGTTAGATGGACTGTATTATGCTGACTTTTTTGCTAAGCCACCACGTAGTCATGCAATGCAAAACGATGAATACGAAAGACCAGACGATTTTACTGTAAAAGCACGAACTAAAATTAATTGGATGACTGGGTTGAAAATATGAGATTTCGTGTATTCACTGGCAGTAAATTCTTTAGGGATATGGTATCTGATTATACATTAGAAGAATACCTAAGCTACTTAAAAAGGGTAGAAGGGTACAAAAACAAAGTAGGGGAAACATTTTATCCATACAATTCGCCAGAAGGTGGATTAAAAACTATTGGCTATGGATATAAAATTAAATCACTCTCAGAGCAAAATGCTCTAGATAAGGGTGGTATGTCTATTTTAGAGGTAGAACAGACATTAGAGCATGAAGCTATTCTTTCTTTGATGCACGCAAAAAACCATTGCGTAGCAAAAGGAGTTAAATGGCAAGATGTAGATGACAGACTAAAGCACGCTTTAGCTGACTATTGTTTTAATATAGGAAACTTAAGAGGGTTTCCAACAACATCTAAGTGTTTAATGAACAATGATGTTAAAGGTGCTATAGAAGATGACCCAACAAGAGAAGGGTTTAAGCACTATGACAGAGTGTACAAAGACCCAGAAGGCAATAGAAAGCCATTAGGGCGTAATAAAGAATTTTATAAAGAGTTTTTAAAACCATATTTAAATGAGGAAGCATAGTGGCAAAGATAGATAATATAGGATTATTAACAAAACTTTACAAAGCAGTAGATAAAAAAAGAAATCAATTTAATAAAAAGTTTTCTTTAGAAAAAGTTAACCACGATATAGATATGTACAATGTAAGTAATAAAAAAAACATACCTAAACCTTTTGGTGGTAAAACTGAGTATGATTTAAAAGCAGACGCTGCAAACAAAAAAAATAACAAAGCAAGGTAGCAAGTATGGCACAAATTAAAGAAGACCAAAAAGCAAGAGATAATAGAGATATATTTCAACGTTATGCTGATGCACGACAAGACTGGGATGTAGAAGCAAGAGATGGTATAGATTTTACTTTAGGTAATCATTACTCTAAAGAAGAGTCAGAAATACTACAGTCTATTGGTCAAGCTGACTTTACTATAGACAGAATATATGCAGCCATAGATAAGCTAAAATCTTTAATGACTTCAAGACCTGTAAAGTTTGGAGTAGTTGCAAGAGAAGATTCAGATACAAAAATGGCAAATGTATGGAAAACATTACTAGAATATGTTTACGATATATCAGATGGGCAGCATCACTTTAAACAAGCTGTACACGACTATGCTACTGCTGGAATTGGTTATTTCTATTCATACATAGAGCCAGAAGCAGATTATGGTAGAGGAGAAGTCATGTTTACGCATGTCAATCCATTCAGAGTGTACGTAGACCCTGCTTCTAGAGACAGGTATTTTAAAGATGCTGCAAACATTTTACTGTCTACAATCTTAACTGAAGAACAGTTATTAGACTTATATCCAGACGTAGAAGAGCATCTACCAAACATAGAGACGTATACATCTGACCATAATGACGACTACCCTAGTTCTCAACAAAAAAATTCACAGCAAATATTTACACCTGCAGAAGTACAAGATAAAGATTATGCAAACGGAGTAAACTCACGTTATCGTATTATTGAGCGTTTTACTAAAATAAGAGTTCCTTTCTATAGAGTAGCCGACCAACAAAACAACTCAGAAACAATTATGAGTCAAGATGGTTTTAAAGTATTTATGGCTGAAAATGAAGCAAAGTTTGACAATAATACATACGATTTTGTAGAAATACCACAAACAAGAATTAAAGTTACAGCATCATTAGGACAAGTCCTTTTATATGAGACAATACTTGATACTGATACATACCCTATTGTACCAATACCAAATATATGGACCAATACTCCTTACCCTAAATCAGATGTAAACAAAGTAAAAGATATGCAAAGACTACTAAACAAGTTGTTTTCTCTTGCATTGTCTCACGCACAAACCTCTGCTGGACTAAAACTATTAGTTCCACAAGGAAGTGTAGAAAGTATTTCTCAGCTTGAAAAAGACTGGGCTAATCCTAATGCTGTAATAGAATATGACCCAAGTTACGGAGAACCACATTTTCCTTCACCTCAACCATTAACAAGTCAGTTTTATGCATTGATTAATCAAGTAGAAAGATATATTGATTTGAACTTTGGTGTTCCAGAACTATTACAAGGATTTAAAGAAGGTGCTCATAGTAGTGTTAGAGGAACAATGTTACTAGCACAAATGGGAGAAGGTAGAGGAGCAAGTAAATTAAGAGATATAGAAATGTCTTTACAACAACTTGGTAAGGTTTTATATCAAATGTCTAAAGGGCATTATGATTTTGAAAAGAAGTTTAGAATAGTACAACCTAATAATGATATTACTGAGTTTGCTATTAACAATAGATTATATGATGATAAAACAAAAGAAATAGTAAAAATTGAAAATGATATTACTTCAGGTCAATTTGATATACGTATTGTTTCAGGCTCTACAATGCCAAGCAATAAACATGCTGAATATCAAATGTATCTAGAAGCTTATCAGTTAGGGTTAATTGACAAAGTAGAAGCGTTGAAGAAAACAGAAATCTTTGACAAGGAAGGCGTATTACAACGTACTGGAGAAGTACAGCGTTTACAACAAGCCGTTAGTCAATTACAAGAACAAAACAAAATTCTTTCTGGTGATTTACAAACTGCCCAAAGAGAGTCTATGTCTGACAGAAAACGTGTTGAGGTACAGAAGTTTAAATCTGAACTCAATAAAGTGGTTACTGGAGCACAGGCTCAACAAAAAGTAAATACAGAGCGAACAAAACGTCAACAAGAACAACAGGTGCAGGCTGGAATAACTTCATTAATGTCAGAAGATATTGGTGAGGAATAAACAGCACATCAAAGGAGAATAACATGAGTGACGAATACATGAATGAACAAGCTTTAGAAGGTTCTGAAACTTCTGAAAATAATGATATAAGTGAGTCTGATAATCAAGAAATGGATTTGAGTTCTGACGTGCCACAAGAAGATGATGCACGTAAATTCCAGTCTATGTACGATAAAGCTCAGGCTGAGTTAGACAAAGTAAAACCAGTAGCACAGCTATTTCAGGAAAATCCTGAACTGGTAGACGTTGTCAGAAACCACTTATCAGGGGGTAAAGGACAGGACAAAGAAAATATAAAGATAAACGAAGAGGAATTCAATCCTTGGGATGCACATACTAATCCAAATAGTAAGTCGTATCAACTTAGAGAGCAAGAAATTGAGAAAGCTGTAAATAGTAAAATGCAGGACTATATGGGAAGATTAGAAGCCCAACGTTCTATTGATACTTTAAAACTTAGAGCTCAAACTGAATACAAGCTATCTAATAGTGATGCGAATGAATTTGTAGAATTTGTGACAAAGCCAAAGGAACAACTTCCTCTTGAGACACTTTTTAACGTATGGAATACAAACAAAAATGGAATGCCTAGAGCAAATCAAAATATTGAAAGCGTGAAAAAAACTCAGCAAAGACCAAAGTCTGCTGGTTTAGTTCAAGGTGGAGAACCACCTCAGTTATCAGATAATGATAATATGTGGAATAATATTTTAAAAGCTGGTAATCCTCTTTCCATAGGTGGTAAAAGTGTCATTAAAAAATAATCTGGGAGGATTAAAAAATGGCAATAACAAGTGGACAATTAAAATCTACTAACCTAACAGCTGCTACAACTGCTGCTGATTACGGTGTTGCTCCAGACCAAAGACGATTATATAACTTTTCTGACAGGATTGCTGAATTAGCACCTGAAGAAAGTCCGTTTTTCGTCTATCTGAGCAAAACTGCTAAACTTCCTACTGATGATTCTTTGTTCCGTTACTTAGAAGACAGAACAAAAATTAATTACACAAGTAGAGAGTTTTTTATTGACGGTAATATGAACGGAAGTGCTGCTGTAACAGCTGGTACTGACTATTCACTTACTGTTGAAGCAGCTGAAGGGTCATCAGACTCTGCAGGAAACGTAGACTGGTTAGTAAAAGGAATGGTAATAGCAATCAGAACATTAGGAAATGCAACAGGTGCTGCAGGTTACGGAAACGTAATTGTAAGAGTAGAATCTGCTCCAGTTCAAAATGCTGCTGATACTACATTCGTAGCTAAATGTATTTCTGTTTCAAGCACAGCTTCAAACATGAACAAAATACTAGATGCACAAAGATGTCAGGTAATCGGTTCAGCTTTCGCTGAAGGTTCTGGTTCACCAGACGTATTCTCAGACAGCTTAGACGATGGATTTGGATATACTCAAATCTTTAAGACAGCTGCTGAAATTTCAAACACAGCTCACGCTACACAATTACGTGGAGTAAGTAATGAGTTTGATAGAGTCTTAGCTCAAAAACTAAGAGAACATAAGATAGATATTGAAAGAGCTATGCTTTTTAATCAAAAAGCAAGAATTGACGGCGTTCAATATTCAGAAGGTCTTATTGGTCACATCATTAAAAACAGTACAGTAGTATCTGATGACTCAGCGTTATCATACAACTCAGGCAAAGCATACTTTAGAACTATGGCTGAAGCTGAACTAACTTATGATAGACTATTAAGCGACTTTGAAGTGGTATTTGACCCAGCTCGTGGTGGTTCTAACGAACGATTAGCGTTGGCTTCATTACCAGTAATGTCTTATTTCAATAAGATGGGTGCTGTGAGTTTCTCAGAAAACTCAACAAACGGTACTCAATATCGTATTAACATGGATGAACTAAGTGGTCAGTTTGGTCACAAATTAATGCAACTTGACACAATACACGGTACAGTGTATATGGTTAAAGAACCATTATTTAGAGGACATTCATCAGGTATGATGGCTATGGCTGACATGAGTAAAGTATACTACAGACCATTAGTAGGTAACGGAATCAATCGTGATACACAAGTTATGACAAATGTACAAGGTGCAGATGAAGACTTGAGAAAAGACATGATTCTTACTGAAGCTGGACTAGAAGTATGCTTACCAGAGTCACATTATCTAATTAACCTAGAAAACGTATAAGGGAGATTGAGATGAAAACAAGCGTATTAAATAGTAATAGTGGTGATTACGGTAAACAGTATAAACAATGGGTCGTAGAAGCAGTAACTGCTGATAAGACACTTGATGGAGATGACTCAGGAAAACTATTCGTAGTTAACCCTGCAGCTACAACTACATTAACATTACCATCTGTTTCATTAGTAGGATGGAATTGTACTGTTGTATTAACTGAAGGAATTGCAGCAACTGATGGTTCTATGGACCAAATTGTGAACATTGCTTTAGGTCAAGGTGATAACATCGGACAGGTACATGAAGTAGCTGGTGGTGCTGGTAACTTTGCAGTTACTGGTGACGACTTCTTTGTGTTTACTGCTGCAGCTACCCCAGGTGATAGGGTTGAACTTATCGCTGACGGTACACAGTGGATAATCCAAGGCTATGTCAAGAGTCTAACCGATGCTGATTTCTCTGCTAACGCAGACACTATAGCATAAAACAATCCGTAAGGATTAGCAGTTTGGGTACTGTGGGGTTATTCGTAAAAAGGTGTAACCCCAAACACCCATAATGAAATTTAATTAAATAGGAGAATACAATGGCAAATTATAGTGCAGCAGAAGTAAAAGTTATTATAAATGATATTAGTGTAAATGCTAGTAGTGTTGATGGTTCGTTAGCAAAAGAAGTTAAGACTTTTGTAGCTACATTAACAGATAATACAATTATTTCAATAAACACGGTAAAACTAGATAGCTCAAGAGTTGCTTATATAGTTACTTATATGTAGTATGGCTAAGTGTCAACATTGTAGCGAGCCTAATCCAGAAGGGTTATTTAACTGCCCTTCTTGTGGTAAAAAGGCTAATAAGTCAAAATGGACCACTAACACCTTTATTAGAGAAGGTGGTTATGCAACAGCTATTAGAAAAGACCAAATAGATTTTGGTACAAAAGATATGAATGAGCACATAAAAGAGACAAAGAAAAAAAATGATGTTTCAAGAGATAAAAAGATAAATTCGCTTATAAAGTGGAAGTAAATTAGTGAGAGGTTTAACAAGTAATACAAGAAGAAGTAATGGAGCTAAAAAAACTAGACAAGGTTGTAGCACTAATACTAAATATGGAAATAAGATGAGTAAAAAACATTATAAAAAAAAGTATAGAGGTCAAGGTAGATAATGGCAACATTTCAAGTACAAGTAGAAGATTTAACTGGGAGCGTATCAGATACAACAGCTTTAACTAGTTGGTTGACTGATGGTGCACGTTCTGTTATGTCTATATTACCTATGACAATGTTAAAAAGAGTTGCGTCTCAAGATGCATTTGTAAACACAATAGATGTAGAGGGCAAAAAAGTTTTAACAGTTACTAGAAATGATGGAACAATAGACCACCCTTGTAGAGAGGTGATTCCTTCTATGAGAGGTAGAATTATTGACCAATCTTATATGGAATATGCTTCTGCTACTGACCCAGCTTTTTATATTGATAATCAATTATTAACTGTAAAGCCAGATTCTAGTGGTTCTAATCAAAGATTAACTTCTATTAATATGTCAATTACTGTAGCACATGGAGATAGTGTAATAGATAACTTTCCAGATGAAGCAGAGAATGCAGTAGTTTTATATGCAGCAAGAAATGGTGTTCAAAGATTAATGAATGATATAAATGTTTCAGTTTCTGACTTATCTATATCTTCTACAGAACCAGTATCTCCTACATTAAGCACCGTAACTTATAGCGATGCTACAAATGCTGATGCAAGTGCATCTTCAGTTAGCAATATTTTAGTATCAGGCGTATCAGATGTTGACCCAACGAATCAAGTTCCTACATATACAAAACCTATATTAAGTTTAAGTAGTGCTGCAATATCAGATTTTAATATAAGTGCTAGTGCACCTTCAGTTCCATCAATAGATGTTATAACTTATACAAACGCATCTAATCAAAGTGCTTTTTCAAGCGACTTATCTTCTGTAACTTTTGGTTCTGTTCCAAGCGAAATAAATGTTTCTAGTAGTGCACCAACATTTACTCCACCAGTATTAGATGTAGATATTTCTCAATTTGAAACATTTTTAGAAACAGAAGAAGACACTGAGCTAGCTCAAATTCAACTAGGAAGGCTTAACAATGAAGTATCTCAATATCAAAATAAGTTATCTGAGAGTCAAGCAGAGTTTCAAAAAGAAAATTCAATATATCAAACAGAGTTTCAAGAAGCTTCTGCAAAATTTAGTGCAGACCAGCAAAAAGTATTAGAACAGGCAAGACTTGATTTAGCAAAAGCACAGCAAGATGCACAAAACTCTACTAATGTAGATATAGCAAATAAAGCTAAAGACCAAGAGCTTGCTTTGCAAAATGCTATAAATAATATGCAAAAAGCAGTGAACAACAATAATAGTATTTTATCTAAGTTTCAACAAGAAATTGGATTGTATAGTCAGAACGTAGCTAAAGAAGTTCAACAATATCAACAAAGTACACAAAAAGAATTAACATTATTTCAAACAAGAACATCAGTAGAGTTGCAGAAATATTCACAAGATATACAAAATGAATTAAATGAGTTTAATAAAGACAATGTAAGGTATCAAGCAGAAATGCAAGATGAGGTTTCTAAACATAATACTGCTTTACAAAGAGCAATTACTCAAGCACAAATAAGTGCAGCAGATGCACAGCTAGAGTCACAGCAAGCTACTTCAGTTGATTTACAAAATAAAGCAGCAGACCAAGCTTTAGCCTTGCAAAACTCAGTACAAAATATGACAGCTGCTATACAAGATAACAATTCTAAAATGTCAAAGTATGGAGTAGAATTACAAGCTTATGGTTCTAATATTAATAAAGAAGTACAGGAGTATGGAAGTAATTTACAAAAAGATACTTCTAAGTATACTTGGTATGCTCAGCAATATCAAATGTTAGACTCACAATATAAAGAACAAATACAATTTTTAACAGGGCTATCAAGCCCACAACAAAGGTAATTAAAAGGAGAGTAAAATGGCAGATAGAGCACAAGGAAATATATCTTTTCAGCCTATAGTAACAATAGCAGCAGATGCAGATGCAGATGCAGTAGATGCAATACATCACGATATTAAAAGAAGTCTTGGTGGAAAATTAACATTTACAGTTGCAGATGGAGACGATAATTGGTTTTATGCTCCAAATGTAATTGCAGTAAACGCAAGTCAAGAATTGTTTGGTGCATCAGATAATGCTACAGATTTAGTAGGTGCTAGTGGAGACCAATCAAATGGACCAAACGAAGCAGCAGGTGCTGCAGTAACATTTACAGATGATTCTTTAGCTGATTGTGACGCAGATAAATTATGGTTTTTATTTATAGAAAACACTGGAACAAGCGATACATCTAATACAAGCACAACTAATAGTGTTTATTTTAATTTAGATGGTGGAACAGCAGCTCACGGAACACCTGACCAAATTGAAGTTGCAGCAGGAGAAGCTTGGATGGGAAGAGTTAATGGACCAGTATTAAGTAATATATTTATCATTACAGCACAAGCTAGAGGAGCTGGAGCAGCAGCAACAGTAAATGAAAGCACAAGTGTTAGATGTACAGTTGCAGCTATAGTAGAAGATGTGGCATAATGGCAGCAATAGAATTTAACGGAAAAGAAATATATAGTAGAGTGCTTCAGGCAGTTCCTGGAGTATCAGAAAACTATGTATTAAACTTAATTAATGAAGCATTGATTGATATGGGAATGCATCAACAAAAAATGGAAAACGCTAAAACTGATTTAAAGCATAATCAACTATGGTATGCATTAGATGATGATGAGTCTGTTACAATTAATAAAGTATTTAGATGTGTTATAGAAAACTCTGATGGAGAGTATATAATGATTCCTAGATTGACTCCTGGACAAATAAAACAATTTTACAATGAAGCAAGTGCTGATACTAAGACAAACACTGCTTGGACGGAGGTATAATGGCAGCAGTAGACAGTCCGTATAAAGACCCTTCAAAAACATTTGTTTGGTGGATAGAAGGCGATAGACTTGCTATAGCTACATCAGAAGGAGATGTTAATACTACGGAAACAAGCGAAGGTAAGTTAAAACCTGTTCAATTAGGTTCTGGAAACACAGTAACTGGTGGATTAATTATTTCATACCATGCAGAACCAGACAAACTTACAAGTATTACAGGAACGATAGATGTTGATAATGTATTACAGCCAGCATTAATTGAGTATGTGAAAGCAAAAGCTTTAATGGATGCAGCTTCAAGAGAAGACAATCCACAGATAGCACAGATTAGAATGGCTGCAGCACAACAGTCATTAGCTTCTTACAGAGAAGCATTAAGAAAATTTGGAATGAAGAAAAATGATAAGGTAGGGGGAACTAGAGGTATAGTTCCGTCTGACATGCGATAAGGAGACAGCAATGGAAGTTAGCAAAGACAGTAAATTTACATTTAGTATAGAAACATTAATATCATTAGCAACTACGTTAGTCTTAGTAGTAGGTATGTGGTTTACACTACAAGCAGATATTAAAGAAGCAAAAGAATTACCTGAGCCACCAATAGGTAGAACAGAGTATGACTTAAAGGACCAGATGATTAGAAATACAATCATTGAAACTGAAAAAGATGTACAAGAGATTAAAGAAGAACAAAAAGAAATGCGTACAGATGTTAAAAACATTGAGCGTATGTTAATGCAAAAGTGAGGTACAGAGATGAATTGGTTATCTGGTATTACATATTTGGTTGGTATCTGTTTATCGTTATCGCCTTTATATGCTCAAAGTAGTTTAAAAGATTTACAACAGATTCAATTATTGAGTCAAGATGAATGCGTTATAGTCCAAGTAAATGCAGATTGGAACTTTAAAGCATCATTAGATTTAAATGGTTTAAATAATTGCGTATGGTTTAATGCAAGTATAGACGACAAAGAATATGGTGCAATTATTACAGATGAATGGAAGATAGTTTCTGTACCAACAATAATTATGTTTGAATATGGTAAAGAAGTAAAAAGATTTGAAGCTGGATTAAGTTTCAATTTAGATAAAAATAAAATCATCAAGGCAATCAAAGATGAAATTGATGAAATACAACTAAGGAAGTTTCAATGATATATTTAGCAAGATGGTTTAAAAAGTTATTTTATGGTTCGTTGTTATTAGGAACTTTAGC
>Ga0181401_1000055_pt1 | contig 36913 bp, 16 predicted proteins | sample 24SPOviralmetaG_FD_130130 | JGI IMG/M metagenome (GOLD analysis project Ga0181401, IMG submission 130130) | Marine viral communities from the oligotrophic San Pedro Time Series (SPOT) site, San Pedro Channel, CA, USA - 24 SPOT_SRF_2011-07-20 | ecosystem: Environmental > Aquatic > Marine > Strait...
AAATCAACGTTAAATCTTAACACTGATGCACTGTCTTGTCTAGCTTGAATTCTATACAGGTTTTCTGCGTATAATCCAGATCCTGATTTGGAAAATATTTGTTGGTAAGTTCCAGTCAAATCTGAATTTCCTATAGTTGATCCACTGCCTGTACCAGTTGAAGTAGTTTGTGTATGGTTCATTTTAATTGTACCCATGGCAGTCAATAATGCTGTCCAGTCGTTGTTTTTGGAATTGGATGCCCCTGATCTGCTTGCACTAAATCTTATTTCCCCGCCTGAGTTAAAGAAGTGTCTTCTAGCGTTTGCACTAGAAAATGTCACAGTAAACGTGTGATTTACTGTACCACCTCCGCCTCCACCCCAAGGTGTTGTTCTTGAACTATTTGTTGCAGCTTCTGCAGAGCTGTTACCAGCATCAATTAATAATTTATTTGTTTCTATCGTACTAACTGCTGCATCGTAGTCGTTGAAACCTTCTGTTGTAACATTTAGTGAAGCTAAATCAGTTCCACTAGCATCTGCGCCGATAATTTGTCCAACAGCAATATTACCTATAGCAGCATTAGTTCCTGATTGGTGATTATTTGCTTTATTTAAATCTGTGCGTAGGTTATCAAATTGTGCAGCAGTAATTGTGTCTCCTGCTGATACTTGGGCACTTGCTAGAGCCTGTCCATATCCATCAGTACCCGAACCGGTTCCCATAATGGTGTTTATTCTACTTTGTAAACCATTATATTGTGCTGCTGTAACTGTATCACCGTCGGTAACTGCCATAATTTACTATTCCTCTATCAGTACTACTATATTTATGCTACACTAAACTGCAACTTCTATAGTTTTGACTCCAGCATCGTCGCTGTCTTCTAAACTTTTTCCTACTACACAATGCGGACTAGGATGAGCACTGTCAGCTTTCAGAGATGTTGCCGTTCCTGGTACCGGTCCTGTAACTAATATATCACCTTTTCTAACAATACCTTCTACTTTACAAGGTACACGCCCTTTAAGTGCTATAGCAACACCTTCAATAGTGTTATTCATTAAATGTGCTGGATTTGTTGATACAACACCTGCTAGTCTTGTGTCACAAAATGTTTTGCATTCTGTTACTTCTGCTTCACCGCCAAATACCACTACAGTACCCGGTTCGTAATCTGCGTCTGATGTATATTTTTCAGCCAAGTCAGCAAACTGTGCCGAAGTAGCAGTTCCATTAAAAACGTTTGCTGTAATGTCACCTGTGCCGTCTCTGGCTGCTATTGTATTATTAGTAGCACTTGTTGAAGCACTACGTGAAACACCGCTAACTTCAAGTTTTTGTGAATCTGTTGCTGTTCCACTAAATGTGGTTGCATATATTGTGCTGAATCCTGCTGTAGCTGAACCAATATTTACAGTTTCAACTCCTGTCCAGGTTGCTACATTACTGTATCCTGGTAATATTGCATCTGCTGTTAATCTTAAAGGCATCTTTTGTGCCGCACTTGAATTTTGAACTTGGAAATATGTTTGTGTTCCTTGTTCGTTTGCAATCAATCCTTTATTATCGTCTACAATTTTAATTGCTAAGTCATTTGTATTACCTACAGTAAGTCCTAGGTCTGAAAATTCAACTACTGTAGTAAATTCTGTTGCTGATCCAGGAGTAGATACTACATAATTACTTGCATCAATGCCATTTAGTTTTAAAGCATTGGAAGCTGTACCCCAGAACCTGTGTCCTGTCGATGTAACACCACCTGTTGAGTTTATAGTATTCTTAAGAGTTAAACCTTGTCTAACAACATCAAATCCTGGATAGGAAGATGCATCTTCTGTACCGATTGTAAATTCTTGGGCACTAATAATATGTATGACTTCATCGTTAATTATTGACTTAATAACTGGTCTAGATGTGCCACCTGTATCTCTAATATTAGCACTCTGGAACTGTGTTACTGTATCACCAACACCTTGTGGTCCTACTAGTACAAAAGAAGTGCCGTTGTATGCATATAACTGTTCGTTGCCTGTATCCCACCAAAAGTCACCTAAAGCAAGGCCAGCAGGGGTATCTGCGCTTACTTCGGCTCCTCCAGTAGTTCTCCATTTTGTTCCATCATAAAATTTTAGTTTACTATTACTAGTATCGAACCAAATTTGACCACTTAGTGCTTTAGGTGGTTGATTTCCACCTGCAAAATTTTCAAGTAAAAATACAAAGTTTTCGTTTTGTATTTCTCCATATCCAGCATAGTTTTTACCTACTAGTTTTAAGTCTGTAGTTTGGTCTATAGTACCATCTTCTACAACTGTTAGCTGAACATTGTTATATCTGTTAATTGTATATGACATGTATTACCCCTATATGTTTATTTATCGCTTTTGTCATTATGTTACTGTCTGTAGCGTTCTACGTACAAATGTCCATGTAGCTCCAGATACTGTATATTCGTAAAGATATCTTATAGCTGTTAATGTAGCGACACCGCTTGCATCGTTACTTTGGCTAATATCTTGAATTACTGTTTCAGCACTGCTTACATTGTCTTTATCTACTGCAATACTAGACTTGGTAAGTACCCCAGATGTATCCGGACTAGTTGTAATATCAACAGTAATACCAGAAACTGTTGATCCTGTATATGAAGTTGCCATTACGTATGCTGACGTTCCTGTTTGATAGTTGCTTGCAGACTGCATATTTTCTAACAATGTAGCAATACTATTTTTTGGACCGTCACCTGAACCAACAACAGCAGGATCCGATAATCCTGTTATATCAAAGGATATAATTACATCTTTACTATATAATTCTACATCAACGTAGTTTTTTGTTGCTGCATCTGTTGTTGCAGAAGGTTCAGCTAGTCCTGTAATATTTTGACTATCAATAGTAATATCGCCGCCTGCTACAATATTAAGTCCAGTACCATTTAATCTTGTAATTGTTGCAGAGTTTAAACTTATATCATCAACAGTAAGTTCTGATAGTGTACCTACCCTTGTAAGTCCTAATGCATTATTAACTGTGCTACCAAGTGTAGTCTTAGTTAAAATACTTGTACCACCTATATTATAAGACGGATCTGCATTTCCTATATTTTCTTCTAGATCAATATCAACATTAGAAGTAAAACTATTGGTTGCTTGCTCCCATGTCCAATCTTTACTACCGTTGGAGCTCCTTAAAATAATTCCTCCACCGTCTATAGTTGTATCATCACCTTCGGTACTGTCATCTAATAGTCCTAATTCAATATTTTTGTCTTCAACCCTTAGCGTACTTGTATTCAAATACGTTGTGTCACCTTCAACTAGTAAGTTGCCACCAATTGTAAGATTACTTGTAAATCTACCATCTCCTGTTACATCTAAACTGTACGCTGGATTAGATTTCCAAATGCCTACATATTTTTCACTAGTATCTACATAAACAGCAGGCAAGAAACTACTTCCGGATCTAACCTTAAGTGCAAGATCTTCATTACTAGCCTGTGTTTCTAATGTTGTTGTGGTTCCAGCAATTTTTAAAATTGCATATTCAGTTTCACCGACCCCAACACTAAGTCCTGCACTGTTTTTAATTTTTAAACTACCTGTAGTTGCACCATTTGCATCTGTGGGTATAAAGTTTTCAGCAGCTCTAACAATACCTGCATCATCAACAAGTCCTTTAGCACTAGTTGCTGTTCCTCTATAGAAAAATCCGCTGTTGACTACATTAAAACCTTTTTCTAATAATTGTCTATTTTGTGAATCACCAACAACTTGTGGATATCCTGCTATAGAATATTCAGGTAAAATATAAAATGTTTCAGGTGAAAATATACCAACAAGTGTGCCGCCTAAAAATAATTTTAATATAGTGCGTTGTACATCAGTTGCATCTAATTGACTTGTTACTTCAAATCCTGTTTTTCCTTGTCCGGCACTATATTCAGGTCCTATAAGGGTAAGTTCAGATCCGTCCCAAATGTATAATTTATTATTTTCATTATCAATCCAAATATCGCCTTTATTAAGGTTACTAGGTTGAGTACTACTTACAACACTTCCTGTAGCAGGTCTAAAGACTGTACCATCATAAATTTTTAACCTTGCATCTTGTTTATCATACCATAATTGTCCTACCATAGGATTTGTAGGTTGAGATGTTGATGCAAAATTTTCTAAAAGGGCAATGAAATTTTCGTTTAAGAATTCGCCAAAGCCTTTGTAATTTTTTCCAATTAAAGTTAAGTCAGTAGTAGTTAAATCAAGTATACCATCAGTTAGGTCTACTAGTAATTCACCATCTGTTCTGTTTAGTCTATAACTCACTACTCTTACCCTCCAGTATAAATTATGAAATTCATTGTCATAAATGGATTCATAACACTTATTGCTTGCCCTACGCTCTCTTCTGTCAATATGCCACCGCTTGCAGGATAGGCTTGACCAGCACCTGTTCCTGTTGGTGCATCATAAATGATTGCGTCATTATCATTGGGCGTACCGCTTACATCTCTAATTGCATAGTATTGATCGCCGCTATCACCTCTAAGATCGTGTTCGTGTTCAGGCAAGTTTTCTGTTGTTATTGTAACTTGTTCTGCACCATCTTTTGACCCTATAACATCTGCAGAAGTTGATGTAACAATATCAGCACTTGTCCCGCCCATATTATCAGCACCTAATATAAATCTACCACGTAAATCAGGAAGTGCAAAATATCCTGAAGTAGGTGATGCTTTGTATGTAGTACCAATTACATTATGTAACTGTCCGTAGGCACTTATCAAAACTTCTGTACCATCACATATTAACCAACCTACAGGTGCGGCACCTCCTGCAAAAGGAACTACAGTTCCTACTGGTGTTAATCCTTGTATTGCACTGAACAAATTAATTCTGTTAATCTTTTTAAGTCCAGTATCGCCCGATGTTCTGTTAATTAGTAGTTCGTCATCTGCTTGAGAAGACAGAACATTTGTTTTACCAGCAACAATATCGTTACTAATACTTGTGTTAAACACTTTTAATGTTCCGCCTGTTTGTCCGTCGAAAACTGTATCAGCAGCTGTTATATCTCCTGCAAACCTAAAAGTTGTTGCACTAGTTAATCTATCTGAACTTCCTGCTCTACCTGAAACTGTACCGCTTACGTTACCTGTAACATTACCAATAAAAGTTGTTGCATACATCCTTGCATATTTTGCAGTTGTACTACCAATATCTTTTGTGTTATTTTCGTTTGGCACTATATTTCTTGTGGTTGTTATACCAGTTACATTTAGTTTGCCTCCAATATTAGTATCCAGTGCTACACCCAAACCGCCTGTTGTTCTAATACTGCCATTAGCAAATGTTGAACTATTTACAGTCGAAGTAGTGTTTATAAGTCCGCTTGCTTGTATGTTACCTGTCACATCTAATTCTTGATCAGGAGCAACATTGTTAATGCCGATTTTCAAGTCACTATCTAATCTAAGAACATTTTTAAGTACGCCATCATTCTTTACTTTGAAGTCCATAGATGAACCAGCAATGTTATGTTGGAATATTCCTGCATTTCCTTCAACGCCAATATTCATTTCAGCATTTATACCATAGTTAATTCCTGTATTGTTTTGTACATTAATAGGAAATGCTGTTGTACTTGTAACATCTCCCCTTAGAAAGTTTCCAGCTGCAATAGTATTTCCGCTTACAATTAATCCTTCAGCCTTTTCAGCTGTTCCATAAAATTTCGGAACACCATCTCCTGTAATATTATTTGCACTTAAATTAAATCCTGGATTAAGTGTACTGAATCCTGGAATAACAACTTTCGGTGTAAAACTTTGTGTTGTTATAAGCGCCACTGGTTTAGCATCTACTTCAATTTGTAAAACATTGTATGTTACATCGTCTGTGCCTGTTATAGTTACAGGTGTTGCACCTGTTACTAAACCGTCACTAAAATTAGGACCTACTAATACCCATCCTGAACCACTAAACAAATATAATTGTTGATTATCTGTATCTACCCAAAGATCTCCGATTAAACTTTGTCCTGCTTGAGGTGCTGTAGTTGCCTTTTTAAGTCCGCCACTTGCTACCCAATTTGTCCCGTCATATACCTTTAATTGTTCTACGCCAGGAGTTGTATCATACCATAACTGTCCTTCTACTGGAGTTGCTGGTTCAGTTGCACTTGCAAAATTTTCTAATAAATGTAAAAAGTTTGTAGCAATAGTTGTACCATATGCAGTGGTATTTCTACCAGGTAATCCTAAAGAAGTTATTGTGTTGACAGTATTATCTTCAACTGTAATTGTTCCTTTGTTTGCTTGGTCTGTATATGCTATTGTATATGCCATCTATTATTCCCCAACCGTACCAGCAAGACTTTGGATTCTAACAGTGTAATCGATTTGAATTAATCTATTCAAACTTTTTTGGACAGGATGGAATACAACATGTGTTAGTAAATTTCCTGTACCGCTTGCATTATAACCCTTTAGTCCTAGTTCATCAAATACATATAAACTGTTCTGATCAGTTGCTGTATCAAATGCATCCTGCCCGCTAGGTTCACCGTAATCTAACAAACAAGTTATGAGAACATCAGTATAATTCGTACCACTTACGTGACGTGTTTCAATTTTATTTCTTACTGGATCAGTGTTGTTTACGCTGTTATCATCTACAATCTTAGTATAAGTTTGGTTGTATAAACTTGCATTTGTTCCTGTAGAATTAGGCGTCAAGTAAGTAATAATACCAGTAGGATCCACACTTGTACCGCCATTACCAAAACTCATTTCGTAAATCCAGCCATTACCTCTATTTCCGACACTGTCGGCTAACGCTATACTCATATTTTCGTAATGAATAGCATTATTTTTATCAATGTATACTTCTTTAGTCTCAGGATCAAATATCTTTATGTGACCCTTTATTAGTATACCATTTTTTTCTTTTAGATTATCATTCATTTTTATGTCCTACTGTGTTATTTATCAGGGTAAGTCAACTGTTGTGGATCTCAAGAATCTACTAATATCGCTATCAGCATTACTTAACGCTATTCCTGTATCATTCCAAAGTCTACCTTGTTTACGCACTATTATTACTTTCTGATTCTCTCCGGGTGTCTCAAGCAATACCAAATTACTGCCTGTAATACTAAATTCTGCCGGTAATGTAATATCACCTTCAGGACTATCTTGACTTATTACCTCAGTTGATGTTGCATATGTTGTTCTTAAATTTGTATCTAGCTGGTATGATTCTAGTGTTGTTTTTCTAAGTCTGCGGCCAGCTACAAAAACTTCAAACTCATTTACACTAGCAGGTGTAAAATCAAGTTCATATGTACTACTAGTGCCATCAGCAGTAAATGTAGATGTAATTATTTCATCTTTATACGGCATCGAAGCAGTTCTACTCTGATCATAAAATTCTGTTCCTTCAGGATATGTAGATTTTACTCCAGTCCCTAATGTTCCTCTTCTAAGTTGTGTAAGAATATTTCCACTTTTTCTAAAATATTCTATACGTTCATTGTCTATAAATAAGACCCCAGGGTATCTCGATCCTGGTACCGGGTCTGGTAAATTAGTACTATTTTCTACAACAATTACCTTATCATTGTAATTCAGAGGTTCGGCCAATTTGTAATTTTGTGCTCCGTCTAGCCTTTTATAGATATCTCTATTTAAAATATCTTTAAACTGACGCCACCCAAATTTATTTTTTAAACTTTCTTTAGCAAAATGAAATGTTTCTATAGTATCATTTTCGCTAAGAGTGTCTGTTAATTTAATACGCATTTTGTTTGGTGTTATAACATAATCAACAGAAGGATCTAATAACTTACCATTTTTGACTACCCAAACGTACTGGTCATCAACTGCCGGGCTTTGTAAGTTAACATATCCTGCCCTAAGCTGTCTTAATTCGTACCAATCAGATGTACCGTCGTCTGGTGTTATAGAAGCACCAAGTTCGACTATTTCAATTACATCATCTGTTACTGTTGCAACTCCTAGCACTTGTAAATCTAAAACTGTTTGTTCTGCACCAAATATTGTCTGTATTATTGCATTATTATTAACCTGTTGTGGTGTATTGTAATTAGGATCATCAATTCTAACATTATTCAAATATACAGCATAATTTTTTCTTGTTGTTAGTGCCGGATTTAGATTTAAATTTGCAGTGCTGCCATCAAGGACAAAAACTTGTCTGCCTGCGTTTACACCTGGTGATAGTAATGTACGCTCAACAACATCTAAGTTCTGTCTTTCTATGCCTTGGCTATCGTGATTACTAAATTGGTACACTTTAATTTTATCATTGTCATTCAATGTTGAATAAATGTATAACTTACTAGTATCTTCTACAAAATTGTTATCGTTATCATAATATCCATATCTATAATCGCCTCCACTGGCTGTGCTATCTTCTAGTCCAACAACATAGACTCTTAAAATGTCTCCTGGAGAACCTACGTTTGCATTTAATAATATTGCACTACCCGATTGTTCATCAGCATCTAATGCAAGATTAAACTGTCCTGAGCTTGTGAATGACCAATCCTGTATGTAAGTAAGTTCTTGGCCGTTAAGATAAATTCTTAATTGTCCTGCTCGTAGGCTTCCGGTAGGAACTTGCCATAATTTAAGTTGATATTCCTTACTATCAGTCATAGTATATTTTTGTGAATATCCAGCATTTAATATAGTATCATTTACTTGTACAATAGTAAACCATTCATAGGGTTTTTGTGTGAAAGGAGTTTGCGTTAAATCAAACACAGGTTGAGTGCTTCCGTCTGCTGTAAATTCATCTATAGTAACTGCACTAAAGTTTTGTATTTCACCTTCAAATATTGCATACTTAACTACTGCGTCTGCAACTGGTGGTTCGGAGAATCTAATAACAATTCTATTTTCCGCAGCATATGTTGAGTTGCTTTTTGTAAGTACATGCTCTACACGCTTTCCGTCTATTGTAACTAAACTGCTTAAATTATTTGTATATGTAACGTTAGTTAGGAAATCAGCACTACTTCCATCAGACACAAACTCGTCTAAGTCTAGAATATTTGTTCCACTATAGTCAAGTGTCACAATGTTTATGTTTGAATTTGCAGGAGGTGCAGTTGTAAATTTTACTTTGTCTGTTGTATTATCTATAGTGTATGCTGTTTGTATGACGTTGTTAATTTTTACAAATACATTCTTATCTAAAATAGGATCTGTTCCTATTCCAAATTCTGTAGTAACACCGTCTCCTATATAATTACGACTGTGTATTTGGCTTGACCCACTAGTTGGTCTTTCATAAACCTTTATATCTACTGTGTCAAAAACTCTACCAGGTAGTTGTTCATCAGGGCCTCCACTATTAGCAACAGTCGCAAACCCGTCTCCGTCAATGTTAATTTCTTCTGCTAGAATACCTTGTGCAGAAGTATAATCTAATTGTCCACCTTCGATTAGTGTATCATAGCTGCCTGGTACTGGAAGGAAGCTACCGTCACTCGTTGACTTTCGTATAACAATCTTATCATCAGCTGCTGTCGGAATACCTAATTCATCTAATTCAATTATTGTTTGTACGCCATCGCCTGTTATAGAACGCATTATTGCGTTTGGATTTGCAAATGTTGAACTGTCATTTACCCAATCCGGATCATCTAATCTAACTCCATTTTTATATAAATTATAAACAACTCCGCTTTCTAAAGGACTAGTAAGTGTAATGCTAATTGTACTACCATCTAACTCAAAAACTTCATCTTCGTAAGTAAGGTCATAAGTATCATATTCACTTGTAAACCAAGGTCCAGTATCCCAACCGGTTGGTCCGCCAAAGTCAAAGCTCTTAACTTGAACGCCACCATAGTCAACACCATCCATAAGTTGTGATAAATCTTTTGCAAACTGTCCTGTTGCAGGATCATATGCAATGTTTATTCTATCTTGTGCAGTTAATAAGTTTACTGCTTTTTTATATGCAATTACAATATTTGTATTCACAGGTACAGGCTCAGATAAAATAATTTGTCCGTGATATCTAGTATAACTTTTTGCTGTATTTGCTAAATTTTTATATGTATATTCACTTCTTAAAAGTTCTATGTTGTTTACAGTTACAGTAACATTTGTATTTTTTAGATCCATAGGCCATTTTAATTCATATACGTATTTGGATCCTGTGCCAGTAAATGTTTCTGTTTCGTTGATTGTAGTAATAGAATAATCTCCGCTTACTCTATCAAATTTTACTACATTTTTTATTCCACGTGTTAATCCGTCTCCTAATATAGTACTAAGTTTTGCATTTTTGCCTGTTTCTGATATGCCACCTGTAAGTGTTAACGTAGGTGCTGTTATGTATCCGCTTCCCTTATTTGTAACTTCTACACTCGATACTCGTCCATTTGCTCCTAGTTTTGCTATTGCTTTAGCACCTGACCCGCCGCCACCGGTAAGTTTTATAACAGGTGCCTGAGTATACCCAGATCCGCCATCAGCAATTTGTATATCTACAACTTTAAATCCTACATTATCTGTCCAGTTCTTAAAAGGATATGTTGCTAAATCGTCATCTATACCTATTAACGTATCACCTACTACTTTAACATTTTGTGGTTCTATATTTTTTGTAATTGAATTAAAGCCGGGTTGTAAGTCAAAATCAGTAATTCTACTTTGGCTATTTTCTATCTTTTCATAAGCACTTAAATATTCACGTAATTTAGTTTTAAATGGTTTTACTTCCTCAAGATATCTTTGATAGCTAGGAAGACTGTCATTGTTAAATGTTAAGTCCTCGCGAAGTTGTCCAACATTATGTTTTGCTTTTACAAAGCTAGTCTTAAATGCCCAATCGACATTATTTTGCTCACTAAACACATAGCGTAAACTTGCAAAGAATAATTTATTATATTCGATAGCTAATTCTTCTGTATAAAGACTTTGTTTTATAAAGTTTAAAACTGCTCTACTTTCAATGCTAGGAACACTATCAAAGAATTGTGAATCAAAACTTATAATATCAAAACCGGTTGCACTTAATCTTGTATCATAAAGAGTAGGTTTAAATGAAATAGTACCGTTTTGTCTACCTATAGTTTCATAGTTTACTGTGTAATCAACGTTAGATTGGTTTGCTATTTTTCTTAATATAAGCCAACCACCTGTGCCTACATTGTTAATTTTTACAATATCTCCGATATTATCATCTATACTTTGTAATTGATAAGCTCCGTCAATAACATTTTTTACTTCTGTAAACTGATTATATCCTGTTGCATACCAATCTATATAATCCCAAAACAAACTAACATCATATGACTGACTTGCTATTCGTTGCCAAGTCCTAGCTACACTATCTCTTTCGTATAATGCCCATTTTCCTAAAATGGTTTCATCGTTGCTTACAAGAGCAGTATATTTTCTAATTGTTATAGTATCAGTATCTAAATAATTTTTTCCGCCATTTATTATTTCTACATTAGTAATAACACCTAAATTGTTTATAGTAAATTTTAAGTCTGCACCCGACCCTGTGCCTGATATTTTGTATGTCGGTGCAACAAGATATCCGCGTCCAGGATTAACTACATCTACTCTAGTAATAACACCATCAGTAACAACCAAAGACATTGTTGCTTGTGTTGCTTTTGCAACTCCTATAAATTCTAAATCCGCTACAGTATCAACTGTTGTATCAAACGTTCTGCCAACTGCACTAGGCTTAGGATCTGCCGCTTTTATTAAAGTAAGATCTTTGTTGTCTATAATTAAGTTTTCTTTTAATACACTGTTTACTCTTTCAATAACCTGTTTGAGTGCTTCTGCACTGTTTACAAACCAACTTTGTCTAGGCGAATTAAGTATTCCGTATTTTTGTTTTGGAGATAAATCGGGTGCAGGAACTTGTTTGCTTTGTTCGTCGTATCCTACTAAACTATCAAACCATTTTCTTTCAATATCTCTGTTAGGAACACTAGATGCTAATCCATCTGTAACGATTTGATATTGATTATGTATATTGATATTTTGATTATCTATTGTCCAATATTGTAAACTAAATGCAATGTCTTTATTTTCTAGTAGACTTTCACAATTATATATTGTAAAGCTGTCTGGTGAAATTAAAGCTGCAAATTTGTATCCTTGACCTTTAGGATCTCTAATTAAATTTGCAACATCAAAAGAAGATATTGTTCTAAATTCTACGTCAGGTGTTGTACGTTTATTTTTTACCCAGAAATAATATTTTGTTGTTGTACTACCACTTATGCTATCATAGGTCTGTCTTGTAGAATAAACTGTATCATCATACAAACTTACACCGTCTATTCCTTGTTCTTGAGCTTCTTCAGTATCACTTAGACTATTCCAGGCGCTAGGTAGCACTGTAGATTCTACCCATTCATATACATCTATTGTGTTGCTTTCAAACAAACTATTCCAGTTGTTTGCCGAGAAAATTACATCTGATTGGTAGGCGTTTAAATATTTTGCATTAGTTAAATTCCACCACAATTCTCCGACTTGTTCTTTACCCCAACTAGCACTTGGCATTACTGTAACATTACTTCCCCCTACAGAATAATAGGCAGGATCATAATAAGTTTTATATGTCAAGTTTTGTTCTGCAGGACCTGCCACTTTTCCTTGTACAGGATCTAAATAATCTAGATATGTTACTAATTTATTTGTTTTTGTGTTATATAAAATTGCACGTTTGATCTTACTAATATCAACAGTATCTTTTGGTTGTCTTAAATACTCCCATATATTTTTATTATCAGGAATTCTAAAATCAACTACTGCTCCAGTATAAACTGAATTTACACTTGTTTTAGGTAAGCCAACATAAACATGATTATTTTTAAGTTTAAAATTATTTCCAAAATCGCTTAAACTGCTGTCATCTGTTTGATATTGTAATTGTTGGGCATATAACAAACCGTCATTTATTATTTCATAAACGTATACCGAACCTTGCTGTTCATAATATTTTTTATATGTTGTAAATTCGTTATCAAAAGTTGTAGACACCAGGTTCTTCTGACTAGTTTTATCTAGTATATAACTATCATCAATAGGAGTAGAAAATGTATCAAATGTTGTGTCAGTCCAATTGTCACCATTTTTTGCATTTACAATTAACCTTGATCCATCAAAGTCTATTTTATTACCAAAAAATTGAGAAGTTGTATTGCTAGGACTCATTAATGTTTGTAAATAAGTAAATTCTCCATCTACCTGTTTATATATATAAACTTTTCCTTGATTATTTTTATTACTATCATCTGATGGTGTTGCTATTGCAATTAATTTGCCGTCTGTGCTTATTGCAATATCGTCGCCGAAACTTTCTGTCCCACTAGGAGCAGCAATTTGTTGTGAACGTCTATATTGTCCGTTAAGTATTCTGTATACAACTACTAAGTTTGGTTTATCATTACCGTACTTGGCATTGACAATTAGTACTTCGCCATCAGGTGTCAAATCAAAGCTATTTGCATAATCATACATAGATCCTTGATCTAATACTGTGCTAATATCATCACTACTGTCTGAAATTATTGTTACACCAGTATCGTTTGGAACATAACCTACATAGTCAATTAGGTCATCTGTACTATCCCATTGTAAATTATTAAATGTTCCTGCTATAATATTTGTAGTAGCATTGTACAAGGTATTTCCAATAGAAACAATATCACCAACAAAATAATTTGTTGATTCGCTGAATACTCCTTTGTAATTTTTATTTTTTGAATATTCCCAGTTATAGAAAATATTATTTTCAGTTCCATATTTTACGAAATATATTCTTCCTGGATCATTTACTGTGTTCGATGCTGGCGCACTTATAAAACCTCTGTATACATCATTAGAATTTTTGCTAATTTCTACTCGAGAACCTAAATAATTATTATCTTGTCTTTCAGATCCTACATAACTGCCTAAACTGACATAGTTACCGGCATTATTCTGTTGGTATATATAATATATTCCTTCATTTGTAAATGGAGTTCCTACACTTCCTCCTGACGCTGTTGGAATTTTATATACCTCTGTCCAATCAAGATTATCGCTGGCAGGTGTATTTGCTGTTCTTGGTATTCCGTTTATTACTGTTTGTTTATAAATCCAATATTCAAAGTTGTTATCAGGACTTAAAAATGCAAAGTCTCCAGTCAGTGCATTATTTGTTACAGTTGCACCCAATTGCGAAACTGTTCTAAAATCTCCATTTGGAGGTGTTATATTTGCGCCTGTGTCTACAACAAATAGTTTACCTATACCTGCTGTAGCGTTTCCTAAACTAACACGTTGTATTTGTCCCATAATACGCGGAATAGTATAAATTCCTACTCTACCATAATTATCTGGATTTGGGCCAGGGGCATAAGGTAAAAATTCTATTTCTGCATTATTTCCAAACTGATTACCTTTACTCCAATTACCAACAACATCTTTTACAAAAATTGTTACATCGTTAAGACTTCTTTGATAAAAAGCAACCTCAGCAGTTGCATTAGTAGAAACATCACGCACTCTTTGACCTATAATAGGTTCAAAAGGTAAACCATCTAAACCTTTAGTGTTTTCATAACTGATATATCCGTCCCATATATCATCAATTGTATGCTCTTGGTTTGTTACAGCAAAACTCAATCCTATAGTGCTTGGATCTTTTAGCGCATCAATTACCGGAAGTACATTAATTTTTACACCTAATGCACCCGAAGCACTAAACGTAAGTAAATTTACAGCATCAAAAGATCCTGTAATAGTATCTATAGTAATTACTGTACCATTCGTTACACTTTCTTTTATAACTGCTGTTGCACCTGTAACCTGCTGTGTTATTATTTCACCTGCACCTACTGTAATTGCATTATCTAATGTAATTGTAGTAACAATATCATTCAAGTTATTAAGGTATAAATTAAAATCATCGCCTACTTGTGCAGTATCTGATAACTCTTTAGGTGCTCTTATAACAAATTTAGTACTAATTATTGGATCTGAAGTTCCTAACGGGCCTGGGGTTCCTGTAAAACTTAATGTCTGTATATAACTATTAATTACACTTTCACTGTCTTGTACGTTTGTACTGTAATCTAAACTTTGGTAATAATATCCGTCTAAAGTGCTATCAGTTGCTAAGTCATTCACTGATACAAAATCTGTGTATACCAAGCCGTTGCCAGTGTCAAAATTTGTATCAGTTATTGCATAAGGATTACTAGATTGTACAAACCAATATCCGCCCCAAGAATCTGCTGTGGTTATTTCTTCACTCGGTCCTATTCTTTCGTATTCACCTACAAAATCGTTACCGTCAATAAACAGACTGTTTCCTAAAGGAAATTCTCCGTTTATATCATTTACATAAATCGTCAACTGAGCAGATTCGTTGTGTGTATAGACTACTGTTCCAGTTGCTCCTTGTGTAGTAACTGTGTCGCCTATATTAGGAATGTTATTAGATGCGTCAACATATAATATGGCATCTATTTTCTTACTAATAGTATGCTCTGACTCTAAATATTCTTTTGAAAGATATGGCACTGAACCATCAAATGGTGATCTCTCTACTAAATTAATTTGTGCTTGGTTTGCATTTGCCAAACTATTCCATCTTAGATATATTTGATCACCTACTCCTGATCCATCATACATACTTTTTGGTGCCCTAAGTAAAAAGTGATCAGTTGTAATATTTTTAAACGGATAATCACCTGTAAGTATTATAGGTATATCTTCTGCATCTTGCGAATAATTGTTTAAAGTGTAGTTGATCTGTGCAACACTATCAAAACTATTAAAGGTAATGTTATCTACTGCACCAAGAATTGCGTTATCTGCCTGCCATAGGCTATCATTTAAACTTACTATGTCGCCAGCAGCATAATCAGTGTTTGTAGCAAATCCGTTTTTAAAATTAGTTTTTACACTAGAAGCATTTGGTGCACCTACAATAATGTATTTTGCATCATCGCTCATTGCTACACTATATCCAAATTTTTGTCCTGCGCTTGCAATATTTTCGTCAGGCTCTAAAACCTGATACAAATTGTAATTCAAGGCATTACTTGCTCTATTGTAAATGTATACCTTTCCATCGTCGAAGTCAGGTGAGCCTACAGCAATTTTAACATTTCTACTATCAACTGCTATTGCACTACCAAACTTATGTCCGTCTCCAAGTTCAGTATTAGATAATTCTTGCTGTACTGTAAATTTATTTGTATTTTGTAAAACAGCCCATTTTCCGTTTCCGGCATCGTCAATCCAAAGTTTTTCATCTTGACTTATTTCTTGTTCTGCTAAAGTATTTGCTTCTAATAAATTAGATGTTCTAACACTTATAAATTTACTTAATTTACCTTCACACTCTTCTACATCTTCAACACTGTCCGAAGACTCTAGTACAATTTTATTAAGAGAAACTGATTTAACTTTAAAAAATCCTTCAATAGGAGCAAGTGTTTGTGTCAATGTTTGAGTGCTATCAAATGCCCCCGGAGCATATGTTTTAATTAATACATTGTATATTCCTAGCACATCTCCTGTATTAATATCTAAAGGAGTAGCATTTACTACTAATGTAAATTCATTAGTACCAGATTCTACTTTTTCTATTACGTAGTCAGTCTGCACATGCTGGAACACTGACCAATCTTGTTTGTAGTTTCCTACCCATATATAATCTTGATTATCAATATCACTAAAGGATTTGTTTACAATTTCGTCATATTTTGAAATTACAACATTAACATCTTGTGGATTTACATAGCCTGCATCCTTTGTATAACCCTTATTAATATATTTTGCAGGGAATGGTGAATGATCATAATTATTTGTTTTTAAATAAGTTTCATAACCTTGAATTCTATAAACTAAATCTGTTTCTAAACCTGTAACGTTATTTGTAAGCAAAATTGGTTGCGGATCGCTTACAAATTTCTTTTCGTCTAATAGGTATTCAACTTCATCAAAACTTTCGGAAGCACCATACTGACCATCTTTGATTGCCCATTCTTCAAAGAAGTCTAAACTTTCTTGGTCTGCACTTGCTAGTGCATCAAATAATTTAGTTAAGGAATTTTTGGATCCTTTATCTAAAATAAATCCTTGATAAAATTTGTATTGACTGACGTCGTCATTGATAATGTTTTCTAAATATTGACGCTTTTGGTATCCAATTAAGTGTTGTGCTAATTTTTGCTGTTCAACATCAAAATTGTCGCTGTCTAAATCATAAAAATCACTAAATTGATTAATTTTGTAATCAAAGTTTGTTAATAACCCCGGTGTTGGTTTGTTATTAAGTCTGTTCCAACTGTTTGCTTCAAACAGTTGTGTTCCTGCGATTTTTTTGTCCGAACTATAATAAAATTCTTTGTGTTTTACTAAGTCGCCTATTGTATAATCTTTCCAGGCTTCCCATTCTGTTGCAACTGCATTGTCGTAAATGAATCCTGGTATGTTAAGACTTCCGTTCCAATTGTCTGTTCTATAACCTAATACTTTAATTCTTTCCTGCCTATATCCTGCAGCAGGGTCATATATTACATCATTAAATACAGTCTTGTTATCTATAATTAAAACATGTTCTTTTTGTACTAAAGGAAATCTTGCTGCAAATATACCGTCTGCCGAATTTACAACAGTGACAGTACATTGGTTTTCAACACCTTTTGAAATACGTATAAATTCACTATTTAATTTTTTACCATCACCTTTAAGTAAACTATAACCATAAAACGTATCATATATATTATCAACGATGCTGTAACTAGACTGTAGAGTTAATCTATTTGCACCTGGACTTATTGTAATTAATGTACCTGCAGCCCAATTTTGTGTGGTCCAGAACATGAATTGTTTTGTGCTAGTAGCCCAATCTGATACTTCGTTTGAATTAGGAATCCTATCTTCAAATACAAATCCTAACTCATTAAGATACTTTCCGTAGCCATATAAGAAATCAACAACATCTTGTAACGTGTATAGCTTATCACCATAATTTAAAGTACTTGCAGTAATTTCAAATATACGTGGCATAGTAGCCACCGCACCGCCAACTAGCGGTAATTCAGGTATACCAGCAAATTTACTAATGTCAAAATTATTTTCGCTAGTATGAGCCTCAGTTACCCTAAAGAAACTATTATTTTGTTTTACAATTTGTCCAACTGTATATGAACTACCACTTGAATAATTTACAAATGATTCTGATATTCCTCCTACGTTAATTACAGGATCATTTTGTTGTACAATCCTTCTATAATACGTAAAGCTAGGCTGAAAATTATCATAGCCTCTGATTATATATCCATCTGCTTGTTTTTCAATTATTACACCACTATAACTAATTGTTTTTATAGGACTACTAGTATTCAAGATTAGATTATAATTTTCGTCTGGTACAAAAACGTTACCTTCATTAGTTGGCGATCTAGAATCTAATATTAATCTAAACTTTTTCTTATCTGAATAGCCTGCAATTTTACTACCCATTTGGTTTTTAATATTAACTAATCTTGTTTTGTAGTCTGTGTAAGATTGGACTGTGTTGCTTGTCATATAGTTTGCAATATAATTAACAAGTCCACTTGTAAACACCTGTGTTGTATCAGATATAGTATTTGGGAATACAACGTTTTCTAATTTAATAGGTATAGCAGAATCACCGTAAACAATCTGATTTGCTAAATTTCTTTTTTGCCTAGCTCTGTCAAAACCAGTAGCAAATATATTATTTGGCTGATTTTGTACCCAAGCAGTAATTAAACTAAAAGGATATTCTGAACTTCGTCTCCAAGCTGATTCTACGGGGCCACCATCACCAAACACCCAATTATTTGTAATTACGCTTGAATCAAGGTTTGTTAACAATCCACAAGCATTTGGGTCAAGTAGATTACCGCCAGCATCAACTGGTATATGTCCTGTAAGACCCGGTCGCTTATAATTGTTTAAAACTTTAAATTTTTTGTTTGGTTCTCTTACAACTCCGTCTTCTAAATCTTGCCATAGTAGTTTGTTATTTCTAGTATAAGGTGCAGGACCATACTGTGTTTCCCACCAAGTTGGTTTGACACTAAAACCTAGCATTTCCCAAGGATCTGTGTGCGGTCTATCAGTATCAAATGCATACATATATGCTTGACGCCAATGACCGGGTAGTTTTTCTGAGCCTGTTACATATCTAGTATTTGAATAGTTAAATGTGAATGCATTATTTCTATCGAAAGAACTATTAGTTACGTAATCTCCATCTACTAATTCATTCCATTGTATAAAATCAGCTGTCATAGAATAATTTAATTCTTGTCTTGTAAATGTAGTATCTCTATGCTGTCCAGGAACAAAACTATGAATATCTAATATAGAAGTATCATAATTTATTTTTATGTTATTATAAATTCGTAATTCTAATTCTAATAATAAATTGTCTCTAAAATCATCGTATCCTACAAACTTGCTACCGTCGTGTCCTTGAATAACAGTGACTGGGTTTATAGCTGTATTATCAGTATATATTTTTGGTTCAAATGATGGATAAAGTCCTAACTTACTAGGAGTAGGTGGCATAAAACTAGCATTAGTGCTATCATATTCATACGTATCTATTACATCGTCTACTGCTTTAGTAGCAGTAACGTCTACAAATCCTTCAGTGTTAAAAATGTAATCCTTACCATGTGTCAACTGACTTCCATTTAAATATACCTGTACAGCCTTCCGGCTTAACGTAGACATTGAAAATGCACTACTTAACGGAAAATATCTTTCATCTGTGTCTAAAACTGTGTGACTGGTTTTTACTGCGCCACCTTGCGGAACCATATCACTAAAATAAAACGGCATATTAGATGTTTTATCTTTATTCATTTGATTTAAAATATTATCTACATGCTGTTTTACTGGGCCTTCATATCCTAGGGTATCAGCTGTTTGTAAAAACTGTCTTTTAAACTTTCCGTATTCTTTTCTAGAATATCGCAGTGCTTGAATAATATTAGCATCTTTGTCAACTAAATGGTAAGTTGATAAATTTATAGGTCCGCTGTGTTTTAAAAACTTTTTGCCGTATGTGCTTAATGATCCTATGTCTCGTAAATTACTTGGTCCAGGAAATATACCATCAAAGTTATTAATTTCTTCTACTATTGTAGAAACATGATCATTTACTTCACCTAGAGTAAACTCTGTGACGTTTTCGTTTAACGGATTTCTTTCAATATTTTTTGCTATTTCATAATAACCGTTATTGTTTTTTGGATACTTACTTTTTGTTTTAATTACAATAACATCATCTAATGATAAAGAATTTGTAAATGTAATATACAGTAATCCGTTTACATCTGTAGCAGTAGTATAATCTTTGTTAATAAATTGTAGTTTATTGTTGAGATATACTCTGAGCCAAAGATTGTTTACATAATCAGTATTATCATAAACATCAATATAAAAATTATCAGTTGTATTATCATAAATGTATTGTTGTATTACTGGCTGATTGCTTAGTTTATTTGTTTTTAACCAACCATTGACGTAACTAAATTTATCAATTGTTGTATATGATCTTAAAAAACCTGTATCTGTTTTTTTATTAAATAATTCCGTACCTATTTGATATGTGAATGATTGATCTGTTAAATCAAAGTTAAAAGTTATATCTCCGGTATTTGTTATGTTTCTATAAGATATAGGAAATCCTAATTCTGCATCATTTACGCCTGTACCTTGTTTATAAGAAAATATTTTATTTCCTGCAAACGTTGTAGAATTATAATTTGTTGTATCACCAAATGCATTTCCGTTATTATCAAATAAATCGAATAAAGGTTGTTGGTTGACCGCAGACTTTTGCTGACTTAGTTTCCAATTTTTACCATCATAGGTAAAAAACTTTCCGCCGTTAGTAGATCCAAACTTTACAAACACATTTTCATTAGCAACTGGGGTTGTGTCAGTTTCTTCTACCAAAGATATTTGTGTATTATTTTTAAACTTTATAAAACTAATCTTGTAAATTTTTCCGCTAACTAGGTTATCTGTGTCTGCACTAAACAACACACGCATACCATTTGTTAGATTTATGCCGTCGACATTATAACCTGCACTTCCTTCTATAGTTGAAAATGCATCTTTAGTAAAAGTATCGATTAAATCTACATCTATTTTTGATTTTGTACCAAAGTTAAATAATTTTATACCTTTGTTAAATTCTATAATAGGTCGCTTTGCTCTAGAATTTTCTAACAGTGTAGATGGATTATCACTAAAATTATTACTTGCTTCTATTACAGATTTATGAAACCACCTGTTATACCTACTCCAAAGATTTCCATCTTTGCTTGCACGGTTGATTACAATATAATCTTTTTTGCTTGGATAGCCTAATGCATCACTAAACGGAAAAAAATCAAATCCCTGAGCATCAAATTGTACTTCGATATTATCTGTAAATGTTCCGCTTACTGTCAAGTCATCTTGTTGAATTAATTGTATACGATCGCCCACACCTTCAACATACCATTGGCCTGAAGTATATTTCTCTGGAGTAACTTCACCGGCAAATTCTACTTTCATACCATTAGATAAATCATATCCGCTACTTGTAGTATAAGTTTTTTTGCCTAGTATTTCTGCTTCAACATCAATTGCTGTGTTTTCTTCTATATCAAAAATTTGCATATATCCAGAGGTATTAGGATCATTTTTTGAAATATAATATAATGAGTCTGGAGCAGTATCAGGAATAGTAAATTCGATTATACCCTTTTCAATGTATACAGTAGAAACAGTATTGCCGTCATCATCTACTTTTGATACTCCAGTATCATAAATTAACGAGGAATTAGAAGCTGTACCGATTCTAAAACTTGCTTGTGCTTCAGCTTGTGTAATAGGATCTACAATAAATCCGCCAGCATCGTATGCTGTGCCTTCTTGGTCATACAATACAACATCGAAAACACCTGCACTTCTTACACCATCTGTAGATTCAACAATGACTGCTTCACCGGGTGTAAAACTTTTCTTAGTTGCAAATGCCATAGGATGATTTGGAGTGTCAATTTCGAACCTATATTTTTGTCCTCTATATAACTTTATTGTTGGATTATTTGTCAATCCATCTGGTGAAAATACGTAGGTAACATTATCTACGTTCTCTCCTAGTCCAACAGTATATGTGCTAACAATTTCTTTTGTTTGACCTACAACTGTTAACAAACTAGGTCCATTAGGTAACCAATAATATTCTCTGTAATTTGTTAATTTGTCCCAGTCGACATGGGGATTCCAAGCATACTCTTCTTGAGCGTTTAATCTACTGTGGTTAACAGTAGATCCGCCTAAATTACCTACAGTATTAATATAGTCGTTATAATCTTTGTAATACGTAACATTACCTAAATCATCTTTAATTACTGCTGCAGGTTCAAATTGATAATTTTCTCTGTCATTTGTTACGCCGCCGATGTAGTTGTCAGTAGGTATAAATGCCTTGCTTACTTTGCGTCCAAGGTAACCATTTAGTTTTTCAGCAACGCCGGGTTGTATAAGTTGATCTAATGTACTTGATAAAAATTTTGTATTATACGGTGTTCTAAAATACCTAGGTAAATGGTCTTGGCTTTTTCTACGTATACTGTCGTTGCCAGCTGGAAGCGGTGATTCATTTTGATTATTATCGTATGCCATTAGTAGCCTCCTCCGCCACTGCCTGAACTACTTGAACTACTTGAACTACTTGAACTACTTGAACTACTTGAACTGCTTGTGCTTGTTGATGTATCTGTGCTATTTGTTGCTATATAGTTAGAACTTTGAATACCAGTATTTGTATTTCCGCCGTTTGTTTCTATTGTGCCTGTCGCGCTAATTTTTGTTGCTGTCACAGCATCAATAATTTCTAAATTATCTACTGTTGCTGCACTAATAAACACTTCGTCAACTTCAGATTTAATTTCGTATAATGCGCCAAAAGATTGTGACACCTGTGCAGGCACAATTAAAAATGTAACTATATCAGGCGACAATTCATTCATTACATAAGTTGATAATTCTGAGAAGTAAAATGTTTCTCCGAACTCCCAGTTCTCTAGTGCAAAGAATTGATTAATTGCACTAATTACTCTACTTTTTATATCATTATCGTTTAAAACTAGATCAGGATTTTTTACAATTTTAAAAGATGCTTGTAAATCTAAACTAGCTTTATTACCAAATAGTATTTTATATTTTACCGGATGATATATAACTTCGTCACTCAATGATTTGATTTTATTAATTTCAGTTCCGTAAGATTGGAATAGGCTATCGCTTGAAGGTGACAGCGGCTTAGATGTAATAGTTCCATCAATATATTGTCTAAATTTAGTATCATATGATCTTGTTAACAAATATGTATCTATTATATTACTTGAACTAGGATCTATACGTGTGTTATCATCAGCTGCATGTATATACTGGAATTTTATTTTATCTCTTCCAATATAAGCTCTATAATTTGTTACAAGTTCTAAACGTCCTAGAGTTGAATTATATCTGTTAAACACTTCGCTATCTATAAAATAAAATACTTGATTATCAGTATAAGCACTTAATGCTCCTACTTCATCGACATTCTGTTTGGTAATAATTTTTTCTATATTGTTATCAACATAATTATAATCATCAACACCGTCAGTAGTTTGTATTTTTTTCTGGAATATATATTTGGTTGTAGGATTAGTGTCTTCGTCTACTATTACATCAAATATTTCTGGATCGTCAACTACTCCATCATCGTCATCATCAAAAAATGTTACTTCAACTTTTTTACTATTCACATAGCCTTCTGCATCTCTATATTCTTGTGTTATTTCCCAATCCATGTCTACTGTAAAACTGTTTACGCTATCAGGTTTATTATTGTTATTTAAAACTGTAATCTTATCCTTAACAATTTTACCGGTAAGACTATTGTAAATTTTGTCGCTACTATCAAAGTAAAATCTTATTTCTTGGTCGCTTTCAAAAACATATCTACTTCCTTTTGATTCAATAGTATATGTCTCGCCATCATTTGTAAATTTAAGCAACCAACTAGCATCTAATTGTTGATTAGTATTGTCGCCGGTTTTACCAGTGTTAAATGCTCCATTTGCATTAAGATTATTTTCTGTTATTACACGCCATTGTCCTAGATTAGTATCAAATCTTAGTCCAAAAGTTTTGTATGCAAATATTTGGTCAATAATTTGTACTTTAACATCTGCTTCTAAGTTCTGAGCAAGGAATGGTTTTATTTCAACTAGTTGAGCTGTGCTAGGTATGACATCATTGAATACTATAGGACCTGCGCCTGTATCTGAAACTAATGTCCCATTGCCGTCTACACTTACAACTTTAACCCATTTATAAGTTCTTGAATTTAGATGATCAGCAGGACCATCCATTAAAGTTCCATCTGGCATGAAATGCTTGCCTGTTGGTGCAACAAATTTTAAACTTGTGCCAGGACGTATTAATTTAAGTATACTTGTTGTAAATGTTCCTAATAATTGTTTTATACCATTTACGTTTTGTAGATAACCTGTGCTTATATTTGTATCAGAAGTTGATTGAACCCAAGTTATATTCAAATCGTTTGTATCAACTTTGGGGAATTTTACAAAATAATAATTTCTCATTGCTTTACTAGATAGTATAGGTTCTATATTATTCAGTATTACACCAGACACATCCGTTTGAGTTAAAAATGTAAATTTATTTTTGTTTGTAATAATTTCTTTATAAATTATTCCATCAATACCAAATAAATTAGTTTTACTATATTTTCCTGTTGCATCTAATAAGTCAAAATATCTACTTATTCCGCTTGCAATTCTGTTCACGGATTTGGTTTTTATTACTTCTTGACTAATGCTTAATGGACCAATTTGATAGTCTTCGCCTGTGACTAATCTATTTTGTGTGTAATAAGTTGCAGGAGCACGTTGTCGTATATTAGCATTAGTTTCAGAAACTGTTGCATTGTCTACTGTACTTTGTAGGCTATATGTAATGCTAATTGTTTCTACTTTTCCTACCTTTGAGGCATAATTAATATCAATACTAATGCCACGCATATCTTTAGGGTCAACTACAAGTCTTGCATTTTTACTTGTTCTATAGTAAACTCTGAAATTTCCTTGCGGTAAATTTCCAAAGACACCGTCTGAAAATATTAAACTTACTCTATCATCAATACGAGTTAAAACACTAAAAATATTTCTAATATTTTTAGACAGGCTGTTATAGATAACATTGTTACCTTCTGTCGCTTCAACCTTTGTCCATTGTTCTATTTCTTTTCCGAAACTATCTAATTTGTAAAGCCATAAATCAGTGTTATTAACATTTGTTGCATCTACTGCAACTGTCTGATTAGTGCTTGGATTACTTACATTAAATGTTCCTTGGTCCAAAGTACCTTGTCTAAAATGACAGAAAAATCCTGTGTTACTACTTGCTGGTCCGCGACCGTCATCTCTATATAAGAATGCAAAGTTGTTTCCTGGGAATGGAGCTTCTTCTAAAATAGTGCCATCAGATATATCAGTAGAAACTACTTCAAATCTTGTGGTTGATCCGTCTACCGATTTTGAAAAACTAAAAGCAGGCACATCTGAGTTTGTACTATTAAATCTATACTGTTGAGTTGGTATTCCGTTAACATTATCTTTTTTAATAGGTCTGCCAAAAGTTCCGTTAACCGGAAGTGCAGCATTAAGCACCTTTGTAAACTGCTCGTTCCAATCTGGGTTGGAAGGATCATTCCATAAAATTGTTTGTCCTTCTAAGTTAGTGTTGTTACTGTCAAAAAGTGTTTCAGTTGTACTTACACTTTCAATTTTTAGTAAGCCATTTGCAGCAATATTTCTTTTTGGATTATATGATAACAGCCTTGCAAGACGTAAAACACTTTCTCTGCGTTCTGCTGTTTCTAGAAAATTTTCTCTAGCATTTAAATCAACTCTAAATGCTAAATTTTGTCCTAAAAATGCAATAAGATCTATAATAGCAAGGTACTCAGAACTTTCAATATAATCATTAAAGTCTTCTGGGTAATTTTCTCTAAGATAAGAGATCATTGTCCGACGTAAATTGTCGAAATCATAGCTTTGGAAATCAGCATTTTTATACGACTGATAAATGCGTTTCCAATCTTCTGCTACTAATAATCTATTTTGTCTATCTGTTGACGACATGGCTCTTCCTTCTATACAGTATTTAGCTTATTGAGTAATGTGCGTATATTATTATGTATTCAAAAAGCCGTTATTTTGGTCAAATGTTAATTTCATGTTTTCTGAAATATTATAAGGAAGATACGTAAGACTTACTTCTATTTGCAGTCCACTTTCGTACTGGTCAACTGTTATATTGTTTACTTTTACTCTTGGATCATAATTAACAATGTTTGACACATTTTCAATAATAGCATTTTTCATATCGCCAGTAAAAGGTTCAAAAAGTGCGTCCCATATAATAGTTCCAAATTCTGGATCACTTAATTTTTCGCCTTGTCTTATATGAAAATGATTTAGAATATCCTGTTTTATCAATGAAAGATCGTATAACACCTTAGATGAATTACCCTCATTAACTGTACTAATACCTCTATAAGTACGCGATCCTGGGGCAGATGTGCTTTTACTCTTTTTTCCTGGCACACTAATTTGTTTATAAAGTTGTTTTTCTAAATTGCTCATAACGTATTTATATTACCTTCCTTTACGGAATGTATCCGCTACTTTTTTATATTCTGCTTTAAAATTATTTCCTGTTTCGTCTGCTGTATTTGCTGCTTCGGGATCAGCATCTGTTTTACTTGGTACAAATTCACCTGGATTTAAATTTTCATGTGACATCCACGGTTCGTGCTGTGGAGTACGCAAAGGTGTATCTGCTGTTTTTGCTGCCGGTCCGTTCATGTTTATGCCATCAGGTGCAGTTTCGGTGTGTGTTTTAGCACTAATATGTGTGCCTTCACCTGCTGTGATTCTTCCATCTTTTCCAGCTGTCAAACTTATATTTCTTCCAGCTTTCATAATAATATCTCTACTTGCTGTAATGTTAAGATCATTTTTTGTATGTACACTTACACTATCGTTAGCAAAAATATCAATTTTACCTTGGGCAGTCATTTCTATCCAAGTAGACCCTTTAGCATTACCAATATAAATTAAATCTTCAGTGTTATGCATCAATATCTGATGCCCGGTTCTAGTACGCCATCTTGTTAGCTCATTGTGTGGTAAAGTAACATCTCCTACTTCATTCTTTTCTACACTAGAATATTCTGGTGGACCTGCTTTTGGACCGCTTGAAGGTGTTTTTCTTAGTAACATAGGATCGCCGTCATCCATTACAAAAGTAGTTCCTCCTAACCTATTAAAAGGAACTTGACTTCTACCAAAATTTTCTCCGTAATTTGCTGTTGGTTTTCCTTGTCGTCTATCAGCAGGTCCTGGAGTACTCCAGCCAAAAACCATACTAGGAACTTCTCGTCTAGCACTAGTAGTAGTTGTACCGCGTGTAGTATCACCTGCTAAACCTTGATTATCTAATACATCACAAGTATCCATGTCACAAGGTTTTATATATTTGGTAGGATCTCTGCCAGTTGCAGTTTCTAATGCTTTGTTGTATTCTCCTACCGGTTTTGGCGTAGTGTTATCTTCGCTGTTAAATGAAGTAGATGCTCTTCCGGGCACCATAAAATTCATATATTTGTCCTGTACACAACCAATCCAATATCCAAATCCATAACTTCCTTCCATAGCAAGGACAACTACCTTAGTTCCTACGTCCGGTGGTATAGCCCACATTCCGTAACTTTTTTGTGTGTTGTCAAAACCTGGATTAGGTTTCACTCCTTCTCTTGGCGTAACACCGTAAAAAGGACTTACATAATAACATGGAAGAAGATATCCGCTTCCGCCTTCAGGATTACCAGCATCGTTTAATTTTAATATTTCTACTTCGATAGCTCCCATATATTCGCTATCTAAATGGTTTACAATCTTACCTATATAAGGTCCCGAGCCTTCCATCCAGTCGGGACGGTTTTGCCTTGTAAATTGATTCCTACTACTCATTTAATAATCCTATATTTGGTCATTGCCGCCGAATTGATCTGAAGTGCCTGCGCCTTGTCCGGTGTTGGCATCTGCAGCATCATCGGCGTACTCAGTATAAATTTTGTTATCTTGTGTAGTAGGTTCACTATTAGTATCCCTACCTTCTTGATTACGCCGTCTAATTAATTTTAATTGTTGGTTAAATACTCCTCCGGATAACGTAGACATACAGAAAATAACCTGATATAATCCGCTAAATGCACCAACTGGCTTTGTTCCGTTTCCGGGAAATTCCATACTACCATCTTCGTTGTAATCTAACGGAGTTCTAAAATTTAAAATTAAGTCAACTTCACTACTTTGATAATCCATAGTACCATCTTTGGTCATGTTTATTATCGGTGTTTCAGCAGCATTATAATTTCCCATACCACTATCTGTAATAAAATAAGGGTCTCCCCATATAGTCATATTTGCTGTGACTAAATCTACATTACTGTTTACAATAGCATCATTAAAATCTCTAGCAATCGATTCTTTTGTGCGTTCTGGTAGGCCACCTTTTCCAGTGCCTCCTGGTTTAGAAACTTCTTTAGTTGTGCTGTTGCCACTGTTACTTAGATTGTTTGTATCTCCCGGTACAGGTTTATATGCAGGATGGCCTGGCGATATTCCAGGGCTTTGACTTTTCTCTTCTTTTGTTCCTGCTTTATTTTCGCCGCCAAATGGCATAATCGCTGTAAAAAATGCTTTGTCAAATTCAAGATTAAATTCTAACACATCATCGTTTTTGCCAGTGTATATGTAATCATATTGTTTACAAGCCTGTTTTTCTAGCTCTTTTATTCCCGGACTTGCTTTTGTAGGAGGCATGTATCTATTAATGTGAACTTTATAGGGTACAACTCTAAATACATATAATTTTGGAAATTGTCCAGTTAAATCCATTTGTTCATAATTAGTAATATCGTATACATCAGTTTCTATCTTAAACCAATTTACTAATCCATTACCATCCGGTTCAGCTTCTGCTACTTTTCTACCATAGTCACTCAGTATTATTATTTCTTCAATTATATCTTGTATTTTTGTACCGCTTTTAAATGTTAAATCTCTACCTTTGTTGCTGATAGTTATGTTACCTCTTTTAAATACTCCTGTACCTATAGTTTTGTTTTGATTAGGCGGACCGCCTGTCTGTTTGGTCTCTTCAACAAACTTTGGTCTTCCAAACGGTTGCTTTCCTCCGTCAAGATACGATTCTATTAAATCAGATTTTCCTATGTCGTTTATATTATCTGGATTCTGTGCATTTTCTCTTACTGCTTCGCCTATACCAGAACGTTTTACAACTATTCCTGCTAGTTTACTTAATTCTGCATCAAAATCTGCAGGAACATTACTATCTTCGTTACCAGTGATGCTTTGATATAATTTTAATTTTTCTGCATCAGTAATTTCTCGCTTCTCTCCCTCGCCTGCATTTAACTCTGGGTTGGTTGTAGCTTTACCAACTTCTGTGTCCTGTCCTAAAAGTTCTTCTTGAGCTGTGGCTCTTTGTGTAGGAAAAGTAATAATGTATTCATCTACTGCTTTGACTTGTTCTTTTTCTAATTTTTTCTGTTCATACTCGTTAAATGTAGACATCAAACTTTTAGCGCCACTCTGCAACAATTCTTCTACTGTTCTTCCAGTAATAGTAATATCTGTTTTTGTGCTTTGTACTTGATCTGCTAATCCTTGTTCGTGCCAAGGTATGGCCCTTACGTTGTAAACACTTCCTCCTTCGGTAACATTAAAATCTATATTGACCAGTTTAATAGGAAATATCCTACGGAGATTAGGTTTAGAAATATAATTTCCGTTATTGTCCCATCCTTTAAATTCTAATGTAAGGACATATGGTGCTTCAAGATAATTTTTGTATTCTGCTTGCACAGCTGCAACCTGAAGTGTTTGTAGAAACATCCCCATTGATAATGGTTCTGTAACCTTAAAGTCTATAGACACTGCATTAGTCTGTTTGGTTTTTGTATTATTACCGATAATTGCATTAGTTTCAAAATCATCAATATAATATTCTATACGTCCTTTTTTCTCAAAAATAGTTGTTGCTTTACCGGGTAAACCACCACCTGATCTAGTAATCATTATTTCAGGATCTCTTAGCCTATATGTTTTGTCTGGAAAATTAACTTCATAGGTGTTTAAAACTCCTAGACCAAGCACATAATTATAACTAGCGAAATCACGTAATTCATTAGGAAAAGGAGGTCCAGCTGTGCTTGTTATTCCTATTAGATCTTGGAACTTTGCTAATTCAGCATTTTCGTATTGCAGTTGTGTTCTGTAATCTAAAGGTATGTTTAACTTAGGATCTACTGCGGCAGATAGTTTTTCTGATAGTGCGCCGTCAATCGAATCTGGAATAGCATTAACATTTATATTAGGCGAAGTAGCAAAAGCCTTAGCAACATTTCCGGCTGTAGTTTCAGCAAAATCTTGTACAGACTTGCCAGCTTTTGTAGCTCTATCAATTAAATTCTGAGGAGTTAATCTAGCCATTTAGATTCCTAGCAATCTTTTTAAATTGCCTCCTTTAGGTAAGAATATTTCAGTGCCAGCTTCAAAATCGTAAATAGGATCTTTTATTGTATTGATATTTCTTTGTGCAAAGACCCACCATAATTTATGATCGCCGTATAAATCATAGGCAAGCAAATCTGGCCTATGTGTGTATTGCACTTGTATCACATACGGAATGTCATCTGACTCTGCAGGAATCGGACGTATTTTTAGTATATCAAGATACTGTCCATTTTTAGTGTTAGTATCTTTCCACGGACTGTTTGCTGTATATTTTGCCATTAAATAAATCCACCTCTACCAACATATCCACCTTTAACAAACTGATCTAAACTAAATGACTCAACTGCACGTCTACTGTATATAGGCTGTACTGTTGCTTGAATGTTACTACGTGTAGGAACCCAAGCACCATTCGGTCCATAGCCTGGTACTTTTATATAATCTACATCAGCTCCGAGTTCGATAGCAAAACTTTGCACTATGACCGGAACATCCTTAAAAACATAATCTCCATAACCGTTAAGTTTTACAACAGGTGGTGGAGCACCTACATTACTAGTTCTACCATAAGCCATTTTAGTTATACTTCTAAGATAATGAACAGCAGCTAACCAGTATTGTCCTTCGTAATTGTTTTCAACATAAAAGTCTCCTACAATACTAAATGCATCCACTTTAGAATTTTGATATGCAAAAAATGGATAATTACTATGTACTGGCTGTATCTGACTGTAATTAGCCGAATGTGTAATATAAACTTGCGGAGTATAAGGCCATACTAAACCATCTGTATCGCCAAGCGGTCCTAACATAGATCCTCCAGCAAAGTTTTTAGGTAAGGATAACTTGACTCGCCAATCTGGATTTGCATCACCACTTGTAGCACTAACAAAATCAAACGCTTCTGGTTCAGCATCTGGTAAAAGTCCGAAAGACCTAAGTGCTTTGCCAAACCCTGTTGACTGTACAAAGTCTTCAACACGCTGTTTTGCACCAGAGGCTAATCCTTTGATGTTTTCAGAACCAGCAAACGCTTCAATTGATGCTGCAGGATCTAAAGAACTACGTGCATTAGCGGCTCTTTGTGCTATTTGTGCAGGATTTGGAGGTGTTCCTCTGCCGCTATTGATTGGTCTACCATTGCTATCAGTTATTGCCATAAAAAACTTCCTTTATTATAAAGTATTTAGTTGACTTTATTAACATAGTAGTTTATAATAAGTATAATTAATCGGAGAACCTATGAGAAAAGTTAATTACTTAAACAACAAAGATATCTTAAAAGAGATACATAAATCAAAAGCTACTTTTTGTAGTTATGTAGATACAGACTATAATCAATATGATGTGATTTTACCTAGTGTAGATAAAATAAACATTAGAACTATTGCAGAAGCAAAACGTAACAAAGCAAAAAGACTTAGTCAAAAAGCATTTGAAGAGGCAAAATTAGCTGGTAAAAAAGTTAAACAAGCTGAATGTGAAGTAGACTACAAAAAGATAACAAAAGAAGAACTTATCTTTAGAATTATGTCATATGATCATATTCCTGAAGAACCTGGACGTAAAAAAAATCCTAAAACAGTAGCAGACACAAAGGTTAAATTAAATTTTCCACCTTTCCAACATTATAAGTTCAATGAAAATGAAGAATTAGTTTGTGTAGGCAAAAGTCATTGGGAAGGCGGAATGGAAAATGGTACGTTTAATTTACAAAACGGCAAGGCTACTAATAAACTTGCAAATATGTGGCTAAAATTAGTAGATCGTTATGCAACAAGAGGTAATGTTAGAGGGTATACGTATAACGACGAGATGAAAGGACAAGCAATCTTACAACTTTCACAAATTGGCTTACAATTTGATGAATCTAAGTCAGATAATCCGTTTGCATACTATACAGCCGCAGTTACAAACAGTTTTGTGCGTGTTATTAATATAGAAAAGCGAAATCAAAACATTAGAGACGATATTTTAGAAATAAATCACCTAAATCCTAGTTACACTAGACAACATCAAGGAGAATGGGAAGCTGCTCAAAAGCGTGAAGCAGAAGCTAAAAAGTAGTTGACTTCTACATTGTAATATTGTATAATAAATTGAAGACTTATAAAGGATTATAATTTGTTTAAAAAAGCAGCAGTGTTTACCGACATCCATTTAGGATTAAAAGGTAACAGTAAGATTCATAATGAAGATTGTGAAGAATTTATAGATTGGTATATTGAACAAGCACAAGCTAACGGTTGCGAAACTGGCATTTTCTGTGGTGATTGGCATCATAATAGAAACAGTCTCAATCTTACAACCATGGACTCTACTATACGTTGTATGGAAAAACTAGGTAAATCGTTTGAGAAATTTTATTTCTTTGATGGTAACCACGACTTATACTATAAAGATAAACGTGATGTTAATTCTACTGCATTTGCAAAACATATCCCTGGAATAACATTTATTGATAAAATTTATCAAGAAGATGATGTTGCACTTGTTCCGTGGCTGGTAGGCGACGAATGGAAGAAGATAAAAAACATTAAAACAAAATATTTGTTCGGACATTTTGAATTACCCAGTTTTTATATGAATGCTATGGTACAAATGCCTGATACAGGTGAGCTACAAGCATCACACTTTGAACATCAAGAGTATGTTTTTAGTGGTCATTTTCATAAACGGCAAAAACAAGGCAAAGTACATTACCTAGGTAATGCTTTTCCACACAACTATGCTGATGCATGGGATGACGATCGTGGAATGATGATACTTGATAAGGAAAATAATAAAGAACCACAGTATATCAATTGGGATAATTGTCCTAAGTATAGAACTATTGGATTAAAAAGACTATTAGAAGACACTGATGCTGTTATTAAGCCTAAGATGTATTTGCGTGTTACTATAGATGTTCCAATTTCTTTTGAAGAGGCAACGTTTATCAAGGAAACATTTGTTACACAATATAAATGTAGAGAGCTATCACTTATTCCGCAAAAACAGATGGAAGAAATTACTACAGATGTAGATATACAACAGTTTGAAAGTGTAGATCAAATTGTTAGCGGTGAAATTGCCGCAATTGACTCAGATAACTTTAACAAAAAAATGCTATTGGACATTTATAACGAATTATGATACGTATTAAAGACTTAACCGTAAAAAACTTTATGAGTGTGGGCAATCAGACTCAGGCTGTTGACTTTAACAAAGAACAACTAACACTTGTGCTAGGCGAGAACTTAGATCAAGGTGGCGATGATGCAGGATCACGTAACGGCACTGGTAAAACTACTATAATCAATGCTCTAAGTTATGCCTTGTATGGTATAGCACTAACAAATATTAAACGCAACAACCTAATTAATAAAACTAATAGCAAGAGTATGCTAGTAACTTTACATTTTGAAAAAGATGGTATTGATTACAGGATTGAGAGAGGCCGATCACCTAACGTACTAAAGTTTTATATCAACAATCAAGAACAAGAAATGACCGATGAGTCACAAGGCGACAGTAGAAAGACACAAGAATCAATTAACACACTGCTAGGCATGACCCATGATATGTTTAAGCATATCGTAGCACTGAACACTTATACTGAACCTTTTTTGAGTATGAGGCAAAATGATCAACGTGCTATAATTGAGCAGTTATTAGGTATTACTATATTAAGTGAAAAAGCAGAGTCTTTAAAAGAACAAACAAAACAAACTAAAGAAGCAATCACCCAAGAAACATTAAAAATTGAAGCAATGCAAACAGCAAATAGTAAAATTGAAAGTACTATTGAAAGTCTGCAAGGAACTCAACGTGCTTGGAAGGCAAAACAGCAAAAAGATGTTGAAAAACTGTCAACAGGCATTGACGAATTAGAACATTTGGACATTGATAAAGAATTAGATAGCCACGAAAAACTATCTAATTGGTCTGAACACAATAATGCTATTATGGCTCTTAAAAAAGAATTAAGCACACTAGAGCCAGCACTACAACGTGCTACTAAAAGTGTTGAAAAAGCACAAAAAGACATCGCAAATCTTGAAGATGCTGTATGTTATACATGCGGTCAAGAACTTCATGCAGATAAAAAAGCAGAAATTGCAGATAGAAAAGCTAAAGAACTTGATGATGCATTATTATATGCTAGTGAAATTGATACAAAACGTTCTGAAGTTTTAAATGGATTAAAAGAAATTGGTGAGATAAATGGTAAGCCTGATACATTCTACGAAACTGCTAAAGAAGCATATGAGCATAGACAAAATGTTGATAGATTAAAACAATCTCTTACTGCAAAACAACAAGAGTCTGATCCATATCAAGCACAGATTGACGAACTTAATCAAACAGCTATACAAGAAATTAGTTGGGTTACTGTTAATGAGCTTACAAACTTTAAAGAACATCAAGACTTTTTATTAAAACTCCTTACAAATAAAGATAGTTTTATACGTAAGAAAATTATTGAACAAAACTTGGCATACTTAAACAACAGACTTACATATTATATTGTAAAATTAGGATTACCTCATCAAGTCGTATTCCAAAATGACCTAGCTGTTGAAATTACACAATTAGGACAGGATCTAGACTTTGATAATTTAAGTAGAGGTGAGCGTAATAGACTTATACTCGGTATGAGCTTTGCATTCCGTGACGTTTGGGAAAGTCTATATCAAAATATTAACTTATTGTTTATTGACGAGTTAATTGATAGCGGTATGGACACAGCAGGTGTCGAAGGTGCATTAGGCGTTCTAAAGAAAATGGGACGAGAAAGAGATAAAAATGTTTATCTTATATCACACAAAGACGAACTTGTAGGTCGTGTAAATCATGTAATGAGAGTTGTTAAAGAAAACGGATTTACAAGTTATGCAAATGACATTGAGATTGTAGAATGAAATTAAAAATTGGTACTAGAGGTAGTGATTTAGCACTTGCATACGCAAATCGTGTATGCAATGAATTACCTTGTGATACCGAAATTGTTGTGATTAAAACACAGGGTGATCTTAATCCAGATACTCCTATTCATGAAATCGGAGGTAAAGGTGTCTTTTGTAGTGCAATTGAAACTAGTTTACTTAAAGGTGATATAGATGTTGCAGTGCATAGCTTAAAGGATATGCCGGGCGAAGAACATCCTGACTTAGTTATATCAGCAACACTAAAAAGAAATAGCCCACATGACGTTTTGATAGGAAAAGTAAGTTATGGATTTACAGTTGGCACAAGTAGTCCAAGAAGAGCCGCACAATTAAAACAACTCTATAGTAACATTGGTGTGCAAATTAAACCTATTAGAGGTAATATTGATACTAGATTAGAAAAACTTGACAACAAAGAATATGATGCTATCATACTAGCTGAAGCTGGTTTACAAACACTAGATATCAGACGTACATGGATCAGAGTACCTATTATACCGGCAGTAGGACAAGGAATAATTGCATTGCAAACTAGAAAAAATGATTCTAGTACTATTGATATAGTAAAAAAAGCCAACCATGAAAAAACTTTTGCACAAGCAAGAATTGAAAGAGCATTTTTAAAAGGCATCGAAGGTGATTGTCATACAAAAGTAGCCGCACATGCAACAGGTACTAATCCAATTACACTAAAGGCAATGTATTATGATTGATGATGTACATGATCAACTGACAAAAGCCTACATGGAATATTTTAAAGAAAACGACAAATTTGAAGATCGTAATAGTGTTAGAACACATACTAGTGCTAGAAGATGGCTACGTGAAATACGTAGATTAGCAAAATTACGCATGGAAGAAATACACGAAAAACACGTAACAACCAGAAAAACCAAGACCAAAGGCGACAACAACTAGGTACACATATATAAGTTCATGCAGTGGACTTATCAAGGTAAAGAAGTAGAATCTATATCCGACGAATACGAAGGATTTGTTTATCTAATTACAAATAAGATCACAGGCCAAAAGTACATAGGCAAAAAACTAGCAAAGTTTAAGACTACTAAGCCACCACTCAAAGGCAAAAAAAACAAAAGGCGAGGATATAAAGAAAGCGACTGGCGTGAATATTGGGGAAGTTCTGATAGACTAAACGCAGATGTTGCTGAATTAGGTCCAAGCAAGTTTACAAGAGAAATACTATACCTATGTAAAGGTAGGGGCGAAATGTCCTACATAGAGGCAAGAGAACAGTTTGATAGGCGTGT
>Ga0181401_1000059_pt1 | contig 36675 bp, 48 predicted proteins | sample 24SPOviralmetaG_FD_130130 | JGI IMG/M metagenome (GOLD analysis project Ga0181401, IMG submission 130130) | Marine viral communities from the oligotrophic San Pedro Time Series (SPOT) site, San Pedro Channel, CA, USA - 24 SPOT_SRF_2011-07-20 | ecosystem: Environmental > Aquatic > Marine > Strait...
GAGAGGAGAAGATAAATGGGAGGTTCTCTGGATAGGACCCGCTTATTTTTAGTGACTTAGGCATGCTCAAACGCCATTCCGCATCGTTTTGCGTCAATTATCTCTGACGAGGCGGCAACAGCCAACGCCTGCCATGCGTGAGACTTCAAGCCGAGTCGCTTTGCATTTGCCCTTGTTTCTTCGTCTGACCAGTCCATTGCCTCAATCATCTTCCTCCGGATCACCGCGTCGTTCGACTTCTGCCCCGGTGCAATCTGCTTTTTCACCTCGTGCCGCTTGATGAGCCTGTATCGAATGCCGTGTGACTCGCACAGCTGCACCATGCGCCCGATCCATACTACAGTGTCGAACGTCGTCTGGCCTACTCTCGCGCCATAGCTCGATACCATCTCAATAGCGACAGATGCGCCATGCTCGAGGTGATAACGCGTTATGTTCTTTAGCATCTGCCTGTTGTCGATCACCCCCGCATGAGCCGGTCCTGCGTCTCTCCAATCCGCTCCAATCATCGCGTATCCTGATTCTGTTGTCCCCGGGTCGATTCCTAAGATCATTACAAACAATGCGCCAATCCCTGACTGTTTGCAAAAAACGATACGTCGACGACTCAATTTTTGCCCTTTTCTTAGTGTCACATTTCTCGTGTCACATTTGTCACGTGTCACATTGCGAAAACAAAAACTCTGAAAAATCGAATTGTAATTGATGCCCTGCATTATGGTAAATAATCTTTATTATAATAATAATATAATAATAATGATATAGTACTACGTTTGGGACTTTGTGACTATAGGCATGTGACAATGTGACAAATGTGACAATAAGGATTCTGTCACGTCAGCAAATGGGACACTAAGCAGTCGATTTCGCATCATTTGAGCCGATCCAAAACAGCCTTTCCGCTGCCCGGATTGCGCCCTCCTCTTTCACCTTTCGCATTTCGAGGTCCGGCATCTTTGCAAGTTTCAGGTCAAACGCGCCCCGGGATAAATGGGCTGACCGTAATGCGCTCCGCAAAAGCAAACCCTTATCGCCTGCCTCTTTCACCATCTCAACCCATTTTTCTTGCTTGCTCATTTGCTCTTTTGTTTTTTCAATTAATAGCGGAAAAAGCAATTCTTTTTGCATATCTGCAAACCATTTCACAAATCCACAGGCCCGCACAGCATCCTCTTTCATTAAAGGCTTAGAGAAAGGATTGTCGTAATTTTCCGCCATGTGGAGGACGATTGCGAGCCTGTAGGCGTTCTCAGCGTATCGGTTGTGGAACGACGCCAGCGACTCGATTGGCTCCTCCCGACTCGCCTTCGCGCATAGATTGTAGTAACTCTTCATCGCATCCGTGAAGCTTGAGGTTTGCGGAATCTTGCCGAGCTGCTCAGGCACAGGCTTGGCGCGGTAAGCGGAAAACAGGTGTTCGATTATTTCGGCCCAAAGGCTGTGAGCTTTTGCATCGAAATCAATATCCTCAGGCCAATCCTGCACCTCTGCCTCAGAATCGTGCATAAGGAATCGTGCCAGAAACCCTCCCTCGATCTTGTTCGAATCCTCAAGGATCGAAAGGAAAGCATGTGGCTGAGTCATCCACGATATGCCGAGCGTCGCTCCTGTCAGACTGTGAGACTCGCTTTTTCGGTCGTAGCTAACGGCATCGCCCGAATACAGATCGCACCAGGTCCCGTCGTCGTTCGTCCCTCTTTGGCTTGAATACCTGCCAGACATATTCTGGAACTGCTGCGATGCCTCTGCGCTCATGGAAAGAACAGTAGGATGCCAATTTCGCCCCAAATATCCCAGCATCGTTTCCGTCGTCGTATCGCTTACAACCACCTTTTCTGGCGTAAGTAGCTTTTCAAGTTTCGACTTTTCCTCATACAATGACTCTGGATTACCTCCCTCGTCTAGCAGGTCTTTGATCTCATTCTCTAGCTCATCAAGTCGCTTTTGCGCGACCGGTGCGTGAACATTCTTCCGCTTTTCCTCTGCCTCCGCCGCTGCCTCGATGAGCGGTTTCATCACAGTTCTTTGCGTCCTCCCCTTCCCGGTTCCCGACTTCGCCAATGTCAAAATATACAGATTGCAATGCGAAACCATGCCCGGGAGTGAATCGACGACGACAGAGTTTCCTACGGCAGTTGAAATAGCCGAGAAGCAACAAGCCGCGACCATCGACTCAGGCACACCGTTTAATTCTGCCACATTCTTGACGAATCCCTGCATATTAGAAGGAAGACCACTTGTGGGAAAAGGAATCAGCTCCTGTTCCAATTCCATCACCGCCTTTGCCTCTTGAGATGCCGATTCTGACTCATCTAGTATCGAAACTGGTGTTGACTGGGCTTCGCGACTGGACCCGTAGCCCGTGGAAGACAGCTCCTTCGCTGCCGCGCTGAAATCTCCGCTGTGATTCAGAACGGCATAAAGCGCACCTGCCGTGTATGCCTTCTCCGAATCAAAATCTACTGTTGAGCTGTGAGAGTAAAAACTCCAAACATCCATCTTCGCATCGGGAGGATTGATTACGCCCGAAGTGCCGCTATCCTTCCCCGGCCGAGTCCACTTTAGCCGGTCGTGACTGCAAGGCGTCCACCCGTGTGACAAAAGAAGGCTCTCAAACGTTTCCTGAGTGGCTCGATTGCTGAAATCGTCGAGGGGTGTCTCGCCTGTCTGAGATTGCTCCGCCGCTTGCGACAGGTCTATAATCCGGTCACTTTTTGGAACAAGCTTTTTCTCCACCGTCAATGGCGTGGCCGTTTCCTTGTAGATCGCGCCCGGATCCCATGACAGAAAACAGGCTCGATCTGCGCCTTTGCATTTTCGGTCAATTTCGACTCCAAACGTCTCAGATACATGCTTCTGAGCCGTGTAGAATATATCGGCAGCGTCAGCTTGAGCGTTAGAAATTGCAAAAATTGCCTTCACTCCTTCACCAGATGGCGAAAGAAACGCGAGGTGGCAATGCTCGTCATTTCCCATATCGCTCCGAAGCCTTTCGGCCCTTTCGATGCTGAGTCCGTCGACATCCACGCAGATAAACGGTCGAGGAGTATGCGGAGCCGTTTTTGTGCGATGCGGCGTTGAGAAAAGCGATTGCGGAGTAATTGCCGGGAGTCGTTTCTTCAATTCTCCGCGCTTGCCCTTGTCCTGCTCTCTCCTTATTTCCTCAATGAGCTTGTAATGCTTGCCTTTTGTCACGTCCTCCCATACCTGGCGAAGTGTTGTCTGGTCCGGCAGGTCGTCGGTAGAAAACACCGTTCTAAATTGGCTGAATGTAATCATTCTATTTTTGTGCATAAAAAATCCCCATAGCGAACACCTGCCGCTGATGGGGAATTATTTTGTTTATCTTTTGAGTTTGTAGCGAGTGCGAATGTGAAAAAGCGGGACCGGCGGCATTTTGCGCCATTCAATATCTGACCCCCACCGTGAAATGTGGCCCTCCTGGATCCGCGAATTACTCCGATCCCGGCGAGCGATTGCAAAAGCAACAGCCGAATCAGCGTCTACCGCGCCAATCCCCAGAACCTGTTGCAGCATCTCAGATGCCAGTCTTTCCTGCTTGTTCATTCTCCCCCCTCCATTTTTCTCCACGAATCCCACAACTTCCCGGCTCGCTCGAGCGATGCAAGATCGCCGCGCTGAATGTTGTCTGTAAGATCGCGAAAAAGCTCCGATTCATCGTAGATTTCCGTATTCTGCAAAAATGCAGCAATTCTGTGTGCATCAATTTCTGCAATTTCGAGACAGACGTTCCTTCCAATCGCCGCATAAGCGAGTTTGTATCCTAATTTCATTATTTGTTTTTTTCTGTTTGTTGCTTTTCTTCTTCGTCAAAAAGGAACAGCATCGCATCTGCTTCTGTTTCGATGCCGACTTTGTAGATGTCCTCCATGACCTCCTCAAGTCCCGCCAAGTATTCGTTCGGAATATTGCTGCGCGTAATTTCACGATAAAGTAAAATCCTAGCAAGCCGCAATCCCTCCTCTTGGATGTCTTGAATCCCGTTTCTCTGTCCTTCTGTCATGTGGCAAGTTGCAATTTTTTTATGGATCGAGTCTTTTTAATAGCGTGACAAAAGCTTTTGCTGCTGTCGCTGGAACTACTCCGTTTCCTAGCAATCGGAGTCGATCCACTCGGTTGGCAGTTGCGTCCACCCTACTGAAAGACCCATCAGTTGCTCGACCCAATCTGGATTTAGCTTGCCCCTTGACTTGGGTATATAGATCGGCAATGACTCTTGGCTCTTCCCACTCTTGTTGAGCTTCGCCCGGCTTGGAAACCCAACGATTGAAGGATGATTCGATAACCCCTTCTGCCCGTAGTTGGGTTGATTCCCAATCTTCGCCCCCTCCCCTACTGTCGGAGTCGGCCAACTCGTTTTGTCGTATTCGACAACTTGAGGAAGTCCGTCCATCCGACTCTTTCCGTCCTTCCGAATTAACGCCGCTGGAGAATAGCTTCCCTTGTAATCTCTGGATGCCGGAGTCGGCCAGTTCTCCACTTGACTCCTTAGCCTCAAAACCTTTTTTCCGTTGCTGACTTGGTTCACTGCTTTTGGCGTAGCCCAAGATAAAGACTCGCTTTCTCTGGTGAGGTGCGCCGACTTCACGCGCTGAGAATATTCCCGCCGTTGCTGTGTAACCCAATCCTTCCAGTTCTCTGAGGACATATTGGAGAACTGATTCTCCGTCTCCTGTTTTGGCTGAGATAATTCCTTCAACGTTTTCAAGGAAAACAATTCGGGGTTGGCAGTCTCGGATGCCATCTCGGATGTATGGGAAGAGGTGTCGCGGGTCGTCAACTCCTTGACGCGTTCCAGCAGTGCTGAAAGGTTGGCACGGGAATCCTCCAGAGAGGATGTCCACGAGTCCACGAAACTTTCGGTATGGGAAGGTTTTAACGTCCGTGAACACAGGTGCTGCATCCAGTTCTCCCGCTTCCATCTTTGCAACCAGGTTCGCGACTGCGAATCCTTCCCTCTCCACGTAAGCGATTTCTCGCAGATTTGGGAGAACTCTTCTGAGTCCAAGTCCGATGCCTTCGTATCCGCTACAAAGGCTAATGTGTTGAATTCTTTCGGTAGTATTATCATCGTTCATAAAATCGTTTATATTGCCCTCCTTACGCCAAGAATCTTGGACTTGTAAATAGAAAGGTCAGTCATCTGCACTGGCTTCGATCTTGTTGGGCGGTGGATGCACCGACCGTTTCCGAGATAGATCATAACATGACCGCTTTTACCGCTCTTGCTTCCGCGCCAAGTCACAATGACATCTCCCGGTTTCATGGCCGATTTGCTGACTCCTTTCCCCCATTTCAGCCAATTCCGCGCCATCGAGGAATATAGCGGTCTGCCTCCACCGGCAGAGAAAACCACTTGGCTGACCCAATTCGCGCATTGGCAAGATTGGCCTTTGCGGAAGTGCTTACCGTTCCAGAGTTTAGCTCTTTTGACAATTTGAGCTGGCAATACGCCAGATTGCAAAATTGGGCGAAATGCCCTTTTTTCTTGAGAATTGCCTGTGACAAACACAAGCAAAGTCAGTGCAATAATTCTTTTCATTTTTCAGTTTTTAGGTTTCAACGGCTTTTAAGCCGCCGGAGATTAAACCGGTTTTTGCAAAAGGTCCAATTTTTTCTATTTCAAAAAAATAGTAGACAAGAACAGATTGCGGTTTTAGTCTCCGGCGATGGACAAGAAAAAAAGATGTGAAACCTGCGAAGGGGTTTTTGAACCCCTTCATGTCGTGTTTGAGGTGGCGGAGACTGATTTTGTTTTCACTCAATCGCATTGCGACGCGTGTATTGACGAGATCGAATGCCGCCCTGCCAGCGCAACGAGAATAAAACTTGAAGATATTATGGAGGTGTTGAATGAAAGTCTCTGACGCATTTTCCGGCTTTCTTGAGGCCGAAGATATTCCAGACGGCAAAGAAATCGAGGTGGAAATTGAGGGCGTCCGCATGGGGACGCGCAAAGACTTGGGCCGGGACGGTCGAGCAATCGAAAATCCGCTGATGAAAATCGTTGGAGTCAAAAAGGAAATGGTATTGAACAAAACCAATGCCCGGACCATCCGCCGACATCACGGCAACGAAATGGATGAATGGCCTGGCAAAAAGATCACGCTATTCCGCTCAACTTGCGATGCGTTTGGAAAAAAGAACGTCCCGTGCATCCGGGTGAAAGGAAAAACATTATGAAAATAACAGTAAATAAATCAGAACTGGCAGCTGCCTTGAAAGCAGCCGGTAAAACTTGCAGCTCGCACGGGAATATTCCCGTCCTGTCGAACGTCAAAATTTCCACCGCAGACGCAGGCGATAGTTTTTTCATTGAGTCCACCAATCTGGACCAATACACGTCTATTGAGGTTGAGGCTGATGTCGTCGAGAAAGGCGAAGTTTTGGTCCCCTTTCGTAGACTGAACTCGATTATCGCAAACTTGGAAGGCGAGACTGTAGAGCTTGAATCTAAAGGCTCAAAAACCGAAATCCGATCCGGGCGTTTTCGGGCGTCTGTTGAGGGAGTCGATGTTGCTGATTGGCCGCAATGCTCAATGGAAATCAATCGAGCGTATGACATTAAGGCCAATCAGCTATCGAACGCGATACAGAGCGTGATCGGCTGCGTTTCTGCCGATGAGTCTCGCTATGTTCTGAATGGTGTATTTCTGGAGTGTGTCGACTCTGTGGTTAGTATAGTCGCTACTGACGGGCGACAGCTAGCCGTGCATTCGTTCGAGGCAGATTGGAACGACTTCAATGTGGTAATCCCTACATTGGCCGCTGACGCTATTCTCGATGCGTGTCGAGGCGAAGCCAATATTGAAATCGCTCTGGGAGACAATTCTGTAGGAGTAGCGACAGACACGGCAAGAACCTGGTCAAAAACAATCGCAGGCAAATTCCCAGAGTGGCGCAGAGTGATGCCGGATGAGTCGGCAATGAGAACTTTTCCCGCTCCGCACAAAAAGCTCCTCGGCATTCTTCGTCGAGTCGGATTGATTGCCGATCCCCGGATCGGATGCGTTCGGCTCGACGGGAGTGCTGATGGGATTACCGTTTCATCATCGAACGCGGGAGAATCAGCGTCGGAGAAACTGGAATGCGAGTCGCCCGAGTTTGGCGTTTCCGTGAATCACGATTTCCTAGCGAAGATGCTTGCGACCATCGACGGCGAATCGGTCGATATTAAAGTGGGCGAGAACGAATCGCCAGTTTTGATCAAATCAGATGGCCTCAAATATATTATCATGCCGATGCGTAAATAAAGATGGCAATTCTTAAAGAAACCATTTACAAGGCGCATGATGTCGCTGACAATGCAGAGCGTCGATACGGCCAATACGCATCACTTCACGAAGTCATGGGGATTCTGGAGGAGGAATTTCTCGAGGCTAAGCAGTCGCTCCACAAGAGCGATTGGGCTGAATTGAGATGTGAGCTGATCGACATTGCAGCGGTTTGCTTGCGAGCCGCTAGTGAGAAAACAATTCGTGAAAATAAAAATCAGATATGAAAACCAAAATGAAAACAAAAGTGATAGATGAAGCGCACGGGGATAATTGGAGTCTTTACAATGCCGATTGCGTATCCTTTGCGGAAGGATTACCCGACGACAGTATAGACCTTTCGATTTACTCGCCACCGTTCGCGAATCTTTACGTTTACGGGGATTCCGTGGCTGACATGGGAAACTGCGCCGATGACGCGCAATTCTTTGACCAATACCGGTTTATGATTGCCGAAAAGCTGCGAATTACTAAACCTGGCAGATTATCGTGTGTTCATTGCATGGACTTGCCGTCGAGCAAAACCATGCACGGATACATAGGCCGACGCGACTTTTCTGGGGAAATCATCCGAGCGCATATTGAGGAAGGATGGATTTACCATTGCAGAGTCACTGTATGGAAGGATCCTGTCGTTGAAATGCAGCGAACAAAGGCACTAGGGCTTTTGCATAAGCAAATAAAAAAGGACTCATGCCGCAGCCGCATGGGGAATCCAGATTATCTGCTTGTTTTTTACAAGCCGGGAGATAACGGCGATCCAGTAACGCATACAGCCGAAGACTTCCCGGTAGACCAGTGGCAGCAATGGGCAAGCCCTGTCTGGATGGACATCAATCAAACTAATGTGCTGAGCAAGAAAGGCGCGAGAGATGAGAAGGATGAGAAACACATATGCCCTCTGCAGCTCGACTTTATTCACAGGTGTCTAGTGATGTGGTCAAATGAAGGTGATACTGTATTTTCGCCGTTTACTGGAATCGGATCAGAAGGGTATATGGCATTGAAGCATGGAAGAAGGTTTATAGGAACAGAGCTAAAACCGTCGTATTTCCATCAAGCATCGCAAAACCTCAACGCTGCAGAATCAGAAGGAAAGGGGTTGTTTTGAAATCGTCATATAAAGATTTGCTTATCCACAAGAAAGAAGCTGGAATTACGAGTCGTGACAAAGTGGAATGCAATCCGCATCCAAACGCAAAGCCCCATCAAGCCGATTGCCTGCGAAAGCTACTTAATATAGGAACAGGCGCGGCATTTTTGGATACTGGACTTGGCAAGACGTTTTTGCAGCTCGACTGGGCGCGACACGTTCCAGGCGACGTATTGATTTTAGCCCCGCTCGCCGTAGCGCAGCAGACGGTTGAGGAAGCTGGAAACTTACTCGACATGAACATCCATCACTCTCGTAATGGTGATGTAAAAGAGCGGATTACTATCACTAATTACGAGCGAGCGCATCTTTTTGACGTTGCCCGATTCAATGCAGTAGTTCTTGACGAAAGCTCTATTCTTAAAGGGCAAACGTCCAAGATGAGGAAGTGGATGACTGAGGCGTTTGATTATACGCCGTGGAAGCTGGCATGCACAGCTACGCCTGCGCCAAATGACTATACAGAGCTGGGGAATCACTCGCGATTTCTGGGAGTTATGAGCGCACAGGAGATGCTAACTAGATGGTTTATACATGATTCTGCAAATACGTCAGACTGGCGACTAAAAGGGCATGCTGTAAAAGACTTTTGGCAGTGGGTAGGGTCTTGGTCTTGTTGCGTTTTCAAGCCGTCCGATTTAGGCCATAGCGACGATGGCTATGATTTGCCGAATCTAAACATTGAAACGCACATACATGACTCGCCGCTTGTCACTGATTCGCCAGATATGTTATTCGACATGCCTAGCGTGGCAGCAACGGATTTGCATTCAACAAGGCGAGCGACAATAAACGAAAGATGCAAGAGCGTCGCAGAAATGGCAAACAACTCATCTGAGCCGTGGATAGTGTGGTGTGAGTCAAACGACGAGAGTGCAATGCTATCTAAGCTGATACCTGACGCCGTTGAGGTCAAAGGCTCAATGACCATAGAGCAAAAGGAATCTAGGCTGGAGTCGTTTTCGCAAGGTCAATCGAGGGTTTTAATTTCCAAGCCTAAAATCTGCGGATTCGGAATGAACTGGCAGCATTGCAGAAACATGGCTTTTGCTTCGATCTCATACAGCTACGAGTCATTCTATCAGGCTATTCGGAGATCATGGAGATTCGGCCAGACGCAGGAGGTCAATGTCCACGTCTGCATTTCTGACGCAGAAGTTCCGGTGTGGCGAAGAGTGGAAAGAAAGTCTACGGATCATGACACAATGAAGAAAGAGATGCGATTTGCCGTCGGTAAAACCCAGTCCCACGAAGTAAAACTCGACTACAACCCTCAAATGCAAGCAACACTTCCGGCTTGGCTTTAATTATGAAAACAAATCCACTGCCTCCGATAGACAGCGTTCTTGAAGTTCTGAAATACGATCCCGATACAGGAGTATTTACCTGGAGGAGGAATGAGAAAGTTCCAAAAAAAGTAGCCGGAAAAGTCGCAGGCTCCTTTAACAAAAACGGATATAGGCAAATTAGGATTTACAGCATTAGATATTTAGCCCACCGGCTGGTGTGGTTGATTTCTGAAGGAAATGATCCAGGCGATTTACAGGTTGACCACATCAACGGCCTGAAAGATGACAATCGTCGCGAAAATCTGCGCCTTGTTACAAATTCAGAGAATCAACACAACCAGAGGCGCGCAAGGGGATACCACTTTCACATCAGGGCGCGTAAGTGGCACGCAACAATCAGGCTAAACGGTAAGGGCCGTCACCTTGGATATTATACCACCGAGGAAGAAGCGCGAACCGCTTACATCGAGGCAAAAGCAAAATTTCATCCGACAAGCCCGATTGCAAAGTAGAAACAATTATGACACCACAAGAATATCACAAGAATCTAGTATGTAACCGCGAGGATATTTTCGCAGACGACAGTTTTCTTTCCAAATCTGTATTGTGGGAGCTGAAATCATCGAGCCTCTACCGATGGAGATTTGCTCCAAAGGTTTTTACCGGATCGGCAGCGGCGAATTGGGGTAGCATGGTTGACGCAGAATTGACTGAGCCGGGAGGCTGCGAATCAATCGTCGCGGTTTCTCCGTTTGACTCGTTCCGGTCGAAAGATGCCCGGGAATGGAGAGACGAGCAGGCTGATGCAGGATTGGTCGTTGTGAAGCAGTCTGATGTAGATCAGGCGAAGATCGCTGCAAACAAAATTCGATTGGATCGAAACGCGGCAGATTTGCTGGACTCCTCAGAGGGCCAAGTGATTCTGACGTCGAGAATCAAAGACGTAAATGTAAAGTGCATGATTGATCTGGTCCCGGAGGATCGCGACTACCTCGTCGACATCAAAACGACAGGCGACTTTTCCCCGTCGGGTATCAGTAAAAAAATCGCGCAATTCGGATACCACGCCCAAGCTGCATGGTATCTTAAAATCTGGAACAACGAGAATCGTGACGACCAGCGCAGCCGTTTCCGCTTCATCTGGCAATCCAGCGAGTCGCCTTACGAGGTAGCCGTAACTGAGTTGCCAGCAATGGACATTGCAGCAGGCGAAGATTGGTGCGCCCACCAACTCGACCGATTGACCTACGCCGCGAAAACTGAGTCATGGGGTAATATTTTTAACGACAAGGTAGCCGTGATCGGTAGACCTGGGTGGGCTGATGCGCAGGACGAGGCAGAGATCGAAGGTTTTACAAATGCACCCGAATAGAAATCTTTCGATTTTCCATCGAAAAAGCTCCAAAAAGGAGCCTGATTTCCTTCGGTTGAGCCTACGGAGCTGCAAGTTGCTTTTGAACAGGCCCGAATTGAAGTCATTCGACGAAATCACAAACAAAGATAAAAAGCTTTTACAGAGACGGGTTAATGCGTATGCGGAGGTTGAAGAACCTCATCTCGACCTTCCAGACGTAAAGCCTCAAATCACGACGTCCTGGTATTTACTCAGCGAAATTATTGGCCGACCAATAGTGAACATTTCGCAAGTTAGGCGTTCGGATCGGAACTTCTTAGCTAGAGAGATAAAAGAATTAAACGGCGAGAGTGATTTTCAAATTACACTGACAGAATCGGCATCGAGAGAAATAGAAGTCATCGGGGGCAAACTCCCGTCAATAGAACAGTTTCCAAACATAAAAGGGGTTGAATATGCCCTAACAATAAACTAACATACAAAATATATGAGCAAGCTAGTCAAAGCAAAGATAGACGTAACTAAAATCGACAAAAAAAAGTTGTTTCAAGGTGCGAAAGGCACGTATCTGGATGTCGATATTTGGATTGACGAAACTGAGCCGGAGGCGTGGAAACAAGTTTCTCTCAATCAGTCTCAATCGCAGGAGGATCGAGAGGCTGGTTTGCCAAAAAACTACATTGGGAATGGAGAGTGCAAATGGGGATGGGATAATCAGCCTGCATCTCAGCCTGCATCTCAGCCAGGAGCAAATCCGATGCAGGATGTCCCCGCGCCAGGTAATGACGAAATCCCTTTTTGATAAGATGCAAGGCGACTTAAACAATTTCAACCTAGACGATTTGCATTGGCGAGCTGCGGAATCGCGTCTGGATAAAATCAAAATGAAGTTGTTCGAGTCGCCGCATCTTTTCACAGTTCTCGATTCCGTTATGACCGATCTGGAATTGTGGGATGATCCCCAACCAACCGACTACGCTCTAAATCTTATTTTGCAGTCTGAATCGAGAGAAAATAAAGATGGAAGATAGTTCGATATTTGAGGCATTGCAGCGAGCCGGAGCGGATTCGGTCGACTGTGATTACGAGGACGCCAAGCAGGACGGATGGCGAACGATTGATGATCTTGCAGTGCTGGCCGATTGTGGCCGAAGCACGATCACTCGACTCATGCGCTTGTCCGTCGCCGATGGAACTTGGGAGACGAAAAAGGTTAGACTATCTGGAGGCCGAAAGGCTGCAGCATACCGGGAAATCTTAAACAAAGAATAGAACATGCAAGACTACTGGAATGATCCGCCCGAAGAACCGGAATTACCTGAATGGATTTGCCAAATTGAGGACTGTATCGAAGAGGCAATCGGATTTTCGAACGAAGCAAAGGAACGAATAAATGCCGGCCACAAGCACGATAACCGACCGGCGGCATTCACTGAGTCGGTAAATAATCTGCAAAGATCGGTCAGGTCGCTTGCTCAAGCAGTTGAATTTCTACTTAGACGAACCGAGCGAACCGAGCGAACCAAAAAGAAAACGAATCATGAGTGACCAAAGCGAATCAACTACAACTGTCCCTGAGCTTGGCTCGACTGCCTTGTTCGCTGCCTTTGGTGCAAAAATCAGATGGTGCGACGAAAAGGCGAAGGAGTGTTACGAATGCCGGGAGGAAGACTGCTCAGACATCGGAAAATACTACGATGCGGCAAAGACTGAAATCACAAGATTCCGAAACGAACTTTTCCCAGAAGAAAAACCGGGCAACGCTGAGAAAGATGGCGTTGCGACTGTGAGATGTCCCGAATGCAAGATTACGATCGGTTCATGTTGGGCCAACGGTCATTGTCCAGGTTGCGGTCATTTTATCAAAGCGAACGATTGAGGACATCCAGCGAGGAAAAGACTATGGAAAAACAAACGACGTTATCGAGCTTGGATGCTCCCACTTGTTCTCCTGTGATTTTTGATCATCGGGTATGGAAAAACTGGGAGGGTGGAACTCTGGAGGCCGTCGAGATGCTAAACGCCATGTTGAAAAAACACGGCTTAAAAATCAACGTCGATTGGGACTGGCCGAACGATTACACGGAGGTTTCAATTTTGAAGGAGAATGCCTTGTTCTGCCAAGAGTATTTGGGTCGCCCGTGGGAGCCAACTCCCGAAGAGAAGCGGCTGCGTGAACTCGCGGCACAATACCACGAAGAGACGGAATCCTACGACCGAACCGTTTGCACGGGGCCGATCCGAAACGGCGCGATCATGCCGATGGGGTCGGGGGAACATGCAGCGATCAATCGAAACGCCTTGGCCGTGAGGGAACGCCTTGGCGCAGAGGTGGCCGAGCTTGGATTCACCAAAAAGGAGTGGCAACACGCCATCGCCAATTTCAGGCAGAACGATTGAGGACATCCAGCGAGGAAAAGACTATGGAAAAACAAACGACGTTACCGAGCTTGGATGCTCCGACTTGTTCTCGGTCGATCCACAAGAGCCGTTTTGGGACATTCCGGGAAGCGACCGTTGGAGACTGGCAATGTCGCCGATGTGGGCGTGTGGTGAAAGAAGAATCTTTCGAGCGAATTTCAAAATCAATCGGGTATCGATGGCCTTTATGCGCTTGCTCAACGTGGAAATTTGAAAATTCAGATTGGCGTAAACTTAGAGAGAAAGACATTTTTTCCGAGAACACCCAAGATCGCGAGCCTGCGGAGTAGGTCTTGCGAATCGCTTTGCTCGCAGATCAAACAGGCGAGATGAACTTGCCCGTTTCTCCCTTTCGGCAAAACCAAAGTTCCCAATCTGATTTGCCGCTTTTGGATTGGTGAATTTCGCCAAATGCCCATCCATTCTCATGCGCCAATTTGCGCGGAGTCTTGGCGTTGTAAGGCATGTCGATTTTACAGAGTGCGCCTACGCTAATTCCTTCCGCCCGGGAGAGTGACGAATCGGCGAAACGTGAGAAGGAGTGAACGTGGCCCTGCACTACGCCAGTGCCGCTGCCTTTATAGATTCCTATTGCCTGGCGAGCTGCCGCTACGCCTGCATGGTAGCCGTGAATGAATTGCAGCTGTCCCAATTTCAAGACGCCACTTCTTACGTCGTAGGGCAAAACCTCTGCGTTTTTCCACGACTTGTTTTGCTCGATTTCCTGCACGAGTCTCCCGCACAGATCGCGCATGTTTCCATTCGTCGAACATTTTGCCGATTGCCACAATCTCTCGTCGTGATTGCCTCGCAGGATGTAATCCGGGCGGTATGCGTCGAGAAGGGCGATTCCCGTAATGCAATCGCGCTCCATCGACTCGGCTCGTTCTTCCGCCCCTGCTCCATTTCGCAAAGGTCGAAAGTCGAACACGTCGCCGCCGTGAATTTTTACGTGAGGTTTCCACCTGTCAGCAAACGACAAAAACGCATTTACGGTTTCGTCGTCCTGCTGATCGCCGTGGCTGTCGGTTCCAAATAAGAATCTTTTTATTCCCATCGCTCATTCTCCTTACTTGGTTCTTATTTTGTTCCGAAGAACTTTTTAATGACTGATTGAAATCCGTAGGAAAGAACCGAGAGAATCTGGACCGATCCAAAACCAGCAACGCCGGATATGCCGACAAGCAAGAAAGAGCCGCCGTATTTATCAATAGTTAAAAGTGAAAGTATCAGGCCGGCAGTAGTTCCCGTAATCAAATAAGTCAAAACGACTCGCTTTGTGACTTTCTCGGTATGATCGCCAAGCATTTTGGCAACGCTGCCAAGTGAGGAAATAGCGATGATTGCCGCAAAGTATTTGATATACCCGGAAATGGTAAATTCCGATGCCGGTAGCGTAGCAAGTGATTTCGCTGCTCCAATAATTTGATGTAGTATGTTCATAATTTAGAAGTGTTGCTGTTCATTCCCTCCGCGATTTCGTGAACTTTATTCCATCTGTTTACCAGTCCCTTCCAAAAATTCGACCTATACCCTACCTTTTCGCGCTCGTATCGCTCTCTTGAATCGCGTAGCTTTTGCAACAATAGAGAAGGCGTGTCTCGGTCTGCCTTTTCGAGTGTTGCGCGAGTGCGCGGTCCCCATTTCCCGTCTCTCCTTACATTGCGCCCCATTGCGCGAAGCGAATCCTGCACGATCCACGCGCTTCCGCCCGGGCCTCGATTGAAAGTCGAATCGAGAACGGAGAACCTAGTGCCAGGCTTGAGACTTGCCTCGTCGAGCTGTGTATATCGCAGCGTGTATTCTTCAATGTATCTCGCCGCGTATTCCTCGCGCCGCTCAGGATTCATCGCTCGTAGGTCAGCAAGTGCTTCCGGGTGGTATCGGTCATTGATCCCTGCAATCTCGTATTTCCCCCCACCGTCATTTTCTGGCAGTTTGTATATTTTTAGCGTCCCGTCTGCATTCCTCCGCGCCTCGAGATCGACAATAGCTCTGCCTGCCGCGTAGTCGCTTGGCGTTTCGGCGGTGACATCTGCAATATTTACCTGCTCAGAGCTGGAATCAATCAGGTCGGTGTCCTCAATCAGCGTATAAGTAAAAACATTGCCCCAAATCTGCTTTGCCTTTTTCCATTCGTCCCGCAATCGCAAGAAGTCGAGAACGCTTTTTGTCACTTGGCATCCTGCCGATGCTGCACCAATCTTGTCGTAAACGTCGCGACAAATGCCGTCGTCTGGATTCTCTGGAGCGTGAATATTCGCGCCGAAGTTGCCACTCTGTAGCGTGTTTGGCTTGAGATCGTAGACTGTATCCTTGTTGCCGTCACGGTAGACATTCACCGGGCCACCATCCTGACAAAGTGCATTGTAGAGTCCTCGATGCTTTCGGAGTCGGTAAATGTTTCTGTATTGCCCCGGCTTTAATATCATTGCGCCGCGTGGATTGAGCAACTTGCGCCGAGTATATCTCTCGCCCGGATAAGTCGTAAACGGAACAGAGATAACATGCCATTCGCCATCTTCCTGCTTCCAGAATTGCACCAATCTGCATCCGAATCGGTCAAACTTTGGAGATGCGTCCCTGATGCCTACGATGTTGAGATTGTATGGCTGAGAGTTGTTTGCGAAAACATCATACCCTTTGCCTAGCACGGCCCTTGCTACGTCCGTAGCCGCGCCAAAATCCATCGAAGGTGGTTTAACTATAGAAGGAGCTTCCGGCGGTTCTGGTGGATCGCTGGGAGTCGGTGCAGGGTCCGGTAGCGGTGCGCGGTGAATCGTCCTATTCCTGCCGAATAGCTCGCGAACAATTAGCCGTAACAATGTAAGGAGAAAAACCATTACCTGACTTTTCCAGACCACTTCGAAGCGAATTTTGACGCAATATGCTGGAGTCCTCGCGATCCGTAGTAAAAGCCGACTACTGTTGTTGCGAGTGTCGCCAGCAATTCGTTTGGCTGCGATGGGTTTCCTGATGCGAAAAGTATTAGACAAAGAATCCAATCAGTTAAAAAACAGCCGATAACAATATACCCGACAATCGGTCTCCATGTTTTTGAAAGCTTGCAATCACCCATCATATCGGCAGCGTGTCGAGCGGTGACCTGCTCCCGGTCCTGTTGATAGTCTGCCAGTATTGCCTGCTGCTCTTGCAATGCTATCTCTGCGATCTGCGCCCTTTGCTCTGGCGTCGCATCTTCTAGCGCGTCGGCAATGGCTGTTTCGCTTGCGTTGTCGCCAAGCCCCAACGCTCGACCGATCTTTTTGGCAATGTTCCAATAACCTCCGATGGGAGAGACAGAGATAATAGCGTCAGCAACTTCGTCCAGGCCAGTCTCTCTGGCTTTTCGGGCAAGCTTGCCGCCTTCGTTTAATATCTGCATTTATTTCTCCTGCTCGATTTCAATCTTTGATGTATTGCCAAGAGCCGCAATAAAATTTGATCCTTGACCGTCAGATCCTTGCGTAAATCGCGAGAAATGTTGCAGTTCATAAACATCTGTGGCCGATGTAACCGAAAACCTACCTACAATGTGAGCGGTTGTTTGGTCGCCAGTGCCTCGGTAGCCTGTTACTGCAAATGTAAAACCGGCAGTTTGTGGAAAGCCCGGATATTGCGGTGAGTCGTCGCCGTGTGTAACAGTAACCACATCCGATGCTGAGCTTGCTGAAAACTTAGAGTCGCCATCAATAGCGGATGCAACTGCTGTTGCAACTGCTGTTGCTGAGTCTCCCGTGGCTATGCCGGTAATCTCTACGTATCTATCGACCGTAAGAGTAGGCTGCGCCGTGCCGCTATCATCTACGTCTACCCAAAAGGCGACCGAACCATCCTCATCGTGCAGGATGAAGTAAGTTCCGTCTAGTGATCCAGCGGTATCTGCAACGCATGTAATAGTCTCAGTTTCGGTGGGCGCTATCTGCGCGTATGCCTCCATGCCCTCCACCGCTGTTGTCGCAGCCGTGGTATTTTGAATCCGCAAGTAGTTGTGGCCGCAATTGTATGCGTTGGCATATCCTCGAACGCGATAGTCTCCAACTGGTAGTTGAAAACCTCCGCTCGACATTGTGCAAATCCCAGCCGTGTCTACAGACTCGACGAGGCTGCGCTTTGTCCATGTCTGCGAAGTTAATCCGCCTGAGCCGGTTTGCGAAAGTAGAAGGTAGTCGTTTGACCCTGTGTTGAGTGTCTTTAGTTTAAATACCTTCTCATTGGTGCTGGCAGCGTAATCATCCGGCCTGATTACATCTGGCGAAGATTCAGCGTCGGTTCCAGAAGCAAGCTCGTAAATCCGCAGAGCGTTACTTGCATCAGCATCCAGCATTGCAAACGTCTCACCAACAGTCCGAGAGACGGTAGACAGTGAGTCCAATTCTGATGCAGTTCCTCCCGTTAGTCCTGTCAGCGACGGATTGAACTGGATAGTGTTAGATGTCAATGCATAGTCGTCAGGACTTCCACTGTCCGTAGGCGTTCCCTCGCTGCCGCTGAGAACGTCGTGCTTTATGGTCGTTGTAACGTCGTCAATAGACGATTGGTAATCTGCGCCTGCGCTGTATTTGTAAGTAAGCTCAAATAGACAGTCGTCTAAAGATGCAATGTCGTTAGTGTCGTCTGCGTCTACTCTTTCTAGCGCATTGTTTATTTCAGTAGTATTAAGCGACAGGTTAAAGGCATACGTTTTGGCGTCCGAATCGTGAACGTATGTGGATGTTCCGGCTAGTAAATCGCCATCCGAATAGTCGCCGCTTGCTTTGATACCAATGTCAATCAGTGCGCCTGCGCCCAGATTTTCTGCCGTCCACGATGGTGCTGAAACAACAGAGTTGGGTGCCGCTCCATCTGGCGATTGTCCGAATTGAACGACTACCTCCTCTACATCACCAGCCTTAAATGTTAGCGTTTCAAGTGCGCCATCAAGACCGGGAACGGTCACGAATCGCCGGAGTCGTCTGTCGAAATATAATGTCATGGTATTATTCTGTTATTGATACAGTTCCGTCTGCCTCAATCTTAAATGGCACAGGAGGAGTTTTTGGAACATATTCTGGATCAATGACGTTGAGAAACTTCACCAGCTCCCCACTTAACCAGAAAACCTCTCCAGCATTAGTTCCGAGTGAATCCAATACATCTTGGGGATTGGCTTCGCCGTCCCAGAGTTGGCACATTCCTTGTTCGTGAAACTCCTTTAGCTGATCGTGCAAAACTTTTATTAGTGACAGTATTTGATCTGCTTGCTTTTCAGCCTGCGTTTTGTTGATTAAGCTCATAATCTATGTGGCCTTACGTTTTGATAATGTAATTGAGAACGATTGTGGGTTGCGTGTTCTGGTGCGCTAGGTCTCCACCTGCCGAAGTAACAGTTCTTGCCAGAGTAGTGATGTTATTCAACCTCACAGAGACCCCGCTGCCAGTGTCTGCCATGTTCCTGGAAGTCGTATCATATCTATCACTAGTGTCGTGATCGTGGATCGGCATTTCGTTTTCGTCGAGTTGATGCGTTTGGCTTCCACCCGTTGATCCGAGAGTTGCCCCATCTACTCCACTGCCAGCAGATGTCAAAAGCGAAGCGGTTGATTCCTTACCTGCAATTACGCGCCCCGATATGTCTGGTAGATTGAATGTTGTAGACCCGTCGCCAACTCCGTATGTAGTGCTAACTACGGAGAATAAATCAGAGTAAGTAGTCCGAGAAACAGCACTGCCATCGCAAATAAGCCAGCCCGTAGGCGAAGAACTTCCAGCATATGCTTGGACACCTCCAGTGGGTGAAAGTGAAGCAGCAGACTCTATAGCCGCTGTTCCCAGTCCCAAATTTGTTCTTGCTGTCGATGCATTGTCGAAAGTATTATTGCAAGTTCTGCTGTCTGAAAGTCTGCTGTCTGCCGTATCAATCAGCGTTGCGTCTGTTACAACAGAGTTTAATTCAGCGAGTGTATCAATGTCGCCGGATTGCAGTGCAGAGTCTGCTGCTGATCCCTGCGCCGCCGTAGCAAATGCGCTGGCGTGGTTTCCGTCTAGTAAATCTGCATCAAGTCCCGATGCTGCACCATCATTTGAGGTATCAAAGAATCCCAAAGCCCTGATGTCGGCAGCAGTTTGGTCGCCCGTGAAACCAGCGTCATTGGTTAGTGTGGAAATATTATCACTCGGCTGCGTGGCTGAATCAGCGAGAGTCCCCTGCGCCGCAGTTGCATAATCGCTTGAATCAAAAGCCTTGATTTGATCCAGGTTAGATACTTCCGAATCCATCAATGCCCCTGCTGATGTGACGTTTGCGGTATCGGTAACATCTGCCCCAGCCTCAATACCGTCTAGCTTTGCGTGATCTGCGGTTGTAAAGTTTTCGTCAGTCTGCGATGCCACAGTAAAGTCAAGTCTCCCGTCTGTATCGTCATAGTCAACAGTTATACCGCTTTCAGTATTTCCCGTAACCATACCACCAACTATATCCTGCACCTCCTCACTAGAAAGTTGAGTGTTTGTATCAGTAGAAGATATGGTTCCGTCGCCTGCTATTGTGATATTGGTTCCAGCAGTCAGAGATGAAACCACATTATTCGTGTCAGTTACATCTGCTCCCGACTCAATGCCGTCTAGCTTTGTCTTGTCGCCGTCTACAAAAGCTCCCTCGGACGGTTTGAGTTGATAGGAAGATAAATCTTGGTCGCCTGTATTAGTACCGCTGACCGCATCAAGCGCAGAGGAATATGCTTGAACATTTACACCAATGTCAGAATCGACCAATGTAGTCGGGTCGTTCACTTCTGCACCCGATTCTATTCCGTCTACCTTCGTTTTGATCGCATCAAGTTGCGCCCCTGTGGTCGTAACGTCGGACAAATCAGAGAGTGACTCACTTGTAATGTCGGTAATGTAATTACCCAGATCGGATATATCAGCCTCAACCAATTGACGAGATTCGAAGTCGGTTCCGTCAGCGATGAGTGCGTTGCGATTGGTCGCCGTGCTAGTGTTCACATCAGACAAATCTGATAGCTGAGTGGCTCCCGATGGTAGATTAGTTAGCTGCGACCCGTCTACAGCAGGGAGTCTGGAGGAACCGTCTAGCTGGACTACCTCATTCGCCGATGTGCCTACGTCAAGGCTTGCGGCAGTTCCTAGATCGCCAGGTTGTGTAGCTGAATCAGCTAGAGTCCCCTGAGCGGCAGTTGCAAAATCCCCTGTGTCGCTCGCCGCCGCTGTACCCGCGTCAGTAATATCAGAAAGAGTGTGACTGTGAGTTGCCTCTGCAAATGTCTCATCGGGTGATCTCTGCCCTTGGCAGTTGATCACAAGAACTCCGGTCGATGCGTGTATTCTTCCAACTGTCGCAACTGGTTGCACGGTTCCGCTAGTTGGCTGCGTCGATGTCAGACCGCTTGCGCCTACAAAAATTTCATCATTGAGGCCCCAGCCTGGAGTGTCTGTATCAAATGATCGAATTTCCCCTACGATGACACCATCTCCCTCGCCGTTGTTCGCAAGATCATCTGCCAGTAGCGCAACGGCTGGCATCTTCGCGGAATCAGATTGGTCTGCTGCTGCTACCTCGATTCGATCCGACACGCCCACATGTCCGGTGACGTATACTGGTGTTCCTTTCGTTAGCGTTCCTCCGCTGGTGTTTTTGACATGAACATAAAGCGTCCCTGCTATACTACCATGTATGTGGTCAGCGGTTAAAAGTCCCGGCACGTTGAGGTCATCAGACCAAGTCAGATCGTAATTGTCGCCGCTTGCCTTGGTAGCAATCTGCCCCGTTGTGCCTCCGGTCAAACCTGAAATGTCACTTGGCTGAATTGCTGTGTCCGCTGTTGCCCCTTGCGCTGCTGTCGCATAGTCGGCAGGGTCGAATGACTTTACATCGTCCAGATTAGCCACTTCGCTATCCATCAATGCGCCAGCATCTGCTACATTCTGGGCATTGGTCACATCTGCATTGGCTTGAATACCGTCTAGCTTGCTGTGGTCTGCGTCGGTAAATACGTTGGAGTCTGTAGCGGAATCAACAAGGCTTCGAATCTCGCTGGCATCTTGGTCAGCAGTAGCGTTCGACTCAATCCCATCGAGCTTTGTTTTGTCACCGTCGATGAATGCACCTTCAGATGGCTGGAGTTGATAGGTAGACAAATCCTGATCGCCTGTGTTCGTACCACTCTGATTTCCAAGCAGTGTTTTCTCCGCGTCTGTAAAGGCGTTTGTGTCAGGCTCTGACTCGTAAAGAGATTTTATCTCTGCACCAGTCTGGTCACCAGTAGCGTTCGATTCAATACCTGAAAGCTTGGAGCGCTCCGCGTCTGTGAGAATTTTTGTGGTCGATCCTTCGACCATATTATCCATTGCGAAAGCATCACCAGAAACGGTCGTGGGATCATATACTGACGCCAGCATATCCCCGCCACTGCTAACGCCGGTTACGCTTACAGGAACGGAAACGCTGCCGGTCGTCACCGAAACGGATACGCCATCGTCGTCTAGCGTTACGGCTATGCTTGGCGACGTAGCAATGGATACAGATATTTCAGTCATTCCAGTCTCCAGCTTCCTCGAGAAAGTTCATGTCGCCTTGCAGCCTTAACTCTACCGGTTGACCGGATGAGGCAAGAAAATCCACTCTGTATTCGCATTCCTCTTTTTGTGCGATGTCAGACAAGGTGATCGAACTGTCTGCTGCTGAAACTGCAACAGGCGGAATGCTGATCGTTGTCGTTTGATCTGAAACCGTGACATATGATCCATCAGTGCTTGCCGTGAATGATCTTCTGTCGCTTAAATTGCGAGAACGAATTTCAAACTCAACACGTTTACCATCCATGTCATACGCTGCATCCATTGGAATAGATAGCTCAAGCGATGCGCCTTGCGGAAACTCAATCACTGGAACGACTGCCGTTTTTAAAGTGTAAGTGGTATTTGACATTGATTATTCTGATTTGCGCGCTCCGTATTCGGTTGCGCCCGTTTTTATTTTCAGAAAATGACCTGGGCAACTCATCCGCTCAATTTACCCTAGTTTGACCGATTCGCAAAAACAAGCGAAGTTTAGCAATGGACCTTGAAATTGATTTGACGGAGTTTAGGAGGACGCTGAACGAATACGTGAAAGCGAACAAGCGGGAATCGTCAGATTTGATAAACAAGAAAGCGAAAGATATTGCTTTCCGGGCGGCGAAACACGTCGACAATGCAAAGGCTCCTGATATTACTGCTTTGGGTGCGCCCCATAAGCCGCGAAAGCAAGGCAGCAGAGCCAAGCCTAGAAATAAAACAAACACTTTATTTCATGCGTTGGCATCGAAGGGTAATAAATTTGGAAAAGCTCCGCGAGGAAAGGGAAACTATGACGTGGCTAGGCAGACTTTTGACTCTCGCAAAAGATCAATCGGCTACTCCAAGGCAATGTTTATAAAGCTCGCAAAGCAGTTGATAAAAAAGCCTTTTGATTTTACCAAAAATCCGCATGCAAAAGGTAGGGCATCCATCGACGACACATCTGCAAAAATATCTACTCCGGCAACATTGACTGCATTGCTCCACATCCCCGGGCTTGACTCAAACCACTACGCCAAAGTAATGAAGCCAGCGTTGGAAAAAGCAATTCGAGAAGCAACTGCTGACATGCAAAAGTATCTGGCAGATAAGTTGCAAAAGGTCGCTGATAAATACAGCTAGGTTTGACTGGCCCAATCCGATTCGGTGATCCATTCCTCTGTCGTCCACCACTCATCTGCTTCAATTGAGAGGGAGTAGCCCGTTGGTGAGTTGGTCAATTCCGTCTGCATCGGTTGACCTAGCATGGTGACGTTTGAATCTTCAGATGCGCTGCCTGTCGTTCCAACTGTGGCAACTTTTATCGTGTAATTATCTCCGCCCGTCATTTCAATGTTGAGAATTGGCTGTGCAAGATACGGCGTCGGCCCTTGAAAATATGTAGACAGAGGCTCAGTTAGCACGGCAAAAGGATTTATCCTGACTTGTGTCTGTGCCTCATCCTCGTCAAACTCCGAGTTGACGTTACAGGAAAACAAATAAGCTCCTCGCTTACCTCCGTTTGGCCTAGTCGGATTTGTTATTGAGTCAGTCACGGAAGTTCCAGCCGGTATCGTCGCGCTCACTGTCTGCGTTCCTATCGTTCCTGTTACGGCCCATGTTTTTACATTGAGCCAATAGTTTGCGATAAAGTTGGTGTAAAATAGCGGATCGTCTACTGTCCCGAAATTTACGGCTTCGAATGGTCCGTATTCGTAACCTCTCAACGTGTGATCTGCGTCGTCGGAATACGAGCGATTGAGTAAATAGCTCAGTCTGTTGTCCGAATCTGGAAAGTCTCCGCCTACCTGGTATGCCTCTTGGTAAATGGTCGCAATCGGATCGCCTCCGCCCGGGTCGTATGTCGTTACGCCGATTGCATCGGCTGGTGTGACGGTGCTTTCGCTGTTCAAAACAGAGTTTGTAACCATCGACCGAGCTGCGCCTGTGGCCCAATGGTTGAGCGTTACTGGTCGGTTTATCATTCTTCCGCGCTAGGTTCTTCCGTTCCCGTTCCAGGCACAAGTTGGTAGTATGGGATAACATGCCCAGTCAATGTCTCATCTTGAGCCAAGACGAATTGCAGATGAGTCCCGTATCCCCATTTTACCGCCATTATTGTATCCGATACGGCCATTGATCCGATAGGGCGCGGCGGTGCGTCCGAGGCGTCTGGATCGGGCGGTGGGTCCGGGTCGTCTGGATCGGGCGGTGAGTCCGGGTCGTCTGGGTCGGGCGGTGCGTCTGGGTCGTCTGAATCGGGCGGTGCGACAAAGGCCCAAATAACGTAGTAGTATTTTTCGAGAATCTTTTTACCTGCAGGATCAGAGTCGGTTTCCTTTACCGGGTATGGGTAACCCGTCCACTCCTCAACCATTGCCAGTGTCACCGTAAGGTTAGGCTCGACTACTAAGCATAGAAACTTGCCGACAGCAGGTGTAAATGTTTCGGCTATGTCCACAACATCAACCAGGCCCGACTCGTCGTATGCCGTCGTTCGCTTAACTTTGCCCGGGTGTTTTATTGAGACTTCCTTGTCGCCTTCGTCTGTAGTTTCTATTTTAAGGTTCCAATATTCTATGGCCCTGGCTGAAGAATCAAATTCTGGCGTTACCGGTGGAACAAGTCCCTCCGGTGTTTGCTCCCATCCCGGCCTGATAGGTAAAACTCTGTTTTTTCTGATAAGATCAATCAAGCGATTGAATCGACCGAAGAAAAAACCGGAATCGTATTTTTCGAAATCGTCCATTTATCCTTCATCCGGTTCCATTCGCACGATCCACGTTTCGGTCACAGCCCAAATACCAGTCGCCAGTTCTGATCTTGTAAAACCTGCCAGCAGTCCCACATTTTTTACCTGCAAAGAACCATCGAAAGTTGGCGGTTGCTTATTGAATAGCGTGGAAGTATTTATCTCAGCTGGGACAATAGCAGGATACTGTGGCGCAGTTGGAGCGTTTCTGCCCCTGTGTATCCACGATATAGACGTTTGCTGCGCGTAGAACGAGGCTTGAACTGTTACATCATTGCCTTCGTCGTCTGGTTTATCGGAAAGAAACGAACCGCTTTGTATTGTTAGCGAGTCCTCAATGTTTACAGGATTGCTAAAAGTCGCGACAAGAAACCCCTCAAAGTTCAAAGTGATTTCTGCAAATGGCTGACCTCCTCCGCTGCTAACGCTTTTGGTTTGCAAAAACATATTCGGGTATCCGAGCAAAGAGCCTGACCTTCCCCGTATCCATGACTGATTTACTGCACCCAGCTCATCTAGATCGCCGCGTAAAACAACGGTCAGAGTATCAGAACTTTCTGAGTTTTCGTTTTCGAACACCGAGAAGGTGCGAAAGGACGTGTTGCCGATGTAAGTTGGGTCTGCCATATCAATTTACTGCCAAGCCCTGAGCCAGCTTCTTATCAACATCGCGCAGAATATCTGTCTGGTCGCGAACGTCTTTTTTCTGCTCCTTTGCGATCCGGGCAGCTTCTCGCGCTGGGTTTGTATATCGGTTCGTTCCGAGTCCTCCCGTTTGCAATTTGCTACCCGCTCCGATTGTTGCATACCTGCCCAAAGCTGCGGAAAGCCCGTCACGTGACGGTGCAAGAGTTTGAGGTGTTGCAAATCGAGACGGCCCCTCCGTAGCGTTTGCGAAAACTCTCCCGCCTGGAGATGCTGCAAGAGGAGGTGGTGGAGGTGTTTCGTTTTCCTTTTTTATCTCTTGGCTCTTTTGCTCCTGTAGCTTTTCCTTACCCTTCGCCATTATATCTGACATGGCTTTGTCCAAATCCTCTGCTGCTTTCTTAAAGCCAAACGGGTCGTCGTCTTTTGTCACCTTGTCCTTAAACGCTTTCTGCGCTGCCAGCATTTTTTCCTCAAGCGTCTTGGCTTGTTCTCCCATCGTCTTGCCCGTCGCGATTTGAATTTTCGCCATCGCCTGACCAATCTTCCCGGTTGCAAGGAAAAACATCACTTCCGCCGCATCCTTAGCGGCTTTCATTAACTGCTCGCCAAATTTACCTGTAATCTTCGCAGATACGTGATTGAACGCTACCTCAAAAAGAGAAGCGGAGAGTCGGATTGCCTCGACCATTTTATTCCCCAAAAAGGCAGCGACTACTTTTGCTGCGGAGAATAAAAGGTTTTTTGCGCCATCTACATCCAAGCCTGCAAGAAACCTTTGCCCGATTCCTGCAAAATCCATTTTATTAAATGATTCCAACGCCGCCAAAATTTTTGGAGCTGCAACTTCCGCCAGTGCGAGAATGATGCCCTGAAATTTTACCGACGCCCTGTTGAGCAAGTCGGAAATGCGGTCGAACTTCTCTGCGTTCTTTCTCAATATTTCGGCAGATGATCCCATCGTTACCGATGCCTTTTCAATGGCCCCGGCGTCTTGGAATAAAGCCATGAGATCACCTCCAGCTCTGCCAAACAATTCCATCGCAGTTGCGGCCTTCTGCGTTGGGTCTTGCATGTCGGCAATCGCATTTTGCACCATCTTGAATTGTTCAAGCGGTGATTTGTTTTTGATCTGGTCAAAGGTGATTCCAAGTCTTTCGAATGCTCTGGACTGCGTAGAAAGTCCGGCTCCAAAATCCGTAATCGACCTTTGCAGCTTGTTGATGACTGAGCCTATACTGTCGGCAGCAACTCCGTTATCCTCAAAAGCCTGTTGTAAGATGGCAAGTTGATCGACCGCCACTCCTGTCTGTGCCGATAGGTCTGATAGTCTGCCGCCCAGATCAAACGCATCTTTTAACGCCCTGCCTAGCTTGTATGCACCAGCTATGGCCGCGCCGAATGTCAATGCTCCAGCGATAAGAGCAAAGTTCTTCATTCTAGCAGCCGCCTTTCCGATTGCTGCGCCGATCTTTCTAAACGCTGCGCTAGCTTTTTTTGCCGCTGTAGCGGTAGCTCGACCTACCTTTTTCATGCCCGAAACGAATGCGCTGTCGTCCAGGGAAATTTTAGATTTGAGATTAACGGTTCCGGCCATGTTGAGTAATATAGGTTAATTCTCTACGTAATCAAAAACGCCTCACGATGCGAACTCGTCGTAATAGTCGCCGAGTATAGACTCAGCCTCTCGTCGCAGGTTGCTTCCCCCTGCCGGTTTCATCCTGACGTTTTTGGCAATCAATCCCGCGCTACGTAGCTGCAATCCTTGAGCGACTGGCATATCCAAAATCTGCTCAACGGTCATAGAACCGTGAGTAGCTTCAGAAATGGTAGCTACATATTCGCAAACCGAGCCAATCACTTTCCCAAGCTGTCGTCGGCTGACTGCATTCCTGTCTCGTCGATCTCGGCAACACTGGCGATGATGTCTCCGATGATGTCTCCGAATGCCGCAATGAGCTCGCTGTGCTTCTCGTTTCCGACAAGAACGCCTGCCTTTTCGGCCCAATTCAACGCCTCGCCCATTACCTTTGCAGGAACACGTAAAGCTTTCTTGGCGAGTGAAACAGGATGAGCGCAGAGGTAGACGACTATGACGGCATCTTGAAAAATGCCGTTGTATGTCTCGCGTTCCTGAAATTCTTCTAGCGCCTCCTCGCCCATGTTGAAAAACTCCATGCCGAGCTTCTGCGCTGCGACCTGGCGATGCGTGTTGAAAGGCTGCAATTTTACATCTCGACCGTCTGGCCCTCCGAATGATATTTTTCTGACTCCATCAGATTTGAGAAAAGCCTCATCCTGTTCGTCGATTTTAATTTCCTCCGGTTCTTCCAGAATATCCAAGTTTAGATTTTGTTCTCCTAAGTCCATCGTTTAAGCATTTGTTCGAATTTTGGCCCTTGTGGTAACACAAGAGGAGGCAGGCCGTTCCCCCTTTTGATTTTCAAACTCTTTGGAACTTCCTTCCACAAATTGGATAGTTCCAGAAAATTGGAGCGGTATGCCCTGAGCCAGCTAACCATTGCCGGTTTCCAGTTCGCTGCGAGTGACTTTGCGAGCTTGGTCCTGCCGCTTTTATCATGCGCGTCCTCAAGCTTGCGAGCGAATGAGTCGAGATATGCAGATGCGTTGTCCTCGTCGGATGTGTGACTGGGTAGCTTGATCCTATTCAGAGAGAACAGGCGCATGTGAGCAAAAGCCGCCTTAATGTAAATCGAATCAAATTCTACGCATAGGGCAGCGAGTTCTTGCGCGTTGGCTGCTGACTTGATTCTTGCAGGCAACGCTTCCGCGTCATTTAATGCTTTTCCCGGGTCAATCCATACCTTTGCCAAATCAGACACTTCGATCGCGCCTTTTGAAAGCGGTAGGAAATATTTTACGTCGCCAGGTTTGTCCGGCTCGTATTTGTTTTCGTCAGAGTAGACATTTGAGACGCATGGCGTTTCCTCTACTAGGTCAAAACCTACTGACACTGCTGCCGCAGCGAAGCCTATGCGGTCGTCCTTGTCGCCGCTAACTGCTCTGAATCCAATCCCTACATCCATTTTTTAATCCACTTGTGTCCCATCCTACCCTTTACACTGCTGTCACGCCATTGTAGCGAACGGCCTCGATAGATGCCGTCTGGAAGGCGTCGCGGCTCGCTGACAGCTCGATAGACTCCAAAAAGTAGTCGCCCGAAGTCGAATCGTATGCGTCGGTGCTGTTTGCAATAGTCAGAGCTGTTGCAAATGCAGCAGACATAATTGCATCGAGTGAAGTAGTTACTTCGCCCTCAATGGATACGGTGCTTTGCGGATCGAAGTCTGTAGCGAATCCGGTAGTTCCTCCGAATCGGTCGAGAATAAGTGCTTTTTCGTTGCTGAAACTCTCGCTGAAACTAGAGATGTTGATTCCAGACTCCGCAGAGGTGATTCCTCTGACGTGTCCGCCTGCTTGAATGTAAGATGGTGTTGCCATAATGTTTGTTTGTTTTATGCAGAGTCAGATATTTCCTGCGTCTGCGCGTAAATTGAAAAGTTGTAGCGATACTCTGTATCTAGTGCATCGCCGGTTTTAGATGATCCATCCACGTCTATAGCCTTGCCCTGTGGCACCACGAAGGAGCTGCTGGCTGCAACTCTGACCGCGTTGGAAAATTCGTAGCAGTTGTCAAAAATTGCCTCGAGCGTAGCAATATCGTCCTGCGAATGCTGCCCGTGCGCCATTATCTCCAGGGACAGGTTGAAAATGCCTGCGCCTGCCGGATCCTCCTCGTTCTGGCTGCACCTGACCGCGATGTAGGTCTTCCCTGCTCGCTCAATGTCGCCAAATTGAACGACTTGCGCGGCAGATAGTTGAGCCTCAATCAGTCCTACTATGACCGTTTCAACTCGTTTTGCTAGTGGGTCAGCCATTACGGTTTTTCTATATTAAGACGGATTGCCACAGTCCCCTCCTGAGATAGTTCTGTGATTCTGTATTCTGCTCCACCTAGCAACAGAGTGCTTTCCGCGTCGATAGTTGGAAGGTCGTCAGCCAGAACTGTTATATTTGTTTCCCCGGTGAACTCCATCTCTCCTATGTCGCCAAACGACTGCGCCTCTGACAGTTCAAATGGAATGATCGCACGGATGCTTTCGCCCTCAATCGTGACGTATGCGCCAGAAAGCGAGTATGCCTCGTCGAACGCCAGTGTGTGGTCTGCTGTCAGGTTGTTTGCCATGATGAAAAAAGGGCGGCGGATTACTCCGCCGCCCTTGCGCGGATGGATGGGACACTGAGCGGAATGATCCGCCCTGTGGAAAAATTAGTCTTTGGGCTTGCTTGTTTTCTTTGTCTTTGGCTGCTGCGCTTGTGGTAGTGCCGCTGCCATTGAGTCGATTGCCATTTCCAGATTCTCCGCGTCGATTCCGGCAGCTTTCGCCGCTGCATCTCTGTCGGTTTCGGGCAATGATCTCCACACCTCTACGTCTCGCTCGAGACTCGTAACCGTGTCAAATGCCAAGCCTGCTCCGGTCCTTAGTGCATGAAGCATCGAGTGATTTCGACCACTCTCTTTTGGCCCGGGGCAAGGTGCGATATATGACGGTCTAGCCCTCATCGCTCTTTACCTTCTTGGCCTTGGCTGGTGCTGGCTTTTTGATCTTGTGGATCTCAGGGTCGTAAATCTTGCAGCCGCCCGACAGCAAGGCTGCCTGGTGTTGTGCGTTGTCTACATCAAGAACGGTCCCCTGTGGTTGAGGCTTGCCCTTGTAGTTTACGTTGGGTTTTGAAAAGTAAATTTTCATCTCATCAGCGGGATGTGATAGCCCGGAGGAATTGCCTCCGGGCTATCTGGTGAATTATGCGTGAGTCGTTCCGTTGTCTCCGATAACGAAGGCGGAAGGCTGCTCGAGTGCTGCGTCAGCGAATGCGTTCGCGAACAGTTCAACCGTTCCCGAGTTCTTGCTGCTGTATGGATCAACAACGAGGTCGATTCCACCCCAAAGGCAAACGAGGAGATAGCTGAACTCTCCGAAGATTACCTTGTTGGCGGTAATGTCGGTGTGGTCGTAATACTCGTAACCAAGGGCGCGCTGAGTTCCGTTTGGATTCTCGTCGATGACGTAGTTGGCCTGGCCGGACTCTTTTGGAGTCGCCATCCAGTCAGCAGTGACGCCTGGCTCAGAGAGCCACTTGGCCGATGTAAGTGGAACTTTCGCGTCGCGGAGTCCCTTCCACTGGTCAATTACGTTCTGGTGAGCGGAGTTGCCGACCTGCCAAGTGTAGGCACTAGTTCCAGATGCCGAGAGAATGCCGGTTGGTTGATCTCCGCCTGATCCGGTGAATGCTCCCCGGTCAATAGCAATCGAGATGCCCTGTCCGAGCTTGGAGCGAATCCAGCCCTCAAAATCAACAGATGACTGCTGGAGAAGTTGCAGAGAAACGCTAGTTCCTGCACCGACTCGCTTTGGCGTCATTGTGAAGTTGGAGAATACTGCATCTGCGTTCGCAATCGTGTCGGTTTCTGCGTCCCATGCTCCCGTATATCCGCTTGTCGCGGTAGGGAAACTGAGGTTGCCGGTAGCATCGCGAAAGATCGTTGCTCCGAGCTGTGGAAGAAGCGAGTAGTCCTCGAAATAGTCGACGACAGGCTGCAATTCCGTTGCTACTGTGTGGCCACCAGAAGTGGTTGTGCCGACTGTAGCAGCGTTCTTGACTCCGTGAGAAACTTCTCCGGGAATCAAAATGCCCTTTGGAGTGTCGCCGGATGCTGCGCGGAAACGCTGAGAAAGCTCGTCTTGAACTTCGCGCTCCAGGCCGGTCAATCCGCCGTTGATATGCTCGTTGACTGCTTTGAGGACAGAATAGCTCTGGACTTCTTTTTCGCCTACGTAGACAGACTCATTGGAGCCGCCTGCTGCAAATTTGCTTGGGTCGAAATTGTTCATCACCTCTGCGCGAAACTCGTCAGTAGCTTTGCCACTGTCGATTGCAGAGTTGATTTCCTTGTCGTCGACGTTGAAACGCTGCCCGATAGCGGAGATCTCTCCGATGCGGTGACGCTCCTCGTCGCGGATGTCCTTGATATTGATAGCCGGGGCTTCCGGCTTTGCTTCTTCGCTCATTTTGTGAGGTAGTTCTTTGTGGTTTGTTGGTTTTGTTTCGGGCTGTTCGGTTTCCCCGAAAACCAACCCTTTTGGTAAATCTTTTGCAATGCTGTTCGCCCATGACTCCTTGAAAGCTGCGGCCTTGAAACTCTCCTCGACTCGATCTGCAAAACCGAGATCGACAGCCTCGTTGCCATCCATAAAAGTCTCGCGATCCATCAAATCCTGGACCTGCTCGCGTGTTAGCCCGGTCCGCTCAACGTATACCGAAACAATGCTGTTTTGAATCTTCTCTAGCGTAGCTGCGGCATCTCCAAGTGCTTGCGAATCGCCAACGAGTCCCACATACGGATTGTGGATCATCAAATAACTATTCGATGGCATCACAATTTCATCTGCCGCCATCAGAATCACTGACGCCATGCTGCCAGCAAATCCTTCTACCTTGGCGGATACGATGCCTTCGAAATTTTTAATAGCGTTGTAAATGGCCCAGCCTTCTAGCACGTCGCCGCCGGGAGAGTGTATAGAAAGATTGATTTCGTCTACTCCTTCCATCGCCTGCATTTCTGCGAGGAAGCTGCTGCCTGATACTCCAAATCCACCGATTTCGTCGTGAATAGAGATGTCGGCGACTGAACCTTCTTGAGAAAGGTTATACCATGTCTTTTTCTGCTGCGTTTTCACCTTAAAAAGAAAACACATAAAAACGATAAGGCAAATTAGCCTACTTCGTCGGGTGCTGGCTGGGCATCTGGAATGTCTAAAAACATATCTATTTGCCTACTACCGGCAGATGCGGAATCAGCCTCGATTTCGTCAAATATCTCCTCGATGTCTTCGCCTTTGCTACGTGCGAGTCGCTGGTGAGAAGTAAGTCTGTTTTTGAGTCTGCGATCTTCAGCCCGGGCATCTTTGTCCGGGTCGATCCACTCCCAGCGTCTGCCTTGAAACTCAGGGTGTGCCAATCGGTCAAAATCGGACATATCATAAGCCAATTCCCCGGACATAATTGCCATCTCGAGCCACTGTTCGAAAATTGGCGTTTTCACCTCGTCGATATACCACTTTTGAACCAATTTCCACATATCCCGCTCGCTTAGAGTGCCTTGGCGAATTGAGCTGTAGTTTACGCCTTCCAAATCAGAACCAAGCTGCGGGTATGAGATTGTGAGTCCTGCAGCGACAGCTTGCAACATTGCTTTGCGGAATCCTGGCAGGTTTTGATTGGGGTGCGTTGGATCAAGTAGCTCCGGCCTGACGCCGGGCGGCAGATTTTCGAAACTGCCCGGGCTACCGTCCATTTTGATATTCCCGAAATTATCTTTCCCCTCGCCTTGGTATCCGCCAGCGGGAGAGTCAAAATCAGAGACGAAAAATCCTAGTTTGCTGGCATGGGCGCGAGCCGCAATCAGTTCGGCCTCCTCGTAACCGTGAAGCATCCTCAGCCTAGTCAGGCAGTTACTCAGCCAAGGCAATCCCTGAGATTGGGAAAACTCATGTTTGATAAATGCGTGAATCACCTCGCTTGCATCCAGAGTCTGTCGCGGTCCGTTGATTACTCTGCCATCCCACCTGTCGCCGGGGTGCTTGTCGAGAACGTGATACTTTGTGACTGCTCCAAATCCATCCTTTTCGACTGACATGAAAATGCGCCGGTCCTTGTCATACAGCTCCGGGTCGAGTCGCTCCATCGCGATTCCTTGCATGGCGAATCTGAATGGATTGCGATTGTAACCTTTTACCATCCTCGCCAAGCCTCCGCCGGTAACAAATACCGAGCGCATGAAGATGCAGTCAAACTCATGTTCGGTCACGTCGCCGGTGACGGTGTAGTTTTGCCTCTTGCAAAATTTTTTCCAGGCATCCTCTACCGCCTTACTCGCCGCCTTGTCGATTCCGCCGCGTTTGTTTTTGGCCCGAACCTTTAAGCGGAATCCACTGTGACCAACTACGTTTTGAACCGCTTGCGTCGTTGCGTTTGCAGCATATCCGTCATTCTGGCATAGTTGCTTCGACCGGGAGCGGAGTTTTACCAGGCTATTTTCCATCAGCGAATCAAGAGACGCATTGCGCGTTACCCAATCGCTCGTAAAACGGCTGACAGATGCCCCTTCGAAAAATCTATTTTTCGGCTTTGTGATTTCAGACTTGCCGCGTAGGGCGTCCCATGCTGCTTTTATTTTGGAAGGCATCTCTAAAAGTGAATGTGAATTGTATTCCCGGTAGGCTCGTCTGGATTGCGACGCTGCAAATCTGCTTTAATTTCGTAAGCTAGTCTGCCTCTGTATTCTGAAAGTAGTTGCTGTGCGTCCAATAAAGAAATTTTGGAAATTGGAACACCTCCGATTGTGTGGCTTTCCAAGCCTTCTGGAAGCCTGCCCTCAATGTGAGATTCAAGCAGTCCGACCATTCTAGAGTTGAATGATTCTGACGGTGCTGCTGTCGGATTTGGTAGCAAGGTCAGAAAACCGCTTTCTTCGCTTTCCCTGCCCCAGGTGTAGGTAATGATTTTGGTAATAGCAAACTCGTCTGCTGCCAGAGACGCGGTATCTGCGCCCTCTATTTCAAACGTGAAATGGTCAGAATCGTCGGTTCCCGCGACAGTGAAAGATATATCGCCATCATTTACCGATCTGAAAATCACGGAATACGCAGTAACGTCGTCGATGCTTTCTGGAGTGTCCCTCCACTGGTAAACATCTCCAGCAATTAGGCTTTTCGGCGGTTTTGAGTATATCTCGATTGCCATGAGCTAACGGTAACACCTATGCCGATATAGGCAAATTCGCCGCAATTGCCGCCTATTTGAGCATATTTCGCGCAATCTCCTCGTATTTAGGCGACATCCTGCGTTCTGCTGCCATCGCATAGACCATGCAGTCAAGAGCCTCGTTTCTCTGCCCTCTTTGGCATTCGAAAAAGCGAACAAACTCGCCTGTTTTGGAGCTGCGCCGGATTACCGAATCCTCTGCGAGTAGCATTTCAAAAAAGCCGGTAGCCTCTCCACCCGCTGACGGTCCAAACTCTGCAGTTTTGGGGAAGTGAATGAATCCTCGAGGATGTGATTCGCCTGCCTCGTCCGGTTGCAAATCGAGTCGGGAGTAAATAGTCTCTTTCGCTTCGTGAGTGCCGATGTGGTATTGCAGAATTTTGGCCGCTCCGATCCGCGTCGGTTTATTATCCATCAATACGCGGTCAATCGTCCTAGCTCCCTTGCAGCCGTATACTCGCTGCCGTGTCCGCATATGCGTTTGCGCCAATACAGCATCTTGCCACTTCCCGGAGTCAATCATAGTGCAGACGATTCCGAGCGATCCGGCGACTGGATGCGCGTATCGCTTTGACAATTCCTTGTCGAGCTTTTGCCAAGTCGAAAGCTCCATCGGACTCCCCAGAATCGTTTTGTATGCAACGCCCCAACTCTCTGCGTTGTCGCCCCATCCCATCACAATCAGCTCGCATCTGTTTTTCTGCCAATCCACGCCTGCGGTGAGCATGAGAACGTCAGCCGGGAGCATTTCGCCTGGATTGTATTCTTCGCGGCGCGCATACAGGACGTGAGGCTCTGGTTTTGATTCTACCTGTTCCGCGTAAGATTCTGCCAGCATCGTATTCACAAATACACGCTTGGCTTTTTCCGGTGAATCTGCCTTTTTCCCGCGCTCAATCTCGGCAGCGATTTCATGCAAATACCCGTTATAGGCTGCTGAGTGGTCGCCTACGTTCGCAAGGCAATTCAGGTGAAATCCCCGCTCGCCTGAATCTCTAGGCTCGCTCAGTGTCTTGTCGAGAAATCTTCCACCCTTTGCCATCGCAAGTCTTGATTCGTCGTCGTGTCTTTCGCCGCAACTACGGCAGACGATTACTGCGCTTTCTGGCTCGCCTGTTTTCCATTGCAGGTCTTTGATTTGCATCTCCCATTCATGCTCGCATTTTGAGCAGGTGACGAACCAACGGCATTGGTCTGACTGGTCAAACATTGCGTCGATCTTGGAGTGACCTTTGAGGGAAGGATATGACGAAGCCCACTTGTATTGGTTTTTCTCGCCCCGGGCGCGTTTGAAAAATTGCGCGAGCTTGTCGCCTTCGTCGGTCGTTTCTTGAGTAATTGCGTCGATCTCGTCTGCATATAGCACCGGAGCCTGTAGCCTTCGAATCATGCCCGATGAGTTGCTGCCGATTGCGTGGATTGCTCCGCCGCTGTTCCATCGCTTCAATCTTTTCAAATCGGTTTCCATCTCCATCTTTTCAATGGCGGGAGTCGCCAGAAACATTTTATAAAGCTCCTCGTTCACCCAATCCTCCGCGATGCTTTGAGATGGAAACATTACACCGGCAGCGGTCCGCAATTGCTCGACGACATAGCAGAGTCCAGCCGCAAAGAGATAGGTTTTCCCTGCTCCCGAAAATGCCCGGATCGCTACCGAAGTCAGTGATGGGTTGAACAAGTCCCGGGCTATTTGCACCTGCGTTTCCCGAAATCGAAACGGAGTGCCGTCCGGGTTGATGATGTATCGCGTGGCCCAATCTTCGAAGGAGATAGCAGGGCGAAACCGGAGCGAATCTTTTAGCGTCTGGTTGAGCGTTTCCAGCAAGGATATTTGCGAGATGTTGTAGCTGTCGTCCATCCGGTCAATCTTCCTCTGTGAACTCGTCCAGCACTATCTGGAGTTGCTCGATGCAATTTCCTTTTTCTTCGTCGCTGATGTCGAGCCTGGAAATAACTTTGTTCATGGCAGAGATAGCGTGGCCGAGTGGTTTGGCGATGTCCTCAATCTTGATGTACTTACGTTCCAGAATTGCCGTCTCTGTTTCGGCCTTTCGAGCTTGCGCCATGTTTCGGCGATCCGTCGATGTCATTGCGCCTTTGTGGTCAATGACGGTAGCGACCAACTTTTCAACGTCATACAAATGACTGCTCCCTGTGATGCGTGGCCTCAATCCCTGCTCCTCCATTAGCGCAGTAAATTTGCCCTTATCCATCCTGCAGATGCTCGACGCCTTTCTCACAGTCCACTCAGGTCTTTTTGTTTCTTTACTTGGCATTCGGTGGTGGTCGCTAATGGGTGTAAAATGTAGAAATTAATCGCGGTGCGCTCCTAAATGGGAGGTTCTCTGGATAGGACCCGCTTATTTTTAGTGACTTAGGCA
>Ga0181401_1000060_pt1 | contig 36477 bp, 66 predicted proteins | sample 24SPOviralmetaG_FD_130130 | JGI IMG/M metagenome (GOLD analysis project Ga0181401, IMG submission 130130) | Marine viral communities from the oligotrophic San Pedro Time Series (SPOT) site, San Pedro Channel, CA, USA - 24 SPOT_SRF_2011-07-20 | ecosystem: Environmental > Aquatic > Marine > Strait...
GAAGAAGTATGGATCACAGAAAGAGGTACAAGTTTTGGATACAATACTTTGGTTGTTGATTTTACTGGGATTCAGTATATGCTTGACTATTACGATGTACCTGTTGTTTTTGATGCTACCCACTCTGTCCAAAAACCAGGAGGAATGGGGAAATCGAGTGGCGGTAATCGTGATTACGTTCCAAGTCTTGCTCGTGCTGCCTCTGCTATGGGCGTTAAAAACTTCTTCCTAGAAGTACACGCAGACCCTTATAATGCTCCAAGCGATGGTCCTAATATGTTAAAGTTAGAAGATTTTGAAAGGACAGTGAATGACATCTACCGCTATTCTTATACCAGCTAGATATGGTAGCACACGTTTTTCGGGTAAGCCATTAGCTGAGTTAGATGGTGTTCCTATGATTAGGCGTGTGTATGACGCTTGTACAGCGTCTAAGATACCAACATACGTGCTTACTGATGATATGCGAATATACGAACTGTTTGGTCCTAACAAGTGTTGGATTGAACAAACAGATTACGATAATGGTACAGAACGATGTGCAGGAGCAATTAAGTCTTCTTTATTTGATAAGTATAATCAGTTTATAAATGTACAAGGTGACATGCCTGATGTAACTGTAGAGATGATTGAAAAAACTGTTTGGCATTTAAAAAACTATTCTGTTACTACCATGTGTGCTATGATGCCAAAGGAACAACAAAATGATCCTAATACTGTTAAGCTAGTAAGAGCTTCTGATAAATGTTTATGGTTTGGAAGAGGTATGACAGGATATGGTGATTGGCACTTAGGAATCTATGGATACAAACGGAATGTACTAGAAATGTATCCTAGTTTGACAGGTACTCGTGAAGAGCGTACCGAGAAACTAGAGCAACTGCGTTGGTTAAAGAATGGATGGGATATCGGTGTATTGCCATGCGTGTTTAACGGAGTTGAAATTAATACACCAGAAGATGTGAGGATATGGAATGAAAGCAGGTGAGGATGTGATAAATGGCAACATTCGATAAGCACTTGTCAAATGCGTGGCGGCGTAACTGGAACAGGATGAATAGTTCTGAGGGCAGTTGGCACAAAGAATATATCGATGGTGGATATGATAAACGCATGTCATTCCCTGAGTTTAAAAAGATGAAACGAAAAAAAGCTAGGAAAAAATCATGAAAGCAGGTAAAGTATGGGGTACGACACAACTCATTGAAGCAAATGGTGCTTTAGAGTTTCATCGTATTGAAATGGACGAAGGTGGTGTTTGCTCGAAGCATTTACATCGTTATAAATGGAATGGCTTCTATGTTGAATCTGGTAAAATGCTTATCCGCACATGGCAGCGTGACTATGATCTATGTGATATTACGATTCTCAATGAAGGTGACTATCATAAAGTTAAACCTGGCCTCTATCATCAATTTGAATGTCTTCAAGAAGGCGTAGCTTATGAGTTGTATTGGGCAGAGTTTAATCATAATGATATTGAACGTGAGACTGTTGGTTATCATATTGATGATCAAGATGAAGCATACATCAAACATTCATCGTCATGACTGTAGGTATCACCTTTAGCACATTTGACCTGCTTCATGCAGGTCATATTGCTATGTTAAGAGAGGCAAAAAATCATTGCGACTATCTGATATGCGGATTGCAGGTAGATCCATCTAGAGATAGAGAAGGTAAGAACCCACCAGTTCAAAGCCTAGTCGAGAGATGGACTCAACTACAGGGTGTTAAGTATGTGGATGAAATAATTCCTTATGAATCTGAAAAAGATTTAGAAGACATCTTGCAATTGTTTGAAATACATGTTAGAATAATCGGAGAAGAGTATAAAGATACTACCTTCACAGGCAGAAAGATATGTGCCAAAAGGGGTATTGAGATAAAGTATAATAAAAGAGATCATAGATTTTCCTCTACTGACTTGAGGGAAAGAGTATATGACAAAGAGCTTATGAAGGAAATAATAAGATGAAAGAACCTGAACTGCAACCTGTAGTAAAACGCAGAGAGCAAAACTTTAAACTAGGTATTATTGGACATGGTTTTGTCGGTAAGGCCGTAGACTATATTTTCTCTACAAACTCTGTTGAGAAGTTCATTATAGATCCAAAGGTTAGTGATAGCACACTACAAGATCTTTGTGCATGGCAACCAAACTGTGTGTTTATTTGCTTGCCCACACCTGCATCTGATGACGGTGGCATTGATACTAAGGCTATTGATGATGCTGTGATGCGTTTAGTAAATCAGACTGATGCATTTATTGTAATCAAATCAACTGTCACACCTGATGTTATTGATCGTTTATCACGTATCGATGGACGTATTGTTTATGAGCCTGAGTTTTTAAATGAGAGTAATGCCAAAGAAGGTATGACTAATGCACGTTATAGAATCTTTGGTGTACAGCAGCAGGAAGCAGCATCCCACTTAGAAGGATTATACAACTACTTCTCTTTGGCTAACCCTGCACAGACTATCACCATGTCTCCTGTAGAAGCTTCATTCTTCAAATACACTGTGAACAACTATCTTGCTATGAAGGTTACATTCATGAACCAACTCAAGAAAGTTATGGATGATTTTGGCGGTAGTTATAATCAGTTGTCACGTGCGTTGATGGCAGATCAGCGTATTGGTCATAGTCATATGAAGATCCCTGGTCATGATGGACGTGATGGTTTTGGTGGAGCATGTTTTCCAAAAGACCTGTCTGCATTTATTAACTTTATTGATAATAAAACTGATCAGTCTTCTGAGATTTGGCAAGTAGTGCAAAATCTAAACAATGAGATACGCAGTGAATACGATTTAAACGATAGAGAAAGAGAACAAAATGTCAATTATGGACAAACTGAAGAAGAACAGCAAGATCAAGACAACGGAAGTTCTGACTAAATCTAAGTTCTTTAACGAAAAAGAGATGGTTCCTACAAACGTGCCCATGATGAATGTGGCACTATCTGGTTCTGTTGATGGTGGGCTATCTTCAGGTCTAACAGTTCTTGCAGGACCATCTAAGCATTTCAAAACATCCTTTGCTCTGATGATGGCTTCGTCATATCTAAAAGCAAAACCCAATGCTGTGATGATTTTTTATGACTCAGAGTTTGGTTCACCTCAGGCATACTTTGATCAGTTTGATGTGGATACAAGTCGTGTACTGCATGTACCTATTACCAATGTAGAAGAGTTAAAGTTTGATCTAGTTGCTCAGTTAGAAGGTCTTGATCGTGATGATGAGGTTATTATTATTATCGACTCTATTGGTAACTTGGCTTCTAAAAAAGAACTAGAAGATGCAAAGGATGAGAAGTCAGTTGCAGACATGTCACGTGCCAAAGCATTTAAGAGCTTGTTCCGCATGACTACACCATACTTGACTATGAAAAACATTCCAATGATTGCAATCAATCACACGTATAAAGAGATTGGATTGTTTCCAAAGGATGTTGTATCTGGTGGTACGGGTATCTACTATAGTGCAGATAACATTTGGATTATTGGTAGACAGCAAGATAAAAAAGGAACTGAAATACAAGGATATCATTTTGTTATCAACGTGGATAAAAGTAGATTTGTTAAAGAGAAGTCAAAGATTCCTATCACTGTGTCTTGGGATGGTGGTGTCAAACATTATTCTGGCCTTCTCGATTGTGCTCTTGCTGGTGGTTATGCTACTAAGCCTTCCAATGGCTGGTATGCTGTGGTTGATCAGAAAACTGGAGAGCTTGGACCTAAAGTACGGTACGATGCCACTCTTGATGAATCTTTCTGGAATCCAATCTTTGCTGAAACAGATTTTAAAGATTTCTTAAAGAAGCAATATCAGATTGGTCATAAATCACTAGTAGATATGGATGAGATTGTGGTTGAGGAAGTGACACAGTGAAACAAGATATTGACTACGAACTTATCCCCGGGAATAATGATCATTGGAACATTAGAATTAAGACAGGTTATTACATAGAAACAGTATTTAATTTTGGCGAACTTAAGGTCGGAGAAGATGGTGAGACACTAACATTTACGTCAGATGTTGTGTCTGACGTTCTTGGTGAGGATTGGAAACCTCATGAAGATATTGATTGGCATCATACCACAGGAGAAATATTGTATGACATACTAGAACAACAGGTAGCTAAGACTGAAGATGAACAAACGGATTAACACTAAAGACCCTTTTTCATACCGTGGTGATCTTCCACTTAAAGGTATTAATGGACAAGCCTTTAAGCATTTCGATGTTGATGCTGATATGTCAAGGATTGATGAAGAAGTCTGTAGAGCACTAGCCAAAGCTGATTTAGACTTTATACCAAATGTGTATGGAGATAAGCCACCAGATTTCCCTGATGAAAAGGGTAGGCCACCTCTTGAAGATCCGACTATACCTAATCAGGAAGGCATGAGTACTCAGGAAAGTAGAAAATATCGTATTTTTAAAAGAAAGATTGATATACCTTGGGCATGGGCTATTCCACTAAAGCCTAATAGGTTTAAGACTAGAGATCAAGATATTACTCCTTGGGCAAGTATTGCAGATCAGACACCTTACACTAAGCACGTGATTGAAAATAAAATGCCTTTTAGTGAAGTTGGTAGGGTTATGGTATATGGATCATGGGCAGGGTCTTCTGTTCCTTGTCATATAGATGAGCCTGATGGTCCATATAAACTTCATATCAACTTTAATCCGAAACATTATAGACCTGTTTATGTGTGGAATCCAATCACTAAAAAGAAAATATATAAACCTAAAGATCATATTTTCTATACATTTAATATATTAGATTATCATGGGGTTGACGCTGTTCCACATTTCAGCTATACTATAAGAGTCGATGGAAAGTCAAAATAATGGTTAGTGTATGATAAATTTAGAACAAGTAATATTACGTCACCTATTAACAGATGAGCCTTACATGCGTAAGGTTCTTCCTTTTGTGAAACCAGAATATTTTCAAGGAGTATATAATCAACTATTTAAACAGATTGTGAAATATGTAGCCAAGTACAATAAGCTTCCTACTCAAGAAAGCTTAAAGATTGATATTGATCAGAGTGAAAAGTTTAATCCTGATCAGTATACTGCTGCACTTGAAATACTTCCAATCATATTTGATAAAGAAACTGTCAAGGCCAATGATAAGTGGTTAGAAGATAACACTGAAAAGTGGTGTCAGGATAGAGCGATACATAATGCTATTATGGAGTCTATCTCCATCATTGATGGTAAGCATAAGGATCTTACTAAGAACGCACTCCCTGATCTATTGACCAAAGCCTTGGCAGTTTCTTTTGATGCGAACATTGGACACGACTATGTGGACAATGTTTCTGATCGTTATGATTTCTATCATGAGCAAGAAGAACGCATTCCATTTGACTTAGAGTATTTCAATAAGATTACTAAAGGTGGATTGCCTAACAAAACCCTGAATGTTGCACTAGCAGGTACAGGTGTGGGTAAATCTTTGTTCATGTGTCATGTTGCTGCTGATGCTATGACACAAGGTCGCAATGTGCTATATATTACAATGGAAATGGCAGAAGAACGTATTGCTGAACGCATTGATGCAAACCTATTAGACATACCTCTTGATCAACTAGAAACTCTATCAAAAGAAATGCTAGTAGACAAAGTGCATAATATTGCAGGTAAAAATAATGGTAAACTTATTGTAAAAGAATATCCAACAGGTTCAGCGCATACAGGTCACTTTAGAGCATTACTGAATGAGCTTAAGTTAAAAAAAGACTTTGTACCTGAGATGATCTTCATTGACTATCTCAACATATGTGCATCTAGTCGAATGAAAGGCATGGGGGGATCAATCAATTCGTATACTTATATTAAGGCTATTGCAGAAGAACTACGTGGACTCGCAGTCGAGTTCGAAGTACCGATTATCACTGCAACGCAAACGACTCGTAGTGGTTACTCTAACTCAGATGTTGGGCTTGAAGACACGAGCGAGTCTTTTGGACTACCCGCAACAGCCGACTTAATGTTTGCTTTGATTTCAAGTGAAGAGCTAGAGTCACTTGGTCAGATCATGGTGAAGCAACTCAAGAATAGGTACAATGATCCTAGTAGCAATAAAAGGTTTGTAGTTGGTGTTGACAGATCAAAGATGAAGTTGTTTGATGTTGATGATGCTGAAGGTGGACTAATAGATGATACAGCAACCTTTGATAAAACAGACACTGCTGAACGATTTAAAGATTTTAAGATGGAGTAAATAATGGCACTAAAAGGTTTAACATTTAAGAAGAAGACAAGTATTGGCAAACGTAACGTGAAGATGTCTTCTATGAATAAGAGTAAAAAACGTAGTTACAAAAAGAATCGAGGTCAAGGTTAATGAAGGCAAGACTTATATCATATAGTCAACCAGTAAGACATGTTCACTCAGGTGATCTTGGTATTATGGGTTTGGATAACATTCAAGACTTAATTGCATATTGTGCTAGAGTTTCTAATCCTTCAAATCAGGCGAATACTAAAACCACACCAAAGTTGTTAGACTATTTGATCAAGTATAAACACTGGTCACCATTCGAAATGGCTTCTATTTGCATTGAAGTTGAAACTACACGTGATATTGCTAGACAGTTTTTGAGGCATCGTTCATTTTCATTTCAAGAGTTTTCCCAAAGATACGCTGATATTAGAGACCTAGATAATAGTGTTGTAATCAGAAAGGCAAGATTACAAGACCCTAAAAATAGACAGGCCAGTGTTATTACGGACAATACTAGCTTACATATTGCTTGGGAACAACATCAACGCAACGTATGGAATTCTGCCATGCAAGCATATGAGTGGGCAATCGAAAATGGAATCGCAAAAGAACAAGCAAGATCGGTACTACCAGAAGGTAATACGATCAGTAGGTTATATGTTAATGGTACTGTTCGCTCCTGGATACATTATGTCGAGTTACGTTCAGCTAATGGGACTCAAAAGGAACACGCAGACTTGGCGGTGGAAATCGCCAGAGGAATAAGTGATATATATCCAAAAGTAATGGAGTTTGTAGATGACGGAACTAGTACTTCGTAATCAAAGTATACTTGATCAGTTAGAGTATGTAAAATCAACTATCGTTAAGAACCAAGATGTTTTTAACGATAGTAATGCTTTATACTCTCCATCTGATGCAATAACTGACGGTGAGAAATATTTATCTTTAGATTATCTTAAAAAGCACATGAGTAACCCTGAGGGCGCAAATCATCCTATGGAGCATTATTCTAATCCAGTTGAACACGCCCATACAGAAAACCCTGATAACAAAGAGTTGGAAGATATTTTCAAGTTTTCAAGAGTTGAACTTATACAAGAACTTGGTGCAAACGATAATGCAGTTTTTCTATACTATCCTAAAGGTGGCTTTGTTGGTTGGCACACTAATGAAGCCAACTCAGGATATCAGTTTATATTTTCTTGGTCTGAAAAAGGTGATGGCTATTTTCAATACTATGATAAGAAAACTCAAAAGGTTGTAAGAATAGAAGACAAGGCAGGATGGCAAGCTAGATACTATCACTTTGGTAAAGATGAGCCTGATCATTGTTGGCATTCTGCATACACTAATGTACCACGTATTACTATTTGTGTTCTCTTTAGATGGTGGGATAAGCCACATTTAAAAGATCAAATCTTGGCTATGAAAGATCACCTCACAGAAGAAATAGAATCGGAGATTTAAATGGGCAAAAAACTTTCGACATATTATCATGACAATGAAGAAGAATATTGTGAAGTACATATTGACTTAAAAGAAGAACTATTGTATATTAAGTACTATAAGATCGATTCGGCTAAGTGGTATCATCAAGAAGATTTTCGTGGTAAGGCTATGCGATATGTTGAAGATGCTGCTGAGAATTGGGCTTTAGGTATAAAACAAATAGATCCACATTATGAAGGAACTTTACTTTGACAGATATGGTAAACTCGCCATCACATTATGCTAGTACTGATATTGAAGCGATTGATGCTATTGAGGCTATGACAAAAACTATGTCAGGAGCCATTGCACCACACGCTGCAAATGTCCTAAAATATGTGTGGCGTTGTGAACGTAAGAACGGCCTTGAGGATATTGACAAGGCACTTTGGTATTTAAACAGAATGAGAGATAGGTGGGTAGAGACACATCCATGACTAATGTATTTAAAGATATTGACACATTCCAAGAAGCATGTGATCAACAACCATCACCCGAAAACTACAAGATGTATTTGACTCTGATTGATGAAGAGATGGATGAGTTATTAGAAGCTGTTGCTGCAGACGATAAGGTCGAACAGCTTGATGCTTTGATTGATATCCTTGTTGTTACTATTGGTGCTATTAGGGCAGGTGGTATGAACGGTGAGGGTGCATGGAAAGAAGTCATGGATACAAACTTTGCAAAGATTGATAAGGAAACTGGCAAGGTGCGTAAGCGTGAAGACGGTAAGGTTCTCAAACCTGAGGGTTGGAAGGAACCACAACTTGAAGAGTTCTTATATTGGACTTAGAAATAAAGGGGGTTGACAACCCTCTTTTTTTATGCTAGTTTGATTCTGTAACATGAAAGGTTTATATTATGATTCTACTTGACGCTAAAAGTTTTGAAGATCGTTGCGACACTTTGCTAGAGAGCCGTGGTATCTCAGGTCATACTGCTGCAGATCGTTTTTGTTCTGATTTTAAAGCATACATGTTTTACTTTCACTACAAGGGTATAGGTGATGCAAACCATACAATGTGTCTTCTAGAAAATGATGACAATCTTACAGATTCAAATATACTCAATACAAACTTTCGTTGTTCACTAAATGCTCTGATCAGTGGACCTTTGCGGTGTGATCCTTTGTTCATGGCTATATTCCCTATTCTTATGGACAACAACGGTAAAGGTATTGGTGCTGCAGAACTAGCATTACCTCTTATCTTTAGTGACTATCGTTTTGCAAATAAGAGTGATGGTGTTTTTGGTGAAGATAATAAAGTTGAAATCAAAAAGAATGGCGCTAGTCTGAAGCCTGTCAAGTCAGGTATCACTCACAAGGGTTTGGTTGATACACTAAATAAAAAGTATTTCAATGGTACTCAACCCGGTATGCGTGATAAGAAAAAGTTTGCTGCCCATATTGCTCAAGTAAAAGATAGTTCAGTCTATGCTGATTACTTTGCAGAACTTTATGTCGGTTGTGACACTACTGAGCTTGCGGCCCATGCACAAGTGTGCTATGATGATCCTGAAGCTTTCAACACTGCAGTTGGTGAGTTTGCATTGGCACAATATCAGTCGGTTGACGATTGGAACAATATCATATATATTGACCATAAGAAGTTAGAGATTGTGAACATTGCAGATACTTCAGATGTTTCAAAGTTAGGACTAAAGTTTACTCCTAAGTTTGTGCGGAAAGGTGATACACAAGCTATTGCAGACGGTTATGTTAACGTAAGGATTTAATATGAAGCCACTATACATGTGGGCAGGGGGAAAGAACAAGATGATCCCCAAGTACCTAGAAACACCTAATATTCCTAAGACAGGCTACGACACTTTTGTCGAGCCTTTCTTTGGTGGTGGGGCTATGACTATATGGATATATAAAAACTGTCCTGATGTTAAGAGATTTGTAATCAATGATGTCAAGCATGAGATCATGGGGATATACAAGGCAATCAAAGAAGACTGTGAGTTGTTCTTAAAACGAATGGACGAACTCAGTGCTTTATACTTACCTTTGGACAAGGCAGGACGTAAAGCTTTCTACTATAATCTTAGGACAGAATACACTACAGATTGGACAAAGTGGTCATACACTGTAGAATCTGCTACGCTATACTTTCTTATGAAAACTGCATTTAACGGTATCTGGCAGAGCACACAAGCCGCACAGGGAAGGTTTGCTACTCCCTGTGGGTTACTCAACCAAAAAGACACTGTATACGATAAAGAGAATGTTTTAGAGTGGAATAAGTTTCTTCAGTTGGCAGATCTGTATCATACTGATTGGCGTAGTGCATGTGCAAATATTAGAGGCAAAGCATTCTACTTTATGGACCCGCCCTATAGAGATAGCTTTACTTCCTATGGTGGAGTGTTCAATGATATAGAGCATACAAAACTGATAGATTTCTGTAAGCAAAAAGATAAGCAAGGTGATCTTGTATTCTATTGTAATAGGGATGACTCAGGTGATGGTTTCTTTGATGCCAACAAAGGTTCGTTATCAACTCAAAACTACGATATAAAATATACTGCAGGTAGACGTAAGACTAATGACGATGGTACTAAGAGCGCCAAGGCAGCAAAAGAGATTTTACTATATAGTTCTAGGTTAGCACCAATAACACTATGTTAGGAAATCGATATGTATACAGTAGAGATGGATCTAGATGAAATAGAGATTACTGTATTAGATGATACAGGAAGGTGCGAAGATGTTAAAGTCTTCTCATATGATGAAACTCTTTATATAAGACAGTTCAATGAAAAAAGAAATAAATGGGATTTGATCGTAATGACTCCTGAGATGTATGCAGAGCTTATGGAAGCGTGGCAATCTCCCGAAGGATCATTCGTAACTAATCTTTCTAGAAGTTTTTAGCTACCATCTACCTTGGGAGACACCTAACCAATATACAACACCGCACATTGTAGCTACAGCTAAAAGTGTCAATAAGATGCCGACAATCCAAGCAATAATATTCTCTTTCATCTCTTGAGCAGCATATACAGCTTCTTTCTGTTCTTTTCTCATTACGCCTTCCAGGTGTACTATTTCTTTCCAGGCAGATGGACCATATACGGCTGAAATATAACTGCGTAATTCTTCACGCATCTCATCGGCCTTCTTTTTGTGAATCCAAACTTCCATAGCATTAGCCTGAATACCGCCACCAAGCTTTTTATACCAAGGTGGTTTGTCAGCTTTTGCAGCAGCAAAATCTAAATCAGATATCGCTTTACCCCATTGTCCTAGTTGCCCAGCCATGTCTTGAATATCTTTGCCAGTGGATATCATTGTCTTGATAGAATTAAACGCACCTGTAGCTAAACCGATAGCCGTTATTGGATCTATCATACTCGTTCTCCTATTCCTTCAAACCTATTTATAAAAAAGAGGCTTGACATTAAGATAAAAATGTCGTATAGTGATTCTATGATGAGAACAGTACACTACGTAGGTTTCAGAGGTGATGAGTATGCGAGAGCGCATAGGATCTTTGGTGGACCTGTAATGATACACAGAGACTATGATGATAGAGTTTTCTCCGAAGTCGGAGATAGTGACGTAGTTATCTTTGGTCCAAAATACAAGTATTGCCCTTATGTATGGGATGCAAGTGCTGTAGATAAGAGGTACACACATTGAACCATTTAACTAAACAACAGCAGGAGACTGCAGTGATTGCCATGGAAGAGATGGCAGAGTTAACTCAAGTGCTATCCAAACTTATTAGGTTTGGGTACACCCCTGACAAAGATGATCGTCTCATTCAAGAGATGGGTGATGTTCGTCTGATGATAGAACTGTTGCATGATACATTTGGTGTGTTGACTAATGACACATATGATGCTATGATGCGTAAGCGAAACAAACTTATGAAATGGAGTAGTCTATATGAGTAATCAACGTGCAGGTAAATGGAAACCAGCAGCTATGTCTGATGGTAACAATGACATGAAGTTACGCAACTTCTTTCGTACAGCCGCAAAGGTTGTAGAAGAAGACACTGATGCACAGTTCTTCTTTGAGCAAATCGTTGAGCACATCAATGGTGGTGGTAATCTTCTTACGGATGACCCTGTAGCCATCCGTAGGATCTTGGGTGCTTAGTCTCCTTTAGGAGCCTTACCTTTTGAGTATGCCTGTGCGCCAAAGAACGCAGCTACCAAACCTGCAATAGCAACAAAGTAAGTCGGGGCAATATCTCCGACTATTTTTGCAGCACTTTCAATACCTAGCACAGATGTAATCATAATGAGTACAGGGTAAAGAAGCATGCCCCACAGAGCGAACCATGCCATAGATCTAATCTGATCTTCCTTGGCATCTTCGTTCTCTTGCATCTTCTTTTTGTGTTCCCACTCTGCTATTTCCTTGGCACGTGCCATTTCTTCATCAGTGATAACACCATCCCCATCTGCATCTAGATGAGCATAGATGCTATCAGCTTGCATCATTTTAGCTTCTTGTTTTTTAGACTCTTTAGTTGCCATTTCTACTCCAAACGCATTTTGGTCAGCCATTAGATTCCTCAATGACTAATACTTCTTGTGACGAACCGCCACCTGCCATTACAGCTTCGCTAAACTCTGCTGCTGCCCAAGTCATTACAAGTATTCCGACTAGCCCAATAGCCACCCATTTCATCTTCATATCATCTACGATCATCTTAATGCCGATCATCTCGTTTCCTAGAACTCTAAACTGCAGTTCCATTTTTCCCTCAGGGGTATCTTCATCTCTAACTACATTAGGTAATTTTTCTTCAGCCATTTCATTCTCCTACATATTTTTATTATTTATAAAAAAAGGCTCTTGACATTAGGATAAATATGAAGTATAGTAGATTCGTAATGAGCAAAAAAACAAACATAATAAGCGGATTAATGTCCATGGCAGTATTAACAGGTGTTGTTGCTGCAGCTATCATGAGCGTACCTATTGTAGATGTTAAAGAGCATGAATGTCTTGCCTTGAACGTCTATCATGAATCTAGAGGTGAACGTGTAGAAGGTCAGATAGCTGTTGCTCAAGTCACGATCAATCGTGTAAATCATAAAGAGTGGCCTTCTTCTATTTGCGAAGTAGTTTACCAACCGTATCAGTTTAGTTGGACCCATCTAATTAAAGACCCATCTCCAATAGAAGCTAAAGCGTGGAATAGCGCCAAAGTTATTGCTAGAGATGTTATGATAGGCAATGTCGAAGATCCTAGTTTAGGGGCAGTCTTCTATCATGCAAATTGGGTAAACCCTGATTGGGCAGATCAAATGGATCTATCTAAGGTTATTGGTAATCATTTATTTTATACATGGGATGGAGTTTGGGATGACTGATACGGTTCCTATTGAACTAGAATGTTGGATGCTGAAATGGGGTATACTGTCTACAGAAGATAGATATAGTATATACGGTAGCAACGCTGATGTTGTATGGCCTGAGGTCAAAGAAGATTTAACTAAAGTATCAAAAGGATGGAAACCAAGTTATGACGGAGAAGAACCCCCCTTCTGATATGTTTGTATCTCCTTGTCAAAGCAAATGTCAACTAGATGCTTTTACAGGTGAGTGTATAGGATGTGGCAGAACTTCGAAAGAGATTGCCACATGGACTAGAATGACGCACTATGAGCGTATGCAAGTAATGAAAAGGCTTGGCTATGGAAAACGAACTACAACGCAAAATAGAATGGCTAGAGAAGCGACACGAAGAAACGCACTTAACGGTAGAAAGGATTGAGCAAGATCGTAGGCTTGATCGAAGTACCAAGGCACAAACCCTCCTTCGACAAGCTAAAAAAGAAAAGCTTAGATTGAAGGATCATATTGCATGGATGAAAAAACTAGAAAAGAAGCTAATCGACTAAACTGGATAGTCAAGGGAATGCTTATTCCTGAATCTGAAAGTGACTTTGTTGTAGAACAAATACATCATTCTTATTTCAAAAGAAAATGGGGTAACCATGAGAATGGAGTTCACGAAGAAGGTTTCGAAGAAGCGTATGAAGCTAGAAGAGCGGAAAAAGGGTAAGTGGGTACTTTTAGACAGTAACGATAAAGTTATTGTCATAACAACTGATAAAAAAATCATAAAACGTATTGTATCTAAATAGGACTAAAAATGAAAAACGAGGGAAAGAAACTTTGGAAAAAGGTAAAGAAAATGGATCTAGGTAATCCCGCAATCACGGCTCTAGTAGGGCTTGTTATTTTTTATATCGGACTTAAAACATTCTCAGGTGGAATGAAGTCTATGGGTAATATGGAACATCTAACTTGGTTTCTTGGTAATCCTTTGTACATGTTCTTTGGTGGGATAGCGATGACATTATTGTGGCAGTCATCATCATTATCTACTACTGCTATCATTGCATTAGTCGCATCAGGTGCCTTACCACTTCCTGCTGCCATTGCCTGTGTTCTTGGAGCAAACCTTGGTACAACAGGAACCATTTGGTTAGCAGGATTATTCGTATCAGATGGTATGCCAAAAGGAGACACACTTAGGATTGCTATGGCACATACTGGTATGAACTTATTGATGGCATTAATGCTATTGCCTTTCGTAGGACGCATTGCTCAACTTCTAGCACGTGTGACATAATAACCACATAAAATAATAAGCTAAAAGGGGGGTTGACTATACTCCCCTTTTTTGATATAAGTATATCTGTAAACGTTGAAGCAACGTAGACACATACTGGACTTGGGGGCAGTACCCAACGCTTCCACCATAAGCACACTATTGAGGCAGCCCACATAGCGTAAGAACCTTGTTAACATAAAGTGTGTTTATGATGGGGGCGAACTAGGATCGACAGGTGTGAAAGTGAAGTGGAGTTTACCGTGGTGACTGACGATATTAGGTCAACCAAACTAAATGCAAACGATAACTTTGCACCATCTGGTTACGCACTAGCTGCATAACACAGGGGGTTGGCTACTTACCTAGCAACAGAAAAGTAGCAGATTAACAACTAAGGGAACGAAACATATGGAAATTCTAACAAAGGTAAAATCGTGGGCAAGCAATCTCGCTGATGTAGGTATCAGCATTGCAGCTTTGATGATCGTAGTAGAAGTACTAGGTCTTGGAGCTATCCCATTTTTCCCTGAAACAAGTGTAGTCGCTAATGTAAGCGGTATGCTTGGCACTCTAGGCGCTGAAGGTCTAATGGGCTTGATCGCTATCTGGGTTCTATATGCTATCTGGAACAGATCACAAACTTAAAATAAGGAAAGAAAAATAATGAAAATTGCAGCAATCACAGCAGCAGCACTATTAGCAGCAACATCAGTCTCAGCAAATGAGATTGGCGCAACAGGCATCACTTGGGGTGTAGAATCAGAAGCAGCATTCACAATCAATGATGCGGCTGGTAATTCAGTAGAGGATTTCGGTGTAAAGATTACTCCTGAAATCGGATACACAATGTTCGGTATCGGTCTTACTGCTGATATGGATCTGCCTGTGTATAACAACGAAGAGTTCAAGCTTGATGAAGCTTTCGACAACACGAAAATCAACTTGGGTGCAACATACGAGTTGTTTGGTGGACTTGAGTTGTTTGGCGAAACAACATGGGATGTAGACGCATCTGATACGGTAAGCTCAAAAGTAGGTGCTACCTTCGCCTTTTGATATGCTATATACTTAGGGTCACTACTTAATAAGTGCGTGAGGGGCCATGGTTAGCCCCTCTTTTCAATTTAGAGGTATATGATGCACATAGAAGTACTAGAAGAAATAGACCATCAAAAGATTATATCAGAGGCTAACACAGTCAAAGTGATGTTGGAAAAAGGATGGTCTAATATTGGTCAAGTAGGAATTCAAGGACACAAGCCAAACCTAGATCCTATGACTGAATACAAATCTTCTATTGGTAGAGTAAGCAAGTTGCAATACCCTGAAACTTACTTCAAATACTCTTTGTTTGAGATCCCAACTATAAACAGATTGATGGAAAAGTACGGGATGTTACGTACAAGGATTATGCAGAGTACTCCAAAGACTTGCCTGTCATTTCATCAAGATATGAGCAAGCGCATACACATACCTCTCATAACAAACGATGATTGTATGATGATAATAGAAGATAGGATTTATAACCTTGAAGTCGGGAAAGTATATTTAACAAACACAACTCTACGTCATACTGCAGTAAATGCATCTATGAATTCGAGAGTTCATATAGTAGGATGTGTTTATAGCTAGGAGATTATTATGCTAAAGAAAATAGCGTTAGCGTTAGGGCTAATGACAACAACAGCAAATGCGGATATGATACAGATACAGGTTCCTTGTGATCCTTCGCCAGTAGTGTATGACTTAATGAGAGTGTATAAGAATGGGTTGCTTCTTCAGGGGCAAGGTACTATTAAGTCTGAAAAGGGTGACGTATTCACTTCTGCTACACAGATTTTTATCAATCAAGATACAGGAACTATGGCAGTTATTATCAGTTTTCCAAATGAAGATAAGCCACCCATGTCTTGTTTGATAATCGCAGGGTCTAAGTTTGAACCTTATGGTGGACCGCAACCTTGGGATAAAAAGAAAGAAGATCTCTAATGTGGGTTTTGTTGTTTGTATATCTTTATGATACAGTTCCGTATGTAGAAGTACACAGTCAACATACTTCTATGATAAAATGTTTTCAAGCTAGAGAAGCTTTGGGCGCAGAGTTATCAGGTAAACCAGGTTACTTTCCTGATGGTCAACAAGCTTTGTGTGTTAGAAAAGTATAAATAGGAATAAATAGGGAGATTATATAATGCTTAGAATGGTTATTATGATAGTTGCGTTTGTTGCCGCATGTGCTCCTGCACACGCACAAGAAGCTACTGATGATGTTATCTACACAGATAATAATAATACGAGTACTGTGGATTCTAGATCCGACTCAACAACTAAAGTAATCTCTCCACCACCTTCTGCTATTTCTCCCTCTATCAATAGTGCCAACTCTGATCTTTGTACTGTTGGTGTATCGGGGGCAGTGCAAACTCAGATACTAGGTTTCTCTACAGGTCAAACCGTAAGGGATATGAACTGTGAAAAACTAAAAAATGCTAAGACTCTTTATGACATGGGCATGAAAGTTGCAGCAGTTTCTGTGATGTGTGGAGATCCTAGAGTATTTGATGCGATGATGAATGCAGGTACTCCTTGTCCATATGATGGTATGGTTGGAGAGGAAGCAAAAGCGGCATGGCTTGCCAATAAAGAAAATCAACCTACTGAGGTAGGAGAAAAGAAAGGTCTAGATCTAAGTGAAGACGAAAAGTCAACTCTTTGGGGCAGTGGCGTTGTTGCTGGTCTCTTCTTCTTACTGTTACTCTGATGTAACGTATGGAGTAACCAACAACGCAGCAATCAATGGACTATCTTGGTCTATGGGTACAGTCTTGCCAGACTCGTCTGCGCCCTATGCAAGTCTTGACATTAATGGATTAACTTACCAATACACTATGGAAAAAGATCCTACTTCTGATGCAAAGGTTCACGTGAGAAATGAAGATGCTATAAATGGTGGGTATGTTTTCGAAGAGACTGATGATTGGTCGGGAAGACATGGTGCAACCATTCGTAAGTATTTTAGGTTTCCATGGAGTAGTTCAATGTATTGGGGTGATGGTGAGTTTGCCTTAGAGGGTGAAGGTGAAGTCAAAGATCCCATCATGCTATATAACTATCGACTAGATATTGATGAACAAATGATGAAGTGTATGAACCCTCTTGCAGATCCAAGTTGTCCTGGTTTTGCAGAGGCTTTGGCAAAATACCTAGAAAACTTACAGGAGCCTAGTACTGACGATCCTTTTTATAATGAGTGGGTACAGGCTAACCTCTCTTTAAATGAACAAGGTGAGGAAGACGATTTAGAGACTGAAGATAATACTAGGGATCAAGAGGAAGAAGAGGGGCAAACGCTTCAAGCACGATTAGGTGGTGACACTACAATAGAAAAACTTAATACAAGTAAACAAGATAGTATGTTGGCAGAGTTAACATCAGTTGCTAACCTACAGCCATATTATCAGGTGAATATTGACGGTAAAGAGTACGAAGATGTTTTAGTTCTACAAGATAATGTTATATCCGATAATAGAAGAGCGTTGAGTAATTTAGCATCTGATGCTAATCATAGAAAGATGGTTCGCTCACAGTATGATAGAGAACAATAAAGGAATAAAAATAATGTTCAAATCTATTTTAACAATGAGTAGTATAGCACTAATGACTACTGTAGCATTCGCAGAAAGCACTCCTATTATAGGCAACGTGTCATCAAAGTGTACAATCTGGACAGACACTGCAGGTGTTTATGGTAACCCAACTCCTGATAATCTGAGCACTGCTTCAGGTGATGGTGGTGTGCAGCCTGTCATTAGGTATGATGTATCCATTGCAGACTACTACACTGCAAAAATATCTTGGCCTAATACATTTTCATCAAGCCCAAGTCTAGCAGACTCTCTTACATGGGATGGTGAAATAGAAGTACATAACACTTCAGATGCAGGTATGTCAGGGTATGAAGCGGCAAAGGTAGAGTATGATAATCATACTGAATATGATCTTAGCGTAGCAGGTTCTACGTGGTTTAAAGTCACTTCAACAGTTGACTATGGACAAGGCAAATCATTGCCCGGTGGTGAATATACTGCAAATGTAACTGCTGAGTGCATTGCAGACTAAATATGAAGTATTTTATTATTGCTTTGTTATATGCCTCTGTGGTTAATGGTCATGAGTTTACTCCAACTTATCCTAAGTTCACATCATCTTATGTAGACAATGTTGTGACAACAAGAATGAAGTTGTTTAACAAAAGAAGGGAGATTTTATATTATGAGATTGGTGTATTTGATGTAGAGTGGAATGCGCTTTCATTTGCTTCTGAGACAAAAATAGTTAATGTTGAATATTTAGGTACAAAGAGTATAGATATATACATAAAGAACACTGATTTGGATAGAGTAGAATATATATGCTCTATATCTAAAATAATAAAAGGAACTGTAAAATCTTCAGGTGTAAAATCTAAGATATGTTCTAGAGTAAAGTGAGATGAAATGTGAGACTTTTACCGTTGATATTTTTGGTGACAGGATCAGCAGTTTTTGCTGAGTCTAGTTCATTGAACTTGGCACTTCCTAGTGTTCCACAAAACTATCAATCGGACAAGTTTCGTGCGGGTGAGTTAGATTGTTCAAATGCGATTGGATCTGCCACTAATCTAGAGTTTGGTGTTACAGGTCTCATCAGAGATGATGATCCATATAATAACAATAGAGATCCTTTATATAATAGTAACTCTTCAGATGTTGGTGTGTATGCTAGGATTACTATTCCGCTAGGAAAGAAAGCTAAAAGCCGTATTGATTGTAATCAGTTATATGAACTTGAACTTAAGAAGAAAAGATTAGAAGTTCTTAAACTAGAGAACGAAATTAGACAGTTAAAAAAGCTACAGTTTGAGGATTAAGATATGAACATTGAACTTACGCAACAGATACAGGCAGCTAGTTATGGACACCCAAAGGTATATCCTAACAGTGAAAACATTAAACCTCCTATGGAGAAAGAGCGTATTCGTATAGTGGAAGCTGCGACTCGTACTGAAATCAAGTTAAATCAAATCAAAGAAGTAGAAGAACGTGCCAAAGAAATTCAAGCACTAAGGGAACAGGCAAAGAATAGATATTCTGCAGTGATGCCTTACACCGAAGGTGAGTACGTAGACATAGAGGTTTGATATGGCAGAAGTAGAGTTTGGTGGATTAAAGTTTTCAGGTGGTAAGATGGTTGCACTTCTTACTGCACTATCGACATTGGGTGGTGCAGCATGGGGTGGTTTTGAAATCTATAAAGACTACATGGATATGAAAGAAATCATTCAAAATATTGACACTGATGCTATTGCTGCACGTAATGATGTTATTGAAACCAAACTAGATGAGGCTATCGATTATACCAGAGATATCAAATCAGGGTTGAAAGACGATATCTTCAAGCTTGAAGAGAACATAGAACGCATGGAAGATAAGGTAGATGAATCTGAGAACAGAATGAAAGACACTCAGGCATCTATTGAAACTACTCTTGCAGGTGTCAGAAAAGATCTAAACGATCAAAGTAAAGATGTAACCTCTAGCATCAGAGAAGTAGAGGCAACCGTTAGACTATCTGAAAAAGATGTTCGTAACGTAATGAAAGAAACTGTAAGTGAACTTGAAAATAAAATGGATAGGCTAGACACTAGGCTAAATGAAAGATTACAAGAAGCACTCGACAACCCTCTTTCGGACTAATCCCCAAAATAACACTTGACATCAAGTTAAATAAATGCTATAGTGATTCTGTAATAAGGAGACTCGCTATGTTTGACTATGATACTTTCTCAGATCTTCACAAAGATGTTCACGGCTTTCGGCCTTCAGAAATCTTCATGAAAAATGTAAAACGTTTTTCTAATCAAGAGCGTGATGACCTGTGGGAAGCCCTCTGTGCTCAACTTGAAGAAAACACTAAAGCTGAGAAAGCTCAAGAAGAAGTTGATATTGCTAAGTTTGAAGCACGTATTCAAGACGTGATTGAACTTGGTGCTGGTAATCGGTTCAATGCTCTTCTTTGGATTATAGGTACTGAAACCTTCTATCACATTCAGGATGTTGAGCATTTCGTTTGGGAGCAAGGAATTTTGTTTACCGACTATGGTAAGCAGTTAGTTAAAGATCTCGCAGAGATCGTAGAATATAAGGAATATGATTATGAATGATGTATATTGGAAAGTTGAAGCGTTTTTGTTTAAAAACGGTAGTTATGAGTTACAAGAGTTTGGATCTGGATTTAAATACAAACAAGCTTGTAGCTATTATCAGTCTCTATACAATAGTAATGAGTATGCAATGCTCAAGATGAGTCGGTTAGATGGAAAATAAAACTTGACATCAAGTTAAATAAATGCTAGACTGATTCTGTAACCAGCGAGAGGTACTAATGCTTATATATTCTTCAGATCAAAAAAACCTTATCGAAGCTCTTAAAAAAGACTGCTGGCATAGTGATTTGATCCAGAAATATTTAAACTATACAAAGTCTAAGCAGCGTGTGATCAAGACAGGTCGAACTGCTTGGAATGATAGCGGTAAGTCTAAAACCTACAAAGCGGAATGGAAGTTCCAAGCCAAGTTCAAATATGACATTGTAGATTTCGACAACGCTAAAGAAGCTCAGAAGTATATGAAGCGTATACTAAAGTCTAAGCTTTGGGCTGAACTCTGTGGGGGTGATGCAAAAATCCCAACTCTAGATGTTATCAGTTTTCGGGGCCGCACTGCAGGTCGGGCCTATGGCTACAAAATCGAACTGTGTGCAATGAACGGTATGGACGCCTACACACTGCTTCATGAGATGGCACACTGTGCAGGTCACATGCACCATGATGTATCGTTTCGCCAATGCATCTTACGGCTAACAAGTCGGTTCATTGGAGTAGAGGCTGCAAAGTTTCTCAAGAAGTGTTTCAAAGAACAGGGTCTGAAAATGTCAGTTCGCCAAGGACTGAAATCCCCTGAGGAATGGTTGGTAGGATACCAACGGTTAGCAGCAGCTAGAGAGAAAATAGCTGCTTGACATCAAGTTAAATATATGTTATGATTCGTATGAACCCAAAAGGAGAATCACTGTGAACGACATTTTACAAGATATAGAACTGATCAAAGATTGTTTGATTAACCTTGAAGAGGGTGCTTCAGATGAGCGCCGTAGTGCTATGTGGGCATTACAGGCTTTAGTGGAGCGTAAAGAGGCTCAAGTAGTAGAGTTTGAGTCTCAGATGAATGAAGATGGTTACGCATGTAATCAAACTATGGTTGCTTAAGGAGATATATTATGGCACACGAAGTAGAAATTATTGATGGTCAAGCACAAATGGCTTATGCAGGTGAGCGCCCATGGCATGGTCTAGGTGTAGAGGTTCGCAATGATATGACGCCTCAACAGATGATGCAAAAAGCAGGTCTTGATTGGACGGTCCATGAGGTTGAGTCCTATGTTGACTTTGAGGGTGACAAGATACCAACAGGTCAGAAGTCTTTGATCCGTTCATTGGATAAGAAAGTCTTAACTAATGTGGGTGAGGGTTGGAACCCTGTACAGAACTCAGAAGCATTCGACTTCTTCCATGAGTATGTCATGGCAGGAGATATGGAAATGAATACTGCAGGATCTTTGAAAGGTGGTAAAAATGTATTCGCACTGGCAAAAGTCAATGAGTCCTTCTCAATCAACGGTGGTGAAGACCAAGTGGACTCCTACCTACTGTTTAGCAATCCTCACGAATATGGTAAAGCTATTGATATTCGTTTTACTCCCATTCGTGTTGTATGCAATAATACGCTCACATTTTCTTTGAACTCTCGTTCATCTAACTTTGTAAAGCTGAACCATCGTACACGGTTTGATGCCGACATGGTAAAGCAACAGATGGGTCTAGCGTCTGAGAAGTTTGCACAGTACAAAGATATGGCAGAGTTCCTGACCACCAAAAAGTTCTCTGTTGATGCATTGATCAACTACTACAATGAGGTATTTCCATATACCCACAAGGTTGCAGAAGCGCCTACCAAAGTAGAAGATCTGTCAAAGAATGCACGTGAAGCCTATGCTGTATTAGAAACACAACCGGGTGCAGAATTTGGTGCAGGAACTTGGTGGCAAGCACTCAACTCCGTTACGTACCTGACTGATCATAAGATGGGGCGTAACCCTGACTCACGTATGCAGTCATCATGGTTTGGTGTTAATCAAGCTCGTAAACTGAAAGCTGTAAACAAGGCTGTTGAGTATGCAACAGTCTCCTGAGGACAGTGATGGTGGTGGCGTTTATCAGGAACGCTACCACGAATATATATTGCGTAAGCTAAGAGAGGAACGTGAAAATGGCATACGATTGGTCCAAAATATACAAGGCTGAAGAAAATATTGAAATGCAGGTCACTGATTGGGTATATGAACATGTGCTCGAATATTTTGGTGTAGACGAAGTGACAGATCTGACCGAAGAAAATATTCTAGAAGTGCAAGCATTTTGGGATAATCTAAACGAATATAGTTGTATGAGTATAGGATATTCTAGCCTGATTAATAATTGGGAAGCTGAGAATGGTGAGATGTGAAGATCTCAATGTTACATTTTTTCACGCAACAAAAAATGCAGGATCTAGTATTGAATACTGGTTAAAGAATAATGCAGATGGTGACGTGTATGATGGTGATCTCAGACATGCAGCACCTAAAGATACCGATGGTCTATTTGACGATTATGGATGGAGTTTCTGTTGTATAAGAAACCCTTGGGATAGAGTTGTTAGTTGGTACTTGTATTTCAAAAGACACAAGTTTTTAGATTGCGGTTTTGGAGAGTACATGAAGCAAGCTTCTGATAAAAATCTTAATGGTCTAAAATACGCAAGGTTTCCTGAACATCAAATATTTTATGTTAATAGGGTTGACTATTGTATTAGATATGAAAACTTAGTTGAAGATTTTAAGGTTGTGCAGAAGAAAGTAAACTGTTTTGAACCATTAGGTATCATGAATACTTCTCCAAATAAAAAGGGTAGGTATCTTGAATATTACACTAAAGATGAATATATTAATATAGTCGGGGATTATTACAAAGAAGACTTTGACGTTATAGACTATTCTTTTGGAGATTGATATGATTTTAATAAATGATAATAACGAACCTGATCTACTTGGGATTATAGAAAGTAAAGATGACTTTGTTCATGTCAGCAAAATGGTTGATGTCATAAACAGAGATTTAGTCGATTCTGGTTTTGATCAATATCAGTACAAAGCAGAGCGTAAAGGTAAGAAAGCTTATATCAGACTATTATAAATAGTAGCAAAAAAGGTTTTCCTATGGCTGTTAATAGATACTTTGCTAATACTCACCTAGCTGAGATGGTAGATATTTCTGCAGGTGAAGTTGTAGACGTACACAAGATCGACAAGTTTGGTTACAATAGTGCCGTAAGTAATACTTCCTATGAAACTATTTGGGATGGTAACAATCTTTACACCTATATCGAAACTGCAGGTACAGCCACGGTAACAAGTTCTAATACGTCAGCAGACAATGGTAGTACTATAGAGATAGAGGGGTTAGACGTAAACTATGATCAAGTATCTGAAACCCTAACTGTCGGTGGTTCTGCAGGTACAGTAGAGTTCTATAGAGTCTATAGGGCCAGCGTGGTAACACCAAATACAGGAACCGCTAATGTCGGTGCTGTGACAATCACTGTAGATAGTAAGAGTGCCGCTATCATCTCGCCTGACCAAGGGCAAACATTGATGTGCGTCTACACTATCCCAAGAAGATATACAGGTTATCTTATTCAGTTAGATGTTGGCAGTTCAAAGGACGTTGAAAATACTATTCGAGTAGTAGTAAGAAACGGTTCAAGTCAAGCTTTCAATGTAAAAGCATTCCTGTCAAAACGTGGTGGTTTTTCAGAAAAAAACTTTAGGATACCTGTAGAAATACCTCAAAAAAATGATATAGAAGTCCAAGCACTTGCTTCTGCAACTAGTAGCATTAGTGCAGGATTTGAGTTAATTTTATGTAGAAAATAACTTGACATCTGTGGCGAATCAGTGTATAACATAAGTATGACACAAAACACACACATGAATCATCTCGAAGATAAAGTACTCTACGGTGGTGTTGACGGTACACGTCAAGCCATCCTTGCTGTACGTGAACTAAAAAACATGTTAAAAGGAGATCAGCATGGAACTGTCTCAGTTAAGTGGGATGGAGCACCTTCCATCTTTGCTGGCATTGATCCTAGCGATGGGGTTTTCTTTGTTGCTAAGAAGGGAATCTTCAATAAGAGTCCTAAGGTCTATAAGTCTGCTGCAGACGTGGACGCTGACACTAGTGGTGGTCTTGCTACTAAACTTAAACTTGCTCTCAAGTATCTTCCCTCTATAGGCATCACAGGGGTTGTCCAAGGAGATTGGCTGTTCGGTGCTGATGATCTATATTATGAAACCATTGAAGGAAAAGACTATGTTGCTTTCCACCCTAACACTATTGTCTATGCTGTTCCTGCTGAGTCAGATGCAGCAAAAGCTATCACTACAGCCAAGCTTGGTATTGTGTGGCACACCTCATACAAAGGCGACTCCTTTGAAACCATGGAAGCAACCTTTGGCGTTGACATAAATAACTTCCATGAAAGTGACGATGTATTCTACATCAGTTCTATGATGGACATTAATGGAAGTGTTACCAATGAAAATCTTATTAAAGTATCTGAAGACTTGTCTGAGTGTGGCAAACTCTTTGGTAAAATATCTAGCAACACGCTCAACAAAATCCAATCCCATGAAAAGTTACCGAGCCTCATTGAGCAGTTCAACAATACCTTCGTCAGAAACGGACAAGGAATTGGAGATTCAGCAGGACATGTATCTAGCTTCATTGGATGGATCACATCACGGTTTCAAACAGAAATCGACAAACGCAAAACAGCAAGGGGCAAACTTGTCCAACAAGAACTCTTGAATGATCTACTATCTTTTCTTAATAATGATACCCAATCTGACCTAAAAAAGATATTCGATTTGCAAAAACATCTAGTTTCAGCAAAAATAAAAGTTATAAATACTCTTGATATTGTAAATGAAGTTAAAACTTTTGTTAAGACTGACAGTGGTTACAAGGCAACAAAAGCCGAAGGTTATGTTGCTATAGATAAGCTAGGTGGTGACGCAGTGAAATTGGTTGATCGTATGGAGTTTTCATACAACAACTTTTCACCGAATATTTTAAAGGGATGGGAAGAACCAAAAGGTAAAGTAGATGGCAAAGAAGTTAGACTTTAAAGATTTTTTAACTGTGGATTACACTCAGACAGGTGATCCACAGCTTGCTAAGAACGCAAAAAAGCGTAAGCAACATATTCCTACAGGTAATACAGGAGAGTCTGTAGAACCTGCAGACGAAGCGTTGAGCATGGCAGCTAGACGCAAAAAAGCAATTACCATGAAAAAAATACAAGCACGTCTAAAGGTTGGGCGTAAGAAAGCTTCTATGAAAGTTGCCGATAAAGGTAAGCTTGAAAGAAGATCTCGTAAGGCTGCACGTAATGCTATCGCTAAAAAACTCACAAAAGGTGTTTCTAAGGCAGAGTTGACTCCTGCAAGAAAAGCTGAGATAGAAAAGCGCCTAGATAAGATGCAAGGTAAGGTTAGCAGACTAGCTAAGAAAATGCTACCCAAAATCCGTAAGTCTGAACTAGAGAAAAAACGTGGGTGATTATGATAAACAGATTTAGTCAGTTTCTTGTAGAAGAAGAAAAAACTGTATTTCTAACTATGGGTAGGTTTAATCCACCCACAATGGGTCATGGTATGCTATTAGACAAGGTGTCTAAGGCTGCAGGTAAGAGTCCATATAGAATCTTTGTCTCACAATCAACAGATTCAAAAAAGAATCCTTTGACATATAAAGACAAGATTAAGTTCGTAAGAAAAATGTTTCCAAAGCATGCTAGATCTGTGATGATGGATACTAGTGTGAAGACACCTATTGATGCAGCAGTAAAGTTGTACAATGAGGGCTACAAGAACATTGTGATGTTGGCTGATGCTGATCGTACTAGAGAGTATGAAGCTTTGCTCAACAAATATAATGGTAAAGAAGCACGTCATGGGTTCTATAACTTTAACTCTATGAAGTTTGTCAGTGTTGGTGGAAGAGATCCTGATGCTAAAGGTATTGAGGGTGTATCTGCAACTAAGCAACGTAATGCTGCAAAAGAAAATGATTTTACTACTTTTGCACAAGGTTTACCTAAGAACGTATCCAACAAAGATGCTAAAGCATTATTTAATGCTGTACGTAAGGGTATGGGTCTGAAGGAACAAACAGAGTTCAAGAATCATGTTCAGTTGTCACCTGTGTCTGATCTGAGAGAAGCCTATGTAAACGATGGACTGTTTGAGCAAGGCGATGAAGTTGTCATGCATAAACATGAGATTGTTGGCAACATCAAACACCTTGGGTCAAACTATGTTATCGTTGAATCCAAAGGCGAGACTTGGAGATGTTGGTTGAACGATGTATCAAAGGTACACCCTAGTTCTGAGAATAGATGGCAGGAAGCCCCATACAAAGATCCCGGTGATGCAGGACTGAATGAAGAAAGACTTCCAGATTATGGCACACCTGAGTCTACAGCAAGAGCTAAGAAGATTACACCTGGTCAAAAAGAAGCTTGTTGGAGTGGATATAAGCAAGTTGGTATGAAACCAAAAGGTGGTAAAATGGTTCCCAACTGTGTTGCAGAATATGGTGGTCCACCCATCTCAAGAAAGACTTATCTCAAGCAAGATCCTATGAAAGAGAAGTCTTCCCAAGATCCTGATATTAAGGATAGAGAAGGTACACAGCCTAAGAGATATCACTCAGGTCTTCAGAAGGCTACAAAGGTTGCACGTGATAGACACTTTAAGAAGCATGGAAAGAAAGCTGACAATGATGCGTCTGCTTATAAACCTGCTCCCGGTGATAAAACCGCAAAGACGAAACCGTCTAAATATACTAAAGTAGTTAATAAAATGTTAAATAAAGAAGATGCTGTTCAAACAGCACGTAAGCGTATTGAACGTGAAAAAGACATGGAAAAGAAAAGTGACGCCAATCAAAAAGTGCGTCATGATAAAATATTAGATAAAGCAAGAAGAGCAAGAATGCTCCGTAGAAACAAGGGTATTTCAGATGATTAACTTTAAAAACCATATTGTTTTAGAAGGTAGCTTTGCAGATAAATCCAAAGCATCAGGAATATCTGTAGGCACTCTAAAGAAAGTTTATAACCGTGGTGTTGCAGCATGGAAGACAGGGCATCGTCCCGGTACTACTCCACAACAATGGGGGCATGCACGTGTGAATGCGTTTATCGCAAAGAAGAAAAAGGGTAATCTAAATCACGACAAGGATCTAGCATAATGTCAGATAAACAAGTAGATGAAATTAACTTAAAAGACTTGTCGAAAAAAATTGCACAGTCTAGCGGTAATAAAAACGTTATTAAAGCCATGAAGCCAAGTGTTGATAAAACGAAGAGCGATTTGGCTGCAATGCGTAAACGTTTGGATGCTTTGAAGGCAGGGTATGCTACAGAGAGTGTTGAAGAAGCTAATACTTATGTAGGCCAACGTGACAAGATGAAGATTGTTGATCGCAAGCCACATCCTGAGGGTGGTCATATTGTAACTTTGCAAACTAGAACTGGTAAAACTATCAAGCGGCGTTTGCATAAAGGTAAAGTTACTGATATGAATGAAGATCTACAGATTGATGAAGTTCTTGACACGCCAAAGGCAATGCAAAGTTATCGTGACAAAGCTAAGTACAGTGCAGATCGTGCAGCAAGTTCTGCTGCAGCTAAAATTTTACGTGGTAAAGATAAAGACGGTAACAGAGCGGATCATTCTCCTGAAGTTAAAACTAGAGATAAACGTGCCAAGGGCTTAAAGATGGTAGATCGGAATGCTACACGTAAAGTATTTAAAGCTCTTCGCAAAGAAGAAACACAGATTGATGAAGCATCAAAAGAAGGCACAATCCGTATCATTGACTTAGGGCGTATGGGAAAAGGTAAAGGTTTCCAAGTACAACGTATGACCAAAGGTAAGTTTGTCGATCAAGGTAAGCCTTATAAATCTCAGAAAGATGCTGAGAAGGTAAGAAAAGATGGTCAACATTCTATGCAGTTTGAGGCTGCACCAAAAATCAAAGGTGATTGGCTAAAAAAAGAGCGTGAAAGAAATCGTGAGCATGATGCAGCGATGGGCCGTACAGCTACAGGGCGTAAGAAGCCAACACGTACTATGACTTCTACTCAGAAATCTTTGGCATCATTTCGTGAACAGATGGCAGAAGGTGGTATGAAGCGTATTGCTACTACACAATCAAATAAGATTGATCGCATGGCATCTGGTGATAAAAAAGGACTAGAGACTTTCAAAAAGAAACCTACAGCTAAAGAAGCTTTCGAACCACACATGATGTATGATCCTAAGACAGGCAAGGGTTATAAGGCTGAGAAAGAAGCGGATCATTTACGTATGAAGAAAATGGGCTATACTCATGATAAGCCTGAGGTAAATGAAAAGTATAAGATTATGCACAAAACAATGTCTGCAGCATTACAGCATGCTTACGATGAAGCTGAGAAAAAAGGCTATGAGGTTGACAAGGATGATATCGACAACAAGGTTGCAATGGGTCCAAGAAAACCATCATCAGGTAAAACAAACTCTTATAACTTAGGTCTATCTAAGAAAGGTAAGCCTGTAAAGCAAAAGCTACATGTCCAAGTGTACAACATGGATAATAAAGGCTATGAACTAAACATGTATGTGAGTTAAGGTATGAAAACATTTAAGACATTCTTAGAAGAAAAAGATCCTAGACTTGCACGTGCAGGTGTATCAGGGTTTAATAAACCTAAAGGCACACCAAGTCATCCTACTAAGTCGCATATTGTTGTGGCTAAATCAGGTGGGCAAGTAAAGACAATCCGTTTTGGTGAGCAAGGTGCAAGCACTGCAGGAGATCCGAAGGCAGGTGAGTCTGACAAGATGAAAAAGAAGCGCAAATCATTTAAGGCTAGACATGCTAAGAATATTGCAAAAGGTAAAATGTCTGCTGCTTATTGGGCTGACAAGGTTAAGTGGTAAAATAAAAATGGCAGAGACAACAGGCAAAAGATTAGATCGAATCGAAGAAAAACTAGATAAAATGGGTGAAGTACTTGTCACTCTTGCTAGGTTCGAAGAAAAGATGGATGCATATAATGATTATAGGCAAAACTCATGGGAACGTATGAACAAGTTCTCTGAGAAGCTAGATAGAATTGAAAAAACTGTAGACGATAATGCACGTACAGTTCACACTATAAACAAGCTGTTCTGGGTAGTATTAATTGCTATTGCAGGATCAATCGCCGCTCAACTTATGGTTTAAGGAGAAACAAATGGGCAATGTAACATCGAAGTTGATTGAGGCGTATGCAGAAGTCAACGAAAAAAAGAAAATGGACCCTGTAGGGCAAGCTGATGCAGATATCGATAACGATGGTGATGTAGATAAGTCTGATAAATATCTGCACAATCGTAGAAAAGCTGTTAAGAAAGCTATGAAGGATGACGAAATGAATGAAGCATATGAAGCTGTCTGTAAAGAAATGAAAAAAATGCATGACGAAGGTTATGGCAAAAAGGCTATCATGGCAAAATATAAGCACATGGAAATGGCAACTGTTGAGAAACTATATGCTCAAACATGTGGCACAAGAGAAGAAGTCGAAGAGGATAGCAAAGCTGCACTTGCCAAGAAGTTAGCAAAGGCTTCTGCACCTTCTGAGAAGGGTAAGAAAGCTGTCACTTTGAAGAAAGCTCCTTTTGATATTCCCAAAGAAGAAAAGAATGAAGAAGAAATCATTATGAATCCTAAGAAAGATAAAGATAAGAAGGCCAGCGCTGAAACAATGAATACTGAATCTGTTCTACCACCTGTATATACACGTATCATGGAAAATCGTGCAAAGCAGATGAAAGGCGCAACACCACCTGAAGGAATGATGGACAACTCTAAGTCATCTAAGGGTGCAATGGATATGGTTAATCAACCAAAAGAGATTAACGATGATGACGAAAAAGGTCATGAAGATGCAAGCAAAGCAGGTAGAGTTGGACCAAGTGCCAAAGCACGTCCTGCTGATAATATGAAAGGTGACAAGAAGGTAATCCCTTCTGCAACCCCAATGAAAGGAAAGTAAATGATTAAAGCTCCAAAATGGTGTAGTGATGCAGTTCCTGTGGCTTCAAAAGGTTGGGTAAGTCCTAAGGGGGAACTAATGTCTTCCTCTAGATTTACTCAGGCGCAAGTAGATGAGTGGTACGGTACTATTGAAACTACTGCAGAAGAAGATATCCAAGAAGTGTTTGTTGCTGCTGATGATAAAGCTACTGTAGAGGGTAAGTGGGATGCTGCTGAAATGGATATGGCAAGCTTTGCGGCTGTATCTAAGGATGCAATGTCTTATGATCACACTGATGAGGAAGACCTAGAAGCAATGACTAAACTAGAGTTAGAACTTCTAGGGCGTGAACATGGTGTCGAGTTAGATCGTCGCAAGTCAAAGGCTACTTTAGTTGAACAGATGAAAGATTTGATGTCTAAATAAAATCAATAAGGATTTTTATTTGGATGAGCAATGAAACTATTTGAAACACTAGATGATAGCAATATACTATTATATGCTGCTAAACATTATTATAAACCAAATGTAATAGACGCTGATGAGTTTTATGATGATCTTAAGAGATTCATGTACTTGAAGCGTCTATTAAATCGTTATCATAATACAGGTGAGTTATCTGAAAGGCTTATATTAAATCATTTGATAGTTATATTTAATGTGTTTGATATTAACCCATCTTTAAAAATGCTAGAGTATCATATGGAAAATAAATATTGGTCTACAATAAAGCCTTTTCTAATATTCTTAAGGCATATAAGAAATGAAGAATACACTGAGATAGAGATGGATAAAACAGTAATAGAAAGACTGAGGGAAATATAATGGGTATCATCAAAAGAGCAGGTGATCTGGTATACACCTTCAGGTTTTTACGATTGCTTACTACATCATTCGAAGATACAGAAGCGTTTAAGTTAGGCATCATTGACAAGGACGGTAAGAGGCAAAAGTCTTTTACTCTCGACAACATGGAAGATAGAGATAACTATCGTAACTACTACACACCGTTTCATAGACTTGTCTTCAATATAAAAAAGATTATGGCAAAGGCACCAGGGGGTGGTAGTAAACTTGCTTCCTATGCGGCTGCACTATTTCTTCTCAAAGAAAAGTTTAGTATGCCTCAGGGTAAGATCATAGAAGCTTTAGATGTTCTTAACATAGATGAGACAGACTTTTTGACAGAGCACAGTGAATGGTTTGTATTGGAAGATAATAGACTATCGCCCGGGTCATATAAAGTCTTGACTAGTAAACTAATCAATGATACAATGGATGAAATGGTCAACGCTAGAGATAAGGTTAGAGTTAGTAATGACTGTTATCCTATAGGAGAAATCTTTGGTATAAATATATACGAGGTTACTCATATGAGAACCAACAAAAGTATTTACGTGTCGGTGGGAGAACTAGCACGATGAAAGAAGAAGCAATGACAACTGCAGATGCAGGTATTCCACAGGACACCAAGAACATGGGTCCAAGGGCTAGATTGCCTATGAATATACTGAGGCGCAAAATAGGTCTGCCAATAAATGTGACAGATCGTAGACGTAAAAAGGATAAAACTCCTAGACTGCTAAAACAGTTTAGGCAGCATGTATATCAAAATGGCTAAGTTATATTTAATTATTATTGTTATGGGTTTGTTGAGTGGTGTGGGTTATGGTGCCTACAACTATTACTTATGGTCAGAACAAACCATATCAACTCTCAGAGAGAACAACGTAAAGCTTAAATCTGCTGCAGAAACTTTACAGGCAACTGTAGAGAGAATACAGGCAGATCAAAAGAAAAATGAGCAGCTAAATAAAGATTTGACCAAGAGACTACAGCAATCGCAACAACACCTTGACAAGCTTAGAGGTGTGTTTGCTAAAATCGATTTGACTATGGAGGCATTAACAAATGCACAAGGACTTGAAGACAGAGTTGACAATGCAGTCAACAAACTTATTGGACGTATCGAAAGTGAAACTACCCCTCCTTCTGATGATGCCGCTCCTGCTGATGGGGTGTCTGGGCAGTAGAGCACCTGAAGCTGAAGTTGTTCTTCAGACTGAATACGCCAAACAAAATATTCCTATTCAAGAAAGACCAAAAGCGGTACAGTTTCCACCTGTCGATTGGTATGTTGTCACAGAAGATAACCTAGAAGAAAAACTAGCAGAACTAGAGCAAAAAACTGGTAATGTAGTTTTCTTTGCTATTACTCCAAAAGGATATGAAAACCTAGCACTTGGTATTGCTGAGATGCGTAGGTATATCAAGGATACACAAGCTATCATTGGATACTACGAAGACGCTTTAGCAGAAGAACCTAAAGAGGAAACCATAACTGAATAATGAGATATTGTGGCATTAGTGGTGGTTTACATAATGCAGCTATAGCATTTGTAGAAGAAAATGGCGATTTAGGTTTTGTTGGAGAAAGCGAAAGATTTTCTAAAAGAAAAAATGATCCAACACTTCATTGGAAACTCATAGACATGATATCGAAAAAAGATTCTGTGACTTGGTATGAAGATCCAAGTCTTAGAAAGAATCATTTGTATGTTAAAGAATATACTATTCAGGATATCGAAACTCAAGTAAACACAAAAGTTGGTTGCATGACACATCACGAAAGTCATGCTGCATCTTCATACTATACAAGACCTTGGAGTTCAAGTGAAGATACTGTAATGTTGAATATTGATGGGGCCGGTGAATATCAATCAGCAACAATATTTGACCACAACTTTAATCTATTACACGAAGAGGTTATACCAAAATCTATTGGTGGAGTATACGCTATGGCAACAAAGGCATTAGGTTATAAACCTTTAGAAGAAGAATATATCGTGATGGGGATGGCTAGTTTTGGCGAACCTTTTGATGTTGATGTTACAAATGTTGAACTCTTAAAAAGTATAAAAAAAGAAAATGCTGCTGCTACAGTGCAAAAGTGGGCAGAACAAGAAATACTTAGACTAGCAAAGATTGCTAGAAAATATGGAAGCAAGCTTTGCTATGCAGGGGGTGTTGCACAAAACGTTGTTGCCAATTCTTTAGTTCGTGATTTGTTCGATGATATGTGGATAGCAATAAACCCTACGGATGGTGGTGGGGCTTTAGGTGCTGCTGCTAGAAGCTATGCTTTAGCCACAGGTAAAGACAAAATAAACTGGATAGATCCTTATCTAGGGTTTGAAAATGTATCTGATGTAAATCCAAAAAGAATTGTTGATATATTACTAAAAAATGCAATGTGTGGAGTTATTCATGGGAAAGCTGAGTTTGGACCTAGAGCATTAGGAAATCGGAGTTTCTTGGCTAACCCTATATATGATATAAAAGATACTGTTAATAGGGTAAAGCGGAGAGAAGTTTTTAGACCATTCGCTCCTGCTATACTAGAAGAGTTTGCTGATGAATATTTTGAGGGTCCAATGAACGAGTACATGCAATACGTTTCAAAAGCAAAACATGACTATGAATCAGTGACTCATGTTGATGGAACTGCTAGAGTTCAGATTGTAAGAAAAGATTGTAGATCTATCATAAGACCTATATTAGAAGAATTTTATGAACGTACAAAAGTTCCTATGTTACTAAACACTTCCCTTAATGTTAGAGGAAAGCCTATCTGTAATAATCGTTATGATGGTGTGCTATTTGAAAACACATACAAAGTTAAGGTTTTTGGATGATATTTTTTAATGGCTGTAGTTTCACATTCGGTGAAAAATATCGTGTGGGAATAAAAAATTTTGAAACGGAATACGAAAAAGTTGCTCAGCATCGAGGTAGATATTCAGTCGCATTAACATCAAAATTTAAGATGGAAGAATTTAATATTTCGTGTTCTGGAAAATGTAATAAAAGTATAGTCGATGAAACTATTACGTATTTATTATGGGCATTGTCTCCTGATTCAGAATATGAAATACCTAGTAAGATTATATTACAGACTACAGACTTTTATAGAACATATGTTCCCGCTCCAGGGTTTCATACACACCATCGCATCAACGATTTAGAAGGTCAGCTTTCATGGGCGGGTAAGTATCGAAAGCTTATGATACATGCTGCAATGAAACAGCATATGGAATATTATGGTTCACCTACTGAGTCCACAGCTTTGACAACACAGTATATCAATCCTCATACAAATCAAATAAGCGTAGATCGTAGAACTTGTGGTGATCACACTGGAACACATATGAGGTTTGAATTCGCCAAAAGTTTTTTACACTTACAACAAATATGTGAATCTAATGACATACCACTAGTTATTATGAACTATTATCCTATCGGAAAAGATTTTTTTGAAGACCCATTATTCAAACTAATAAATTTAGATAACTGGTTACTTGAAGATCCTTTTGAAACTGGATTATATGAGCACTTAGAACACGAATGCTTTACTAAGTGTGAAGATAACTATCATTGGGAATCAGATGCTCATGCATATCAGGCAGATATATTAGAAGACTTTATAAAAAATAGAACTAAGATAAAAGTTAGAACTGATATCCGTATGAACACTGAAGAAATAATTTACGATTATACATAAAAATATTATTTTTTATTACAATATGTAGTTGCAAGATTCTTTCTTTTACTATATACTACACCAATCAGAAAAAACAAATTAGACTGCTAGTTATACGGACTAGCGGTATTAACAACTATTTACTTAAAGAGGTGCTAGATGCTCAAACTTGTCAACAACAATAGGGATAGAGACACAAGAAGTCTTATGTCCGAAACTAAATTTTATGAAGGATACAGTAGGTGGGATGACACCAAAGAACGTTATGAAAGTTGGGATGAGTCTGTAAGTCGTGTTATGAACATGCACAGAGATTACTACAAAGACAAGATGACACCTGAACTTAATCAGATGATCAATGAAGCAGAATCTCTTTATAAGTTAAAGTATGCACTAGGTGCTCAACGTGCTCTACAGTTTGGTGGAGATCAGTTACGCAAGCATATGATGAGAATGTACAACTGTACATCAACCTATGCTGATAGACCACGTTTCTTTTCAGAGCTATTCTACGTGCTTCTCTGTGGCGCAGGGGCAGGGTTCTCTGTGCAAAAGCATCATGTGGAGAAGTTGCCAAATCTAGCTGAACGTAAGAAGCAAGCCAAGGGTTGGATTGTAGAAGATTCTGTTGAAGGTTGGGCTGATGCGCTAGGTGCGCTTATGTCATCATACTTTGTGGGTGGTGGACAGTTCCCTGAGATGGAAGGACGTAAAGTATATTTCGATTTAAACCAAGTGCGTCCAAAGGGTGCCATGATCAACGGTGGATTCAAAGCCCCTGGTCCTGAACCACTACGCAGAGCACTAGATAAGATTGAGCATATCTTACAGACTATTGTTTTATCAGGACGTGATACTCTTAAGCCTATTGAAGTTTATGACATTGCTATGCATGCTGCAGATGCGGTTCTAGCAGGTGGTGTAAGACGTAGTGCGACTATCTGTTTATTCTCACCCGAAGATGAGGAAATGATTAATGCCAAAACAGGGAATTGGTTCATCGATAACCCTCAAAGGGGCCGAAGCAATAATTCAGCAGTTATCGTCAGATCCGAAATCACTAGAGAAGAGTTTAAAAAGATTATGGGTTCGATCAAAGAGTTCGGAGAGCCCGGATTTTTCTTTGTCGAAGACAGAGATATCACGACTAATCCTTGTGTTGAGATTGGCATGTATCCGCAGATTGATGGAGAATCAGGTTGGCAGGGATGTAACCTAACAGAGATCAATGGCGGTAAGTGTACAAGCCAAGATGAGTTCTTCAAGGCATGTCGGGCAGGAGCAATCTTAGGAACACTACAAGCAGGTTACACTGACTTCAAATA